>Ga0137403_10000012_pt1 | contig 179466 bp, 151 predicted proteins | sample CZOMad2_1_16fung_FD_122057 | JGI IMG/M metagenome (GOLD analysis project Ga0137403, IMG submission 122057) | Vadose zone soil fungal communities from Angelo Coast Range Reserve, California, USA - CZOMad2_1_16fungal (Hybrid Assembly) | ecosystem: Environmental > Terrestrial > Soil > Vadose... | reverse complement strand
AGACTGCGGGCGCGATTTGTTGTTCACGAGATTTGGCTCACGACGCGCCCCGGGAAGACCCGCCGTAGTGGACGACGATTATCGGGGACCTCGTTAAAAAGTCACGCTTGAATTGGACTCACTTTTTCGCCGGTGTGGGCACAATTCCCAGCAATCCGCACACGTTCACAAACGCGCGGGCGTCGCGTGGGCTCATGGTGACGACACAGCGGTCGTCTGGTCAGTTTCTCAGATTGTAGATCTCGACCAACGCGATACCGATGCCGCCGTTCTTACCGGCGACGATGGCGGTGAATTGCCCCGGCGGCGCGAGTGAAGTAAAGATTGCAGATTCCTTCACGTTCGAAGGCGCGAGACCTTTGGCGGTTAGTTGGGCCGCTGATACAGGATCGCTCGGCCAATCGTCATTTGAGATCATGATTGTCCCGTTCGCGTTGTGCAGCTCGAGCGTTGGATCGGCGAGCAAGCTGGCGGCTGGAATGCCGAAACTCGACAACGATGGACCCAGGGCGCGCACGACTATGTTCGTCGCGTTACTGTTTCCGCCCAGGACAAAGCCGCCGATCATGACTTCGTTGCCCGTCTGGACAAAGCCGCGGGTGCTGATGTTCGCCAGATCAGAGTCAAGCGTCTGGTCGTTATCGTAGATCTCGACAATGCCGATGCCCGTCGTATTGCCAGCGCCTTTGAGCACGACCGTATAGGCGGCCGGCGGCAAGGTCGCCAGGATCACCGATTCACGGTCGTCACTCGGCTGGTAGATCGTTCCCTGGATTTGCGCCTTTTGCGGACTGTCTTTCCAGTTATCGTTTGAAGTGATCAGGGCGCCGCTTGCTCCGTGCAGTTCGAGAACCGGATCATTGAGAACGTTCGCCGCCGGGATGCCGAAGTTGGTCAGCGAAGGTCCAAGGCCGCGGAGCACCACTGGCTTGGAAGCATTGCCGCGGATAATAAAGCCGCCAATCATCACCTTGTCGCCCACATCCACTCGGACACGGGTGGAGATGTTCAACGCCTGGGCCGGTGTGGTGGTTGGGGTAGCAGTAGGTGTAGCTGTCGGCGTCGGACTAGCTGTGGCCGTGGCGCTGGCTGTCGGCGTGGCGGTAGCTGTCGCTGTCGCCGTAGCAGTGGCTGTCGCCGTAGCGGTAGCTGTGGCGGTAGGTGTAGCTGTCGCAGTAGCCGTAGCTGTCGCCGTCGGTGTCGGAGCTATTCCGATAATTGTCAGGGTAAAGCTCTGATTGAACGGTGGCGTGACACCGTTATTCGCAGTGATGGTAAAGTGATAAACGCCGCCGCTGCCGGCTCCTGGTGTCCCGGACATGGTCGCGGTGCCGTCGTTGTTGTTCACGAAATTCATGCCAGACGGCAGGACATAACCATTCAAGTTGATCGCCATGCTGGCGTTGGTTGGGAATCCGGTCGTAGTCACTGTGAACGAGCCGGACACGCCCTGGGTAAAGGTCGCGTGATCCGCGCTCGTGATCGCGGGCGCTTGTTGCACCGTCAGGGTGAAGTTCTGCGTCGCATCGGGCGCGATCCCGTTGCTGGCCTTGATCGTGATCGCGTAGGTGCCGCCAGTGTTCGCTTGTGGTGTTCCCGCAAGGGTCGCCGTCCCGTTGTTGTTGTTCGTGAAGGTCACGTTACCGGGTAACGCGCCGGTTTCAGTAATCGCCATGCTCGCGTTGGTCGGGAACCCGGTCGTAGTGACGGTAAACGTGCCGGCAACTCCCACCTTGAAGGTAGCGTTGTTGGCGCTCGTGATCGCGGGCGGCTGGCCTACCACGATGTTAGCCGTTCCGGTAATCGTGTTGGTTACGGTATCTGTCGCCGTGATGCTTTGGTTACCGCCTGTAACCAGCGTCGCGCTAAACTGGTGACTGCCGTTGTCTCCCGCCAGGAAGGTGTAATCCGCTGGAACTGCCGAGCCCGCGCCCGCATCGGACTTGGTGAAGTGGACCGTCCCGGTATAGCTGGTCGCGGTGTTATTAAACTGATCCTGCGCTGTAACGGTGAAGTTGAAGGCGTTATTAGGCAGCGTCGAAGCCGGCGCCGCGAGACTCAGATGGGTGGCTGTTCCAGGATTGACCAGGATGTTGGGGCTAGTGCCGTTGATCGCAGCGTTGTTATTGTCGGTCGCAGTGATCTTCTGGTTGCCCGCCGTCTTGAGCGTCGCGCTCAAAGTCTTGCTGCCATTATCGCCGCCAACAAATTGGTAGTTAACCGGTAACACCGCCTGCCCATCGGTGCTGGTGAACTTCACTACGCCAAGATAGCCGGTCGCAACGTTATTCGACCCATCGAGCGCTGTTACAGTGAAGTTGAACGCGGAACCCGCGCTGACGCTCGCCGGTGCGCTCACCGAGAAATGCGTCGCCGCGCCGGGCGAAACCGAGATACTGCCGCTCGTGCCGGTGACGGAGTTGTTGTTAACGTTCGTCGCGGTAATGGTCTGCGCGCCCGCGGTATTCAGGATGGCGCTAAACATGTGCGAGCCCGCGTCGCCGTTAGTAAAGGTATAATCGCCCGGCAAACTCGCCGCGCCATCCGTGCTGGTGAAGTGGACCGGCGCCACGAAATTCACGTCGACGTTATTGAATTGGTCGAGGGCGGTAACAGTAAAGTTGAATGCGCTGCCTGCTGTCGCTCCGGCCGGAGCCACCACCGAAAGGTGCGTCGCTGCAGCGGGAGCTACGTTTACATTCGCGCTGCCGGTGATTGTGTTAGTCACTGTGTCAGTCGCCGTGACCGTCTGACTGCCCGCGCTGACAAAGGTCACGCCGTTCGTAAAGACGTGCCCGCCCGCATCGGCAACCGTAAAGGTGTAATCCGCCGGAACCGACGAGCCCGCGCCGCTGTCGGTCTTAGTAAAGTGGGCGGTGCCAGTGTAACCGGTAGCAACATTCTCATTCACGTCGCGTGCCGTGACGGTAATGCTGAAGGGCGAGCCGGCCGTCGAGTTAACGGGCGCGGTGACGGTGAAGTGGGTACCCGGTCCAGCAGTATTCGTTAGTGAGAAGGTAGCTGGTCCATTATAACCCGTGGCAGTCGCTGTTACCGTGTAACTCCCGATAATATTGTTCGCGGTAGCAGTTACCGATGTAACTCCGCTGGCGTCAGTCGCACTAGGACTCGTCAAGCTAGCGCTGGCTCCGTTTCCGGCCGGGTTTGCCGTGAAGGCGACCGTAACGCCGGCAATAGGTGTTACGCCCGACTCCGAAACAGTAACCTGCAAAGGAGTGGCAAAAGCACTGCCGTTTACCGTGCTCTGCGGCGTGCCTCCCGTGGCGGAGATAATGTAGTTCGCCTCGACCGCGCCGATATCAACCGTCGCCGTCGTGTTTCCATCCGGGCCGTCCTTGATTCGGCTGAAGCCGCGTTGATCGAAGGCGGTGTTCACGGCCGCGCCGCTCGTGTGAGGTCCGGGGATCGTAGCGTTCGCGCCACGGGTAACCGTGAGGGAATTAGCCGTCTTGTTTGTGACAAGCATTTGCTCGGTATCGATCTGGATCGTCGACCCGATCGCAATGGCAGTCGCGTCGGCGACCTGAACCGCCGTGTCCGAGTTGCTGATGGTCGTGCTCAGCGTCGTCCAATCCGTGCCAGCATCGATCACCGGGCTGCCAACCGCAGGCACCTGGGTCTGGGTCGGTCCGCCATAATTACCGAGCGCGCTGAGCATCGGATCGAGCGGCATTGCGATGGTGCCAACCTGATTTCCGTTCGTGCCATTGGTGATGCCGGTCATGCCGTTATCCACGCCGATAAAGTTATATGAGCTGCTGGAATCGACAGTGCCGAAGACATCTTCGGCGACTGGAACGGTCGTGCCCTTGAAGTTACCAGCAACGATCGTGTTCTTCAGGATGAGGCTGGCAAAGCCAGCGTTCCGGATGCCGCCCCCGTCGCCAGAAGTATTGTTATCATTGTCCGCGTGATTGTCCGTCACGGTCACGTTCGTCAGCCTCATCGTCGCGGCGCCCCCGGAACCGTCGTCCGTATTGAAGAGCCCGCCGCCATCCTGTTTGGCTGTGTTCCCGGTGATAGTGCTATCGACGATGTTCGCCGTGCCGACGCCGGTTGCAGCTGACCCAAGGTTGATTATCGCGCCGCCGACTCCGCCGGAAGTATTCCCGGTAAGGGTGCTAGCCAGGACATTCAACGTGGCCGTTCCGGTATCGCCATAGTTGTAAATCGCGCCACCATTTCCGGACGCGTTGTTCCCGCTGAAGGTGCAGTATTTGATCGTCGCTGTCGCAGTGCCGCTCAGATAGCCGCTGTTGAAGAGGCCGGCGCCGCCGTCGCCAGCAGAGTTACCGCTGAAGACGCAACTGGTCACGGTCAAGGTGCCGTGGTCATTAAAGATGCCGCCGCCTTCATTCGCTGGGAACGCGCCCGTCGCGTTGCCGTTGGCGATGGTAAGTCCGGAGATGCTCACGGTCTTTCCAGACTGGACGTTGAACACCCGGCTCGCGTTGTTGCCGCTCACGATAATAACCGCGGCTCCCGGTCCGGTGATCGTGACGTTCTTGGCAATGTCGAGTTGGCCCGTGGTGAGCGTAATCGTGCCGGTCAATCCGGCCTGGAAATTAACCACGCCTCCGTCGCAGACCTTGTTGAGCTCGTAACGCAGCGTCCCGGCAGACCCATCATCAAGGGTCGACGTTACCGTCGCCGGATTATCGCACGGCGGCGCGACTGTGATGGTGTAGTGCTGGCTCGCGAACGCACCCACCGTATCGGTCGCCTTCAAGTCAAAGTTAACCGTACCGGCCGCGCTCGGCGTAGAGTTAAAGCTTACGGTGTTAGCCGAAGTGCTTGGCGCGGCCATGCCGGTCCCGCCGGCCGCGTAGTTGGTAACACTCATTGTCTTGTTACCCGTGCCGCCAGAGGCCGTGATCGACTGAGTATAGTTGAAGCCTACGGTCGCATCCGGCAGCGAAGTCGGGCTTAGCGTGACGACACCGTTAATGACGAAAGTATAATGCACCGGCGCGCCCGCCTGGGTGGCCCCGACCGTGTCGGTCGCGGTTAAATCGAAGCTCACCGTGCCGGCTGCGGTCGGCGTGGAATTGAACGTCACCGTGTTAGCCGATGTTCCGGGCGCGGCCAGCCCGGTGCCGCCGTCGCTGTAGTTGGTAACGCTCATTACCTTGCTACCAGTTCCGCCGGAGGCGGTGATACTCTGGTTATAAAGGACGCCCACCGTGCTATCCGGCAATGTGGCGGGGCTGACTGTCACGACGCCGTTGATCACAATCTGGTAGGCCTTCGAAGTATTCGCGCCGAGCGAATCGGTCGCCTTGATCGTGAAGTTAAAGGTGTTTGCGACCGTCGGCGTGCCACTGATTTCGCCGGTGCTCGCATTGAGACTCAGGCCATTCGGCAGAGTGCCGACACTAACCGAGTAGGTAATCGCTCCCGTTCCTCCACTGGTTGAAATCGTTTGGCTGTAACCCGGGAAGTCCTTCGTCCAGGGATTGAGCGGACTGTTGGTGTTAAAGGTGATCGCAGGCGCAACCGTAATAGTGAACGGCGTGGTATCGAGGAATCCCGCGGTGTTGGTCGCGCGAACGATGATGTTCGAGAACGTTCCGGCCGTTGTCGGATTGGGAGCGGTCAAGGCGCCGGCGGCGCTGAGCGTGAAGCCACCGGGAAGCGGACCCGATCCAGGAGCCAGCGCGTAGGTCGGCGCCGGGAAGCCATTCGCAGCGAAAGCGTAGCCGGCATAGGCGAAGCCTACCGTCGCCGTGGTCGGCGGCGTTTGCGCGCTGAACAGATTCGGCGGGAAATGCACCGGCACCGTCGTGGTGTTGGTGTTGACCGTGACGAAGTTGCTGCCGGAAATATTTGCGGTGTTAGTGATATTCCCGCCGAAGCCCGCATTGACCGTCGCTTGGAACGTCATCGTCACACTCGTCCCCGGATTCAACGTGCCGATGGTCACTGGCAATCCAAGGAAATGCGGCCGGGTCACGCTGCCCGGGATGGCGCCTTTCGCCTGACCCTTCGCTGGCAAGCGGCGTTCGCCCCGCGTCAGGAAGCCATACATCAGGCTGTCGCGATCCTTCTCCGCGTACGAATCCTCGAGGCCAATCGCATGGCCCATCTCGTGCAGGATCGCGGTGAGTAGATCGATCCGGCCGGCCGCTGCACTCGTCGAATCGGTGTAGCAGCGCGTTGAAGAACTTCCGTCGCCAAAAATCGCGTCGCTCTCTGCTTTTGAGTCAAGGAACCAGCCGTTTCCGCCGGCGTCGTCATCGACACGGATTCGATTGGCGTCCGCTTCACCGAGATAAATTCCCGGTAGATTGGCGACTTCGAATCTCAGGCTGCGCAAAGTTGCCAGTTGATGGTCGGTCAAGCCGGCGGCTTCCCACCGCGCAATGGCCCTGGCGACGACGGCATCGAGATCGGTTTGGGTAAGTGATGAGGCCGGTAGAGCCCGGGGCGCCGGATCTTGAGCGACAACTGCCATCGGAGCGATGGCCGCCAGCGCCGTCGGAACCGAAGCCGCCACCGGCTCGACAGCCGGCGCTTCCATCTCCGCGACGCCACCCGCGGAGACGAGCAACGGCGTGGAAGTGACGCAATCGACACCGACGCCCGACGGGACCGCTCCCGGAGTCGATATCGCGACCTTGTTCGTGCCATTGAGAGTGTTGTTGGCAATCAGGAAGTTCTCGGTGCCCGGACTGCCGCCGGGGCCGCCTTGAATCGTAATGGTGCTTCCACCCACGGGATCGATGGAGATGACTTGCTGGCCAGCCGTATCGGGACTTTCAGTGAGCGTGTTCTTCAACGCACCTGCGCCGCCGATATTCGCGCAAATCGTGGAATTGCCGCCGCCGTTGTTAGTCGCCTGCATATCGAGAGCAGACTGGGCGAACGCCAGACTTCCATCGGCGAGTCCGACGTTACTCTGAAAGTCGATAGCCAGGGCCGAACCGCGGTCGGAGCGCAGGTTGATGCCGGTATGCACGCCCGTGCAGGTCGCGCAGCCGCCGGCGCCGGCGGCAGTGCCACCGAGGTTCGTGTTACTGTTGAACGCCATGTTGGTAAGCGCCTGGCGATGCAAGCTGATGAAGGTAGAGCCGCCACCCATCGTGTTGTTGGTGACCGTGGCGTTTACCGATGCATGAGGCGTCAGCGCCCCGTTGACTGCGTCGGACTCTGAGCGAATGGCATCATCGCTCGTGTTGGTCATCGAGTTGTTATTGTAGCGGGCGTTCATGGTCCCGCGGCCCGATGCCATCCAGCGCCCACCGATGCCGACGCTGGTGAATGTATTGTTCTTGATTGTCAGCTCATAGATTCGCGCGGCCGCACTGTCCACTGGCTGGACAAAGTTGATCGAGCGCCCGTTGATGTTGTCGAAGGTGTTGGTCCCGTCCGCGGTGCTCCCATCCACATTGAGTGTGGCGGTGCCATGGCCCGCCGTTGCGTCGCTCTCATTTCGAATATCCGCGTCAATGCCGTCGTTCGAAATCTGGGTGAACTTGGTGCCCGTTACCGTCATGTTGAGGTCAACATCGTTGTGGTTCCGAACGACGATACCTTTGTTCTCCGGCAGTACGGGATTGGGGGTGCGCACAAAGCTGCCGGAGTCAGGACCGATGGTATCGCGCTGGATAATGACGGTACCGGTCAAGCCATGACCTGCAGTGGTGTCCGCAATGTTGGTTGACTCGAAGTGCATCGCGTCTTCGCTCACGGCCCCACCCGCCGTGTTCCCGAAGTTGAAGATGCGGCTGTCGCGGAAGGTGAAATTGTTGACCCCGTTGCCGAAGATACCGTGATCGCCGGTGTTATGGATCGAGACCAGGTTGAACTCGATGTTCGAAACGCTCGTGAACGCGACGCCATGCGAGCCGGTGCCTTGGATCGTGCCGCCGGTGCAGGTCGGCGTCGCCGGAGTGCAAGCGCCGCCGTTGCCGACGATATTCAGGCCGTTCGTGCCAGTGGCGGTCATAATGATTCCGCTTGCGGGCAGCGTGTTATTGCCTGTCACCGAAATACTGCGAAATGTCAGTTCGCTCGCACCGATCGTGGTGTTGGCGACATTGAGCGCGGTGCCAGTCGTCGTCGTCAATGTATTGACGATGCTGGTGTTGTTCTGCGTGGCGCTGACTGTGCCGCCGCCGGTCGCGGTGAACGCAGCGTTGGTCGTGGTGCTCAAGGCGAGCCCGCCAGTAAAGTTGATCGTGGATCCAGTATTGGTGAGCAACGAAATGCCGGCTACGCCCGCCGCCGTCGCGGTGATGCCGCCCGTGAAGTTGATCGTCCCACCGGTCCGATTCTGGATCACGATCGGCGCCTGGCCCGACGTGGCCTGCGTGATCGTGCCCGAGTAGTCGATGTTCGCGGTGCCGCCACTGCTCGCCGATCCCGTCCCGTTGAGGAACGATGTACCTGTTGCGCCGCTCAACGCGCCGCTGCCAAAGTTCACTTTGCCGGCGACGGTGACGAGATTGATGTTGTTCGCGCCGCTGCTCGAAGTGATCGAGTTGAAGGTTGAACCGGTGCCGGCTCCAGCCGCATCGCCGAATGTGCCATTGGTCAGGTTCAACGCCTGGCCGCTGCCTTGCAGCGTCACGTTGCTCAAAACTAAAGTCCCGAAGCTATTTCCAAGAATCTTGCTGCCGGTCGTGTTGCCGATCGTGAAACCTGTGACGGTGTTACCACTGGCGAGGGTAATGGAATTGGTGCTCACGGCTGTAGCGACCATCGTCGTGTTAGAGCCGCCGGCCGCGTTAATGACGATGGTATTGACCGTGAGAGCGGTGCCGCTCCCATAGAGAAGCTGATTGTTGAGCAACGTGAGGTTGCCGTCGTAATCACCAGTCCTTTCGATGATGAAGATGATGTCGCCGATGGCGTCCGGGCCGCTCGCCCCAGAAATGTCCGCCAGGGAATCAAAAGGCCTTGTATTGGAGCCGTCTTCCGTGCCATTGGCCCCGGCATAGGTGCTATCCACGTACCAGACCCGCGCGCCCAGCGCGATTGTCACCAATCCTATGCTCGCGAGGTTGTCGCCGTCCGTAACCGTGTAACTAAACGTGTCGCTCACGTTTTGATCGCCCGTCTGCGGCGTGTAAACAAACGAACCGTCGGCCGCAATCGTCACGCTGCCACCCTGGCTGGTCGCGAACGTGCCCGCGGTCACCACGAGGCTCGCGTTGGGTGTTACCCCGTCGATGTCAACCACGCCGTTTCTAAGACCGTTGGCGACGTTGACGATGAGCTGGGTATTGCCCGCCGCGTTGTAGGCATGAGCGATCGCGTTGGCGGAAACCTTCGCGGAGTTGTTCACGAACGTTGAATTCGGGTCGATCGTGTCCGCGACCTGGACACCGGTCGCATCCGTCGTGCCGGCCGCTCCGTTGTTCCCGACACCGATCGTGTAGGTAATCGTGTCGCCCGGTCGCGCCGAGTTGTCGTTGTTCAAGGGGAAGCCGGCGTTTTTCGTTTTTGTATTTATGTCCGGCGCCGCCAGAGCCAATGAAGGCAGCACGACCAGGCCGAAGAACGCGAGCACAAAAGCAAGCGCCTGGAGGGACGGGCGCCGTCCTGTCCCGGGCCTCAATGATACGGAGTCAGGTGAGGGGCTAAGTTCGGTTTTCAAGGGGTCGTGGATTAGAGTTCGGGGACCTGTTGGGTGTAGTTTTTAAATGAAATGCGGAAACGTGTCGAGCGCTTATTTTGAAAGTTTACGCCTGGGATTTGAGCTTGGGATCTTCGAACGCCACCTCGATCTTCGACGCGGTATCGAACGCTTCGCGCCAGTGCACATCCTCGAGCAGTGCGGCGTCAATCCAGCCGCGCGTATCTTTCTTCACCTGTTTTCCGAAAATAACGTAGAGCCACACCCCGGGATCCGAATACGATTGGCCGAAAATCTCGCGGACTCGGTCGAACTCTCCGACCGCCTGCTTCGCGGTCATTCCCAGTGCCGCTTTTGCGGCACTCGAAATCAACGGCGTCATCAACGCGCTTTTCACGTCGTCACTTCCGGCCAGCGCCGCGAATGCCGGCAACTCGCGCACGAACGCGGCCGCGATCGGATGCGCTGCCTTCGTCGTGGCGGTTGCTTTCACCAATTGCGCTTTCCAATTCGTAAAATCGGAACTCTCGGGAACCCCGGCGGTCTTCGCGTCACCGGTGCCGCGCATCGCCACGGCGAGCGCCTCCGTCGTCTTCGTCGGACGATTGATTAGCCTGATCTCATTCCCGTTCAAGGCGCCGAGCGGATCATCAAGTTGTTTGGCAATCGGATCGTAACTCAACGCGTCATGGGCAAAGACCGCATTGTCTTTCCCGCCTAGCTGTGAGAGCCGCCTGGCAAAGTCCCCGGCGGAAAAATTTTCGATCACGTGCCCGCTATTCTGCGCCACGAACGAAATCGAATTCTCTTTCGCGTAGAACTTGTTAAACGGCGACCGGATCAGCGCTTCCGCGGCTTTCACGAAATCGTCCACCCGGACGAGCACGCGCAGTCCGGAATTGCTCTCAGGCTTGAAATGCGCCAGCACCGATGCGCCGGTCAGCCGCACTACGGAGCTGTAGCTCGAGACGAAATCCAGGAGCTTGAGTTCGGCCGCGTCGAAGGACAAAACGCCCGCCGTTTTCTCGCCGAGGGCAAGAAGCGATTGAGGACGAAGAGCGGCGCCGCAGACCAACAACGATCCGGCGCGAAGAAAAGAGCGGCGGTCGTGGATCATCTAATAATTTTCGGCAGACGGGGACAGCCCCGGGTTAAACCATGAATGGGGCTTCCGAGTCAAGCGCGTTTTGAGGAAAAAGTGGGAGACAACCGCGGATATCGCGGATAGGGAAAGCCAAAACAGAAACCCGAATTTCTTCATCCGAGTCATCCGCGTAATCCGCGGTTCAAATTCAACCACCGCCGATGAAGAGATTATTATTCCGGGATCCTCTGCGTTCCCATTATCCGTGATATCCGCGTAATCCGCGGTTAAATTTTCAGTGATCTTGGAGAGACGCAGCGGTAGCCTCGCTCGATGCTCGACCTCGCCACCGTTCGCCGCGAACAGTTCGCCGCCTGCATCAACCAGGATTTCGAGATTATTTTTTCCGAGGGCACCCTGCCGGTGAAGCTCGGCGAGGCAAAACAATGGGGGCCAGACCAGCCGCCAAATATTCGCCAACCATTCGCGCTGGTGTTTCGCGCCGACCGCAATCTGTGTTTGCCACAGGGCATTTACAAAATGCGGAACGCCCAGCTCGGCGAGATGGAGATCTTCCTTGTCCAGGTCGCCGCCGACGCGAATAGCAGCACCTTCGAAGCAGTCTTCAACTAGCGACGCGTTTTCATGATGTCATCCTGAGCGAAGCGCAGCGAAGTCCCGTAACGCAGCCAGCGCCAGCTGGCGAGGCCGGGCTTTCCAAGGATCTCTGAACATTTCAGTGTGGTAAAAGCTGCGCCGCTCTCAGCGCTCGGAAATAGTCAGTGATCCTTCGCCTCGCTCAGGATGACAATTTAGGAGGGCTCCGCTCCCCACCGCATCAATAGATACGCGCCCTTGTCCTCCACCTGCTCGAACCCGAACCGCTGATACAAGCTGAGCGCGCGATTGAAACGCTCGACGTGGATCGTGAGCGACTTGCCGGCGCCACGCGCTTCCTCCTGTAAATCGCGGAGCAACTTCGTCCCGATTCCGCTTCCCCGAAACTCAGGCAGCAGGGTGATGTCGACGATCCGGATTTCCCTTTCCCAGCGGTCGATATACAGCCGGCCGACCGGCCACCCGTCGCGTTCGATCATTTGAAATGACGCCCCTGGATAATTTGCCGCATAGTACGCGCTTTGCGCATCGAACTGTCGCCGGCAAAAATCCGCCTTCAGCTCTTCAGGCCAGCCGGTGATGGCCAGTTCCTCCGCGCGGCTGCTCGCATAAACGCGCGCGAGAAACGTATCGTCCTCCGGCGTGATGGGGCGAAGTGAGATCATGGTGCGAGTCACTGAAATATAAACCGCGGATTACGCGGATAGCACGGATATGGAAAAGATCAGAACAAAGTATTCTGGATTCTCCATCCGAGTCATCCGCGTTAACCGCGGTTAAAATTCGCACAGACGGCGGCCAGAAATGAATCGTCCTCCGGCGTAATCGGACGCAACGCTATCATCGCGAGGAACAGATTAGCGACCGCGGATTACGCGGATAGCACGGATATTGAAACTCCGAATCCGTGGCATCCGCGCAATCCGCGGTTCAAAGCAAACGAATTTCGAGGCCGCCTACGTCCGCGGCGGAAACACGCCCTGCAACGCGATGCAGAAATTGAGCGTCAGGTACGGCTGCATGTTGTTATGGGGCAAGTCGCCACCTGCAGGCGCGATCGCCTGGAAGGCCATTTGCAGACTGTTTCCCGACGGCGTGTACGGGAGGAGGCCCGCGTCGCCTTTTGCCGGACATTGGTTTGTCGGATCGTTATTAGTTCCGTTGAAACCTCCGACGGCGTTAAACGAGTGACTGTGGGAGGGTATCTCCGATTCGAGCAGCGTCACCGTCTGCGTTCCGCCAACTTCGCCCAGATCATGGAGGGAAAGGCCCGGGCCCTGCCCTGGATGCATCGGCGCATTCCCCTGCATGTTCGGCAGGGCAAAATTGGATTTGCCATCACCTCCGTAGGTGGTGCCCAACAGCGAAAAGAGCGCAGTATTCTGCGAGAGCGGCAGGAGCTGTCCGTCGCAAAAGGCCCAGCCTTTCGGCGCGAAGTTAAACGGGAAGATGCGAATCTCAGCAACAAATGGATCGGCCATAAATTATGTTCTCCTAAGTAGGTGACGGGAAAATCCCGAAGAGTGAAATGATGAAGTCCACGCACAAGTAGGGCTGGAAATTGGTGTGCGGCTGGTTGCCGCCGGTGGGACTCACCGATTGCGCATTCATCGGATTACTGCCCGGACCGTCGCGGTACATGTTCTTGCTCGGCTTAGCGAGGACGTTGTTGTTCGGGTTGGTCGAGTTGGCGCCAGCGGCCGTTGCGAGCAGGGCATGACCGTGGGCAGGGATCTGATTAACCGTGAGGGTTATTTCCTCAGCTCCTCCCGTCTCGGCCAGCGTGAAACCATTACCCTGATGGATGGGAATCCGGCCGCGGAGATCCGGCAACCCAAAGGTTGACTGACCATCGCCGCCGTAGGTGGTCCCAATCAAATTGAAAAGGGTTTCGTTCTCCGAGATGGGGAGCAGTTGTCCTTCGCAAAACATCCAGCCAGCGGGCGCAAAGTTGCCCGCGAATATCCTGATTTCTCCGACGTAAGGTTGTGCCATAAAAGTTTTCTCCTTAGGTTTGCGATGGGAAGATTCCTTGAAGTGCGATGCAGAAACTCAAGACGAGAAACGGCTGCATATTCAGATGCGCCTGACTGCCGCCCGTATTCCCAATCGTGCCTGGGGCCATGGCAACCAGGCTTGATGGTGCGGAATAAATCGGGTCGGTAGCCGCACTAGTAGCCAAAAGAGCGCCGGTCGGCACGGGCTGACTCGCCGCCGTGGAAGTGCCATTCAAAGTATGGATGTGAGTCGTCAATTCCGAAATTGTCAGTGTGTGCGCCTGCTCGCCCCCTTTTTCGCCGAGGGTAAAGCCCTCGCCCATGTGAATCGGCACATTGCCTTGCAGATTCGGCAGGCCGAAATTTACCCGTCCGTCGCCGCCGTAAGTCGTGCCGAGGAGCGAGAAGAGCGCCTGGTTCTGGTTGATCGGCAACAGTTGCCCGTTGCAGAGCGCCCAGCCTTTCGGCGCGAAAACGAAACTCATGATTCTGATTTCGGAAAGGAATGGTTCAGCCATGGTGGTGTGGTCGGTTGAGATTTAGCGCGGGCCGTTCAGGCTAGCCAGTTTGAGGGTTGGAGGTCAAAGGGTTAAAAGGGGTTGGGTGGAGTTCGTTGTTATCGCCCACACAAAAGGCTGTCCAGCTTTTTTTGAAATAATCTTAATGACAACCGCGGATTACGCGAATGGCGCGGATAAGAACTTACTTGGTGAGCCATTTTTAGCTTTCTTCCCATCCGTGTAATCCGCGTAATCCGCGGTTGAATCCCAAGAGTAATGAGCTGGCAAGAGCTGAAAACAAAACTGACCCGCAAACATAATGCGCCGCCGCGACCCGTCCGGCATCTGGCGCGGCTCGCGTTCATCGCGTTCCTCCTCACCTTCGTCGTTTCACGCGTCTGCGTGATCCTCATCATGACGCGCCGGATGCCGAACCTCTTTCTTCACGCGGCCGGAACGCATGTGCACCATCTCAACTACGGAATCTTTCTTCTTTCGCTCACCGCCGCAGTGTTGTTGTTCGCACCGTGGCCCCGCGAACGACGCGGCCTTTGGGCACTGCTCTACGGTCTCGCGATGGGTCTGACCTTCGACGAATTCGGGATGTGGCTGAACCTCGGCGGCAGCTACTGGCAGCGGGCCAGTTTCGATGCCGTCATCGTCGTCCTGACGGCGTTCGGACTGATCGCGTTCGCGCCGCGCTGGGAACGCGTCCGCTCCCATCACTTCGTCACCGGCGGAATTCTTCTGGTAGTGGTCGGCTCGTTTTATCTCATCCTTTTCAAATCTCTTCGTCACGCCAACGAGATGCTCATGCCCCACCTGATCGAGATCGAACAGAGTGGACCACGGTAAGAAAGAAAAAATTAACCGCGGATGACACGGATGGGGAAGAAGGCGGGATGGTGATCGACACGACGCCGCGTGCCGGCCATTCTCATATTCTTATCCGTGCAATCCGCGTAATCCGCGGTCCATCCCTCCGGAATGCCAAAGATTCTCCATGAGCAACTGAGCGGCGCCATCATCGGCATCGGCATGGAAGTCCCTAATGATCTAAAACCAGGACTGGATGAGTCTCTTTACGAGCGGGCGATGGTAATCGAGCTGCGTCGCCGAGGCCATTCTGTAGAAACGCAGCGTTCCTTCCCAGTTTTCTATCGCGGCGAATTAATCGGCACTCTGGTCCCGGATATGATCGTCGATAGCTCCATCATTGTTGATCCCAAGGTTGTGTCTGCATTCAACGAAGCGCACGTCGCGCAAATGATCGGATACTTGAACATCACCGGCCTCGAGCTCGCCCTCCTCTTAAACTTCAAGAACGCTCGCCTCGATTGGAAGCGTGTCGTGAGGCAGGCCCCCTCCACCGAAGTTCCCGATCTCCAGGCCTAAATTCCTATCCGCGTCATCCGCGTAATCCGCGGTCAAAATTTCTTCACCTCGGTCTTCGATGGCGGAACGGGATCCTCCGTTCCGTACGGCACCCACGGCATGCAGCGGAATAAGCGCGACGTCGTGAGCCACACGCCTTTCGGGAAACCGTGGGTCAACATCGCTTGCTCGGAATAAACGGAACACGTCGGCTTGAATCGGCAGCGCACGATGTAACGGCCCATTGGTTGGAACAGCAGCCGATAGCCTTTGATGACAACCGTATTGTAAAGCACGACGGACACCTGCCGGTTCGGCGGCCGCGTCCAATCGCACAGCGCCGCGATCGCGAGGACCGCGCACACGATCAGAACAATCCGGCGACGTCTCGTTAGGCCTGGCCGCAATGCGGACACGTCGCGAGGCCTTCGAGCCGTTTCTTCCCGCAATGCGGACATGGCACCAGGTTGCCTTTCGGCCGCGTTACCAAATGCATGATCAACCCGACCGGCCACACGACCCAGCCCAGGATCGTGACCAGTTGCGCGTTCTCGGAGTTACGCGCCTTGGCGTCTTTCATGACCCAGATGCCGGTGAAGATCCAGGCCGCGAGCGAGCCGGCGATGAAGAGAAAATAAAAGAAGCAGCAGGCGAAACCCATTCCCGCTACTCCGGTCGCGGCAGCCGCGGCGGCAGCGGCGTCTTCCGCACTGGGCGTAGTACTCGCCGATGGCGACGAGCGTTGCGCGAGGGCGTTCGCGGTGATCAACAGAAACGGCAGTGCGGAAATCAATCGCTTCATGTTTGAAATCCTTAGGACGTGACGCGCCCGACTGTCAACGTAATTGCGGAGCTAACCGAAGACGCCGCCACGGATTGTTAACCGCGGATTACGCGGATTGCACGGATAGGAGAATTATCCGCAGCCAGTGCCAGCCCACGTTCCTTCGCATCTCCCACATCCGTGTCATCCGCGTAATCCGCGGTTTGAATCTCCGTACGCGAGAATCGCCGCGACTGCTCACGACAGTCGCGGCGACAAAATTTCCTCGCGAAGAACTACGGAGTCGGTCCGCCGGGGATTGTCTTCGGACGCGTCACCAAGTGCACGATCAAGCCGACCGGCCAAACGAGCCAGCCGAGCACGACGACGAGCGTGCGGTTGGGCGAATTGCGCTTTTTCGAGTCTTTCATGATCCAGATCGCGACGAACAGCCAGATCGCAATCAGGATTATATAAAAGATGCAAACGCCGCCGAGAATCCCCGCGGCCGCCGCGCCGCTGATCTCAGGTGTCGTGCTGGCATCCTGCGCCAGGAGCGCCGACGCCGAGAGGAAAACAAGTGGTGAGCCAATTAAGAGTCGCTTCATGGCTCGGTTGATTAGCGGTTTTGCCCGAAGGGTGTCAACGGAATTTCCAAGTTTTTTTCCCGGGAAAGACTCACCGCGACCAGGGTTAGTGCTTCGTCATGCTTTCGGTGATTCCCTGCAGCACCGCGAGCCCGCCAAAAAGCAGAATCCAGACGAGCCAGCTCGCGACGGCGACGTACCCGATCACGAGACCCGCCATTGCGAGACCGTGACCTTCCAATTCCGGGTTCGCCTTGATTCGCGATAAGGCGACGTGGCCGCAAACAATTCCACCGATCGCCGCGACCAGGAACAAGCCGCAACAGAATCCGCACAAACCGAGGATGCTGAAGATCAGCGACAGAACTGCGAGCTGTTCGGTCTTACGTTGCGGGACGACGACTGCCGGCGTCGTGGCAGTCGCAGGAACTGGCGCGGGTGAAACTGGCGTAGTCGCCGGGGCGCTCGCGGGCGCCGCGCTTATGCCGGGCACGGTTGAGAGGGCGGCCCAACCTGCCGCGCCTTCGTACCATGCCTGATCGGTCAGGCGCAGGGTGCCGGCTGCGAGTTGCCGGTTTACTTCCTCCAGCGAATAAACGCCCAACTCTTTCCCATCCCGCGCGACGTGGATTTGCATGCGCCATTTTGTTTAGCGCGCGCGCACAAGCGTCAAGCGCAAACGCGCTCGCATCGCCTGCAAAAACGCTTGTCAGATTTCGCCGCGCTCGCCAGCATCCGCCCTATGGACGAACCCACGAAGTCGAAGAAGCCACTCATTGTCGTCGTTGTTCTGCTGCTTATTTTCGCCGGCCTTTATGTTTTTGTTCTCAGCGCTTACAAAAACGAAGGCAACAATCGCGCGGCCGAGCTCACCGCCGACACGGCGAAAGCCGGCGAAAACCGGATCGATGTCAGCGGCCGGATCGTGACGGCCGATCCGATCAAGGGCGATGTCGTGGTGCGGCTCGAGTTCACGCCGCACGGATCGTTTGCATCCGGAGACGGCGGAATGCTCTCGCGCGACCTCGATCTCTACGTCTCGAGCGCGACCGGCAAGAACGTCCACGAATTTAAGAAAGGGAAACGGATGAGTCCGGTCGAAGCCGTCGTCGAAATCTACGAGGGCGAGCCGATGGATTATCCGTTCGACACTCACGCAGCGGAGCTTTCATTTTTCTTTGAACCGTCGGCCAAAGGTGGCGAAGTCGGCGGAACTGAAGCGATCCCGGTGGCGGTCGAGATGCGCGGTTCGGTTGCCGGTCTGCGTCTCGACACCGAATACGCGAAGGAAAACACTCCGGACCACGCCGTGATCGAGATCAGCATTCAGCGCGCGTCGACCGCGCTTTTCTTTTCGGTCTTCATCATGATCGCGATGTGGGCGCTGGTCATCGGCGTGATCTCGCTGGTGTATCGGGTTTTCGCCGGCCATCGCAAGATCGAGATCTCGATGTTCTCGTTTCTCGGCGCGCTCCTTTTCGCATTCCCGGCGTTGCGCAACAGCCAGCCCGGCACCCCGCCCATCGGCACGTTGAGCGATTTCATCGCGTTCTTCTGGGCGGAAGTAATCGTCGCGCTTTCGCTGCTCTCGGTCGTGTTGCGCTGGATAATTCGCGGACCGGGCGGCGACGCGCCAAAGTAGCCGCCTTCGCCAGATGGCTACGGCGTGCCAGGGGCCGAACGAATAGAATTCCATGAGCAAACGCCTTTCCTCGCTTTTCGAACGTTATCCAACGCTGCAGGCGTGCGAGCGCGATCTCCACGCCGCCTTCGATTTGCTCGCCGCTGCTTACCGAAATGGCAACAAGCTGCTTGTCTGCGGCAACGGCGGCAGCGCGGCGGACAGCGAACACATCGTCGCCGAATTGATGAAAGGATTTTTGAAACGTCGTCCGATTCCTGCGGCGGACGTGGCGAAGTTGGAAGCCGCGGGCGGAAAAGAAATCGCGAGCCGGCTCCAGGGAACGCTCGCCGCGATTTCGTTGCCGTCCCAAATGTCGCTGCTCACCGCGACCGCGAACGACGGCGATTACGACCTGACATTCGCCCAACAAGTTTACGGACTCGGGCGGGCAGGGGACGTGTTGCTCGCGATCAGCACCTCGGGAAGATCGGCGAACGTCTGTAACGCGGTGATCGTGGCGAAGGCCTTCGGCGTGAAATCAATCGCGCTCACCGGAAAATCCGGCGGCGATCTCGCGCCGCTCGCCGATATCGCGATCAAAGTTCCATCCGACAACGTCGCTGAAATCCAGGAGCTGCATCTCCCGGTTTATCATTGGCTCTCGACCGAGCTCGAAGTGACGTTTTTCTAAAATGCTGAAATTCTGAAACGCCGAAAAACTGAAATGGGGAATGTTTTTCCTGATTTCAGCGTTTCAGGTTTTCAGCTTTTCAGCGTTTTATATGACTCTCTCGTTCCCGCCGTCGATCGGAATTTGGGCGCCGGTTGTTTTCGCGAAGAGCGGTCCGCACATTTCGGCCGCCAACTCGCCGACATCCGCGCTTCGCACCTCGGTCTTGAGAACGTTATTGCGTTTGTATTCGTCGACCGACATTCCGTAACTCGCGGCGCGCGCTTTCAGGACGTCATCGGTCCAGATGCCGGTGTCGAAGACGGCATTGGGATGAAGCGTGTTCACGCGAATGCCCGCCGCTCCCCACTCCAACGCGGCGACGCGCGCCAGCTGAGTGAGCGCTGCTTTCGACGCGGAGTAGGCCGCGGCGCCGGGCCCGGGCGCGGCCACATTTTTCGATCCGATGACGACCACGCGTCCGCCGCGCGGCGCCAGTTTCAAGAGCGGATAACATTCGCGCAGCAACGTCAGATTCGCATCGAGGTTGACGGCAAACACGCGCCGCCATTCCTCGGAGTCGAGAGATTCGATCGGCCTGCCGGCTGGAAAAATTCCGGCATTCAGGATCAACATGTCGAGACCACCGAAACGACAAACCGCTTTCTCCAACGCATCGGCGATCGCTTCCCCGGAAGTCACATCGCATTGCAGTCCGAGATAATCGGGACGTTCTGCGCTTTGCTTTTCCAGATCGAGGCCGGCGACGGCAGCGCCGCGTTTCAAGAGCGCATCGACGCACGCCTTCCCAATTCCGGAAGCCGCGCCAGTCACGCAGGCGATCTCTCCCGCGAACATTGGCGGTTTTCCCGCGCGGCGCAGCTTCGCCTGCTCGAGGTCCCAATATTCGAACTCGAACAGCGCTTCTTCCGAAAGCGCGCGATAACCGCCGAGCTTTTCCGCGCGCATGATCACATCGATGGTGTGCGAATAAAGATCGTGTGCGATCGCCGCTTCTTTCGCTGAGCGGCCTGCAGTCGTTAGGCCAAATTCCGGATCGAGCACGACGCGCGGCGCCGGATCGATCATCGTCTTTGGCTCCTTCGCTCGCGGAGCATGGCGCGCGAAATACTCGCGATACGATTTCGCATAACCGTTCACGTCGCGGCCCAGCAGGGGCAGCCGTTTCGTCCGCAAAATGTGATCGGGCGTGGCCGGACCACGCTGCGAAATTTCCGCGGCGTTGGTCGCGCGCGCGAAGCCGAGCGATTTAGGATCGATCGAAGCGCGAAGCACGACCGGGAACCCAGCCGCCTTGGCGATATCGAATCGCAACGCTGCGAGCGCCGGACCGATAGCAACAGTCGATTCGTTAGGCCAGCGAATCTCCCACGCATTCTGCTTCTTCAAATAATGTTCCGCGCGCTCGACGAGCGAGATCATCCGCCCGTACGATTCTTCCGCCGTGGCGCCGAACGAAAACAAGCCATGCTTCAGTAAAACCATCCCGATCGTCGACGGCTTCATCTCCGCCTGGATTCTTTTCGCGCAGACGCGCGCCAGCTCAAAGCCCGGCATCACGTACGGAACGATGATCACGTCGTCGCCGTAGATCTCGCCCGCGCGCGCTTCGCCATCGTCCGTGTTCGTGATCGCGAGGAGCGCGTCGGCGTGGGTGTGATCCACGAACTTGTGCGGAATCACCGCGTGCAAAATCGTTTCCACCGATGGCGCCGGCGCGCCCGCGCGAGTCACGTTCGCTGCCAACTCATTGACCATTTGCGGATCGGAGAGTGTCTCGAGCCGCGCGAGTTTCAGCAACGACGCCATCCGAACGGGCGCGAATCCATCCACCTCGATCGTTTCCAAATCCCAGCCGCTGCCTTTGACGTAAAGAATATCCTCCTCATCGCCGACCATATTTTTCTCGCGCACTTTCACCGACGTATTGCCGCCGCCGTGGAGCACGAGCGTGTCGTCGCGACCAAGCAGCCGCGAGCTGTAAACGCGCAGCTCGAGATCCGATTTGCAGTTCGCGGCTTCAGCCGGGTCCCAAAGGTTCTTCATCGCATTCCGTGGATCATCATTGACACTGTGCGGTTCGCCGCCGGATACATCGCCAAGGTCACGCGCGCATGATCCTGCAAAACGATTTCAAACGCCAGTGGGATGAAGTCGCGGAGGCGGTGCTCGAGGCGGTGCGCCGCGTCGGCTCGAGTGGCTGGTACATTCTCGGGAGCGAGGTCGAGTCCTTCGAACGAGAGCTGGCGGACTTCTGGGGTTGTTCCCATGCAATTGGAACCGGCAATGGACTGGATGCGCTCGAGATCGGTCTTCGCTGTCTCGGTCTTCAACCGGGCGAGAAGGTATTAACCACGCCGCTTTCTGCGTTCGCCACCACCCTCGCCATTCTTCGCGCTGGAGGAGGTCCCGTTCTTGTCGACGTGGATGACTTCGGGAGAATCGACCTGGATCAATGCCGCGAAGTGTTAACCAAAGACAGATCCATTCGCTTTCTCGTCCCAGTTCACCTTTTCGGATTTCCTTTGCCGTTGGACGAACTGGCTCGGCTTAGGACAGATTTCGAACTGCGCATCGTGGAAGATTGCGCGCAAAGCATCGGCGCCTCATATGGCGGCACCCGCGCCGGAACCATCGGACAGATCGCGGCCACGAGTTTTTATCCAACGAAAAACCTCGGAGCGCTCGGAGACGCGGGAGCGCTTCTAACGAACGATCCCATCCTGGCCGAAACGGCGCGGAGCTTGCGGAACTACGGTCAATCGTCGCATTACGTTCATTCCGCGCTCGGTCTCAATAGCCGGCTCGATGAACTGCACGCGGCCGGGTTGCGTTCGGCCTTGCTGCCGAAACTGGAAGAATGGACGGAAGCTCGCCGGCGGACGGCCGCGCGCTATCTGGAGCGTATCACCCATCCATCCATTCGCCTCCTGGCTCCGAAACCGGCGATGACGCCGGTCTGGCATCTGTTCCCGGTTCTGGTGGCCGAAGGATCGCGCGACCGACTCGGGAGTTATCTTAAATCTTGCGGCATTGTGACGGGCGTCCATTATCCGCGGATCATTTCCGAACAAACGGCCTTACCGAAAGGTTCGTGGCACCAGGCGGCGGAACCGATCAACGCCCGGCGGTTTGCCCAAGGCGAATTATCGCTGCCGATCCACCCTTTCCTCACTGACCAGGAAGTGGAAGACGTCATCGCTGCCTGCAATAACTGGAAGACCGATCAGCCATGAAGAGTGACTTCGCCGGGAAACGCGTTTTGATCACGGGCGGCCTCGGATTCATCGGATCGAATCTCGCGCACAGGCTCGTGGAACTCGGCGCTGATGTAACTGTGGTCGACAGCCTGATCCCGGATTACGGCGGCAACCTCTACAACGTCGAAGGCATTCGCGACCGCATCCAGATCAATGTCTCTGACGTGCGCGATACCCACAGCCTGCGCCATCTCGTCCAGGACAAGGATTATCTTTTCAATCTCGCCGGCCAGACCAGCCATCTCGATTCGATGACGAACCCGATGCCGGACCTGGAGATCAATTGCCAGGCGCAGCTTTCGATTCTCGAAACCTGCCGTGCGGTTAATCCGAAAATCAAAATTGTGTTCGCGAGCACGCGACAAATTTACGGGCGGCCAGCGCAGCTTCCGGTCGCCGAAACGCATCCGCTGAATCCGGTCGATGTAAACGGCATCAACAAAATGGCGGGCGAGCAGTACCATCTTCTCTACAACAACGTCTATGGGATTGCCGCGACGGCGCTGCGATTGACTAACACCATCGGCCCGCGGATGCGGATCAAGGACGCGCGCCAGACCTTTCTCGGCCTGTGGGTGCGACAACTCCTGGAAGGAAAACCAATCTCAGTCTGGGGCGGAAAACAGCTGCGCGATTTCACCGACGTTGAGGACGCGGTGGACGCGTTTCTGATGGCGGCGGCCAGTCCCGCGACGAATGGACAAGTCTATAACCTTGGCGGCCGCGAAGTCATCGATCTTGGAGCGGTGGCGAAGCTGATGGTGGAATTGAATGGCGCCGGCACGTTCGAGATTCGCGAATTCCCTTCGGATCGCCGCGCCATCGATGTCGGCGATTATTACGCCGACTTCTCAAAGATCCGGACTCAATTAGGCTGGGAGCCAAAGCGCGCGCTGCGCGAAACCATCGAGACGACCTTGAGTTACTTCAAAGGCTCGCTGTCGCACTATCTTTAGTCCGGCCACTTACAATTTGAAGCCGGCGGCCACGGCGTCGCGATGAAACACTCGCACGGTGTTGAGCGACAGCTCGGGCAAATCCATTCCGCCAAGCTTCGTTACCTTGTCGAGAATGTCGTGCGACACAGTAACGATGTGACAACCTCACTGCGCTGCCTGGAAAATATTCAGTAACTGTTGCGACATCGGCTGGACGCTAGTCCTGACTCGCGGCGGCCGACGACTCATTTTGCAAAATGACTGCAACGGCCTCACCAAAGGTCTTGACGGTGAAGTCCGGTTTCTCGCGCAGCCGCTCGCGATAACCATTATCGATGAAGACCGCGCGGCAGCCGGCAGCATGCGCGCAATCAATGTCGCGCCAGCGATCGCCAATCATCCAGCTCGCGGAAAGCTCGATGTCGAGAGCCGCCGCGGCGCGCTCAAGCATGCCCGGCTTGGGCTTGCGGCACTCACACGGCTCGCCATGCTCCGCACCCGCGTGAAAACAAACTTCAAGACGATCGAGGACTGGGATCAATTCCGCCAGCCGTTGATTAATGGCCTCAACAAGCTCGCGTGTCTGTTTTCCCCGCCCGACGTCTGGCTGGTTGGTGACGACGACAAGGCGGAATCCAGCTTGCTTGAGCCGCTCGCAGCCCGCGACGGCATCAGGCGAAAGCTCCAACTCTTCCGGCGAGTTCGGCGGATAGGGCTTTCCATTTTGGACAATGGCCTTATTCAGGACGCCGTCTCGATCCAGGAAGACGCAACGGTTTATCGCGGCGATCAGGGACATGCAATCAAGGATCGTAATTCGGAACGCTCACGAAACGAATGTGGTGGTCCCGCCGTCCTCCGGCATTCGTTGGGCGATGCTTTCAGCGTCACGTATCCGGGGGCGACTGTCCGCCACGGATCGGTGGGGTTCAATAAAGCGGCCGAGATAGATCGCGATGACCAACAAAGTGGCGAAAGAGATTGGCTGAAGATAGCGCACAGTGTGGCCTCCAAATATGGTCGAAACGAGGAGCGTGACAGTTATGTGAACAAAAAGCAGAAAGGCGTATCCTCGCGTCGGCCGAAAAGCCACCGCAAGAGCCGCAGGCAATGGCGCCAATAAGATCAGGAAGTAATACGGCCAAGCCGCTACGGACCACTGTTGAAGAAAGCTCTCCGTCTGTTTTTTTGTATCGATTGCAAGATGAAAGCGTGAAGCGAGTAGGTCGCGCTGGTCCTCGTTCGGTGGATTGTTAAACCCGAAATCGGATCGCGCAGACGCCTTCATCGCAGCCGCACTCCAGTAGTCGGAATAAACGCGCCACCCCAGGTTCAGGACCGCCAGCGGATTCCGTCGCAGCGCGTTCATCGCAGTTTCCCGCGCGATTCTTTCGGCACTGGATCGTTCTGGATGGAGCGTCGAGAGTCTGTCGATCAGGTATCCGGGGCTGAAGCGTTGGCCGGCCCTGAAATTCAAGTCCTTCAGGTGAAACTCGTCGCCCTTTCTAATCACATCCGCGAGACCGGGATCGGGCGAGTCTTCCGGCTCCAGGACCGGCGACAAAATTGCGAGCTGGATGATCCCAGCTGCGTGCAAATACGCCGGCGGGCGATGAGAAATCCATCCATTTGTTCGCTTGTAGCCTTCGTGTAGCACAAACATCAGAAGCACACTGATCAACAAATGACTTCCAAGTCTGCCGAAAATACGGAAGACGACTGCCCGCTCGAAGCCATGCCGAAATGTGCGCCAGACCGCCGGTGAGAATGCGATCACCGGCAGTAAAACTGTATCAAGCTGCACGAGGAGGAGATAACTCATTCTGAAACCGATCAGCAGAACAGAAACCACCTGGACCAGGACAAGGTTCCGGAAGCGCCGGTCCCGAAGATATAGAAATGACTGGTAGAGAACGAAAGTGTATAAGCCGAGACTAAGGGCTTCGGTCATGACATAGCGTTCGTAAAGCAATTGAAGGGGATCCAGCGCGCAGAGAAATCCCATTACGAAAGACCAGCGCGCCGCCAGCCCGAAAACGAACCGGCAAATCAAAGCGCCCTCAACGGCTGCCGCGGCACTGATGAGGAGCTGCAGGACAAGAAGTAAAGTCAGGCTCTGCGTCCAGACGGAAGACCAACGAATGACATACCCGTAGAAATACGAACGCGCCTCCGGTATCCAATCGGTGAGGGCCGTCTGAATGTAACTCCAGGAATCGCCCAGCAATAGCTTCGGGGTCGGGTCGATGGCAAAGAGCGCAAGCTTGAGAAGCAAAATGGACACACAAAACAGGAGCCAGCCCTCGTGTTCGCGGGGACGATGCGAGTCGTCGTTCATCGATTAGCTATTGGCATAGACCGAATGCGACCCGATGGGGTATCCGGTCGATTATGTTTCCAGGAACCCGATGGGAACTGTTCGCGTTCTCGAGGCCGCGCGGCGCGCCGTTTTACTTGGTGCTCTCCCATTTCGTCTGCGCGGTTTTCAGCGCGGGATGAGAGACGAGCAAATGCCAGACGACTGCCTGGAACGCTTCTGCGTGCGGCGTTGTGTTCGCCGGGTTCACCGTTGGAATAATGACACACACATCCGCGACTTGCGCCGTGTAACCCCCATCGCGGCCAACGATGCCCAGCACAGCCGCGCCACGTTCCTTCGCAAGCTGCAACGCCGTGACCAGATTCGGGCTCACGTTTTTTTCGACATTCCCGCCGCCGACGGAAAAGACAAGAAGCGCATCCCTGGCGTTCAGCCGGCTGCCTTTGAGCCACTCGACAAATACCGTCGTCCAACCTTCATCGTTCGTGCGCGCAGTTAGTTCGGAGACGTTATCGGTCGGCGCGTAACATTCCATTCCGGCGATCTTCCGAAAATCGTTCACGGCATGGGAGGCATTCGCAGCGCTGCCGCCTACGCCCAGAATAAACAGCCGCCCGCCGCGCGAGCGGACGTCAGCGAGAAGCTGGACGGCTTTTTCGCACAGGGCCGGGTCCAGTTTCGAAACGACTTCGGCCGTCTCCTTTAAATGCTGTTTCGAATAACTCATTTGGTGGAGGGTACTTTCTGGCTGCGCAGCATCGCGTCAAGCTCGGCCAGGCCTTTTCGCGAGCCGATCTCATAAAAACGATGATGAACCTCAAACCCCGCGAGCTCTCCTTTCGCGACCAGATCCTGATAAAGACCGGCCAGGTCAAAAGGCTTGCCCGCGGGCCAGGGCTGGAAGGCTGCCGCGCTCAGGACTCCGAGGCCGTAATCGATATACTTCATCTCCGGCCTGAACTCCCTCTTGTCGTAGCATGCGATCGCACCATTCTCGAACCAGACATTGCTTTTTTCCCAGCGGTCTTCATTTCTAAATACAGTCATCAGCCCAAGCTTCCCGCTGTCGATGAACGCGTGGACCGGCGCGCAATAGTCTATTGGCAGGTAGGAATCGCCATACAAGACCACGAACCGCTCGCCCAGGAGGGGCAGCGCCTTTTTTAACGCGCCTCCTGTCCCGAGTAACTCTTCGCCGTCGAAGGAGTAGCTCAATCCTACTCCGAAGCTGCTGCCATCGCCAAATTCTCGCTCGATCATTTCACCGCGGTATCCTACACAAAGGACCACGTTCCGGAATCCTGCCTGGTGGATGAGCCTTAGCTGATGCGCGAGAAATGGCTCGCCGGCTACTGTGATAAGAGCCTTCGGAATTTTCTCGGTGATCGGCCGGAGCCGCGTCGCGAGCCCGCCGGCCAGGATCGCCACCGGCCATTCACCGATGTCGAGGCCGTTACTGCTCATTGGTTGAGAATTCGTGTTCCTTCAAAGTCGAAACGGAATCGGACTTCGCTTAGACCTTTCTCGCGCATGGCATGGCGAAGCTTCACCTTATCGCCGGCATAGAACATGAGAAACCCTCCGCCGCCCGCGCCGATGACTTTGCCGCCAAGAGCGCCATTTGCCATCGCGCAATCGTACCACGCGTTGATGTCGACGTTGCTCATTCCCTTGGAGCGCTCCTTCTTCCGCTGCCAATGCACGTCCATCAAGCGCGCGAACTCGTCCAGGTTCCCGGCCTCGAGCGCCTTCTGGCTTTGCTTTCCGAGGTCCTTGATGAAATGGAGGTTCTCCATCATCGCGACATCGGCCTTCTTACTCTTATCATCCTGTTCCTTGAGAATAGCGGACGCACTGCGTGCATAACCGGTAAAGAAGAGAAGCAGGTTATCTTCGAGATTGAATAAGGTCTCCTCGGACACCTTCAACGGCGCGGCTTCGACCCGTCCGTCTGGCATGAAGCGAAACGAAGTTATCCCGCCGTAGGCTGAAATGTATTGGTCCTGCTTTCCGATTGGTTCGCCGAGCTTCTCCAGCTCAATACAACAAGCCTGCTCAGCAAGCTCAGCCGGGTGAACCAGATTCTTCTTCAGGGCGTGAAAAGCCTTCAACAGTGCCGTAGTGAAGCTTCCCGAGGATCCCAAGCCGGTCCCCGCAGGGATATCGGCCATGCTCGTAATCTCCAAGTTTCGCTCGTGTATGTCGACCAGCTTCAGCGCTTCGCGAATGATCGGATGCTTGATGTCCTCGATGGTCGCCGCTTCTTCGAGATGAGAATACTTGAGAAGGAACCCATCAACGAATCGCCGGTGAACATTGATATAAACATACTTGTCGATAGCGGCCGCAATGAGAAAACCGGAATGCTCACGATAGTAGGAAGGAAGGTCGGTTCCTCCACCTCCCAGGGAGATTCGAAGCGGCGAACGGGTGATGATCATGGCGAGGTCTTATGAGCGATCGCCACTAATTGCCAGCCAAATAGCGAATCGCGAGTATTGCCTCGAAAGAGAACGTCGAACAATTTCATCAACGAACTGGCCAATGCTGCCGTGATTCCGCGGGATTCCGCATTGACGTCCCGAGCCAGCCGCTTCCCACCAGCGATGACGAGCAGCCGGTATATGTTAAAGAAAGGAAAGCCTATTGCGTAAACCCGTTCGGTTCTATAACCGGCTTGCTTCAACATTTCCTTGATCTTACCGCGATCGAAATGCTGGCGGTGTCCTATGTGGCGGTCGAACGCCGACATGGGGCCAGCTGGAACGGTGAGGATCAACTTAGCTCCGTCCGCGAGATACTTGCGAGCGGTATCAAGAAACGAGACTGGGTCATCCACATGCTCGAGGACCTCGGAGCAAATAGCGTGAGTGGCCCATCCGAGGTAAGCGTCGAGCGCTGGCGGAGGGCGGAAAATGTCGGCCACCACGAATGTAGCACGCGGAACTTTCTGACGCGAAATCGCCACTCCTTTCTCGCTCATTTCGGCGCCCAGCAGGGATGCGGACGGCAGGAGGCCATCGAGTTTCTGCAAGAGGTCGCCCTGGCCACTGCCGAGATCGAAGATGCGCGCGTCACGATTCTGGCCGCTCTGCAAAAGCAATCGTACGATAAAGTTGTGTCGCATGCGTTGCGCCGGATTCCGCACCGCCGAGTCGGCGTAACGCCCCCAATGCGAATCCCAGTCATCGGGGGAAGCAGGTGATTGACTACACATCCTCACGTCGAGCAACGGCAAAAAGATTGAGACCAAACTTATGGTAACGCAGTTTTATCGAGCTCGGTTTGAATCCAGCGCGGACCAGCAGCGGCCATAGGTCGCGTTTGGCGTAATACATTTTGTGGTCGTCCATCTCAACCTTTGGACTTAAGCCTAACCGAAACGCGGACAGTTCCAGGAACCCTTTCCCAAACCAGGTCGGGACATTGATCAGCAGGACGCCCCCCGGCTTGAGCAGAGACCGCAATGACGCAATGACTGAAAAAGGATCTGATAAATGTTCGAGCACCGAGATGAGAAGGGCGGCGTCAAACCTCTCCGTGGTCAGTTTCGGGAGTGTTTCCTCGATAGTGCCTTCATAAAAAGTGAATTGTTCAAGTGATCTTAGCTCGGGAGCGAGGTGAAAATCGACCCCTACACCGCGCTTCAGGCGCCGCCGCATTGCCATTAGTTGGGTAGCGCGAAAACCACAACCCAGTTCGATTACTTCTAACTCCGAATGGTCTGGGAGGTGACGCGCAATCGCTTGCTGCGACAGCCAAACGCCGGCACGGTCGAGGAAGGACAGACGGCTCTGCCCATAGGATGCATGAGCGCGTGTCGTCAAAGCTTGCGCTCTGGCGCGACCCGTTGCGCCATCTCCAGTAGCAGGGTGAAGCAAAAAGTTTGGAATCCTGTGATAATCAAGAGCAACCCGAAAATCGCCGGGTGAGAAATTTCCAGCAATCTGAAATTGGAATTCAAATAATGGTAGATAAGGATTCCGAGAAGCACGGTGCCCACGAGGACCGAGCCGCCGGCCAGAAGCATTCCCCGGTTATAGCTCAGAATCTTTTGCAGGCGCCACAATGATTGTGGGCGAAGACCATGCATGACTCGGGCTAGCACGCCTATTTGGATGGAGCTATAACCAAGAGTCACGCAGGTTACTCCAAAAAGAAGCCAGTATAGACTGAAACCTACGCCGCCGATAGTGACAGGCCCCGTGGCAAGAGCACATGCAATGAGCGCGCCGATAGCAGTGAGCAGAATGCCCGGCTTAAGCAGGAACGAGTCGGGCGTGTAGACCAGCATGACCTTCAAGTTCAACCAACCCGCGATCCATGGGGAGATCCAACCCATCCGGCGATGATGACTAAAGCGGCCTTCGCGGTCCTTGTAGAATTTTACCGGCACTTCCGCCGTGACAAGCTTCAGGCGCGCGGCCTTCAGGACCATCTCGCTCGCATACTCCCAGGACTGCGATTTCAGGTCGATGCGCTCGAAAGCGGAACGAGTGAGGCCGCGCATGCCGCAATGGATATCGGAATAACGGCTGCCATAGATCCGGTTCAGGATCCATGTCGTAAGCGGCGTTCCAAAATAACGGTGAAGCCCGGGCATTGCTCCTTTCTCGATACTGCCGCGGAACCGGCTGCCCATGACGAACTCCGCCCCTTTCTTAAAAGCTTCTACAAACGGCGATAACTCCCGGAAGTCATAAGTCAGGTCGGCATCCCCCATGATGATCCACTGGCCGCGAATGTAGCTAGTCGCGTCAATGTAAGCGCGGCCAAGGCCGCGCTTGGGCGTGCGCAGGACCTCGCCCCCATGCGCCAGAACGATCTCGGGCGTTTTGTCGATGGAACTATCGACGATCAGGACCTGGCCGTGGACGCCGGCGCGTTCGAGCCCTCGTCTGCACCAATCGACAAATTCGCCAACCGTGATCTCTTCGTTGAGCGAAGGAACCACGATGCTTACGTCAACCGGACCGGCTTCGGCGCCAGGCGGGATCAGATGCTCGATCGTGCCAGTCTGCTCAGGCATGCCTTAGTTCCTCGAGCATTGCTTTCATCGCATCACTGACCGCTTCGGCCGACGAACGTTGCGCCTTCCAGCCTAGCGCCTTGATCTTCGAGCAATCGAAGCGCACGACCGGAACGTCACCCTTCCAGCCGCGGTCCCCTCCGGTGAACTCATACCTGGTTTTACCGGGAGCAAGGCCGCTTACTTTCACGGCGAGATCGGCGATCTCAGCTACCGTGATGTAGTCGTCGGTAGCTACGTTGAACATCGCGTAGCTGTCAGTCGCGCGTTCGTCCACCAGGCGGATCGCGGCCAGGATATCTTCGACGTGGATGTAGCTCTTCTTTTGCGTGCCATCGCCGAGGATCCGGAGCCGTGTCGGATCGGCCTTCAGGCGCCGGACGAAATCGTAGCCTACGCCATGAGTCTGGCGAGGGCCGACAACGTTGGCAAAACGAAAGGCGCGTCCGACCAGCTCGAACATGTGGCAGTAAGCCGCGATCAAACCTTCACAGGCAAGCTTGCTCGCGCCATAGGTCGAGATCGGGACGCACGGACCGTAGTCCTCGGCGAAGGCGACTTGTGGATTTTCGCCATATACTCCGCTGCCGGACGTGTAGAGGATCTTGCCCGCGCCGGTTACACGCATCACTTCGAGAACGTTCTGGGTGAGATAGGTCCCCTCCCAGAAATCGATGTCCGGCTGAGTCGCGGCTTTTGCGATGTCAGGGTTAGCCGCGAGATGGAACACAGTATCGCAGCCGGCCATGGCGGAGGCCACGGCGCCCACGTCCTTCAAGTCCGCCTCTATCACTTCAACCCGCGGGTCGCCTGTGCTTTCCTTGACGAACGATAGCTGCCCCGAGGTGAAGTTGTCGAAAATAACGACGCGCTCGATTTCACTGTCTTTCAACAAGGAGGCGACCAGATGGCTGCCGATGAAGCCCGCGCCGCCGGAAACGAAAACGCGTTTCCACCCATGAAGAAAATTGGCCGGCACGACCGACAATGCTGGCGCGCTGTCCAGTGTCAACCTCAGGCGTGCAGCTCGGGGCGCGTGAGATCCGTGCTGGCGCGGGGCCGGCGAAAAGTTGCGATCAACCAGGCTATCAGGATCAGCGAGCCAGTCGCCGCCATGGCCAATGACAATGTGAAATGGCGGGGCCAATAGGTATAAGAAACGACATACTTGCCCGCCGCCGGAATTCTCACTCCGCGAAAGGCGTGATTAACCCGGAAATACTCGGCCGGCGCGCCGTTGATCGCAGCTAGGAAATCTCCCGGCAAATAAGTTTCGGTCAGGACCGCGACACCCGGACCAGACGCGTCAACGGTGAAGGTTATCGTGTTAGTAGTCAGGCGGTAGTCACGAGCAGGGATAGCGGCAGCGCCAGACCCTTCAGCCGTTACTTCGCGGCCTGGCATGGTGACGTCCGCGGCCTGCGCCGCGGCGAATGGACGGGAATCGGCCTGTTGCAGGAGCTCCACAAATTGTTCGACGCGATCATAGGTCTGAAGGCTATCGACAAAGAAAGCGCGCGGCCACTCGCCTTCATTTCGTAAAAGGTCGAGGTCGAGCAGCGGCTTTTCCACCGCGGTCATTTCAGGCCGGGGCCGCGGCGGCATATCGAGAAAATATCGAATATTCAGCAGATTGAAGAGTGGTCGTGGGCGCGGGTTTGATCGCTCGATGATCCACCGCCAGCCCCATTCCTGCCTGACTCCGGCCGCAGCAAGCAGGTCATGATAATGGTCGTCGGTTAGCGCGTCCGGCCCACCAATTGATTCAACTCCCACAATGCCGTTTATGCCGGGAAACAAAACGTTGCCAAAGCCGACTACGCGGAAAACGCCGGGCTGACTATCCATGAATTCCACGGCCGGAGAAGGCTCGCGGAAATCGATTCGGGGCGGCGGATTGGCCACGTAGTCGTCTACTTCTCGCAGGCCGGTCTTGAGGTGAAAGCCATGTCGCCAATGTAAACCGAAAAGGCAGACCATTAAGAGAGCGATAGCTGCGGGTGTAAACGCGGAGGAACGGCGGATCGCTCGAATTAGCCAGGGAATCGCCAGTAGCACCGCTACCAGGGACAAGGCGTATGTGTAGAAGAAGGCGTTACCTGCGGCCAACTCAGAGACAGCAAAGGTGTTCGGAGTGCGTTGGGTAGCGTGAGTGAAGCCGAAGTAAGCCCCAAGAAGCGCCAGCAGGATTACCACAGCGCGTCCATAATCCCAATTCCAGCTCCGGCGCACGCAGAGCTCGATAAGGTTATTTAGCCCGAACCCGGCGATAACAATAAGCTCGATCAACAACACACAGGAGAAAGTGTTATCGACATGCCAGATATGGTTGACCATCGGGACCTTTTCGATGACTTCGGCAGGCACCACTCCAAAGACAATCGCCCCGGCACCGAGCGCGGATAGCGCTACGGCCACAAAGATCCGGTCGCGCAGCAGGCGACGGAGATAAATCAGGGCAAAGAGGCAGCCGAGGAGAATCAAGAAGTTACCGGAGGGATTGCTCACTAGCCACTTGGGATTAAACGAGCGATAAAAGATGTCGTCGAACAGTCCGATGAATAAGCCGGGCTGGATTTGGTAAGCATGGGCCGCTTCCTTGTAGGAAACGTGAGCTGTTTGCAACGCTTGGAAAAAAGTCAACCAAACTGGAGCCGCGACCAGGAACAATCCAATTCCCGCGACGACAAGCTGAATAAGCTTTCTCACCCGGAAGGTTGTCGGCGTGAGCAGGAACAGGAGAAGGCCGCAGCCATGCAGACTGAACAGGAGGATGTAAGCTTCCTTTGCTGTGCCACTGTTCAATTCGCACCAACTGGCAAGAAGTAACCCGGCGGTCCAGCCGGCCGCGGACCGAATAGTTACCGCTTTCGACACTTCCACCCAGCCAACCAGCAGCCATGGCGCATAAGATAAGCTAAAGAATGCGGGATGATTGAATCGGTAAGCGAAGAAGCCGATGAAACCGGATGAGAACGCCAGCATTAACGCGACGGACAACCGGCGACTCGTGGCATACACCATCAGTCCCGCCCCGAAGCAAAAGACCACCTTGGCGAGCAAAAACTTCAGGTCCCACGCCCAGGCTTCGCCGCCGGCCAGGACTACCAGCATGTGCAAAGGATCGCCAAACATCGACTGGCCCTGGCCGAGCAACGTCACGCCACCGCAGTTGTAACGATTCCAGAGCGGTAACTCGCCGTCGCGGAACAAAGCCCGGTGTTGGATGAAAGAAACCGGGACGTAATACCACAGCATGGCGCCGGCATCCGAGCCTTTGAAGTCTTCCATTTCGGTTTCGGCGTGGCCCGGCCAGGTCGGAATGCCGGAGTAAAGCATGGGCACGCTGTTGGCCGAGACAAAACTCCGCCCGAAGAAGACCACCGGATAAGTGCTTATGATAACACTTAGGATAGAAAGAATCAGAATCGCTCTTCTAGGATGCTCCCAACTCCAGGTAGCGAGGCGCCACCAAAGCGATTCAGTATTTCGCGTAACCCGTGGTGCGATTCCGGCCTGGACCATATGGACTAGGTTCGCGACCACGCGATAACATCTTGATGGTTGTCCCATCCCTTCTCGGTGTAGTTCACCAATCGCATGTCAGGCATTTTTTGAATCTGGTTATAGACCCAACCGGGCGAGGCCAGGGAAATGCCATAGTCTTCTCCGACGGCAGGCGTTACCACCGGATAACCAGCGTAGCCAAAGCCTTCTTTTGCATAGCGCTCTAAGACATGGGACAGCCCCGTTGGATCAAGCCCGTAGTTGGATACCTGGGCCCGCATCCGATCTGCAACCATTCGTCCATGCAGGGTAAAGACAAGCAATCCGTTCGGACGAAGGTTTGCTCGGAAATGCGCCAAGAAAGCGGCGCACCGATTGTCGTCCAAATGAGTGAGCAACGATCCGACCCAAATCAGGTCGTAATTCCCCTTTAACTGGATCTCGCCTGGCGAGCTCTGTCCGTAAACAGGGATGGCGCCAAACGTGGCGGCGCAGAAATCGACCCCCTGCTGGTTAATGTCACAAGCGGTAAGCTGCGCGCCAGGAAAGGCTGCTTGGAGATGACGTAAAACCCGCCCATAACCGCACGGCAGATCGAGAATGTTGTCAAAGGTTTCGATTCCAGCGGCGATCCTCGCGACTTCAATGCAGTTTCGCGCGGATTGTCCGACGCTGAAATAATGGACCCTGTTTCCATCGAACATTCCGTCATGTCCCGAGATTTCCTCGTTTACCATCTTGTTAGTGATTCCAATGTTCTCGCCCTCCGAAGCCCGCTTTGCGCCCAAGCTCCTTCCGGTATCATGGCAACCGAGACGTCATGCCGGCAATATAGGTTCACCGCCGGCCAACAGGCAAAGGCAGACACTTCCGCCAGGTCGACTTAGAGCCGAAATCCCGCCGCGGTAGCATCCTGATGAAACATTCGCACCGTATCAAGCGACAGTTCGCCAAGATCCATTCCACCTAGTTTAGTCACTTTGGCAAGGATATCGTGCGGCACTGTGACGATATGACAGCCGCAATCCGCCGCTTGAAAAATATTCAGTACTTCTCGGACGCTCGCCCAAAGGAGTTCGGCTTGGGGCAGAGACCCGACTAAGCTCAACGATTTCTTCATGAGCGGCACTGGGTCGACTCCAGTATCGGCAATCCGGCCTGCAAAGACCGAGACCACGGCGGGGACCTCCGGCCGCAATGCTTCGGCTACGCCTTTGACCTGCTCCAGGGTCAGAATCGCGGTCACGTTCAGTTTAACGTTCTCGGCAGCCAGTTCCGCGATCAAGGGAAGCGCCGATTCGGCTCTTGTGTTTGTGATCGGAATCTTGACGTAAACGTTATCCTGCCAATCACGGATCTTTAGCGCCTGGCGTCGCATCTCTGGAAATTCATCGGAGAAGACTTCGAACGAAATCGGCTTGTCCGTGACGCTTTCCAGGACCGAGCGCGCAAACGCCTCGTAATCCGTGACGCCGACCTTTCGCATGAGGGTCGGGTTTGTGGTCAGCCCCTTGATATAGGGTTTGCGGTAGAGATCGACGATTCCTTCAAGATTCGCCCCGTCCGCGAAAATCTTGATTGAAAGCTTTTCCAAGACCGCGCTCATCGTAGAGGTCGAGGCTCCTACGATTGAAGCGCGAATGCAAGTCGGTTCTACCGATCCGAATCCACCGCTACTTCAATCTGAAAAAAGATCATTTTTCGGTAGAGGGAGATACTTCCCGACGTATCCTCTTCGCTGCAGCAGAGCTGCGGGAGGTGAGAAAAAAAATTGTTATTTGGGGCGCGGGCGGGCACGCACTCGTAGTCGCCGACGCGATCCGTGCTGGCGACCAATACGACGTCGCAGGTTTTTTAGTTGATCTCGGCTACAATCGCCAGACGCGACCGGTCTTGGCGGGACAAATCCTGGGAGGGCGCGAACGAATCGCGGCGGTTTTAGAGTCTGGGATCGAACTGGTGGTGGTTGCCCTTGGCCATTGTGAGCGTCGCCTGGAGCTGGCAACAATGCTTGAAGGCCAGGGCTTTTCCCTTGCCAGCGTGATTCATCCTCGCGCGATAGTCGCCGCTGGGGTCGAGATTGGGCCGGGAACGGTTATCGCAGCGGGCGCAACCGTGAATCCAGGCGTCAAGATAGAGCGTAATGTGATCATCAATACGGGCGCCATCGTTGATCACGAATGCCGAATCGGGGCTGGCGCGCATGTTTCGCCTGGAGCGCGCCTTGCTGGAAATGTCGTCGTTGGCCGGGAGGCTTGGATCGGCATCGGCGCAACCATTATAGACGACGTCACTATTGGGGTGCACACCGTCATCGGGGCCGGTGCGGTCGTCGTCAGCGACATTCCCGACCGAGTGATTGCCTATGGCGTTCCTGCTAAAATAATCAAAACTAACGAAACGCCCGCCTGAGACTCAAATGAGCATTAACCAATTGGCGCTTTTTGGGGGTAGACCGGCGTTCGATCGACCGCTCCATGTCGGCCGGCCTAACATCGGGAGTCGTAAGCGATTTTTCGAACTTTTGGAAGGCGCGCTCGATCGCGGGTGGCTGACTAATAGCGGACCCTTGGTCGATGAATTCGAAAAGAAAGTAAGCGACTATGTCGGAGTAAAGCATTGTGTGTCGATCTGCAATGCAACCATCGCGCTGGAGATCGCGATTCGGGCCGCCAAACTTGATGGCGAGGTTATTGTCCCTTCATTCACTTTCGTCGCTACCGCGCACGCCTTGCAGTGGCAGCGAATCACTCCGGTCTTCTGCGACATTGATCCGGTGACCCATTGCCTGGATCCCGCACGCGTAGAAGCCTTGATCACGCCACGGACAACCGGCATTATCCCGGTCCATCTCTGGAGCCGGCCTTGCAACGTCGAAGCTCTTGCTGAAATTGCCCGGCGAAGAAACCTAACGCTTATCTATGATGCAGCCCACGCCTTCGGGTGCTCACACAACGGCAAAATGGTAGGAGGCTTTGGCAACGCGGAGGTTTTCAGCTTCCACGCCACGAAATTCTTTAACACCTTCGAGGGTGGAGCGATCGTTACGAATGACGATCGGTTGGCCGCTGATGTCCGACTGATGCGAAACTTCGGCTTTTCCGGATACGATAACGTGGTTAGTGTCGGCACTAACGGAAAGATGTGCGAGGCTGCGGCTGCCATGGGCCTTACCAGTCTGGAAAGTCTCGCTCAGTTCGTTGAAACCAATCGCCGCAACCTCGAGCTATATCGGAGATGTCTCGCCCGGCTTCCGGGCGTCCGGTTGTTAACGTTTGATGAGGACGAACGCCGAAACTACCAATACGTCGTTCTTGAGATTGACGAATCGACCGCAGATCTCCACCGCGACAAAGTTCTCGCCCTCCTCCAGGCTGAAAATGTCCTGGCGCGGCGGTATTTCTGGCCTGGATGTCATCGCATGGAACCCTACAAAACGCTCTTCCCGAATGCCGGATCCTTGTTACCCGTTACCGAAGGCGTCGCCGACCGAATATTGGTCTTACCGACCGGCACAGGCGTTACCTCTCAGGATATCGAAACAATATGCGGCCTTATCCGCAAAGGGATCAAGCAGAGCGGTGATCTCCGCACTCTCCAGCGCGCTTCGGAACCGCTCCCGCGATAATTGTGTTCGATGGCTATGAACGTGGATTATTCGATCGTCATACCGGTTTATTTTAATGAAGGCTGTCTCCTCCCGCTAATCCGCGCCGTTGATGCCAGTGTCCTCCGGGCACAGCCAGGCCTCTCGGGGGAGATAATTTTCGTTGATGACGGCTCCGAAGACCGCTCGTTCGACGAGCTCAGAGCGGCGCAAAAGGAATTCCCCGCGGTTGTAAAAATCATCAAGCTGACGCGGAACTTCGGCCAGGTTGGCGCTTTGCTTGCCGGATACAATCACGCGAGAGGTCGATGTGTGATCACCATGTCGGCCGACGGTCAGGACCCCCCGGAAATGATAAACGAAATGCTGGACGGTTTTTTTAACCAGAACTATGAAATCGTTATTTGCGCCCGGTCGGGCCGTGACGAATCTCGCTATCGAGTTCTTACTTCTCGCCTCTTCTATTTCTTGATGCGGAAGCTGACCTTCCAAAACATGCCGGAAGGCGGATTTGATTTTTGCCTGATGGGTCGCCGCGCCCTGGAAGCGTTTATCCGCAATTGTGACGCCTACCCTTTCTTTCAGGGTCAAATACTATGGACCGGCTATAAGGTTAAGTTTCTGTCTTACCGTCGGCAGGAACGATTAGCGGGCGTCTCGCGATGGACTTTCACCAAAAAGGTGACCTACCTCTTGGATGGAATGCTGGCCTACTCGTTCGCGCCCATTCGGATGATGTCGCTTGCGGGATGCGCTTTTTCTCTCCTCGGATTTTGTTACGCCGGAGTCATCGTCATAGATCGTTTGCTCCTGGGAAACAGCGTTAAAGGCTGGGCTCCGCTAATGATCGTCGTTCTGGTTATGGGCGGCTTTCAGATGATAATGCTCGGAATTATAGGTGAATACCTCTGGCGGACCCTGGCCCAGGTACGACGACGTGACATGTATTTGATTGATGCTATTTACGAGCCGAATGCTGCCGAAAACGAATGACTGCCCGAAAGCATAAATCCCGAGATTTGTCAGGTGTGCGGATTTACAGGCGTTACCGCAGGGTACGGCGCTCGCGGCCTTGCCGGCTCGAAAGAATGACAGGAGTGGCCTTCTTCGCGCCGAAACTAGGACCATTGCTTTAGAACGCATCGTGGACAAGGCCGCTGGAGTTTGCGGACAATGAATTACTTCGTTCCATCCAAAGCCCAAATCGCCCTTCTAATCGGTTTCGCTGCGATTCTATCGGCCGGATTCGCCTTTTATCGCCTGACGAAGACAGAACTCTTCTATTTCGAGATCGCTTTCCGCTCCTCCCAAGCGGGAATAACCCAACTTTTTTATGACTCGGGGAGGGGGTTCATTGAAGGCGATTCGGCGCGCTTGCCAGCGCCTGCGGAGGCCGCGATGTCCGTTCTACGGTTTCCCTTGCCGAGCGGCCGATACAACTCCATTCGATTTGATCCGATCGATCGCGGCGGGGGCTCAGTTGCTTTTGGCCGCGCCCGAATTGTCAACGCTGCGGGACACGTTGTCCGTAGTTTCTCCGTCCGGGACTTCAAAGCGGCGCACGATATCCCCGAAATGCGGATCGACGATGATTCGATAACTCTTATTCTTCCGGAGGCGAACGGCGATCCTTTCCTGGGACTCGACCTTATTCCTCCCCTCTCGCTCGAGCCCTCGAAAGCAGACCTGCTTCAGCTTGGAGCCGGAAGTTTCGCTCTCTCCTTTATTGCCTTATGCGCCACAGGGCTTTGCGGCATTGTCCTGATCTCGCGGCAGCAGTTGTATCACGTCCCTCTCTTTGTCGCTCTCGCCGCATTTGTTTTTTTCCTGGCGCGGTCACGTTTCCTTGCACCGATCAGTTCGGACGAGGGCTACTTCATCTTTTATGGATGGCTCATCAAAGGCGGACATGTACCTTATCGAGACTTTATAGAGCCCAAGCCTCCGGTGATCTTTTTCGCTAACGCTCTGGGCCTCTTCTTTTTCGGGCTTAAGGGTTTTCTTTTCCGAATCGTTCCTACGGTTATCGCGGTCATTTCTATTGCCTTTCTGTTGGCGGCCATGATCAAACGTCAGGTGGCCACATGGCTCGCGGTGTTGCTGACAGCTCAGGTCGCGTTGTGGCTCTTGGGTGATCAGTTTCATGATTCCGGCCTGAATGACAGTGAAACATATGGATTTGCTTTCACCCTCTTGGGATTTTCGATCGGAGCGATGGGCAGCTCTTTGCAGGCGCGTCGCAGTAGGATCGCGACCTCGCTCCTAAGCGGAATTTGTTTCGGCCTGGCGGTCTTATCGAAGGAGCTGTTCGTGTTGTCGGTAATTCCGGCCTGGCTCCTCAGTGCCCGGCGGATCGATGAACCCTGGGATTGGCGTCAGCATTTGATTTCCGCGGGCGGAGGCATTGGCGTAGGACTGTCGTTTCTCGCGTATCTTGTCGCTCGTTCGGCTTTGCCGTCCTATCTCGACACAATCAAGTTCTCCAGGATATTCGCCGCGAATTACTGCTTCGACATCGGCCGATTTCCGAAAGTCTCAGGCTTCGAGCTCTTACGACACAGCTGGAGCATGCTTCACGATCAACTTTATAGCCTTAGTCATCTTGGCTTCATTTTGGCGCTTTGGGCTGCTCTGCCGCTCCTGGTTTTTCAAAAAATCGCGATCCGCACGACCGCCTTCAAGATTCTGATCGCCGCCAGCGCCGTCTTGCTCGGTATAGTTGCCATTTCCGTCGGATATTGTTTCTGGCGCCATTATTACCTGATGGGCACGATGGGGCTGCTTCTTCTCAGCCTGCTCGGCGCTGAAGCTCTCTCCAAATTTCTTCGTGGAAGGAACGCGTGGCTTGCCCTCGTTGCTTACGTTGTTTTGTTGGCCCTCTTTGCCTTCGTCGCGAAAACGCCGATTCAGAAGCTACTCGCCGAGAAACATCTTCCGGCCCCAGTGGTCCCGGTGGACCCGGTTGCCGTGGAGGCGATCAACCAACATTCCAAGCCGGGCGACTATATCCTGGATACCGACTCTGCCCTGCTTTATGTGATGACAAACCGCAAAAGTCCTCTCCCGATCGTCGGTTTCACTGACGAGTTCTTGGCGGCCGGAACGGAAGCCCGGTTACCCTCCATGCAGATTGCTCATCTGCGCGCGAAGCTCGAACAGCACCTCCCAAAGGTATGCTACTTTTCCTCGCCCTATCGCCCCCGTCAGGAGACGTACCACCGGTTACTCTTCGATCCGTTCCTGCAGGACCATCATTACGTTAGGATCAATGATAGTCTTTGGTACTTGCCGGACGGCGCCAATTAATAATTCGAACAACTATCGGCCGCGATCTGGTTTCCTCCCGACGATCCTTCTTCTCGTCACGGCAGCCTTAATCCACCCAGTAACACCACTGTCCCTATCGCGGCCATCCAGAGAGAAAGCGTGAAGTGTTTCGGCCAATAGGAAAAGGAACCCACGTAAAATCCGCCGCGGAGATTGCGTGATGATCATGACCTGTGAGCGCCGCCGCTCCCGTAAATTGTCTCAACCACTTCGAGCGCTGCGCGTGCTTCCTTCAAGCCGGGGACTGGCGTTCTCATCTGTTGAATGTCTTCCAGGAATGCCTGCATTTCCAGCATCCATGAGGAATCTCCGTCGGGGTAATCCCATGTTCTGGTTTCCGGCGGGCCCATTTGCGGAAGCATCTTATAAAATGTAAGTCGCTCCAGACCATAGCTGCCGCCCAGGCCATCGACCTGGAGCTTGCCGTCTCGCCCATAGATCTCCAGCGAAAAAAGGTTCTTCCATTCCGAACAACTCACATGCAGCCATGCCGTCTCGCCTGTGGCTGTCCGCAGACTTAGAAAGGCATTGTCATCGACTGGCATGTCCCAATAGTAAGTCTCGACATGGCCCTCGACGCGCGAGAATTCACCAAGAAACCAGTGCGCAAGATCGATTAGGTGCACACCCTGGTCGATGAGTTCGCCGCCACCGGAAAGCTCTGGATCGGCGCGCCATTCGCGATCGTAACCCAAACGTCCGCCATGACCATAGCGACCGCGCAAAAACATGAGCAGACCGACAGCACCGGCATCGATTAGCTCGCGAGCTTGTAACAAAGCGGGATGAAAACGGTGGTTGTAGCCAACGCGCACTTGCACGTTGTTTTCCGTGGCTAACGCGATCAACCCATCGATTTCCGCCACGGAAACGCCGGCCGGCTTTTCAATCAACGTATGTTTGCCCGCTTTGATCGCCTTGCGGGCAATAGGAGCGAGCGAACTGTTCAAGGTCGAAACGATGACCGCGTCCACGGCGGAATCTTGGAGCGCATCGTCCAAGTGTGCTGTGGCTCGCCCATGTCCTGCTGTCGCGACGAGCGCTTCCGCTCGACTGATCTCCAGATCGCAAGCAACGCTCAGTTGGCCAGCGGCCAGGGTGCTAAGGCGCTTTCGGCCGATCAAACCGCAGCCGACGATTGCGAAACGGGGCAAAGTTCGATCCACGCTCACTTTTAATGTCTCCTTGGCACCTACCAGGCTTTTCCGCGATCCTCAGGCACAATCCGGCGAAGCGTATAAATGTCGCTGTTATCCAACTCTTCCTTATGAGTATGCAAGGAAGACCAAGGGTCCCATTTGGCGCTAAGTAGTCTGCCGGTAACACCATCGCTTTCGGCAGACGCGAGATAAACACAGAGATTCGCCCCTAACTCCAACGGCACCCCTCCTTCCTTGGCCTGCTTAAGAGCACGGGCATGGAAATCGGCACCCACTTTCCCCGGACCCGCCTGCAACACTTCGTCAAGCAGGCGGGTATTGAGAGCGCCGGGGGCGACTGCATTCACATCCACGTGAAAGCTGCGCAATTCCTCGGCGAGCGTCTCCGTTAACCGCACGACAGCGGCTTTGGCCGCGGCGTAGGCACTAATGTTGGGCAACGGATTCGTGGCGCCGCCGCCGGAAAGATTAACGATCTTGCCGTAACCCGATTTCTTGAACCGATCTATAGCGTGGCGACACGGGAGGAAAGTGCCGTACAAGTTAATCTCAATGCAGCGGCGCCATTCATCCCAGTCCACTTCCTCGCTTGGACCCTTGGGACCATAGATGCCAGCATTGTTGACGAGGACATGCAGCGGACTGAATTCGGCGTCGGCTTTCCGAAAGAGATCTTCTACCTCGCTGGCCGACGAAACATCACAAGCGTGCGCCAACAAACGTTGGTTTACGCCCGCTTTTTCTTTCAGGTCCTGCTCGAGTTCCGAAAGAGATCCGCTATTGCGCGCGCAAAAGAGAATATTCGCACCTTCCTGCGCAAAACGCTCCACGATAGCGCGCCCCAAACCCTGACTGCCGCCAGTGACAATGACATTTCTATTATGGAGCTTCATGAGATGGAACCGCCAACCGTGAAGTATCGCGCGCCCGTCAATCCGTCCGGCGCGACGTCGAGAAACCGGTTTGCATCCAGGATGACAGCCTGCTGCCTCATTGTTTTCACGAGTCCCGGCCAATTAGCCTCTTTAATTTGGGGCCACTCGGTAGCGATGACTACCGCATCTGCTTGCCGTAATGCATCGCTGAGACTCCCGTAAATCGTGGCGGAGGCCAGCTCGCCGGGTAACTTGGCCACTGCTGGATCATAGCATTGCACGCGTGCGCCTCGCTTAAGCAACTTCTGACAGAGCTCGATGGCGCTGCTGCGGCGCAAGGTGTCGGTCCCGGGCTTGTAAGTTAGCCCAAGGATCGCTACCGTAATTCCGGCGAGCTTGCCATAGATTGCTTCAAGTCTCCGCAATGCCCAAGTCTTGTGTTGTTCATTGCCGCGTAAAATCGCAGGTATCAACTCGACGGATTCGCCGTGGTCGGACGCGATGCCTGTCAGCGTCACGACATCACGCGCCAGGGTCCCGCCGGCGAATGCGCTCCCCGGGCGAAGATATGCTTTCGGTCCGATGCGGCTTTCGGAGCGCAGCCCTTGTTCAACGTCGTGCGCATCCGCGTCTACCACCTCGCAGAGTCGCGCGATTTCGTTCGCGAACGTAACCGAAAGCGCAAGGAAGGCGTTGATCGCGTGCTTCGTCATCTCCGCAGATTGAGGACTCATCCAAAGTATACGGTCACGCGCGAACGGCGCGAGTAATTCGGCGATGATCTTGCGTTCCCGCATGCCGGTCACCCCCGCCACAACCCGATCCGGGTTTCGAAAGATGTCTAATGCTTTGCCGAGCCGCAAATTTTCGGGGCTGCAAGCAAAGGAGATGGCCTTATCGACGTGTTTTTCTTGCAATCGACGACAGGTCCCGGCTGGTAATTGGGACGAGATCAATACGACCGCCCCCGCAGGCAGGTGAGGTATACAACGTTCGATCCTGGCCAGCACGAAATCGACATCGGGAATGTCATTGTCGTCGACTGGTGTATCATAACAGACCCAGAGAACGTCCGCCCCTTCAAGCGCCTCTTGTTCCCGCGTCATAAAGGAAAGTCGCTCCGATTTCAGTCCGCTTCGAATGAGTTCATCAAGGCCCGGTTCGGAAATCGGCGCTAGGCCATCCTGGAGCTTTGCGATGGTATCCGTCTCGAAATCGAGACCAATCACATCAAAATGTTCGGCGTAGCACGCTGCCGTGACGCAGCCCAGGTGCCATAAACCGAGAACGACTACCTTCATCGTTTCATCAGCACCCACTGATTGGCCACCAGCCAGTCTACAGTCCGTTCGACGGCTTCCCGAATCATGACAGTGGCGCGCCAGCCAGTCTGCTGAATTTTTTTGGTCTCGAGGAAGATAAATGGATTGTCACCCACCCAGCCGCGATCGCCCCCAGTGAACTCTAATCTCGGCTTCACCCCGAGCCGGTCGCAGATCCAGCCGATCGAATCACTGACCCGGCAATATTCCGGCGCGCCGAGGTTATAAACTTCCGAGCGATGCTGCGCTTGGCGAGCGCTTCCAAGCTCCATCGCGTGAAGGATCGCTGAGATACAATCCTGGACGTAGAGATAGCTTTTGCGCTGGGTTCCGTCGCCGAGGACGAGTAGATGATCGGGATGTTCGCGCAGCTGGCGATAGAAATCGAAAACATGTCCGTGCGTGTAGCGTTCGCCCAGAATAGAGACAAAGCGAAAGATGTAGCCTTCGAAACCGAATCCTTCGCAATAAGCTTGGATGAGTCCTTCTCCCGCCACCTTTGACGCCCCATACAAAGATGTCTGGATCGGGAAAGGACAGTTCTCCGGAGTCGGAATAACTTCCGCTTCGCCGTAAACCGAGCCCGTGGAAGAAAAGGCAATTCGATTGATCCCGTTAGTTCGCATTGCCTCAAGCACGTTGAAAGTCGCGAGAGTATTTTGTTCCAGGTCCTTGCGGGAATACTTCAACCCGAATCGGACATCGGCATTGGCCGCAAAATGAAATACCGTGTCACAACCCGCCATCGCGGCGGTTAAGGCCGGTAAATCCAGATTATCGCCCCGGATCAGCCGGTAATTCTCATTCCGGCACGCCTCTTCCACAAACTCGGTCTGCCCCGTTGAAAAATTATCCCAACCCGTGATCCGATTTCCTTCCGCAAGCAGCCGATCGGCCAGGGTGCTTCCGATAAAGCCGGCTGCTCCTGTAACAAATGATCTCATCCTGCTAAGAGTATTTCACCTCGTTCGCCGCCAGGTCGAACTTGCGTCCTTCGCCGCGTTGGCGCTCGATTTCAGCTAATGGATCAAAGCGACTGAACCGCAGTTTTATAAAAACGCGGAGCCACGTTATAGGATCGCGAAAAAGTGATACCTTCTTGCCCTCAGCAAAAGACCGGGAGCGATAATTAACCGGAACCTCGAGAGGGCGATATCCCTTACGAAGAAAATTGATTACTATCTCCCAGTCGAAATCGAAACGGTTGCATTCGAAGCGAAGCCCGTAGAGACAGTCGCGACGAAAGACTTTGTACATCGTGAAGGGATCCTTGAGGCGAGCGCCAAAGCCGACGTTGATAAGCGCCGTAAAAAACCAATGCGCCAGATTGAGCATGGCTGCCACGATCGGTTGGTCATTGAACTGCCGCATCTTCCACGCCGTTCCGCCGTGGCGGGCGCCGAGGACAAAAGCGGCGCGGCCGAATAGGAGAGGTTCCAGCAGGGCCTCGTAGTCCTCGAGGTCGTACTCCAGGTCAGCATCCTGGATCATGACAAAGTCGCCGGTAACATGCTCAAGGCCGGTGCGGACTGCGCGTCCCTTGCCCCGGGGAGCGTCCTCTAAGACCAACTTCACCCGTGGATGGTCTCGGTATTTTAAAACCAGTTCGCGGGTGCCATCAGTTGAGTTACTCTCCACGATGATGATCTCTATCTCGATTCCAGCCATTTCTTTTCTCAGCAGTTGCTCAAGGGCGGCCTCAAAAGTCTGCGCCTCATTGTAAACAGGTAATACCACCGAGAGTCGGTGACAGGGTCGTGGTTTTTCCTGCTTGCGCGCCATCAACACCATGCCGCTGGCCACCACTCGCAGCGCCTTACGACGCAGAGAGTGCGGCAGAACGCGACGTGCCGCGCTCACCGCCGGAGAGACCCCACGCTTCGGGTAGCGCTTGAAGTGTCCGGCGATGTAATCAACGCTAAGAGTCTTCTTCCCTGGGGACTCGATGATCTTTCCGAAACCACAATCAATCAGAAGCGTCTGGAGCGTAGAGGCCTTGAAATAGAACAGGTGTTCTGCCTTGAATTCCATCCAGCGGTTCCTTAACAGGCGCGCGGACCAGGAATCGAGCGTTGGCGTCGCAATGAATATGATACCATCCGGGCGAAGTAGCTTATGAACCTGGGCAAGAAACAGCCGCGGATTTCGGACGTGCTCAATCAAATCGGAGCAGGCACAGATGTCGTACTCGCCGGTCGCGGAACTAATCTCACCGCACAGCACCGCCGAGTCCGGCATATCCCGCAGTTTGTTTCGCGCCATCTCACAAGCATGCTGGGAATATTCAATGCCTGTGACAGTCAGGCCGCGGGCGGCAGCGCGCACCAGAAAGTCTCCCTGCCCGCAGCCTATCTCCAAGAGGGTCCCAGCGGCTTTCCCGCGGTAGCGTTCCAGCAAATCCAAGTAGAGATCTGCCGTCGCTTGCTTTAGCTCATCGACGTGTTGCTGGCCGATCTCGTTTTTCTCCACCAGAAAATAGTCGCCCCCATAAATGCGACCCAACTCTTCATCGCTTGGTTGCGGGTTTGCCATGAGCAAGCTGCAGTCGTTGCATCGCACTACCCGGTGACCGGACACCGAAAAAACATAATAAAGTTTCGCGCCGCGACAGACTGGGCAATTGCGCATTGGCCGCCGAGCAGAAGGAGAAGGGTTATCCATTAGGATTGCAAAATTCTTAAACAGCCGAAGATATGGTTTCTGGTGCCCGCGTCCATGCGGAATGTCCGCCGGAAATTCATCGGTATCGGTGCGAATTCAAGCCCGGGACGCTTCTTTTCGCCCCGCCAGACTTTCCTACCCGCCCGGCTCCACTCGTCTTCCAGGTCGGTTTTGCCGGATATACAAAAGCAACCCCACCATCCCCAAGAATGAAAAACAAAGGGAACGCGTAAGGTGACGCGGCCAATATTTGAAAGTAACCAAGTATTCGCCGGCTTTATCAATAACTACTCCCTTGAACGCATGGTTAACCCGGAAGTAGGGAGCGGGCTTACCATTTAATTCCACCCAGAAATCGTCCCGCAGGTACGTTTCGGTCAAGACTACCACTCCGGCCTTCGGTGCTTGAATTCGAAATGACGTCGTGTTGTTGGTAAATCGATAGTCACTCGCCGCCACTACCTCGCGATCCGCTGTTGGTCCGGCTGCAAGCTGGGTAAGCGAACGAGCGTCTCCGAGGTCGCTAACGGCCACCGCCGCGAAAGGCCGCCCATCGCCCGCCTCAAGCATCCTCGTAAGATTTGGCAAGGTCTTGTAGACCGAAACCATGTCGGTGAAAAAGGCTCGCGGCCAGACGGACTTACTCTCGTAAACCGCAAGGTCCAGGGCAGCGACGGATTGCAGGCCGGGGACCGAGTTCTCGGAAGAAGAGCCCAGGTAATATCTAACATTCAAAAAGTCGCAAAAAGGTTTCATGTGGCCGAGGTTTCCCGCTTTGATGATGAACTTCCAGTCCCATTGTTTTTCCATCCCCCAAGCCTCAGTCAGCTCTCGAAAATATGGATTTCTTACCGCGTCGGGGCCGTGAATCCCTTCGATGGCCAGAGTGGCGTTAAAACCCGGGAATAAATTGTCTCCTAAACCCACGGCCCTGGAAGGCTCTTGCTGACTCTCGCGCACGCGCTGAACGGCAGGCGAAGCCACTGCCAAATTGACACGCACCTGCGGGTTCATGACGTATTCGTCAATAGGCGTCTTTAAGTACATTCCGGCGCGCCAATGCACGAAGATCAGGCCAAGGAGAAGAATTGGGGCCACTAAAAAGCTCTTAGTAGGGGAGCGAAGAGCATATCTGGCAGCCAAGGGCAGCACAATGATGGAGAAGAGTAGCGATAACACGTACCAATCAAAAAAATGACTCGTCCGGATCGGATGGGGATGGAGTGCGGCGCTCTGGGGTTCCCAGGCGTGGACGAATCCGAAATAAAGCGATAGGAGGAGTAACAGGAAGGCAAGGGCTACAAAAGCGTCTGTTTTCCATTCGACGGCGTTTGCTCGCTGCCAGAAGGCGCGCAAGCCAAAGGCACCGATCAAGATCAAATGGATGACCGCCACACACGAAAAGATGTTCTCCACCCCAATAATGTTCGCAACAAAGGGTATTTTGACGATTACGGTTTGCGGAACGATTCCGAAGACCAGACTTAGAGGGATCAATGCGCTTATTCCAATAGCTTTAAATGTTGGATCCGCGATCAGGACGCGGAAGTATGCCAGGGCGAGCAAGACGCCTAATAAAATGAGGAAGTTCGAAGACGGCGCTAAGGCTCCCTCGCCTGAAAGGAATTCGCGATAAAACATGTCATCGAAGATGCCGATAAAAAGGCTCGGCTGAATTTGCCACGCGGCGGGAACGTTGTAGGCCGTATAGGCGGTGCGGAGCGTATCAAGAAAGGTCTGCCAAACGGGCGCGGTAAGCGCCACAAAGAGACCGCCACCGACGAGAAGATGAACGGACTTGCGAAGCTTTAACGATCTCGGTCCTTCCGCCAGAACGAAAGTCAACAAACCACAAGTGTTCATGCCGGCCAGAAGCATGTAAGCTTCTTTCACCGTGCCGCTGTTAATTTCGAACCAGCATGCGACCATCAGTCCGACCACGCCGGGCATAACCGCGGACCTGGCCGGAGCCTCTCTTATTCGAAACCAATAATAGAGAATCCACGGCGAATAACAGAAGCTGAAAATAGCCGCGTGATTGTAGCGAAAGAAAAAGAACCCAATGAAAACTGACGAAGCGGTCAGGATCACGGCGGATTGGAGATGGCGCGTAGCAATGAGGATGGTTAAACCCATCCCGAAAGCGAAGAGTACTTTTGCCAGGACGAACTTAAGATCCCAGGCCCAGGCGGCACCGCGGGCGAGCAGGACAATGCCCTGAAGTGGATCGCCCAACATGGACTGCCCTTGTCCGAACAAGGCCACTCCACATGAATCGTACCGGTTCCACAGGGGTATCTCGAAATCATGAAAGATCGCCCGGCTTTCGACGACAGCGTACGGCCCATGTTGCCACGCCTCGGAGCCCAGGTCCGCCCCTCTGGCGTCATCCTGGGTCGAACTCGTGTAGCCGGGCAAGGTCGGTAGCCGGTCGTAAAGCAAGAGAGCGCCGTTGTTCGGCGAGACAAAGCTTTTGCCAAAGAAAATGACGGGGTAACAGCTGGCTGCGACACTCATTACGGCCACAAGCAGAAGAGTCCCGGCAGGGTGTTGGCGCGCCCAGGCCGCTGTCCTTACTGCTCTTGGTTCGAGAGTTCGCCAGAGTCGGGGCGCGAATATCAACCAGGCGAACCCTGCTGCAATCACCGGGATGAAGGTGCCCAGGAAGACCTTCCCGAAAAACAAAGGAGCTGCGGCCGGAGATCTCTGAAGGGTCAGCGGGGGATTGAAGCTTACGACCAATTGGGAATCATTGTCATTAGGCCCCAAGCCCAGCCGCATTTCTTCGCCTCCCGTTTCGAAGCGAGAAATATTCGACGGGCTGAAATCAGCCGGTGACAACTCTCGGATAGTGCGACCGGCGATGTCGACAATTTGAACACGTTTGATGACAATATTGGAGTCAGCGCGATCCAGCGGATCAAAACGAAGAGTGTTATAGGTCCCTTCTGGCAAAGGCATCTGCAATCTGGTCATTTCGCTGGCCGGCAATGGCGCGCGCACCGAATCCTGCTCGGTAACTCCTTTCCCGACATCGTAAAACGTTTGCACGACTCCGCCTCTCGACGATGAAATGGAAACGTCGAAACTAAATGACGTCGCCGTTAGCTCGGCCACGAATGCGGTGACGGTAGAAACAAGGGCGGCAATCGAAACTAATACCGCAAGCTGTGGTTTCGACACTCCTGCTCTCATTGTGCGCGACTACTGCTCATGCCTTTGACCCAGTACCTCTAGTTTTAGCCGAAGCTGCCTGTCAGGCAGCCACCGCCTTCAGATCTTTTTGGCGGAGTATCAGAACCACCCATCCCGCGAGCAAGCCTAATCCAACGACCGCCATCCAAAGAGAAGTGGTAAAATAGTGCGGCCAGTAGGAAAAAGAGATTAGGTACGTTCCCGCCGCCGGAATCTTAACTCCACGGAAGGCGTGATTGACGCGGAAATAGTCTGTCACAGTTCCATTGATCCTCGTGTCAAAATCGCTGGGGATATAGCTCTCGGTCAGCACGACCATGCCCGGGCCTGGGGCGTCGATTGTGAAACTGGTTGTGTTATTTGTCAGTCGAAAGTTTCGCGCAGGAACGACGTGTCGCGTATCGTTAAGCTCTCTCAGGAATGGTCGCGTGATGGAGAGTGCGACGGGATCGTCCGCCTGCAGGGCGGCCAATGGTAAAGAGTCGTTTCGGCCGATCATTCCAATAAGGTCACGAGCGTTGTTATAGGCGACAGCCTGATCTACGAAAAAGGCCCTGGGCCAGGCGGTGCGGTTATCATAAACCTGCAAATCCATTTGAAAAATAGGTTCGAAAGAAGGTTCCGAAACCGTGGGCTGAAGAGGCGAATCGAGGAAATACCGCACATTTAGAAGATTGTAGAGCGGCTTCATCGAATGGAGATTGTTCTTGTCGACTCTCCATCGCCAGTCCATGTCAACACCTATGCCGCTCACAGAAAGCAAATCCCGGTAATACGGGTTTAGCAGTGGATCGGGCCCGCCGATCGATTCTATTCCAATCATGGTGTTATATCCCGCGCACAAGAGGTCGCCAAAACCAACTGTTCGGAAAACATCACCCCGCCTTTTTAGGAAATCGATACTCGCCGAATGGACACTAAAGTCGACGCGTGTCTGAGGATTCATGACCACGTCATCGATTTGATTGACGTTCGTTCTGAGATGCATTCCTAGTCGCCAATGCAAGCTCAGCAGGCACACGAGCCCCGCCACGGATAACCACTTTAGCGGGGCACGGTGCCGGTTTATTGCGCGAATTACCAAGGGAAGGCCCAGGGCCGAGCAAATCAGCAATACAACGTAAATGTTATAGAAGGCATTGTGCGGGCCACTCTGTTGAAGCGGTGCCAGCATGCTAGTGCCTCTCTGGTGAACCTGAGTCATTCCGAAAAACAGGCCAAGGATGGCACCCAGGCCTAGAATAAGAACGACCATTTCCAGGCGACGGGACGCGGTGTCAATTTCTCGCCATAAGCATCGTAAGCCGAAACCGGCCAACACGAAGAGCTGCACGATCAAGACGCAGGAAAAGGTGTTGTCGATATGCATGACGTTTCTAAGAATGGGTATCTTGACGATAATTTCCGGCGCAATTACCCCATACACGAGTGCAAAGGACGACGCCGCAGCCAATCCAACGGCTACGAACAGGCGATCGCGCAGGAGGGCGCCCAAATGGGCGAGGCCCAGGAGGCACCCCAGCAAAACCAGGAAATTCGCGGAAGGATTGAAAACGCCACCGCCATTAACTCTGCGATAGAAGATTTCATCGAATAATCCTATAAGGAGGCCGGGCTGGATTTGGTAGCTGGATGGGTTGCTATAACTGCTGAACTGACTCTTCAGCCCCATGAGGAATGTAAAATAAATGGGCGCAGTGATCAGAAGAAAAATAACGCCTGCCAAAAGAAGATAAATAAATTTTCGGCGCCGCCCGCCCTCCGTCGCAACGAGAAACGCAATCAATCCACAGCCGTGCAGGCTCACGAGGAGCATATAGGCCTCCTTGGCCGACCCACTAGTCAGTTCGGCCCAACTTGCCAGGGCCAGGCAGGCGGACCATGCGGCGGCGGTGCGCGCACTTGTTGTACTGGTAACTCCGAACCAGGAGACAAGGATCCAGGGCGAATAGCACATGCTAAAGAACGCGGGGTGGCAATAGCGATAAGAGAAAAAACCAATGAAGGCTGACGAAAACGCCAGCAAGATCGATGATGGCAGATGCCTGCTCGAGAGGAAAACAGCCAGGCCTATCCCCCCGCAGAAAAGAAATTTTGCGAGGACAAACTTGGCGTCCCACGCCCAGGAGGCTCCTCGGGCGACTAAGACCAGCATGTGAAGTGGATCGCCAAACATCGTGAGCGCCTGGCCAAGATGAATTGTTCCGGCGGAGTTGTAGCGATTCCAAAGCGGCAGCTCGTGATACTTTCTCAGCGCGCTGCTCTGAAGAAATGAATACGGCAGGTTCTGCCAAAACATTGCACCGACATCAGCGCCTTTGACATTTGCTATTACCCGGTCGTGCATTCCGGGCAGGGTTAGCGGCTCCTCATACAACATGCCGGCATTTGGTGAAACAAAGCTTTTGCCAAAGAAAACTACTGGATAACAACTCAGGATGGAGCTAGCGAGCGCGGCGACCAAAATAGCGACGCGGGGATAGGTTCGGGCGGTAACTACAATGCGATCGGCAATGGGTCTTGTTTTTCTCCATGCCCACGGCGCGCCGACTAGCCAGAGCAGGCCGGCGGCAGTGAGGATTAGAAAGGATGAAACAAAAACAGCCGCCACAAAGGGCCATCTCAATGCGCCAGCCTGAAGCAACAAATCCTGAGGGACAATCGCGCCGAGTATTGAATCACCGTCACTCGGTCCCATTCGCAAGGACAGGCCCTCGTCAGTCCATGTAGAAACAGACACATTGGTCACGGAAAAATCCTTGAGCGGTATCGGGCGCACGGTACGACCAAAGACATCTGCTATGCGAGCGCTACCGAGCACCACTTCGGCGTTACCATGATCTATCGGATCAAGACGAAATGCATGGAACGTTCCGTCGGGCAGAGGGAAGCGATACCGGACCATTCGTTCCGTCGCGCCCAACTTAAGGCGAAATGAATCCCGCTCGTTAAAGCCCCCGCCGGTATCGTAAAACAGCTGAACGATGCCGCTTGCGGTGGAACGGAGGTTTGCCTCGAAGCAGTAGCCCGGTCCGGTGGATAACCCGACGACCGTCATAATCGCGGAGATGATAAAGGCTACCCCAATAATCGCCGCGAGATGAGCCTTTGAAACTGAGTTGATCATCTGACCGCGAAATAGGCTCTGCCTGCCAGACATGTCCGATGACGGAAAATGTATTGCCAGTATTCTGCAGCACAAATCACATTACCCCGATTGAACTGGATGGCAGCGCTGCTTATCCTCATTCAGTTCGGAAGATGCAATGCCGCACTGGAATCAGGACTTGGGGAATGTCAACGTCTTCGGCGACCCCGGTAAGTCTGATTTGGTCCCGGCGTATCTAACGGAGATAGTGTGCGGCCGGCCATCTCGCAAATTCTGAGGTAACGCGTAGTTAAACGCGTGCCTTCCATCCCCTTTGCCAGCGACCTTTAGATCGTCGCGAAAGCCATCCGAGAGAATTGTGGCGAGTAAGGTCGAGCCATCGTAGATTTCCACCTTAATCGGCGTGTTTGGCTGCGAACCATCCCAGGCCCACCCACCCAAAGAGACTGCTTCCATTTTATCAAAGGATCCCTCGAATTGGGTGGTCACCCCGGGCATCTTTGAATCCGGAGGAGCCGCAAAAGACCAGCTCGATAAGGTGATCGCGAATGCTACGATCGCCGTTCCTCCACATCGCGGCAGAGCATTCCATGGGCGGCGCTTATTTGTCATAAACATTTGTCTCCAGAAGAATTGCAAAAGTAACCTTTAACCACAAGTTGAGTCAAGCACCGGGGATTAGCCATCTCGGACAAGGGAAACAACATCCTGATGATTATCCCAGCCTCTCTCCGTGTATGATATTCATGTCGCCGTCCCACATTCCATCATCCGGGGCAATTTGAGTGTTCACGGCCGGACTGGCCGGCTCTGCCGAGGAAAATTTCGATGTCACGCGAGTCGCAATCTTACCGTATTATTGGAGGACGTGACTTAATGTTGCCACCAACAAACAGCTGAGACAAGCATGGCCTAAGCCCTCTCGGTCAAGGCCTCCTGCTCGGCGTATTTCCTGAGCCCGTCCCTAAGAGTAGTATCGCAGCGCAGGCCATAAACCCTCTCGAACTTCGTCATATCCAGCAATGAACAACGGACGTCTCCCAGTCGACGCGGTTGATAGAGAATGGGGACTTCGGGAAGGTCGAACTGCAGCACCAGGGCTTTAATTACTTCCTTCGAGCTATGGGGGCGGCCGGTTCCCACATTGAATATATCGTTGGAGGGTGTGTTCTGAAGGACCGCGGTGATTACCGCCGTAATATCGTCGATATAGATATAGTCCCTGATTTCGCTACCATCTCCAAAGATCGTAAAAGGTCGTTTAGTCCGGGCGGATCGAATGTAGTGGTCGATAAGGCCCTGGTTTTTGTTCGTCCGTTTCAGTAAGCCATAAGGATTCCCCGGGCGCAGGATCGTATAAGGCAGGCTGTGCTGGTTATGGAAGGTGCGAATGAGTTGCTCAAGGAAAGCGCAAAAGGAGCCGTAGGCGCAATGTGGATTCAATGGATATTCCTCATCCACAGGTGTCCCGTCGAAATTCTCCCCATAAATCGTGCCGCCGGATGAGACGAAAACAATCTGGCTAACTTTCGAATCTCGACACGCTTCCAAGAGTTGAACGAAGGCCGCACTAAACCAGGAAATGGAAGTCCTGATTTCTTCAGGAGAAGATGACGGAAGAAGGTGCGAGACAAGCATTACTATCGATTGGCATGGAGCAATGAATTCTCTTATGGCTTTCTCGTCGGAAAGGTCCCCTTTGATATGTTCGATCTTGCTCAGCGAGGGGTAGAAAACATTCTCCGGGCTTAACAGAAGCCCATTCCTGGAGAATGTCCGACAGGGCTGGTCGTTCCGTTGCAGATAGGAGCATAAGTTCAGACCGATGAACCCTGTCCCGCCGATGATTCCAATCACGGGTTTTCGGTACCGATCAGGATTGATGGATCGTGACAGCCGGACTGCGAATTAAACAGTAGCTTGTCATACATGCCGCGCGACGACTTCTTTGGTAAGATCGCGCTGCCGGCTGAGTTGCGTGCGACTATTGAAAAGCCGCGAGACCTTGGCATGAGCTCTTGCTCCTAAGTCATCTCGAGCGACCGGATCCAGGAGCAACCTTTCGATAGCATCCGCGATAAATAACGCATCGCCTGGAGGACCAAGCAGGCCTTCGGACTGGTGGAGAAGGATCTCGGGGATTCCGAAAACATTAGTGCTTATGATTGGTAACTTGAAGGCCATCGCTTCCAAAATCACCCGGGGAAAGGATTCCTGAAAGCTGGCACAAACGAAAATATCTGTGAGCCGATAAAAATCGAAGACGTCTGGGGTTTCTTCAATGAGACGTGTATCCGTGCCCTTAATTGTCGCAAGCCGGGCATAAAGAAGGTCGAGATACGCCAACTTTCGCGCCCCGAGCATCACAAAGCAGATATTCGCAATATCGTTAGGCCGTTTTTCTTGTAAGTGCGCTATTGCCTCGATGAAAACATGCTGGCCTTTCCGAGGACAAGTGGTGCCGATCAAGTTCACTACCACTTTCTCCGGGTCCAGGCCGTGTTTAAGCTTCATGGAGCGTTGAGAATGCTGGTCGCGGAATCTGTCGATCGCATCTACATCGATCGATCCCGGGATGGTTTGGAAATTATCCCGTTTCTGGTAGCGGCTAAGAAGCCGTCGGGTCGCGCCCGATTCGAAGACGACTCGATCCGCCGAAGCGAAGCAATCCTCTGCCAAACCCTCTGGAAGAGACTCGAATTGAAAAAATTGTTCGAGTGTCGTGCTTTCGTGAACATGCCAGATAACAGGAAGTTTGAATAGCTGGGCCAGGGCGACGCCCCAAAAGCTCGCCAGGGTGTTACAGATCACCAGGTCAAATGACTTCGCATCGAGACGTTCGCCAATTGCCTGTAGTCGCTCCGCATAGGCAAGCGCGTCTTCTCCATGCGCTGGCATGGCGCTTTCCACAATCTCGAGCGATATCCCAGCTTCTTCGATACTGGTCCTGAGCGGCCCGTCCTGACGCGAAACCATCGTTACGCTATATCCGGCTGACTTCACAAAATAGGCGGCATGGTCGAAAAGGACCTTCGGGGCGCCCTCAAGATTGAGGTTATGCGAAATCATCAGGACTTTCAGCGTACCGACGCGCTCCTTATGCAGAAAATGAGCAGGGTTTACGAGACCGGTCGTTCGGTTGAGATCGAGATTTTCGTTGTAGTAGGGGTCTTTGGTTGTCCCATGGCGACGTAAATAAGTAAAATGCTCAGCCGGTCTCCACCCTTCACCGCGGGACTGGCCGCAGTAATGCAAGAGGGTCGCTTGAGGTGTGAAAACCACGCGCTTTTGCGCTTTGCCTAAACGAAGGCAGAAATCGACGTCATTGTACTCCATCCCGAGCTCGTCCTGGTCGAATCCGCCCAATTCGTTGAATGCAGCCTTTGAGACAAGCATACAAGCGCCGGTCACGGCCGAGACGTTGCGCGCCGCGTGGGAAAGAAAATTGAAGCCGATGACGTCCTTGGGGAGCCGATGGAAGATGTGATCGGCGAGACCGCCGTGGGGACCAACAATAACACCGGCATGTTGGATAGTATTATCAGGATAGAGAAGCTTTGCGCCCACCGCTGCCACCCCGTCGATGGACATCCATCCACCCATTTCCTCCAACCATCCCGGAGTTAATGCTTCCGTATCATTGTTCAGAAGAAGCACTAGCGGAGTCTTGGCTGCCGCTACTCCGTCGTTGATAAGCCGAGAGAAGTTGAAAGTCGCTGATCGCAATGATGGCTGAATCACTGTGCAGGGCAACCGCCTGCCGGAGGCCAACTGTTTGAGGAGGCTGCGAGTAGACTCCTCTTCTGAAAAATCATCGACAATGATCAGACTCACGGAATCTGGATGTACCGTCCTCTCCAGGCTAGCCACGCATTTCCGAAGCAGATCCCCGCGGTCTTTCGTCGGTATAACTATCGTCACCGGATTTTCCTTGAGGAGTTCGGGCGACCATTTTAACTGATAAAGGCAGCAATTGGCCTTTTTCGCCCACTCCGGCAGAAACGGACGGGCGCCCTCGATGCGGCGCCGCTCGAGCGCTTCAGTGATGGCCTTGCCCGCGCTCTCGAAGACATAGGTTTTTTGGGTGCCTTTTGAGGCCGTACTCTCGGGATGAGACCTCCAGTGATAGCAGACGAAAGGTAGATGCTTGATTTGTTCCGGCGTGGTCTTCTCCAAAACCCTGAGGTATAAATCGAGGTCCTGGGCGCCTTCAAACCCTTCCCGAAAGCCGCCCGCTTCGACAACCAAGCTTTTCCGGATAACGGTGAAATGCTGGATGTAGTTGTGAGTTAGCGACATCTCGGGGCTGAAAGACCCTTTGAAAATCGGGTCGTATCTCTTCCCATTGGACGAGATTTTGTCCTCGTCTGTATACAAGAGGTCGAGCGAGATATCGGCGGCAATCGCTTCCGCGACATGCAAAAGCGCGTCCGCGGATAATAAGTCATCGTGATCGAGCAGGCCCACATAATCACCCTTGGCGAGCGCAAGCGCGGAGTTACTTGCTTGCACGATGTGCCCGTTGGTTTCGCGGAAGACGATGTCGATTCGCGAATCATCGGCGGCGGCGCGTTCCAGGATAGAGCGGACATGAGGCTGGGTTGAGGCGTCGTCCGCGAAGCACAATTGCCAGTGAGGATAAAGCTGCTTCGTCACGGATTGGATTAGTTCTTCAAGGTACGAAGCGGGCGTATTAAAGGTGGGAACTATAATGCTGATTAGTGGCCCATTCTGGGCCAGATCGCCGCCGCGGCGTGCCATGTTCCGAAGCAAGTAGGGCGTAAGTTTATTAGTTTCCATCCAGCGCGCGTAACGCTCCTCCTGCGATAACTCAGGAAGAGCAGCCGCCGGCGTTGGCAACTCCGGCAACTCCACCGTAACATCTCGTTGGAAACACAAGGTGCGCGTTCCATCGGCCAGGATAGCTTCCACTTTCAGCCTTAACTGACCGACGAAGCCTGACTTGACCGGTAAATAGCCTTCGAATCCAGAAAACCTGGCGGTCGGGACGTTCGGCAGAATGCTGGCCACGTCATCCCGGGGGAGTGCGTGTACCATCGTAGCGGTAACCCCATCGTCAATTGAAGCGACGATCTGAGCGATGTCCGCGTTCGTGATGTGCACCCAGCCCCAAATGGTTAAAAGACCTGACTCAACAATCGTCTGCGACCTCGGGTTCTCCAGCCATCCTGCGATGGCGTGTTTCGCCTTGTCCTGGCCGCTAATGTCTGACGCGTCGGAGGCAGGAGGCGAAGCCCCCGGTCGTACTTCGTGCTCATGAGTGTGGAATGCCACCCACTTACCATCCTCAGATAGAAACTGAAGAGTTACTTCGTGAGTACCGACGCCAAGCGATACCCCGATGCTAAAGGCCGATCGCGCCGCTTCCGGCCGGTCCTTAAAAATTTCGCCGACGTCGGGGCGCTCGAAGCCGTACTGTCCGATAAAAGTTTCGCCGTGCACCAGAGCTCGGACAGCGAGAATTTTCTTACCAAGAGACCGCAGCACCCAGCCGGCGTAGAAGATCTTTTCACCCGCAACAGATGCACCGGTCGGAGAATCAAGCCAGAACTGGAACTTTTCCTTAGTTGGTTTCGGCCGCGACGTGTCCCGTGCCTCCAGATGACCGCGATGCTTGAACAGCCGGCCGAATCCACTCCTACGACGTGCCGACTCGGCCTCTCTCATCACCGCCAGGTCCTTTTTCAGCGAGCCCAGGTTTTCGGCGGTAACCGTGAATTGCTGGATCAACTGCGTCTTCGCCGCCTGCTCGACATTGACCTGACCTCGCAATAATTCGGCCTCTCGCGAAAGGTCTTCTAGCTGAGATGTGCCCGTTTTTAACTCGGCGCGAAGGTTTTCCATCTCCTTGCGCCGTATGTGCTCGTCGTTGGCTTTGCGCGATTGCCGCGTTCTAACTTTTTCGAGCTCGCCGGTGGCAAACTCCAACTCGTTCCTGGCAACAAGCAGTTCCTGACGAATCCGTTCGAGCTCGAAGGTTCTCCTCTTCACGTCGTCATCGCGGCGCTGCTGAGCATCGTCGACCTTCTCCTCTAAGGCTTGACGTTCGCGGGTTGCAGTTTCCAAATCTGTTTCTAAGGCCTCGATTTGTTCTTCCTTATTGGAGAAGGCGTGGCTAGATCGCTCCAAAAGGCCCGGCGTATGACTTGTCGCCTCGATGGCTCGAGCGCTCATCCTGGCTAACTCTGAGATACCTCGTCGAATCGAATCGAATCCCGTTTCGGCCTTCAACCATACTTCGAGTCGCAATGGCCCGTCGAACCTACCGCCGGTGAACCCCGGCAGGTAAATTTGCGGGTCGTCTCCATAGCTCAGGATGCGCGCGACGTTGGGATGCGGGATTCGGACAGCCGAACCGGAGACATGCAACTCTTTGAGTTCACCTCCGCCGTTAGCACGCCAAAGCACTTCATCGCTCAGAGCGGAACGGATTGTCAGCGCGGCAACATCGATCAAGCCAATGGTGGTAAGAGGATCGAGGCGAAGTGGCCTTGAGCCCAAGCCAAGCTGTAAGGCAATAGTCAGGTGCGACCACCTGTCCCTGGCGTAGCTTACCCTTGTCGAACGATCTTCGGAATACCCCGCTTCGCCAGCAGAATAGACCACCATTGTAATCTGATCATCCGATCCTGTTTCTTCGATAGCCGGCCCGGCAGCGGTCGGCAGCCAGGCGCGGTCGGCCGGGCCCGCTCCGAGTTGGTTCCCCGAGCTTATCCGCTGGTTCCAGGTGCCGACCGCGCGTTCGATGGTGGCTGGCGCTCGATCGAAACGAAGGAGCACCTCCAGCGTCAGCGGCTCCTCGAAAGCACCTCCGCTGAGCTGCGGCAGAAAGACTTGGGCGTCCTCTTCATAGCTCAGAAGTCGTAATAGCCGGTCATGGGGGAGACGAAGAGCCGTTCCTCCTATCGCTAACTGGTCGAGGCCACCGTGCCTGTTCGCGGCCCAAATAACCTCCTGGGTAACACTGTGGCGTAAAGTAACGGCCGCCAAGTCAACTATCCCCGGCCGATCTACCGGATCAAAACGGAATGGCGCGCTTCCATCTCCCAAGCCCCAAGGCAAGTCCACCTTAATGCGGCTCCATTGGCCCGGAAGCACATCAGCGGTTGTCGAACGCTGTGCGCTTGGAGTCCCCGCGAGTGCGGCGAACGTTTGGAGTCGGGTTAGGGCTCCCGGCCCATCCAGCTTCGATCGGCTTCTCCGGCGAGACAGACCGGTGGCATGCAAAAAACCTAAGCGCCGGCTAATCAACGTCCCGACGGCGGCCGGCGAGAAGTCACGGTGAATAGTTTCCTGTCCCTCGCGACCAATCTTCTGAGCTAACTCTGGATCTCTTACTAGTTTACTCATCCAGAAAGCTGCCTGGTCGATATCCGGCTCTGCCCAAAGCTGATCGGCTGCATAAGGACCAAGCTGTTGGCCTACCGGGACGAGCCGATAATCGACGCCGATCGCGTTAGTCGGCGTCATGTAATCGGTGTTGCCGGACCACCGTGTCATAATAGCCGGCTTACCGAGACTCATCGCTTCAGCCGGCCCCAGGCCGAACCCTTCTGAACGATGCAGCGAGACAAAGCTGTTTGACACGGCCAGGAGCGCGTCGATCTGAGGACGCATCATGTCGGCCTCCCTCACGTAGACATTTTCATAGCCGTCGATCTCTTCCCTCAGCTGATCCATCGCTTCCTCGTCCGTCTCGAGCGCGGTGGAGTTATTGATTTTTAAGATCAACCCGACGCTTTCGTCGTTGCGGGGAAACGCCTTCTTGAACGCCCGCACTACCCCGAGTGGATTTTTCCGCGCGATGTAACTGCGCGTGTCAGCCAGCGACAGAAAAAGAAATCGATTCTCGGGAAGGCCAAAACTTGCCCGCGAGAACTTGTCGGTCGGACCCAACTGAATCGGAACCGGCACTCGAAACACCGGGACCGTCGATTTCCGTGAAATGGAGTCTTGCACGAAGTGGCTCGCGGCCCAGACTTCGTCGACCAAAGCGAAGCTGGGCAGCCACTCATCGGGAATTTCTGGCAGCTCCCAGAACCAGTAACCTATGGCATAACGGTCCCTCGCGAATTTTTTTTGGACCCGGGCCCGGGCGTTCGCCAGGTTATCCGGATTTATCACCAGAAGACTGAAATCGTAGTCGGACGAAGTTACTTCCTTGTGTCGCCATGATTCGTCGCGGTGCAGGGAAGGATTCGAGTGCTCGAAGTTGAGGATGTTGAAAGGGACCCTCGCGGCCTCTAAAGCGCGAGCCACGCCGCGCGCAGCCGTGCCTAATCCCATTTCCGCCCGGATATAGGCGATGAGATTGACTCCGAAACCTAATGCGTTATCACCTTCCATCGTCACGACAAGATATCGATTTTGCCCAGCATTCGCAGCGCGGCAAGCCCGCTAGAATCGCGTAAGGATAATAGCACGGATTCGGGGAACAAATCCGATTTTCCAGTCAATCCAGGTTTGCTTCGGGCCAGCGCGCCTGGACCGGCTCCTGGCCGTCCGCTGGCAGGGTCATGACACAAGAGCCTTTAGCGTGATCGTGGCCCGCGAGGATGGCAATAGGACGGCCGTCCCGCGCGGGCAGGCTCATTCTTCGTCCGCTTCCGTTTGCGTCCATTTAAGGATAACTCCATGGAGTAGCTCCTGGTGATTGGTTGCCGCGGACCGCTTGCGCGAGCTTCGCAGTGCATAATTAAGCGCCGCGCTTTTGCTTTGAAACTCAATTGCATTAACCGAAAACTCCTCGACCTGGCGGGCCGATTTAGCCGGCAGCTCTTCTCTTGTCGCGGTCCCGTCCGAATCTTTCTGCTCTCGCCCAGCCTCCTCGTATTTCCAGCCTCGTGCCGATAAAAATTCCCGCATGCGTTGTCGCCGCTCAGGGTTCTTCATTTGCTCGATTCCCCAGGCGAGCACCCGCATATATTCCTCCAAATTCAGCTCCGGAAACTTTGGACTCTTGGTTATCTCCTTGACCAGGCAATATTCGCTTATGATTCCATTCCATATCGTGGCAATTTCGGGAAAAGGGGTCCCGTTATTGATAGGTTGCCCGGCGATATCCTGCAAGAAAGTGGTTAAAGCCTGATTCTCAATACCGTAATGGGCGCTCTGGCCGTTGCTCAGATCCTGCGCGTAGTGAACCATCGCTCCCTCGTCGTAGAAGAGAATCGAATCTTCGCATTCCAGGGCGCGAAAAGCAAAGTTCCAGTCCGGGGAAAGGGAGGCAAAGAAGCTTCCAAACCGGTCACGAATGGCTTCCAAAACCCGTCGGGGAACAAGGCAGTTTAGCATGCGCGGCACAGCCGTATCGTACATGACCGACTGCGCCACGAGTTCAAGCAGACGCCTCGTTGGAACCTCGTAGAGATTGCCCGTCCACGTATATTGGCGAACAATCACAGGCACTTGGTAATCATCCACCATGTCGTGCATATAGGTAAGGATTCTGCCCGGGTAATCCGCAACGATTGCGAGAAGATGTTTTAACACATCCGGCTTGAACATCATCCGATCGGTTAGAAACGCGACGTGACTCGCATCATAGAGCGAGAGGGCTTGCCGCATAGCCCAATCCCAGTGCTGCGACATTGGCAGAGGTTCAGGTGGCACGATGTAGCGCAGCCGCCCGTTGGCAGCTTGCTGACAATGCTGCGACAATTCTGTCCGCTGCTCTGTTGAAGTGGAATTGTCAGAGACGAGGACGTTCACTTCGCAGTCGGACTGACCCAGGATGGAATTTATTGCATTCCGGGCCTGGGCCGCCCGGTTCCTCGTAGGTATGACGATCACGCTACGCGTATAGCTCACCAGGGGTATATGCTACGGTTAGTGAAAGACCAAAGCCAACTTAAAGCGCGCGCCATTTCGGTCTTTCTTTAGCCAGGCATTCGATACTGGCGATCTTCCGAACTGCGCCGACGGAACGCGATCATCTGACAGCATGAATTATTTGCCTTCGGTAAGGAATTCCGAATGGCCTCATAAAGCCTGAGTGTTCGCCCACTAGCGAGACGTCGCTAAAGCCGAGTTTCATTAGTATTTGTTCGAGACATGTTCTGTTCGGTAACCACCAAACGCCATTATCCTCGCCTAATCGGTCGCCGCCGATATAGAGCATGGCAGCTTGGGACCCTGAAACGTCAGGTAAGTCCTGTGCAATTATCATCGTGCCGCTGCACAGCTCCGCTGCCGCCGCCAGCGCTTTTAGTGGATACAAAGTGTGCAAAAGCACGTCACCCATGAATACCAAGTCGAAATCCCCTCTTCCCAGCCTCTCCTTGGACAGATCATAGACCGTCGAGTACTCCCTCCGTACTTTCGACTGCAGGATTGTGTGGCAGAATTTAAAGGGCCCATCCAGAGCGTAGTAATATGCTTCTTTAGGCGTGAATGTCCTGGCCAGCGGACCGTGCCGTTCTTCGGGGGGCAACACCCGCTCCATGTTATCGAAGTCCCGGTGAAACTTATCGAGTGCCTGGCCGAGGGTTTCGCCGGGAAACCGATCCCAGTGGTCAAAGGACGGAATCTCGGTTGAGATCACATTGGCTCCCCGGCTCTCGAACTCAAACGCGAAGAATCCCGTTGCCGAGCCAACCTCCAGAACATTCATGTCCTTCATGTCAGTCTGAAACTTGAACGCGGGCAGGTTCTGCCGGTAATCGTAGCAGCCAGGCGTGACTAGACCCTTGCCCAAGTCTACCGTGTGATACCACCAATACTTGTTTAAGTCCGCATAACCGAGAAGCCGCGTCAGATCACGGAAATGTGCTGCTAACTCGCGAAATTCAGCGACTGAGGAGGACGCATCTGGATGAATTCCGGGATGCCCTTCCAAAGTGCCCTCGTTGCCCATTACCCCTTGCCTCGCTGCAATGATTCGAGCAACACACTACAAACGTGTTTTACCTGATTCCTTGTCAGATTGAGGGCCGATGGAAGGTTCAGTCCCCGCGGACAAATCCCGTAGCTCACCTGGTTGCGACGGCGGGCTTGGCGGGCTTGGTCCAAGTGTTGGTAAGCGGGCAGTGAGCTCAGAGGATGGAAGAATGGCCGGCAATCGATCTTCTCCTCGCTCAGGGCTTTGATTAAGCCGTCTCTGTCGACACCGAGAGCATCATCCAATAGAACGGTAACCATCCAGTAGCTATTCCTTGTTTCGTCAGGCTCCGGGTTCAGAGCCAGGCTTTTGATACCGAAAAGCTCTTCCTTATACCAAGCAAAGATCTCGCGCTTGCGCTGGATGAGTTCCTCAATCCTTTCCAGTTGGGCCAGACCCAGCGCCGCCTGCATGCTGCTCATCTTATATTTGTAGGCAATCTCCATATTCCAAAACGAATTGTCTCCGGGGTTGCGTCCGTGGTCGCGCAGAAAGAGTGCGCGTTGGTAGACATCTTTCCGGTCCGTCACGAGCATACCGCCTTCACCGGTTGTCAATGTCTTGGAGCCGTGAAAACTGAATACGCCCGTGTCGCCAAAGCTACCGGCGCATTTCTCCTTGTATTCTGCTCCTGCCGCTTCCGCGGCGTCTTCGATTACAGGAATATTATGGCGTTGCGCTACGGAGAGGATTCGGTCCATGTCCGGCATGTTTCCATAAAGATCGACCGGAATAACGGCTTTCGTTTTCGAGGTGATGCACTGCTCAAATGATTTTGCTGACAGACACCACGTGTCTTCGTCAATGTCCGCAAACACCGGCGTGGCCCCGACGTAACTAATCGGCGCCGCGGATGCGATCCAGGTAGGATCGGGAACAATTACTTCATCGCCCGGGCCAACGCCGAGGGCGAGAAGCGAGAGATGGACCGCAGACGTGCACGAAGGAAGAGTGATGGCATAGCCCACGCGAAGATACTCGGCAAATGCTTTCTCGAAGCGCTGATTGTAGACGTGAGCATTGCCATACCACGCACGCGATACAGCATCTGTGACGTAGTCTATTTCCCTCTGCGTAATCCAAGGCCCGGCAACCGGAATTCTCTCCATAATTGACGTACTTGGCGTTCTAATCCTTCAAGCACCTGCGGTGGCCGTCACGCGAGAGTGATGAGCACCTGTGTTCGCTTCAAAAACTTCACAACACCGCGTACGATAACGCAGTGGCGTACGGAAACCGCCGAATTCGTAAGTTTCGCAGACCAACGGTATTAAGCGCTGCCTGCGTTTCGCCGGGACACGCCGCCTGGCTGAGTTCATCGAATGCCAGCACTGCTCCTTGCGGCATCAGCGGTAAGAAGTGCTCAAGCGCAATCCGCGTCGGCTCGTAGACGCCGAAGTCGAGATAAAGCATGGCAACCACAACATGCTTGTTGTCCTCTAAATATGCAGGAATAGTCCTCGTCGCATCACCCTCCACCAGTTCCACTCTCGGAATGTGTCCGATCGGCCGATTCAAATCATACAGGCGGATGCATTCGTTCAGGTCATCGACTGAGTTCACGGCGAAGCCGCCCACCACATGCATCGCCCCTTTTCCCCCATCTTGCGGACTGAGGCTTGGATTTCCGGCAAAGCTGTCGAAACCAACAATGCGACGGATATGGTTGAATGGCTCATGGATGGCGCTGAGGTTCGCCCACGTCATAAGGCCGGCGCCAAGATACACTCCGCATTCGATAATATGACCATGAACGCCGAGGGCAAGGTTAAACAATTCGCACTTGCCTAGAAAAGTGCCGAGCATTTGTCGGGGGACAAACTTCGCGAAGCTGCGCAATTTGTCCATGTTGGTCCCTAGACCCGCTTCAAAATACGATTCCATCCCAGCCTCATATGCATTATCGGCCTCTGTTCTGCCGGTTGGATATAACATTGAATACGATTTCTTCGTTTTAGGTTCATTCATTTTATTCACTCATCTCCTTTCAAGGAGAAACCTTTCTCATATGATTGATTGTTTTGGGGCGTTGAGCGACAAATTATTCCTTAATGCGTTTTAGGTAACCGAGCGGAGCAACCGTGATCAAGAGCTTGCCAGAAATGTCGTGGTCGATCTCGAAACGATCGGTAGTTTTGAAGAAATTCCCGAACGGCGGTCATCGGATTGTTGCCTGGCCCCCAAGGACGGTCGGCAGACATCGCGGCGGGCACCTCCTCGATTGCTGTATCGAAAACAACGCGATTTTCGCCGTTCGCAGAGTTATTCAGGACCGCTGTGACAACGCTATACCCGGTGATGCGGATTTCTTCGACACTCGTGTCCGCCGTGCTGCTCAGGGCGGTCACCTCCCTCACGCCGCAAGATTTCAACGCCTGCTTCATCAAGATTTGTCCAACGTTTCCAGATAGCGCGTGCGCATGGTCCCGCCACGCGGACTTTTATGCGAGACATCCATGTTCATGTAGGGGCCTGTCCCTGAGACTTCAAAACTGATGAGGTAGAAACAGTTTCCCAGGACCCATGTTAGTTCGACGTCGATAGCTTTTTCCGGGAGCAGATTAATTGGCGCTTCCGAGCGCCACAACGAGTTGTTGTTGATGGCGATGCGACCGTACTCTGCATTTCTCAACCAAGGCGCTACGCCTTCGTCGCCAAAAACAACGCGGCCGCCGCTCTTGACCACCCTCTCCATCTCATGGATCGCTAGCTGCACATCGTCAAATAAGTTGATGCCGCCAAAATGAAACGCCGCATCGAAGAACTTGTCGGCAAACGGCAGACGACTGGCGTTGCTAATAGAGAAGTTGATTGCTGAATCAGAATGCGATGGCAGAACAAATAATGACGCAGCCATAACCATTTCGGCAGATAAGTCCTGGGCATATACCTCGCCTTGATTGTCCATGATCTGCAGCAGCGGCGGGACGTCATCCCCCAAACCGCAGCCAATTATCAGGACCCTGTCTCCAGGTTTTACTTTGGTTTTTTTAAGCAAGCCGCTTCGAAAATTTGTTTCATCTTCGGCGAAGGTTTCGAATAACCAGCTAAGAAAGTTCCGATACATTCCAACCGAAGCTGACTGGTTATACATGTCGATCGATTTCTTACCTGGTTCGCCCAACTCGTTCGATTGAAGAAAATCCGGGATTCGAACGCCGTTCCACCCGTTGACATGCGGATATTGAAACCCGTCGCTCCGCACAAATCCCGAGTCCGTTTCATACAAGAGCTGCCTCGTGACCGGACAAACATATGCTGACGGGATCGCACTAATCGTGTTTGGCGGGATGTTCATGGTTTATAAGATTAGAATCGCTGCCGCTTTCGCAGTCAGCCACAACGGGTCTCTACTTGATGCGTCGCAGATAACCATCAGGTGCGACGGTAATCATCAATTTGCCGGAAATCGCGCGATCAATTTGAAAACGCTCGTCGTTAGTTTTAAGAAACTCCAAGAGTGCCGTCTTGGGACTGTTACCTGGTCCCCACGGACGATTCGCAAACATATCTGCCGGCATCTCTTCAATCGACGTATCGAACACAACGCAATAGCTTCCTACTGATACCAGCGGAGCATAAGCGTTCAACTCTGCCAGGACGTGCTCATGAGTATGGTTGCTGTCAAGAAAGACGATCACTCTCTGTTTGTCGGCGGCTGTGTTCTGCACCTGCTCGACCACCTCAGGCGAAATGCTCGATCCTTGGATCATTGAAACGCGCCGCGAGAGGGGATGCGCTTCAATTGCAGTCCGGTTTTGCGCGCGGATATCGATGTCAATGCCGAGCACCCTGGCATCGGCCGGTCCACCACAGGCAGCATTCAGCTCCAGCATTGACGCGGAAAAGATCAACGAGCCGCCGCGTGCGATGCCAGTTTCAATAATCAGATCGGGCTGGACCATCCAAATCAATTCCTGCATGGCAAACACGTCCTGAGGAAACTGGAGGACGGGCCGCCCCAACCAGCTAAAATTATAAACGTAATTGTAGTTACCGGTTGCTCGGTGCCATTGCAGTGAAAGCCGCTTCAGCTCGGCATCGTTGTCCATTCGGGCAATATTTTGCCGGCTCTGAAAGGCAAACTGCTCGTCTTCAACTGACATGAAAACTCCTCCAATCAACCGCATCCGAACGCAATAGCTCACGCGCCTGCTCTCCGCGGTTCGCAATCGCGTCCAGGATTGAGACGTACGGTGCGAATTCACCGTGCAGCTGCGAATACGGAAGTTTCTCGTAATCGATGTATCTTACGGCGATGGCCTGGTCCTCGAATAAATCATATTTCAAGTAGTTAAGGCCGCCGTGACCCGTTACGTAAACGTTGCAATTCACTGCCCGGCAAAGATCGACCAGCCTTTGTGTGCCGGCTCCTTTGACCGTCATCGCCGACGATCGCACAAATCGCGGCGACAGACCCAGCCAGCGCGCGAGCAACTCGATTGCATTGATGTTAAGTTCCGCCAATCGATCGGTGGGATAGCTGTAGATTTTCTCAATCAGCCCGAACATGAGCTTGAAATGTGGGGCCTTGGCATACGACAGCTCAATCGTTCTGAGATGCCTGCGACGCCAATCGTGATCGCTGATCAAAAAGATCTCGTTTATCAGTCGGCCGGATTTGTTGTGGTCGACAGGCGCCGTTAACCAGGACACACCTTGGGCGGACTTAATCTGAACCCGCGAGATGAAGCTTCGGCCCTGCGGCATAGGCACATCGTCGTAATGAATAAACTCATCCGCGAGACGCACCTGCTCGAAGAGTCCGATCCATGGCAGAAAAAACGGCTGTGAAATGACGAGTGTGCGCGACATTAATCACATCAGCAAATTCTCAGTCACGGCATATCCGATTCCGCTGCGGCCCACGCCATTACCCGAGTAGAACATGTAGATCTGGTCCTTATAAAAATAGAACGATGGGTAACAGATCATCTCAGAGTCCCACCCGCTTTCCGAGCGAACAATGCCGGCATCTTCGTCCAACCTTCTCCAATTTATCCCATCTGGCGATTCGGCATAACCGATGCTGAAATTCTTTGCGGCCTTCGTCGCATAGCCGCGTGTCGAATACCACATCAGATAATTGTCTTTGACATGCAACACCCAAGGCGCGGAAATGATTTCGCCATCGAACCGATAATCAATTATCGGTTTGCCATGCGGATTCCAGTGAATGCCGTCGCCGGACTCAGCATAGAAAACCGTGTAGATTGGTTCCGGGCCGCCGTCCGGAAACCTCCAATCCGTCGTCGAACAGTACCACATTTTATATCGGCCCTCCTCGAACAGGACGAAAGGCGCTGCCGTCATCAACGGATGATTAATGTCCTGGCCTAAGATCGGGCCATCGTACGCTCGGACTAAGATGTCGCCGTCGTTCTGCAGGACGGCCAGGCCGATAGATGCTTCGACCGACACTGCGCATCTTCGTCGCTTCCACCCTACGTAGTACATGCGGTCCTCGCCATCGTGTCGGAGAATCGACACGGGCGTGATTCCGGAATCATCAAAGGCGCCCGGACGGCCGAGTTGCATCATGGGCGCTTCGCCGATCGCGATGATTTTTCGGGGATCATCTAACTGGACGTCAATGAATGTGGGATAAGGCATGTCTTCTGCCGACCGCGAGGAAAAGAAAATCCTAAGAACGCCCCTCTTCAAGAAGTAGGGAATCGGCCGCGTCGCGTGGGTTTTAAAAAACCCTTCGCCATCCGGGCAGTATATTAGCCCCTTCTTTTCCCAATGAATGTTCATCTGTAAGTTAGATGAGGTCGCGATCCACGATCGAGGCAGTTGAGCGCGCAGGTCTTACGACCGTGCGCTCCGGACAATCCTTCATCACAATTGCGCCCGATCCCACCACCACAAAACGATCCAACTTAATATTGTCTCTTAGGGTTGCGTTCACGCCCAGAAAACAATTTTCGCCGATGTCACACTTGCCGGAAACGACCACGTGCGAGCTGATGAAACAATGATCTCTGATCGTGGAATGGTGGCCGATATGATTCCCTGACCAGAGAATGACGTTGTTGCCGATGCACACGAATGGCTGGATAGTGTTATCTTCGAGAATAAAGCAGTTGTCGCCCACGGGGGTTTGGTAATAGGAAGCGCGCGGACTAATGTAGGTCGCGCAGGCATAACCCTTCTCCTTCGCTTCAAAATAACGTGCTTGCCGAATCTGGTTCGTTTTGTTATAGCCCAGCGCGATAAAAATGTCGTATTCGTTTGGTGAATAATTCCTTTCCAGGCTCTCGAATGAAACGAGCGGCTTTCCGTTAAATTGATCCTGAGTAATGAACTCAGCCGCATTGGTGAAAGCACTTACCTGATAATCCGTGTCAGCGTCAAAATAGAAGGCGGCAACTTCAGCGACCAGACCCGTGCCGTAAATGACCAGTTTCTTCACGAGTTGTCCCGTTTGCTAAACCGCATTGCGATACATGTACATCGTGTATTCATACAGTGGATAAGAATGATCCAGCTTCAAGTGCGGAGTAATTTCGTTCAAGCACCACGAAAACAAGTCGGCCGGATCACGGTAGTAGAGATTGTCTGAAAAGTAATTTGCTTTGGTAGTCATCACATTGAAAGCCATTCCGATGGTGGACAGCGAAAACATCCGACGAATCAAACGGGCGGCGAACTGGTCCATCTCAACGGCGGCGGCTTCAAGCTTCTGAGTTAGAATCCCATTGCAGACAACGTAATCGAATTTGCGATTGAAACTATGATCCAGGATGTCGCCATGAATGAACTCTGCCGAAGCTATATTGGAGCGCGCCCACTCGATCATGTTCGACGCCACATCAATCCCAGTGTAGTCGAAGTCGAGATGCCTTCGGGTTGCATGTTGCTGCAAGCCGCCATAACCACAACCTACGTCTAACAAGGATGGGCGTTTAGTGTGCGCCAAGTCCGCGACGGCCAGCATCTTGTTGTAACGCAACCGAGTCCTGGTCTCGTCCGGACCCCAGTCCACTCCTTCCGGCGTCGCGCCGTGCGCGGAAAACTTTTCTGCATAGTGCTTTTGAAGTGCTCTGCTTATCGGGTCCATGAACGCCTCAAAATGGGTAGCGCGCGCCTCTTAAAGCGGATTTCAAAGGCAGGACTCCCGTGCCACCAAAAGGATGCGAGCCGTCCCTTTCCGACATTAGGCTGCTCGGCACCCGCCAATCGATCACGAACTTAGGATCGTCCCAACGGAATTCCGCACGCCGATTCCGGATGATAGTGCGCCGACACCTGATACAAACCTTCCGTTTCGTCGGCCAGCGTTTGAAAGCCCTGAGCGAATTTTTCGTGAACATAAATCAACCATCGCCCGTAAACAAGATTCTTGTCATTCCGTGAAATCAGGAAAGTTCCTGTCCCTTTCGAGGATTATTCGTTCGCCCTCCGGCCACTGGATCCGAAACGCGGGGTCATTCCAGCGTACACCATTACCGCTTTCGGGAGTATAGACATCAGACATTTGATAGAAAACCTCCGTTTCATCCTCCAGGGTCTGGAAGCCGTGTGCAAAATCCTTAGGCACGTAAAGCATTCGACGGTTTTCGGCCGATAGCTCGACACCGACCCATTGTTTGAAGGTTGGCGATCCCCTCCTGAGATCAATAATGACATCATAGACTGAGCCCATGGTGCAGCGCACTAACTTCACCTGACCATGCGGCGCCGTCTGATAGTGCATCCCGCGAAGAGTTCCACGTTTTCGATTGAACGAGATGCTGCATTCGACTACGCGCGAATCGAGTTTGTGCTCGGCAAACTCCCGTTCCGACCAACTGTGCGCAAAGAAGCCACGTGCGTCCTCAAACCTGTCCGGCTCTACGATGAATGCCCCCTGGAGCTTTGTTTCCTTAAAGATCATACTGTCATAGAGACCGAGCTATCCGCCCTGCTCTACGCGCAGTTCCGGAATAGGAATGATGAATTTTCCGCCGCGCAGTCTGTATTCAGTCTGTTGTTCGAGGATTTCCTCCGCAAAATTCCAGGTTAGCAGCAGGGTATAATCCGGCAAGTCTTCGAGTAATTTCTCCGGCGGATAAATGCAAAGGTGGGTTCCCGGCGTGTAATGTCCTTGTTTGACGGTGCTCCGATCGACGACATACTCGAGCGTCTCAGCGCCAAGATGGAGGTAGTTGAGCAAAGTGCTCCCTTTGGCCGAGGCGCCATAAGCAGCGATCCGCCGGCCCTGCGATTTCAGGTTACGCAGAAGGGCCGCTAACTTATCGCGCAACGACGCCACCTTGGCTTCGAAACCCAAATAGAACCCAGCATCCCCTACTCCCCATTCGATTTCTTCTTTGAGTAGTTGTCTAACTGCAGAGGAACGTTCATTCCGCCACTGATCTTTACGCTCTGCGTAAATGCGCAATGTCCCGCCGTGAATGTCCAGGCGTTCCACATCATGAATGTGTAATCCGTGCCGGCCTAAAAGATGATCAAGCGCCGTGAGCGAAAAGTAACACAGATGCTCGTGATAGATCGTATCGAACTCACAGCGGTCGATCATGTCTTTCACGTATGGCACCTCAATGATCAGGACGCCGTCCTCCTTAAGAACGAGCCGGAGGCCGCGCACAAATCCATTAAGCTCGGCGACGTGCGCCAGGACATTATTGGCGTGAATCGTGTCGGCGCTTTGCCCTTCGTCGAAGAGGCGTGCCGCCAGCTGTTCGTCAAAGAACTCGCAGATCATCGGTATGCCGCGCTCCATCTCAGCAACGCGCGCGACATTTCGAGCCGGCTCAATTCCCAGAACGGGAATGCCCGCTTGTTTGTAATACTGCAACAGATATCCGTCATTGCTCGCGACCTCAATTACAAGGCTCGCAGCATTTAGCCGCCGCGCGGCGACGACCTTCTCCGCGAGTCCCTTGGCGCGACGCAAGACCGTCTCGGAGAACGAAGAGAAGTAAAAGTAGTCGCGGAAAAGTTTTGCGGGAGCGAGCGTCTCGACAATCTGCACAAGTGTGCAATGCGGACAAAACACGAGACTAAGCGAATGGGTTTCCTCTGGTTCGGCGAGCTGTTCAGCTGTGAGAAGTGCATTCGCCAGGGGCATCCGTCCCAAAAGAAGAATGTCGATAAGTCCGGCCCCGGCGCATGATCTGCATATGGCCGCCCCCCTCATGTTCGCTTGAGAACCTCCCAATCCCGCGGGTGGCAGAGATAGAAGATCACGGTCAGTTTTTCCGTAGCGTCGGACTCGCCGAATACTCGCTGATCTGCCGGTGCGTGAGCGCAACGAAAGGGCCAGGATCCTCCGGCGAAAAGGATGCGCTTTCCCGGTACCAAGCGACTGTGCTTTCGACCATCTGCTGAAAATTGTATGCCGGAAACCATCCGAGCAGGCGGAGGGCTTTATTGTTGGCGAGGCCGAGATGTAATGTTTCGTGTGGCGCAGCGTGATCCCACTCATCGTGCCAGGTGCCGGGCCAATGCCTGAGAATCTCCTCGACCAATTCCGAGACTGAATGTCCGGCGCCAGGGCGAGGTCCGAAATTAAAGGCGGACGCCAGATCCTCGTTCGGATCGAGAGTCCCCGAGGGCATCGCAGCGGTTTCGCTGGCTTGCAGCCTTCGAGAAAGCGCCGCACCTAGTTCGAGATAGCCGCTTAGCGGATCAAGTACAAATTGCCAGGGACGCGTCGCCGATCGATTGCGGATCGCGATTGATCTCCCGCTTCGCAGAGACCGAATGCAGTCAGGCACGAGTCTATCGGCGGCCCAGTCGCCGCCGCCCAGGACGTTGCCCGAACGTGCGGACGCCAGAGCGACTTTCGAGTCTCTCGAGGAAAAGAAAGAGCGGCGGTATGCCGCAATCGCGAGTTCAGCCGCCGCTTTGCTGGAGCTGTACGGATCATTTCCACCGAGTGCGTCTTCCTCCCGGTAGCCCGTTGGCGATGGCTTTTGCGCGTAGCACTTGTCCGTAGTAATGAGGACCGCTGCGCAGGGATGCTTGAGCGCGCGGAGAGCCTCCAGAACATTGACGGTGCCCATCACGTTAATGTCGTAGGTTTCCATTGGCTGAGCATACGAGAGCCGCACGAGTGGCTGCGCAGCTAGATGGAAAACGACCTCCGGCCTGGCCTCGAGCATGACTTCCCGAAGGCGATCACCTTGTCGAATGTCTCCCTCAAAATGCTCCACGCGCTTCCGCAAACCCAACTGCGTGAATAGGGCCGGCTCGGTGGGAGGCGGCAAGCTATAGCCCGTAACGTGTGCCCCCAAAAGAAGAAGCCATTCTGTCAACCAAGATCCTTTGAATCCCGTGTGACCGGTAACAAAAACGCTCTTGCCCGCGTAGAACTCTTCCAGGTTCACTGGCCAGCTCAGTCTTCCCAGATTTTCCAGGGAGCACGGCCCTCGTGCCACAAGCCTTCGAGCAAGCGCTTATCGCGCGGCGTATCCATGCACTGCCAAAAACCTTCATGCCGATAAGCCACCAGTTGGCGTTCACTCGCCAACTGCTCGAGCGCGTCGCCTTCGAGGCTGGCGTCGTCGCCCTTCAAATAGCCAAAGATGGCCGGCTCGAAGACAAGAAACCCTCCGTTAATCCAACCTTCGCCGATCTGTGGTTTTTCAGTGAACTCGGACACGAGATCGCCATCAAAGATCAAGCCGCCAAAACGCGCTGGCGGCCGAACTGCGGTAACCGTTGCAATGCGGCCGTGAGACCGGTGAAATTCGACCAACTTGCCGAGGTCTAGATCGCAAACGCCGTCTCCGTAGGTCACCATGAAGGTCTCGTTCTTCAGGCTTTGCTCCAATCGCTTGATCCGTCCTCCCGTATGCGTCGTCTCGCCAGTATTTGTCAGGTGGACGATCCAATCCTCGGCGGCAACATCGCGCTGATCGACCCGGCCTGTGGAAAGGTCGATGGTCATGCTTCCGCTGAGACTGTGATAATCGATGAAGAATCTCTTAATGACTTTGCCGCCATAGCCCAAGGCGATGTAAAACTCCTTGAAGCCGTGATGGCCGTAATGCTTCATGATGTGCCAGAGAAGCGGCTGGCCGCCGATCTCGACCATCGGTTTCGGCCTGACTTGGTTCTCTTCCCCGAGGCGAGTGCCCAATCCTCCAGCCAAAATGGCAACGTTCATTGGAAATTACCCAGCGTAAACCCAGCTGATATATCTAGCAAAAAAGATGGCCGCGAGAAAGATCTCGCGGCCACCCGGAATCAGAGTTGAACAATCGTGATGCTATTTAACAACGATAACGTTAGAGACGTTTCCGTCCGTAGTATTACCTCGGAACTTATTGTTATTGGCCGATTCAGCGGTTCCTACGATGGCCGTCGCGTTGTTGAAGAACTCGTTATTCGAGATCCGAATTGTTCCCCCGCCGGCATTCACCCCAACGATGTTATTGGCAAAGGTGCTATTGGCCACGTTCACCTGACAGCCGGTGTTAGCCCGCACCGCCCCGTTGCCGCCTACCCCGGCCCCAAAATACGAATCCCGAACCGTCAGGAACGCGTTCGAGGTCGTGTTGATCCCATCCGTTTCCCCCATGAAGCGGCAATGTTCAATCTGCCCGCTCACAAAACTCACTGTTGATGTAACGGTGAGACCGACAGTCGTATTGGTGAAATTGGTGTCCTCCACAAAGAGTTGACCGGCCGCAGCCAGGACAACTTCCATCCCCTGGGTGGCCTGATTCTCGATAAAGCAATTCTCCACATGCAGAGCCTTGCCCGCAGTCCATCGAATACCTTTGAGGCCCTGACATCCAGCCGTGACGCACTGTTTAACGCCTTGGATTGTGATGTTGCGCAGGATAACCACGGACGATGCTGGATTGGATGTTACGTTAACGTTGAATCCGTTAACCGAGCTATTCAGGACGGAAGCCCAGCCGGAGCCTGTCCCGCCATCGATCGTGATCGACTTGGTGATGGTCAAAGTGCCGTAGCCGGCCGGATCGAGCGCGTCGATTTCGCCGCCTTCGGCCGTCTTGGAGATGGCCCCGGCAAACGTCTTGCAGGGAGCTGTTCGGCTGCACGGATTCGCGTCGCTGCCGACGCCGGAAACCCAGGTTCGGGTAGCTTGTGCGTGTAACGTGGCGGCGCCAAAAACAAGGGCAGCGCATACGAATGCGATCTGGAAACGTGGTTTTGTCATATGTTTAGGGTTGATTAGGGGTTAGAGGTTATCTGAACTTAGGGGTGCCGAGTTTGACCAGCCGTCGGATCGCGGTCAACGCTAATCTCGCTGGTTGTGACCGTTCGGCGCCCTCCGTTTTCAGAGTCGGCAGCGCGGACTTCCCGGGCCGGACTATGGAAATCGACGGCTCAGGCGTAATCCAATAAATGCCGATTGAGAGCCCCTGCCGGTTGGGTCCGGCTTTACGCGTCGCAACAAACTGCGCCGGAGAGAAGAAATTGGACAAAGAAAACGGCCGGACTCACACTGAACCAACAAAATGCGCAACACTCCGGCTCGCTGAGCAGCCGCTCAAATTAGGGGACTGCTATGAAGGTTTCAGTTGTCATTCCCTGTTACAACGAACGAAACACGATCAGGGAACTCGTTCGCGCCGTCCGCGCGTGTCCGATCCCCGCTTTGGAGATCGTGCTGGTGGACGATTGCTCTACGGACGGGACCCGCAAAGTGATCGAGGAAGAGTTGGCTAATAGCATCGATACGGCGCTTTACCATGAGGTCAATCAAGGCAAGGGCGCGTGCCTTCGAACCGGATTTCGGGCGGCGACTGGGGAGATCATCGTTATTCAGGATGCTGATCTGGAGTACGACCCCCAGGAATATCCGCTGTTGCTCGAGCCGATCGTCACGGGGAAGGCCGACGTTGTTTACGGTTCGCGTTTCATGGGGGGCCGTCCTCATCGAGTCGTCTATTTCTGGCATATGGTCGGAAACAGATTTCTGACCTTGCTCTCAAATATGCTGACCAACCTCAATCTCACCGACATGGAATGCTGCTATAAGGTATTTAAAAGAGAAGCGCTTTCCCGAATCACAATTGAGGAAGATAGATTTGGCTTTGAGCCAGAGATTACCGCCAAAGTCGCGAAACGCGGCTGCCGCGTGTTTGAAGTTGGCATCTCATACAACGGCCGAACCTACGAAGAAGGAAAGAAGGTGGGGTGGCGAGATGGAGTTCGAGCCGTCTACGCGATTCTCAAATACAACCTTCTGCGGCGGAAGAAGGATCTATGAACAGGGCCCGGAGCGGATGCCAACATCATCCAGGCGCCAATCGCAAACGAGGCAGGAGTGCGGCGAGGATTTGATCGACACATTCGGCAGCGGATTGTTCGTCGGTCCGCACCACGATCTCAGGATCGTCGGGGGGTTCGTAGGGTGCGTCGATTCCGGTAAAGCCTTTTAGTTTCCCCGCTCGCGCCTTGCGATAAAGGCCTTTTGGATCGCGTCCCTCACAGACCGCCAGCGGCGCGTCGACAAATACTTCGACGAATTCGGCGCCGGCTTGCAAGGCGATTGCGCGCGCCCGTGCCCGATCGGCACGGTACGGTGAGATGAACGACGTGATGACTACGGTGCCGGCGTCTGCCATTAGCTTCGCTACTTCGCTAACTCGTCGAATGTTCTCGGCGCGATCTTCGGGGGCGAATCCGAGATTCGCATTCAAACCGTGGCGCAAGTTATCGCCATCGAGCACATAGGTATGCATGGAGAGCTGGAACAGCTCCTTCTCCAGCCCCCGTGCGATGGTCGATTTCCCAGCGCCGGAAAGCCCTGTTAGCCAGACAACCGCGCCCCGATGCTGGTTGCGCAGCGTGCGACGCTCCGCCGTGATTTCGCTCTCGCTCCAGAAAATATTTTCACTCTTAACTTCCCTAGCGCTGGTATAGAGCGCGCCCGAAATGATTCCACCACCCAGAATGTTGTTCCTATCCGCGACAATAAAGCGGCCCATGGTTGAGACGCGATCGTGATTGTCGAAAACAAGAGGCGCGCGGGTTTGGAGAGTTACTTCGCCTGCTTCGTTGATACGTAGTTCGTCGCGGTCGTTAGCCGCGTTATCGAGCGTGCCCGCGTCCATCACGTTTCCAAGTCCTACGACCTCGCACTCGACGTCCTGAGTCACTAACTTCAGGCGGTACCGCGCCCCGATTCGCATCGGTTCCGCGCTAATCCAAAACACGGTGGCATGAACGCGGTTCGATTCGATGGGACCGTCGGCTTCATGCGACGCGATGTGGCCGCGCTCGATAAAAATATGATCGCGCAAAGTGATGCCGATCGAGTCGCCGGCATCGGCTGAATCCACCGACTTCGCCGGCCAGCGCTCGATCGACGCTACTCGCGCGGTTTTATGGTGAGGTGAGAACAAGAGCCGATCGCCGACCCGCAGCGAACCGGATTCAATTCGCCCCGCGAGAATACGTCGGTTGTCCGTTCGGTAAACATCCTGGACGGGAAAACGGAGCGGCTGTTGGCTGGCGGATTCGATGGGTTCCAAGGCGTCGATTGCCTCGAGCAACGCTCGTCCTTGAAACCATGGCGTCGCGCCATCCTTGGTGACAACATTCGTCCCGTCGGCCGCCGAAACCGGGATGAACGCGCGAGCGGTCAAGCCGCGGCTTTGCAAAAAGTCGCCGTATTCCCTTTCGATCTGCCGAAACGTTGATTCGGCATACTTCACCAAATCCATCTTGTTCACGGCCACGATGACCTGCCGAATACCAAGCAGACTTAGCAGCTGACCATGGCGCCGGCTTTGCTCGCGCGTGCCTTCGTCGGCTGCAATTACCATGATTGCGGCCTCGGCGCTGGCTGCGCCTGTTACCATGTTCTTGAGGAATTCTTCGTGGCCTGGCGCGTCGATCATCACATACTTGCGCGTCCTGGTTCGGAAATGGATCTGGGTTGTGTCGATCGTGACGTTTTGCTGCTGTTCTTCAGCGAGTGCGTCGAGGACAAATGCGTACTCGAATTGCCGTCCTTGCGCCTTACAACTGGCTCGGAGCCCTTCGATTTTTCCTTCCGGCAACGAATCCGTCCCTTCGAGGATTCGCCCGATCAAAGTCGATTTCCCGTGATCGACATGACCAACGAATACGATCTTCACATGAACCCCCTGGCCCGCAGTTTTTGCATCGCGTGCGGTTCGTAGTGGTCTTGGGCGCGCCCGGCGCGCTCGCTCGAACGCGTGGCTTCCAGCTCGGCGATGATGTCTTCGATGGTTGCGGCGTTGCTCTCGATCGGATGTGTGATGGGATGGCAGCCTAACGAACGGTAGCGTTTGCCGTTTCGCGCAAAATAAAGCTGCGGGATCGGGATCTGTTCTCGTTGGATGTAGCGCCAGACGTCGACCTCCGTCCAGTCGAGCAGCGGCTGGACGCGGACGTGTTCGCCGGGCGCGTTCTTGATTGCGAACTGCCCCCAGAATTGCGGCGGCTGATGTTTGTAGTGCCATTCCGACTCGGCATCGCGCGGTGAAAAATAACGTTCCTTTGCCCGGGTCGGATCTTCGTCCCGCCGAATGCCGGTGATGAGTGCGTCCCACTTATGTTCCGCGATGGCCTGTTTCAACGCCACGGTCTTAAGCTCGTGGGTCACGGTAACTGGATCGTGGGTCTCGTAACCGACCCCGCGAGAGCGCGCTTCGCTATTCACCTTCACGATCAGATTGATGCCGTAATGTTTCGTGGCCCATTCCCGGAACTCGATCATCTCCGGGAATTCATAAGTCGTATCGATGTGCAAAAGTGGATACGGGACCTTGCCGAAGAACGCTTTCAACGAGAGCCAAAGGAGAACATTGGAATCTTTCCCCATCGACCAGGGCATGGCCATGTTCCGAAACGCGTGGTTCGCTTCGCGCAGGATAAAGACGCTGTGGTTCTCGAGCGCGTCGAGATTTGAATGCCGTTGAGTCAAGTTACGAAGACAAAGCCGGCAGACGGATTCGAACCGACGACCTGCTGATTACAAATTTGCACCCTCTCTCTGCCGAAAACGGCCCATTATGAGAGAAAACGACGGAAATCAGCGCAAAACAAGGCAAATCGAGGGATCAATCTGTACAAAATCTTTCCCCACAAAAAGCGCCATGAACGGCAGGCCCCGATCAATCTGCCCAAACGGCCGGTCGTTGCTTAAAGTAATCAGAAGACGGAGGCGAGGCACAGTCGTTCGCGTCAGCTCATTAGTTCGTGAGCATCGCTTCGAGACGGCGCACATATGCTTCCGCTTTCGCAGCGACCGGCGATCGCATGCTTTGTAATAAGCCGCGCGCGGCACGGAAGTGATCCAGCGCCTGTGAAAACTGCCCCTCCGAGGCGAGCGCACTGCCCAAATTAAAATGCACCTGCGCCTCCAAGCTTCCGAGTCCTGCGTTTTCGGCGATAGTTAAAGCCTGTCGATAGCGATTAACCGCGTCCGTCCCGTCGCCTTCAAAGGCGGCCAGATTGCCCAAATTCAGCAGCCAAGCCCCTGCCTTCTCAGAGTCTCCGGTTTCTTCCGCGATTCGCAGTGCAGCGGCGGTATACTCCCGAGCCGCTTCAATAGCTTCAGCCCGTCGTGGCCCGTGAGGCAGGTCTTTCGCCTTCTCCATGATGATCCCGCCGAGATGGCCCGTTCGGTTTCCTTCACCGCGCTTGTCGCCGATCTCCACGGCAATTGCCAATGCCATTCGAATCATCGTCTCGCCTTCGGCGACATCGCCGAGCTCTTTCCTAACCAGTCCCAGATTGCTGAGGTTGTTGCCCTCTGACAATTTATTGCCCGCGACTCGCGAGACTTCGAGTGCCGCGGAATAAAGCCGTTTGGCTTCGGCGAGACTGCCAATCTGGCGGTGCAAAGATCCAAGAGTACTAAGGCATCCGAGTAACGCGTCTATGTTTTTCGAAGCTTCGGCTTCGGTAAGACCCTCATGCAGCAGTCGCTCCGCACGCGGAAGATCCCTCGCCTCCGAAAGCAAAGTTGTTCCGAGATTTTGTAGGTGACACGCGAGGTCATACTTGTTGTCAACGGCCCGGGCGAGCTCGATGGCACACTCAAATTGGGTAATGGCCTCTGTAATCATCCCGAGCCTCGAGTAAGCCGTGCCGAGATGACCTCTGAATACCGATTGTGCTTGGCCGTCCTGCAAATGTTTCGCGGCCCCGATGGCCGCGTTGAGCAACGGCATCGCTTCGCGTTCGAGATTTCGTGATGTAAAGAAACTCATACCGGCGGACAGGCCGAGCATGGTTTCAATGACCGTCGTGAAATCCTCGTTGTTGGCTGCCAACTGAAGGGCTTTGCTGACGTTCGGTAGTATTCGATCAATTGCAGAAAGATCCTCGGGACGATCCCTGGCTGTTGCGATCGCAATCGAAGTGTAATGCTGATAAAACCGCAAACGCACACAGCTCTGCTCAGCATCGGCCGCCCGATCGAAAAGAAACTCCGAGTACTTGTGCAACAGGGCGTGGAGCCGGTACTCGCCCACGTCCGTTCCCCAGTTCAGCAGAGAGACCACGACCAACCGATCCAAAATCGAGTCAGTCTCCTCTTTGCCGGCCCCTATAATAGTCGCGACGCCGTCCGTATAGACCGAAGGGGACGCAAGTACCCCAAACGAACGAAAAGCGCGTTGCTCGTTCTCGCCTAAGTTTTCAAAACTCAACGCGAATGATAAAGCGATTCCCCGATGTCCAGGGAATGATAAAACCTCCGGATCGAATCGGGCGAGTCGCTGACACAGCGCTGCAAGAGTAAAACCGGGTTTAACCCCACGGACCGCTATTTGCCTTGCCACCAGCTCGACAGCAAGCGGCAGATCGCCGAGCAAAGAAAGCAGCGTGTCTGTCTCACTGGGCTCGCTTCGGATTAGCGCGGAACCTGAAATTGCCTCAAGCAGGTCTCTGCCGTATTTTCGTTCGAGTGGTTCTAGACGAAACTGCGTCGCTCCTAAAGCGGCGCCCACCGTGGCCTCCCGCGTTGTTATCAAAAGCGAAACATTCGGCGGCACATAGGACGCCAGTCTGACCAAATCGCTTATGAGCAGCTCACCAACGTCATCAATCAGAAGGAGTAAGGGCCCAACAGTCGCCGAACGCTTCGCTAAAAGGCTCCCGAAGAGCGCTAGTTGCTCCTCGATCTGCAAACCTGTGACCTTATGACCAAGAGATCTGATCATTCTACGCAGCATCTCAGGAATTGGCGCGACAGCTGTTGCAATATCGACCCAAAGAGTTCCTCCGGGAAAGCTCTCACGAGACGCATCGGCAACCTTTAACGCGAGCGCCGTTTTACCAACGGCGGGCATGCCCACTATCGCGGACCGGCGATTCTGCGAGTGCAGTGCCGCCATAATAGCATGCGCCACTGAATCGCGACCGATAAAATGTGAGGGAGGCAAGGGCGGAGATAATAGTGTCGCAAGGCCCACGCTCTTTTCCCGCCCTGGGGCAACGCGCGTGCCATCTTTGAACGCCGCGACCGCGGCTATGAATTCTGCCTTTCGTTGCAGCAAAAGCGCCGGCGGGAAGGGATCACGGGTTAGCTCCCGTTTTGTATGAACTTTGTCATGATGATCCAAGCAAAGGACAACCAGATTCTCGTAGCGGTCGTCCGGATTGGTCGCATGGGGACGGATGTGATGAATGATCACGCCGGAATCGCTGTCGATATTCCAACAGAGGCAGCATTTCAGTTCGCATTCGGTGATGAGACGGCCAACCGTTTCGCGCGGAATCTCCCGCCGCTTTCTTGCGTTCTGGATTGACTGAGCCTCTGCCGGTCCAAACGTTTCTGCTAGCGAGCTCCCGCTCGCTGCGCAGAGCTCTTTCCAATCCGCAAAGCGCGCTTTGATTCGCTGCGCCAAGTCAGACGACAGGCCACGCGCCATTAACTGAGTAATAAATGGATCAGGCTTCAATCGGAGTTGCTGTTACGGCATTTTTCATCCAATTGGTTCATCGGTTACGCGCCCCACCATCCCATTCGGTCCCGACTTTAAGACAACTCCGGCTCGGAACCAATGCGCAACACGCCCTAGAAGTCGTAGCGCTCCCCAAAACTCGTCCCGGCAAGCGCCGGGCGAACTGGTCTTCCCCAAGACCGCGCTTTCCCCAAAACTTTCCCCCAAAAACCCTTCCCACATTTTGTCCCCAAATGGCTCTCCAAACTGCGGTTTCCCCAAAAACTTCTGCTTTCGTCGAACCCGTCAACTGTTGGTGTGATCGATGTAACCACCACAATCCGAGCAAAATGGCGTCGGCGAGGAAACCGCCAGGATGTTTTCTGCTGCGGCTCCAAATAACTCGAATGCTTTTGTCCTGAGTTGATCACATAAGAAATGGGATCAAGGCGAAAATCATAAGACATCTCACCTTGGCCCAAACCAAGGGGGCACCGTTCATCAACGCAAAATTCGCGGCCGAATACACAGGCCTCGGGATGACCGCGATCAAGCGTATTGGGCTCCGCCGCTTCGGCAATACCGACTACGTCGCGGTCAACGCGATCAACGCCGTCATTGAAGGAGACGGTCGACCCGGTCCCATTCCCCAAACCTCTTTGGACTCGTCATCACCAGCGCCGTCGGCGAGCCAGACTATATAAAGGCGCTTTAACCGGACAAGAATCAGCGAGTGGCAAGAATATTTAATTTATGACAACCCAAAAAGAGGAACCTTGTAACCGAACTCGCCTCAAAACGGAATTTTTGCAGGCGATGGAATTAGCGGCTCAGAACCACTGGAACTGCTCTGAGGCAATAATAAGGCAATACTATGCGTTCGAAGCGTGGCCCCAGGAGCGTCCGGAGCTGGAGGGCGCTCGCATTTTGATCTTGACGGGTCATTTCAAAGGATGCGAAGGAGTCTGTCTCGGCAAAGAAAGCCTCTGGCGCAACGTGGGCTGTTTCGCCCAATTCCACGTCCCAAATCCTCTCGTTGGTGTTCGACAAAGATTTCGCCCTGGTGGTCGATTTATCGTCCGATCCCAATCGGAATTAACGGCAAAGTTCAAGGCCAATGGCAATGAAAGTGCATGATGTCGTAAAATATTCCCGACCCCAGAACGAAGAAGAAGAAAGATTCCGCTTTCGCTTGCTCGAGATTCATCGAGACGTTGACAATCCGCGGGCGCACATTCAACTAATTTGCGATTCGCGCATCAAACCGATCGAGGTTGTTGCATTGAGCGAGATTGAAGAGGCAGCCGTTTAACGTAAAGCATCTGCTGGCGAGAAATATCGGCGGCGTAAATATTCGACGTAATCAGAATTGATCGACGTGCGAATCATCTCCAGTCGAGAAAAAAACTGCTGGTATGTAAGGCTCTTTAGCCCGATTTCCGCTCCAACGCGGTCGGCGAAAATCTTAATCTCTGCTTTGTGAACCGCAGACTCGCGGCCACCGCACTCGAAGTAAATATACCAGAGGCTGAAGGACTCACGAACATGGGTCGCCAGTCCGAGGGCGTGCTTAAGCATCTGAGGCGCGTCAAAGTGCACGAACCGTTGCTGTCCGTCCTGAATATCCCCAGCAAGCGATTGACACGCCCGAAGTCCTTTGCTTCCCCACAACTCTTCACCAACCGGGAAATACTTCGGTTTGAAGACTGGGTTCCGAACCGGTTTGCGAGTCAGCCATTCGGTGAACTTGCTTTCGATCGCAAGGGTGTGGCCCGAATTTAGAGTGAGTGACACGTCGATGTTTGGTGGCGTTCCACGAAGGCCAGTCGGATATTGCGCTTCAAACTTTATTGAATCGGGCGTTGAGGGCAGCTCCAGTATACCCTTGAGGGGTGTCCGGTCAGCGGTTGTCCAATAGTCAAAAAAATTGACCGCCAACGCTGATGAAGAATGGTACGTGCGGCACCATCTATAAAAAGCGCGGGCGCAGAATCCGAAAGAATCCCACGCCCGGCAGTTCCCCCCAGAACAGCTTTGAGCCTAGACAATGATCCTCAGGCTTGGCGATAAAACTTTTCTCCTTTGGGGCTGTATGCACGCTGGAAGTGCTCCGCCTTTGTTCCCCCTCAGGTGCTCCCATTCGTCGAACCCACCAGGAAACCCCGAGTTCCCAAGATTGGTCGAAATGAGACGTACGGCAATTTCGCGCCACCACCGGGCCGTGGTTCTTTCGCAAGCCCGCCATCGTACTGACCATTCGTTCAGGCAACTGTGCTTCATTTGAGCAGCTTCAAAACTTCGCAGAACGCCTTCGCCTTTGCCGCGAGCGCCACCGCGTCCGGGGCCAGCCAACATACCGCGAGCACCAGCACAGTTGCGAGGAGCCGGGTGGCGTAACGAATTGTCGTCGAGCTTATGGTGATCGACATTGAAAAACCTTCGTTGGGCGGTGTCACCCGGTACAAAGACGATCGCTGTCGGCTCCGAGACCGTCTCATCTGGTTTGCGCGAGTTGGCGTAGTTTTGAGTTTCGCAGGTAGCGATGACGCCCGCGTTTTGATCAAAGTCCGTTTGTTGGCCATGCTATAGGAATGATGTCAACGCACCATTTCCGATTTGACGTTTTTTCATGAAGATCAAGACCGGCGAAGTCGTTGCGCGCACCGGACTTAGTCGCCAAACCATCTCGCAGTATGCTGCTCGGGGATACATTCCCGGTGCCCAGCGAACGAGATCGGGCAGGTGGGGGTTTAGCTGGTCACAGCAGCTCGCCGACTGGATGACACGCGTGGGGCGCGTTACGCAAATTCGCCGGCGCCGCCAAATCTTGCACCAAGACGAAGCGGATATCCGACGGCTCGAGCGCAAAGCGGCAAAACTTCGCACCACGGCGGGTAGCAGGCACGGCAAACGCCGCCTGGTGGAGTTGACGCGCGCGATCGCAGAAAAGCGCGCCGCCTTGGCCGATCACCTGACGACGCGCGAATTGGCAAAAGCTACGGGCCGATCACGTAGATTGATTACGGGTCGTGCACAATCAATTCCAGGCGCGCGACGCGTCCAGAACAGGCTCGTATTTGAGAAATCTCAACGGCTTTCCGATTGGATACACCGAGAACGGCGGTTGCGGGATTTAGATCGCAGACTAACGCCGGGCGATATTCGATTCCCACGGTCGCGAATGGCGTGGTTGCTCCTCGATACATACAAGTACGAACAAACGGTACTGCGTGAAACAAATCTCATCCCATTTTCCGATTGGCCAAAAGAACAACGACGCGCGTTCGAGAAGAGATTTAAGGAAATGGTTAAACAGATTCAGCGTGCGACGGGAATTCGGGCAGATTAAAGTGGCGATTAGGGGGTGGGATTAAGCATAAGGTGAGCTTTGAATCTTCGGCGGACCTTCACGAACGTCTGCCAGAACTCAAGCGCAGCATCGACGCCGCAATTGCGGAACTGCTCGATCTGTTTCACCGCTTTGATCCTCTTGAGCTGATCGCCCGCTATGCGCGTCACCATCTTGTCGTAGCGATAGACAAACCAATTGACGACGACCGCAGTGAGTCCCGCGTTGAGTATTTAATTAGCCTCGCAACGTCGCAATCCTATCCGATGGACGCCGCGTATCCGAGTCCGAATGAGATTCAGCGTTGTTTCGATCTTGTTGATTCCATCTTTATATCCGTCTCCCTGTACTACGGCATTCAAAAAGCCCAGCGCGCCGGTTTGTTGGAGGCACGCAACGATCTAAGCGCAGAGCTTCAGATGAATGCCCTCCACGTTCGCGGTGATGGCTTCTACCATCACATGAGAAAGCGCTTTGAAGACGTGATCGGACTACACGACAAATTTTTTATCGAAAACTTCGGATTCGGCATTCGCGAATTCCATGGGTTCATTGATTCGGTGGAAGAACAGATCAACGACCGCCTCGATGAGGATCAATACACAAATGTACGTCCGCTACAGGAATTGATGACCTCGATCGGGAGGGAATTGGGAGTGCCAGTCGAAGAGATCGCCCTTGGTAAGGCAGACCCGGCGAATGTCGCCAAAATCCGGTCCAAATACGCAGATCAGATTAAGGAAGCAAAGTATAAGTTCGACCGCGCAACCCCCGCTGATGTTTTCAGAATCGTTCCAACGTCCGAATCAGACGCTAAACTCCTCTCGGCTTTTTCGTGTTCTTTCGGTGGGAATGTTGATTTTCTCGCAAAGCTGCCTGCATTCAAAGGGTGGCCCTTGAACCCAACGATCTTTTCCACACGACCAATTATCCAGGCTCGCGGAGCGTACTACATTTTTCACATCCAATTCTTGGGGAGGAGCGCCTTTCACCTGTTCGATGAGCTCGCCCGAGCCCACGACGGCCATTATAGGACTCGGAATTATCTCAGGTCTCGGGACAAGTATGTCGAAAGTGAGTCGCTCGCGCTAATCGCTAAGGCACTGCCCGGTTGTTCCGTTTACCGCAACTTGCACTACGAGTCGAAGACGGGCGACACCGCCGGCCACGCCGAGGTGGACGGTTTAATCATCTTTGATGACAACTGTCTCATTATCGAAGCAAAGGCGCACGGCCTCTCCGCAGCGGCGCGTCGCGGTGCCCCAAGTTTCGTTGAGGACGTGGCGTTATCCATCGGAGAGAGTTATTATCAAGCAACACGTCTAAACCGGGAACTCGAGTTGCGCGGTTCCGTCCAATTGTTCGACGAGGCCGGACAGCCCGTCGTTCGACTCGTTAAGTCGGATTTTCAGAAGGTCTTCTGCATTTCGACGACATTCGAGGCACTTCCGATTGTCGCGACAAAGCTCCCTTCGGTGAGACAGTTGGGTCTGATTCCGGGACGCGACTGGCCATGGAGCATATGCCTAGATGACTTGCGCGTCGTTGTCGAAATCCTCGAGCGTCCGTCGCTATTTCTACATTACGTGGTTCGTCGTGTCCGCATCAATGACTTCCCAAAGGTGACTGCGAAAGACGAACTGGATTACCTTATGAACTACGTTTATCAGGGTTTATTCTTCGAAACTGATCCGAATTACGCGAAGTGTGATGAGCTTCTGCTAGCGGATCACACCCAGGAACTGACTCGCTACTATCGGCGTGTTCAAGGCTTTGGGACATCGGGAAAGAAGCCGCGACCGCGCCTTCCAGGTCGAGTAAAACAATTCTTGGATTTAATGGAGCGGTCGCGTCCGCGCCATTTTACCACCGCTGCGCTCGCCTTGTTGGAATACGATGCGAAGAGCCGAGACGAGCTTTTGATAGCGATACCGACACAATTAAAGCGCCTTCGTGAGACTGGGCGGACAATCTTCTCCGCCTTATGCTGCAAGAATGATGCGACGGCGCTGTTTACTTGCATTGTACCTCCGGCAGCGGGCTCCGTAGCCTGGGCAGAAGAACGATGCAGGCGTGATCTATTACCGAAGTATGATCTGTCCCATGCCGTCCTTGTGATTATGAAAACGCCGATCGCGGCGGGCGAGGTGGAAGTGCGGCTTGTTGAGAAATAAGCACGGCTCGGCCGGTGGCTCGCTACACGCCACGGTTCGGCTTTCCGGCTTGCATGTGCAAAACTAAAGAAATGCGGCAATCCGCGGTTCGCTCGATCGTCTCGTTAGGCGTCGGCGGATGTCGGCTGATAACAGTTGAACCGGTCATGCTGCCCCTCGAACTTTGCGACCGCTTCTCACAACAGCGGCTCGGCGGATCGTCAGTGTTTGGCGTCCATAATAAGGTCCGGCCATAAAACATCTGCGAGGACGCCTGCTCGCGGCGCCTTCGGCCCGGAAAAGCCCGACGGAGCCGTTTTACCGGGATGGGCTCTACGATTCTCAACGGCCCCATCCCTTTAGTATCGTATGAAAGACATTCAGATAATGATCCGCTGCACGCGAGATATGGACTTCTTCACAATTGATTGGCGGAGCTGTTCTCGCGAAAGTAAGCGCTTTTTCGAGGCCTCGCCTGTTCAACGGCGCTGGCACATACTCGCGAATCCATCCCAGTTTGCGCGGCTGGTCACCATCCACGACACCGCCTCCAACAGCCATTATGACTTCCGCGTTCCCGCCAATGTTGGAGCCGATCGGGTAACATCCGGCACAGACGCACTCGACCAAGCTATTATCGCACCAAGAGAATTCGGGCATGTGCAAATATACATCCGCCATTCGTAAAACGGGCAAAAGCTCCCGATTCGTCAGATTTCCCAAGATTCTTACACGATCGTTTCCCGCCAACTTTGTCGCCGGATTGGTTGCACCTGCCACCCAAAACATCGTGTCCTTGCACTGGTGACAATAATCATTGATGAACTCGAAAAGAGGCCCAAGGCGCTTGTAGACACGTTCCTGCTTCTTAAACCATTGCGCGCACAGAAGGATATTCCACGGATACGGCGATTTCATGGGCTCGACGTCGAATTCGCGAGGATGCGCTGCGTTATAGATGACGAATTGACGCTCCTCGGGAATCGAATGTCTAATGATCGCGTTGAGGACGGTCTGGCAAAATCTCGACTGGTAGATTACGCCTTGGCATTCATTCATCGCCGGCAGAACAACGTGCGCCACTTTGTGCCGGTTGCGCGGAGTGTCTAGAAGATCAATGCCATCCATTCGGATGACTTTGGGGCACGGGGGGAGCGGTCCCCTCGGCCGCGAGATCAGCAACGCGATATCCGCCCTCCTTGGGTCTGACGAATAAAACACTCCTCGCGTTTCAAGTTCTCTGACTAGTCGACCGAGGAACTTCGATTTGCCACAATCCCGGATCGAATAGTCGATGAAAACTTTCACGATTCTGGGCGAGGAACCATAGGGGCATCGAAGGCGCAGCGAAGATGGATCATGCGGCGAGAAGCGCCGGACGATTGAACGACTTGCGACTCTCCGGTCGTGCGGAAGCCGAGTCGCCGGCATAACGCGAGGCATTTGGGATTGTCTGCAAAGACGCGAGCAATCAATACGCTGGCTCCCGACATTTGCTTAATAAAATCCATGACCGCCAAAAAAAATCGCGGCGAATCAACCATCTCCCCTCGTGATTGCGAGCCAGCGCGGTGATGAAGAAGTAATGAGGTGATTTCCAAGACGTGTGGAGCGGCCCAGAAGTAATGCCATCCCAGTGAGCCGACGATCTCTCCCCGCGCATCGAGGATTCCGAAGATCGGAGCGACGGGATTCGAGACCCGCCGGTACAGATAGACTTCGCTCTCATGCGGATCGAGAATTCGGTCGTCGATGAAACCGGAACGCGAGATTGCGTTGTTCCGAAGGAGTCGCAATTGCTCGAAGTGGGAACTCTGAAGGGGACAAAGCAGGAGCCCCCCGACATTAACCAGAGGAGTCTTCATGGCCTGCGGCGGAATTGGAAGGAACAAATTCTGCGGCTCCTCGAGCACGCTTCCGAACAAGTGACTTTCACACGGCCTGCCGGAGATACGATAAACATTAGGCATCTCCGTCTGCTGATCCGGATCTAGAAAATCAGGAACGACAAATTGAATTCCGGTTCGAAAGATCAACCCTTTGACAGGCATCTCGATCTCACGGAAGTGGGTCAGTTCCTCTGCGGAATCAAGCAGGAGGACCGCCGGAAGTCCGGCAGTTCTTGCGGCGAGCGAGACCGCATATGCGCAGTCGGTGAAGGAATCGGTGAAAAGGAACGACGCTGGAGTTTGCTCAAGGCATTCGAGGATGGCGTAGTAAGTTGTGCGTCGGAGCGCCGCCCGTCCCTTTTCCGATGAAGGCTTTGATGGCGGCCACGAGAGTACAGAGATTGAGCGGGACCCATCGACAAGAGGGCCGTCGCCCACGCCGCGGTGGCACATCAAAACATGGGCCCTCGTGCGAAGATTCGTGAGGCCGGACTTCGAGGTTACGTACAGCGGCGGAATTGAAATGGGAGTGGAGATCATTACAAGACGTCCAATCCGATTAGAATCCGCGGGCTCTCCATGCCCTTCGCAAAGAGATCAAGAACCACGTCAAGTGTTCCTTCGCGTTCCTCGGGATTGACTTCAAGACACCTGGCGAGCGCGGAACCAAAATGAGAAAAATCCTTCCGCAGGCATTTTTCGACAAGCGAATGACGGCGCTTGTAAAACCGTATAGCAGTCGGCAGGTCGGTCGCGAGGTTCCTGTAAGGAGGCACGCCATATAGGCACCAGAAAATCGTTGCTGCACTTCCGAAAATGTCGACTTTTCCGGTTTGCTTGCGGCTTCCAATAAGTTGCTCAAACGCTTTGAAGGAGTAGCCTCCTGAACCCAGTTTGGACCGGCGGGGTGGGTCCTCGCCGCGCCCGAAGTCCCGTTCGACATCCGCGATTTCGGCGCTGGAATAGTCGATGAGTTTGGGCCCGTCGTGGGCCAGAACGAAATTCTGCGGCTTGATGTCGCGGTGAATGACTGGGACGGGGAGTTTTCCAAAATGCGAACAGACCTCATTCAAGGTCGCAACAATTGGCTTAAGCCATGGTGCGACATCGGAGCGTTTCACGTCAGCCAAGCAATGACCTAAGGCATGGCTCAAGACGAGGATCCTTGACTTAGGTATCGAACGCAAAAGATATGGCGAGAATTTCTGTCTGCCGATCAACGTATGGATGCTCTGTTCCTGCCAAAAATGTTTTGCTGATTTGAAACGCTTGACGACCACGCGACCCCATTTTGTATCGTCACATAAAATACATTCCGCGTGTCCGCCCTTGCCGAGGCGACAAACAGACTTCAAACCCTCCTTTTTTAAAATCTGCACGAGCGTCTCGTTTGGAGCGGGCGGTGCGGGGGGAATGAGTGCGGCTTTACTTTCATAGTGTGCGCGCTCGAAATCGGCGACAAATCGAATGAGCTGGTCGGCATCCCTCTCGAGTTCACGGCGTCCGTCGTCCGCATGAGTCTCGATCGCAATCAATCTGCTCGCAGAAATACCTCGCACGGCGCGCGACGCCGCCCTCAGTCGCAGGCCGTTTCTTTGGGAAGAATGGGATCTGGCGAATGAGGAAAGAATCGCTTTGCGGAGTGGCGGAGGCGCTTCGAACAACAGCGGCGATCCGATGTCCGTCTCCACCACGGGAAGATGACACCCGATCTTTGTAGCCAGCGCTAACGCATTCCATTCAGTCATAGCGCGAAGATGAACTGCGCCCGGTGGGTTGCCATCAGTCGACACGCGCCAAGAGGGAATTCCATCGCGCGGCTTCCTTCGCTGGATTGAAATCCGCGTCGACTACTCTGCGAAACTTTTGTCCCACCTCGGTGCGCAAGCTTGCCGCCGAGAGCAATTCGATCACGACCTCTGTGAATTCCGCTGATCGAAATGGAGAGCAAATAAATCGCTCATCGACCATCTCGATTAACTCCCGAGCGGCTTCCGTGCCGACAATTGGAACGCCGCAGGCCGCCGTCTCGAGCAGGGCATTCGAAAGGCCTTCGACAATAGACGGGAAAACGCCCACTTGAATTCCGGCGATAATCGAGGCCAACGCCACCGGGTTTTCGGCGCGCGCGAAATCCACCGTTTTCCTCGACAGCAACTGAATATCGCCGTAACCGCATTGCCTCAGGACGGTTTCATCGAAGCTGCCAATAATTCGAAATCGACCGCCCCTTGGCTCCACAACGCTGTCAATTAAACAAGAAATCATTCCGGGATTCTTTTGCTCCCGCATCGTGCCGACGTAGCCCAGGAGATAGTTTCCGCGCGCCGGATCACCGAGCGGCGGCAGCCTATTCGCCGCGGCGCCGAAATCAGCGCTGATTGAATTGGGAATCACCACGAGCCGTTGCCCGATATCCGGAAACACCGAGGTAATCAATTTTGAAAGCTGTCCGTTAACCGCGACCACGATGTCGGATGCGGATAGCGAGTCATAGAGTGACGCCACGCGGTCGACATCGAAAAGATTGCGGGAGACGTCATTGCCTCGGGCACACTGGATCAGAGGGCAGCCCACTTTTTTTTGCAGACTTGCAGCGAGGATCCCGGCGCTCTTTAGACCGAAGCCGACAACGATGGTCTCTCGTTGCACCAGTCCGCTCGAGCAGATCCATTGTTCCGCCTGCGTGATGACCTTCGAGGTGTATCCATCCCACGAGCGATCAGCAGCCCAACCTTTCGTGAAAGGACCGAACCGATGAATTGCCAGATTCTGCGTCTCAGCTTCATGATCCGAACGCGGCGGCTGATCGGGATTCATGCGCAGAAAGGAAACGACGTCCGTTTTTCGACCGCCGCCGATAAGTCGGGAGATACGCGCCGCCGCCGCGGAGAGTCCTCCGCCATCGGGCGGAAAATCCTCGCAAATAAAAAGCACCGGGCGCTGCGGCTTCATACGGAGAATTATTTGTCGCCGACACCGAGGGCGCGTGGATACACGCATTCGGCAAAGCTGCGCGCCAAGCTTCGAAGCGAAAAGCGTTCGCAGACGTATGCCGAAAGATCTTCAGTGGACGGAGGATTCTGTAAGATATCGCTCACATGGGTGGAGAGTTGCGCTGGCGTTTCGCCGAGCCGGATGGCAAGGGGAAAACGGCGCGCTATGTCACGTACTCCTTGGATCGGAGTCGAGACGACGGGAACGCCAATTGCGAAGGCTTCGAGAAACGTTGTCGGAAGCGAGTCGAAGCGCTCACCGCTTGTTGCTCCGATGTAGAGAAGGAGCCGGCACCGCGAGAGGAGGAGAAGATAGTCGCCGTGCGGCATCGCACCGGGATACTCGAATCGCTCGTCCAATCTCACGTCGCTCGGAGGCGTTCCGATAAACCAGGCACGCTGGAAGTCCGGATTTCTGGCGAGCAATTGCTCGGCCTGCGCCCGACCTTTCTCGGGGACCTCGCGACCGACAATCGCAATGGAAGCCTCTGCCGAGAAGTCAGCACAGGGATAGACATTGAGCGGCAAACATGGATCGAAGATTTCTGCCCGCGACTGATCGAAGCGACAATTTTCCGCAACCAAGTGCGCGATTGATTCATGTACGAAAGTCGTGACGGATGCGCGGGCCAATAGCTGCTCATAGAGTTCCGTCATAGTCGGGTCTTGAATCCGACGCGTGAAATCGCCACCCGACTCGCAAGTTATTACGATAGGAAAATCGTGCGGAAGAAATTCGATCACGCGCTGCGCGGTGTCGCCAGCGATAAGATGTGCCAAATCAAAGTGCTGCGGCCACGAGGCAATTCTCCTATAGTCCAATCGTTGCGGGACGCACGACGGCGCCAGAGCATGCCGCTGCGGGTATTTCGCGAAGACCGACACGCGGTGGAGATTCGAGATTTCCTCCACGACCGCCGCCACGCTCGTCAGGGTTGGAGCAAAAAGCTTCGAGCCTGCAATAACGATTCGGAGCGCGGGATCAGCCGTCATTGGTGAGAAACGTTTGCAAGCTCGCGCAGACGAAATCTACGTCATGGACGGTGAGATTGGCATGCAACGGAAGCAGCAACGCGGAACGCCCGATGGCTTCAGCATGGGGAAGATGGGGAGAGTTTCCGCCGAACAGGCTATTCCTGTGCAGTGGCGGATACTTAACGGTGGTATAGATGCCTTTTTCGAGGAGAAAGGCGGCGGCACCGTCGCGCAGATTTTCCGGTAGAAACAGCCAGAAATAATAGAATGAACTGCGATCGTCGTTCGCTCTCGCGGGTGGCAGCGTCATCCGCGGCGTTCCAATTAGATTTGCTTGGTAGCGTTCCCAGAGGCGTTTGCGGAGAGTGTTCAACTCGTCGACGCGGGCGAGTTGAACGCGGCCGACCGCGGCGTTTACATCGGGCAACACCGAGCGACGGCCGACGACAATGGCGGAGTCCTCCCACCATTTCGACTGGCGCACGGCGGCGCCGGCGAAACCGGAGCGGCGTTCCATTCCGAGATTGGAAAGGCGGCGAAGCGCACGAACGTCATCGAGATCTCGCGCGTACGCGATGCCGCCTTCCAACGAAGTCACAAGTTTCGCGGCGTCGAAGGACCAGACGCCGAAATCCGCTATTGTGCCACAAAGCCGTCCTCCAACGAAGGTGGCGGGAGCACAAGCAGCGTCCTCTATAAGAATCAGGCCACGATCGGCTGCAAGCGATGCAATACTTTCGATCTCGCATGCAAGACCGCCATAGTGAAGCACGACAATCGCGACGGTTTCCGAAGAAATTCGGCTCGCGATGTCCTCCGGGCGGGCGCAGAGCGTGACGCAATCCACATCGCAAAACCGCGTTGTCAGTCCTGCAGTGACCGCGGCGTGCGCGACGCCTGAATAGCAAATCGACGGAATGACGATTTCACCTTTTTTCTTCGACGCGACAACCTGCAGAGCAAAAAAGAGCGCATCCGTGCAACTGCTGACGCCGGTGAAATGGTCTGCCGGAATCCCGGCGTAATTTGCAAAATCCGCGATGAAGGCGTCGGATTCCGGGCCGGGTCCGACCCACGCTGTTTCCATGACCCGGCGGACGGCCTTAATCTCCTCGTTCGAAATCGTGGGGGCTTGAAACTGGATCATTAAACCTCCGTCACGGTGCCGTGGTTTACTCGCCTTGAGCGATACGGATACATCCTTGTAGGGGGCTCGGCTCACCCGGTGGTGGCTGGAGCAAAATGCGCAGGACGGAAAAAGCGGGTCGGCCCGCGCCGATAGAGGCGACTCGAATTGTCGATGTCATCGGGCCTCTCCGCATGCAGCTGCCGGGCGGCTGGCCAGCCGCCTCAACAAGTTGTGGAACCGATCGGCCATGGCGTCCGGAGAAAAATTTGCTCGTGCCACCTCCGCGTTGACACTCCCCATATCGAGTCGCTTGCGACGGGAACACGAGAGAGCGCGATCGAGTTGTTGAAGACGATCCGTCGAGTTGTCCTTCGCATAGAGGAAATTCGTGTCGCGCTTACACACCGACAGCGTCGCCGCGGTATCCGGTGCAACCGCGACGAGGCCGGTAGCGGCGGCTTCCAGCATCGAGTTGCTCATTCCCTCCTGAGTGGAAAAGGAAACAAAAATGTCCGACCCGGCGTAATACGAGGGCAACTCCCGATTCGGCATGCCGCCGAGCCAGATGATCGAGCGATCATGCTGCCGACGCTCACTGATCAACGCGTCGTATTCGTGGCGCATGTGCTCGAATTTTTCATCGCCGATGAGAAGCAATACAGCTGGGGGATGGGTCTGCCGGATTTGGGCCCAAGTCTCGACGAGTTCACCAATGCGTTTTTTGGGCGCGAACCTCGAAACTGATAGAACCAGTTTGGTGTCTGCAGTGAGCGCGAGTTTCTGCCGGAGGTTGCGTCGCGCCGCGGCATCAGGACAGAAAATGGCGCCATCGACGGCATTGGGAATAAAACTGATCCGCGCGTCGGAAACCCCGATCGAAAGAAGTTCGTCTTGAATTTCAGAATTCAATGCAATCACCGCATCCGCCTCTCGCAGCAGCCGCTTGAATCGGAAATCCCGGGCGCACGCTTCGGTTACGCGACCTGAGGAAGGAATGCGCACGATGAAAGGCTTTGCATGCTGGATGCAGGCTTCCATAACGTCGCGAATGTTTTCCATGCGAAATACGGAGCCGACAGAAAAGTAAATGTAATGGACCGCATGAGCAGGTGAATCGGCCACTCGCGCCACAAACTCTTTGTACGCGGTCGCCTGTCCCGATTTCGTAAGGGAACTGCCGAAGCGGCGAACGTGAATGCCATCGAGAATCTCCATAGCCGAGCTGCCTGGCAGGCCCTGAGTCAGTCCCTCCACACGCACGCCGCGCGTTGCGAGAAGCCCACCGAGCATACGTAGGTGCGTCTCGCCGCCTCCGATGTGGGGATGAAAATAGGGCAGAATGGCCAGCAGCCGGAGATCATTAGGCCGTTCACTCATCCGTAGAACCGAACGCGAAAAGGCCAACTCCAGAGACATTACGTCTGAGGCCTAACGTGAGGAGAAAGCGACTCAACGACATGAAAAGCCAGTCTGAGAGAAGCGGCGCGGGAACCGCTCCGGGTAATGATTTCCGCTTCCGATGGCGCAAACCAGCCGGGCGTGCTCTTTATTTCGTGTTCCGCGCGATGTATTTCAGAAAAAGGGACATTGAGCAGTGCCGGAAACAGTGTCGTGAATTTAGCGCAAAAAATCTTTCGGGCGGACGGCTCCCTCGGCTTTATCAGGCGGATGGGCGTCGGAAAAAGGGTGTAGGATTCGGGGGGAATTCCCGTTTCCTCCATGACTTCCCGGACGGCGGTTTCCTCAGGAGACTCATTGGTTTCCACGCGTCCTGACGCGAAACGCCATGAGCCTTTTGAATCGCGCACGAGGATAACTTTTTGTGTGAAAGGATCGAACAACAGGATGCGGGACGCATACTCGATGAGTTCACTCGGCCAGCTAAACTTAAGGGGGGAATTCATGTTACCTTTGATGAGAGGACGTATTTATTGCTCGAGGGGAGTTTGTGCCTCAAACGGATTACCCTAAACGGCTAGATGAGACAAGCTACGCCACCGAGGCGATCCTCAACTGCGCCACTTTGCGGTCGAGAACGGACGGGATGACATGTCCGTAGGTCTTGAGCACCAATGCGCCTCGGTCTTGGTGTCCAAGCATCAACGCAACTTCCCCCGGCGAAAACCCGTTCGCCAAGGCCACACTAGCCATGTGATGTCTCAACGCGTGCGGGTAGCTCAGGCCGATTCCCAGACCGACGGCGAATTTGCGCATGATCCGCCGAACTTTCTTAAACTCGTTATCGAGGCCGTGCTCCCACATCCAGACGGCCCCCGCCCGCGGGCGACCGGCCGTTTCCCAGCGGCGTCGAAGAAGATCGACCGCTTGGGGCAGGAGCGGAATAAAAACTTCTCTCCCCCCTTTCATCACGCGGCGGTACCGGGCGGCATCGAAGTTTATTTCTTCCCAGCGCAAGAAGGCGGCACTTGTGATGCGAAGGGCCGAATACGCCATCTAGGCAATGAATTGCCCGCGCTCTTCGTCCTCGGCGAGACACATCGCCAGGAAATCTGCCGCCAACTGCGGCGACGGGATTTCGACTCGACGCGAAGGAACCACCTTAAGAGGAATACTTTGGCACTCCTTCCAGATCACCTCACCAATCCAGCTCCGATCCAAGCAGTAGCGGACAAACTTTCGAATGAACCAACGCAGTTGGTTGGGGGAAGAAATATGCCCGTCGCTAGCGTATGCCCGCCAAACCTGGACGGGGCGAAAATTTTCCCAATCAGAACAAAGCCGATCGAAAATGCTTCGGCAGGTGCCCAAATTCCTGATCGTGTCGAGCGACGCAAACGAGGTGTTCTGGATAAAATCATCCAATGCCACCCGCAAACTCGGTCGCGAACCCTGCAAAACCTCAAAATGTTTTGGGGTCGGTGGGTCTCCCCAAGAAATTTTTGGGTTACTTCTACCGCGAATAAGCCGCTTCAAGGCGGCGCGAGCTTCTTTCCGATTACGGGTTCCTAGACTTTTGCGCGCTCTACGACCGCGAACCGTCCAATCAGCATAAAAAACTCCCTTGGGCCCCAAATACAGATTTTTCTCAATTGCCTTCATTCTAAGCCTTCTGTTTTCAAAGCCGAATTCCGACAACGTCTTTCCAAAAAATGTGTCGAATCTTTCCACACCCGTGGAAAACCGGGAAAGACAAAAAGCGAATGCTTTTGTAATTAACTTATCGCGAGAGCGATAAGCTGGAGCCGGCAGACGGATTCGAACCGACGACCTGCTGATTACAAATCAGCTGCTCTACCAGCTGAGCTATGCCGGCAATAACGCGCGCAGTGTAGCGCACCCGGAACGAGCCCACAAGCGGAGCGCCTCACGTCCGCGAGCGGATATCCACGCTCAGCGGCTCGGCCGTTTCCAGCCTCTTGATCACGGTGCTCAGATAAACCGACTCCGGGTAATACGCTTTGTATTTCGTAATTTCCGCGCGGTTCAAAACTCGGAACCCGTAACGCTCGAACATTTTTTCGCCGCGCCGATCCTGGAAAGTTGCGATCTGGCCGTAGACGTGTTTTTCGCCGCTGCGGTAAAGGTAACTCAAATACGCGCTCATCAATGCGCGCGTCGTCGACATTTTGCGCGCGTCCGGCAGCAGGTTGATGTGGAAATGCGGCGTGCGCCGCGGCGCGGCTGGGACTTCCCGCCATCCGTGAGTGATCATCCACCTAATGAACCGGCGCGAGCGCGCGTCGTAGCGCGGGTAACGCCAGAGAGCGCGCAGAAACAGCCGGATGTTTTGGCGAAAGGAATAAAACTGGTTCCAGAGCGGCTTGCGCGAGCCGAGCAGGTAACCGCGGATCTCGCCATCAATCTCGAGCACGAACGACGATTCCGGTTCCTTGTCGGTATAATAAGTCGTGAGGAAATCCGCGAACAATTCGTGGTCCTGATAGACCGGATCGATCGGGTCGCCGAGGAAACCGGTCTGACAGCAGAGCCGGCGAACCGTCCCGCGATCGGTCGGGCGATAACTGCGAATTGTGAGTGCCTTTTCGGATTTCATGGCTTCGATCCTGTGTAGTTTGCGCAGACCTCGCGGTAAATGCAAAACAGTCGATCAAACACCGCCGGCCAGGCATAGTTTTCGGCGGCGTTTTTCGCGGCCAGTTCCCCTAGCGAATGGAGATCGCGCGCGCTGAATTGCTCGATGGCGGCCGCCAACGCTTCCGGATTATTTTCTGTCGCCCAGCCTTCCTGATCGTGGAGAATGATTCCGTCGAGCCGCGAACCGCGAATCCCAACGACGGCCGTGCCGCATGCCTGACTTTCGAGCGCGACCAGTCCGAACGTCTCCTGCGTCCCCGGGTGCACAAACAAATCGGCGGCCCGATAATGGCGCGCAAGCTCGAGCGGATCGGAGCAATACTGAATCCATTTCACGCTTTTCGTTTCTGTCTCGAGCCGGCGCAGTTGTTCGCGCTGCGGTCCGTCGCCAATGACAAGCAGTTGGAAGGCGCCCGGCCGGCGCATCGCCAGGATGCGGAACGCCTCGAAAAGCGTCGCCGTATTTTTCTCGGGCGCCAGCCGTCCGACGTAGAGAAGCCGCGTGCCCTGCGATTCAACCGCTTCGTCCGGATTCGGACTGAAATTGTTCGTGTTAACTCCGAGCGGAACCAGTCGGGTGTTGCGGACGCCCCATTCCTCGAGCACCTGCTTCAGCGGCTCGGACGGAACGAACGTCACCTCGAACCGGTTATACATTTTGCGCACATATCGCCGCGCCGCGGCCAGCAAAGATTTTCCGGCGCGATGGCCGAGCCACTTTGAAGCGCCCCGCAAATACGCCTCCGGAAAATGCGAATGATAAAAGGCTACGATTGGGATCCGGGCCGATTTTCCGAACGCGATCGCTTTCCAGCCGACCTGATACGGGTCGCTCGACTCGATGATGTCCGGCCGTTCGCGTTCCAGAATTTCTCCGACAGTGCGCAGATCGAGGAGAGCGCGGTAGCGCGCCATCTTGGAAATTAACGGCGATCGAATCGAATACGTCCGCGTCCGATCATCGCCGGTTCGTTCGGTCTTTTCTCCCGGAACAATCAGGACGTGTTCGTCAGTGGTGCGCTCGCGAAGGTAGTCGGCCTTCTCGTGGACGTAGCGTTTTACACCGCCACTGAGCGGCGAATAAAACTGAGTGAGGTCGCAGATTCTCAAGTCACCACCCTAGCCTGTCATTCTGAGCGGAGCGAAGCGAAGCGGAACGGAGCGAAGAATCTCTGACCATTTCCGGGCGGTCTCCAGCGCAGAAATAGCGAGAGATGCTTCGCTGCGCTCAGCATGACAATAATGGAAGGCGCTCCCGTTATTTCCCCAGCGCCGAAAGATATTTCTCCGCCTCGAGCGCGGCGGCGCATCCTGAGCCAGCAGCGGTGACGGCTTGCTTGTAAACGCGATCTGCTACATCCCCCGCGATGAAAACGCCCGGGTGTTTGCTTTCGGCCAGATGCCTAACGAGTAGATAACCGTCCGGATCGGTTTCCAGTTTTCCTTTGAACGCTTGGGTGTTCGGGTCGTGCCCGATCGCGACGAACACACACGCGACCGGCAGCTCGCGTTCTTCGTGCGTCTCCACGTTGCGCAACATCACCGCGCTCATCTCGCCTTTCTCGTCCGGAACGTAGCGCGTCACAACGGTGTTCCAGATCGGCTCGATTTTTTCGCAGGCGAGAACGCGGTCCGCCATGATCTTCGACGCGCGGAGTGTGTCGCGACGGTGAATCAAATAAACTTTGGAGGCAAATCGCGTGAGGAAGATCGCTTCTTCCGCAGCCGAATCGCCGCCGCCGATCACGCACACCGGAACGTTCCGGTAAAACGCGCCGTCGCATGTCGCGCACGACGTCAGTCCGTGGCCGACCAGTTTTTCTTCGTTCTCGAGCCCGAGCCAGCGCGCCGACGCACCGCTTGCCACAATCAACGTGCGCGTCTCCAGCCATTCGTCGTCCGCCTTGATTCGAATGTGATCGGCGCGTCCTTCGAAATCGGTGACCTCCGAATAGGCAAAACGCGCGCCGAATTTCTCCGCCTGCTCATGCATGTTGATGATGAGCTGCGGGCCATCGATGCCTTCCGGAAATCCGGGAAAATTCTCAACCATTGTCGTGGTCGAAAGCTGTCCGCCCGGCTGCCGGCCTTCCAGGACGAGCGGATTAAGGTTCGCGCGCGCGGCATAAATCGCGGCGGTCAACCCCGCGCATCCGCTCCCGACGATGATCACCTTCTCCATCGGTAAAACGTAGCACACGGCGCAACCGCCACCTAAACTTCGGGCCATGCCCGAATTGGCCGAAGTGGAATATTTTCGCAGGCAATGGGATTGCGGTTTGGGTCAAAAAATCCTGCGCGTGCAGCTCCACGCGCGGAAGCGCGTCTTTCGCGGATCGAATACGCGCGCACTCGGCCATGACCTGACGGGCTCTCACTTTCTCCGCTCTGAGTCCTGGGGAAAACAGATGCTGTTCGAGTTCTCAGGCGGCAACCCCGAAATAATCGGGGCTCGCGAAAAGATTCGGAGCTGGATCGGTATCCACCTCGGAATGACGGGCACGCTCCGTGTGGAACCATCCGACTTTTGTCCGGAGAAGCACGATCACCTCGTGTTGCGACAGACGAAACGCGCTCTCGTTTTCCGCGACGCGCGACTTTTTGGGCGCGTCCGGTTTCATCACGGGAAATCGGCGCCGGACTGGTGGCGCGCCGGCGGACCGGACATTCATTCGGCCGCGTTCGACCGCGCATTCTTCGACGGATTTCTCAAGCGTCACGCCCGGGCACCAATCAAATCGGTTTTGCTTCTGCAAAGCGGATTCGCCGGCATCGGCAACTGGATGGCGGACGAAATTCTTTGGCGCGCGAAGATCGCGCCCCTACGGACCGCGGGCAGCCTGTCGTCCACGCGACGCGACCGATTATTTCGCGAGACTCGCTTCGTCGCGATTGAATCGCTTCGCATTATCAGTCCGGCATTCGGAGATCCGCCGCGGGATTGGTTGATCCATCAAAAGTGGAAACGCAACGGTGTTTGTCCGCGGCACCGGACGCCGTTATGCAAGGCGATGATCGGCGGACGAACCACCGTGTGGTGTCCGCTATGTCAGCGCTAACTCACGTGCACGACGATTTTGTGAAACCCGGTCGTGCCTGATTTGAACGGACGCTCTTCGTCCCACTCCTGGACGGCGCTCTCGCCGTCGGTGGCGCGGACGACAAGTGTGTAATCGCCCGCCGCCGCCGGACGCCAAGCGTAACTCCACAGTGCCCAGGTTAATTTCGTCCCGGGATAATCGAGCTTCGCGTCCTGCCAGGTCTTGCCGTCGTCGAAGCTCACCTCGACACGTGTGATCCCGCGATCGCCGCCGAACGCCACGCCGCGCACCGGAATTCCATTCGCCGCGATAGAGCTGGTGAAAGTCGATTCGTGGTCCGGCTCGTCGAATCGCGAGCGCGTCGGCACGATAAAGTCCGGGCCCCAGCCTTGTTTCTCGTAAAAGCCGATCGCGCTTTCATCGGCCACCTCGATGCGCGTGATCCATTTCACGTGTTTCTCGCCGAAGTAACCGGGAACAATGACGCGCGCCGGAAATCCGTGGCGGTCCGGCAACGTCTCGCCATTCATCTCGTAAACCACCAGCGTGGTCGGATCCATCGCCTTCTCGAGCGGGAACGTGTCGGTGTAATTATCCACCCCGTGCAGCCGCACCTTTGTCGCGCCGGCGAGCGGTGACGCGGCGGCGAGCAGCACTTTCATCGGCACGCCTTTCCACTTCGCGTTACTCATCAGGCCGGCGTCGAGTCCGTTGCTGATGCACATCAGCGTCGTTTCCTGATCGACCGCAGGCAGCGATTTGAGCCGATCGAGTTTGTAGGTCTGGCGCGTCTGGACGAGGCCGTTTACTTCGAGCCGCCAAAGATGTTCGTTTACCTTCGGATCGACGACGTTTTTCGTCACGCAGTAGAACAGGTCGTTAGGCGTGATCGGTTGAACGATGCGCCCTTTGTACTGGGTGCCGTCGTAACTGAACGTGGCGATGCGGTAGAGCCGTCGCAACAGTTCCGCGCCGCCGCCGGCCGCGAGGATCGCGATTCCGCTTGCGATCAAGGCGCGGCGGCCGATCGACGGACTGAATTCCTGATCGTTGATCTCGACGCGGGCCCGACTGAGAAATCGAAAGAGCAGCACGATGGTCCGCTCAAAAACAACGAACGCGACGAGGAGGCCACTTAACGTAACGGCAGTGGCGCGATTGATCGGCAACCCGTGATAATGCGTGCCGAGGATCGGCCACAAAAAAATCCCGACTACGAGTAACGGCAGCAAAATGAAAATGGCGCCGGAGACAGCAAAGCGATTTCGGCCGTGGCGCCGCATGACGAGCCCGTAGACAATTCCTCCGAGTCCGCCGACGAGAAGTTGCCCGGCGATGACCGAACCCACGCCGAGCTGCTTCATATTGTTATAACCGCCCACGCGGCCCATCAGCGACAGGAACGTGTCGGCCGGTATGAAGACGGACAGCCGATCGCCAAAGATCACCAGTGGCGTCGCCGCGCCGAACAACCATGCCAGGACCAACATCGCGACCGTCATAAACAGCCCTGCGATCAATCCGGTCAGAAATCCGTTCCCGATCGCGCGAAGCCGTGTCATGGCCTGAGCGTTACAAAGTCGGTGTCCGAAAGCGACGCGAAAAAGTGTGGTGATGATCCGCATGCCGGCCACGAAAGTGCCGCGCAATGTTCCGGAGACTTTCGATTCGCCGCCGGTCCGGCAACGATGATTCACCGGGACCTCGAGAATTCGCAGGCGCGCCCGCGCCGCGCGCATCTGCATCTCGAGATTCCAGCCGTAGGTTTGTTCTTTCATTCCGAGGTTTTCGAGCGCGTCGCGGCGGATTGCTCGAAACGGGCACATGTCGGAATACCGAACGCCGTAGAGCAAACGCAGAAGCGCGCCGGCGACGCGACCGGCGAACACCTGCTGGAAGTTCATGCTCCCGCGCTCGCGTTGTCCGCGAGTCCGCGAACCAATCACGAAATCCTGTTCGCGCCGCTGAATTGGTTCGACGAGCTGCGGCATGAATTCGGGGCAATCGCTCCCGTCGCCGTCGAGGAACACGACCACGTCGTCCCGCGACCGCGGGAGAGATAGTGCGCCAACGCCCGCGGTGCAGGCGCGACCATAACCGGGCTTCGGTTCCGAAACGACTCTTGCGCCGGCGGCCCGCGCGCGTTCCGCCGTGCGATCCGTGCTGCCGTTATCAACCACGATAACTTCGCCGGCCAAACCAGTCGTTAGGCAGCCATGCACGACCGCGGCGATCGGTTGTTCTTCGTTTAAAGCTGGAATGACGACCGAGATCATCCCAACACCAGCCAGGCGAGTGAGAAATAAAAGGCCAATGCGCAGAAATCAGTGACGGCGAGCGTCACAGGACCGGCCGCGATCTTCGGATCGAGCTTTAGCGAGTGGAGAAGCGACGGAACGGTGAACCCGAACAGACACGCGGTAACCAGCGACACGGCGATGCTCGTCCCGATAACGGCGGCTCCCTTCACGTTCTGTCGCCAGACCCAGACGATCGCACCCACCAGAATCCCGCAGGCCAGTCCGAGCAAAATCGCGGTCACCATTTCCCGGCGCAAGTTGTGGAAAAACCAGCGCCGCGTCAGCGTGTTCGCGCGCAACGCTTGAATAGTGACGGTCATCGATTGCATGCTGACGCTTTCATTCAGGCCCAGAACCATCGTGAGAAAAAACGCGATGACGAGACTGCCGGCGAGCGTCATTTCAAAAAATCCCGCCAGCAAAGCGCACGCGGTCCCGGCGGCGACTGTCGCGAGCAACCAGGGAAAGCGATAACGAAAAACGCGCCACGGCGATGCGCCGCGGATCTGCGCCAGTCGAAAACCGAGTGCTTCGAAAACCTGGTCGGCCAATTTCGCGGTTTGCTCCTCTTCCCGCTCGCCGGCTTCCAGCATTTCTTCGGCGAACAGACTGACGTCGACCGCGCCGACTACCCGCCGGTCGCTGTCCACGACTGGAAAAGCCAGGAACTTGTAGAGCACAAAAAATTCGCACGCCTCGAGAACCGTCGCCGTCGCCGGGATCGCGACGACTTTGCGCACCATGATTTCGTCGAGCGGCACTTCGAGTGACGCCGTCAACAAGCGCCGCGTCGGCACGACGCCGACGAGCCGTCCATCCGCGTCCGTTGCGAAAAAATAAATGACGCGCTCGCCCACGCCCTCACGCCGGATGCGGTCGAGCGCCTCGGCCACGCTCATTTTCGCATCGAGCAACGGAAAATCTTTCCGCGCATGCTCGACGATCGACGAATTGAAATCGGGGATCTTAACCGTCTCGCTCACCGCGCGACTTTACGCGATGAAATATCCCTTTGCTCCCGAAGAATGTTCGCCGCGCCGTTCTTCAGTTCACTAGCTGGCTCAGCCGCGCCTTCCAGCCGTCCTCGTCCACGACCTCGAACCGCATCGTTTTGTCCTGCATGAAAGGAATCAGCTCGCTCCACTTCTTCTCTTTGCAAAGGTTTGTGCACGTGGTGAAAACGTCGCGTTTATAACCGGTATCGGTCAGCTTCTCTTCCGCATCTCTCACTCCGGCGAGATGCTTTCCTTTCATTTCCAGCACGAACACCCGGTCGATCTCCGGCTCCTCTTCCACATCGCGCGGCGTCGTGAAAATGAAATCGGCATAGATCCGATTCGGTTTCCAACCTTGAACGAAATAATCGTGTCGGGAGCGGTTGCGGTACCAAAAATAAAGTTGCGTCTGAGTATCGAGAAACGTAGCCACAGATCGCTCGAATGGATTGAAAGCGGACGCCGCCATCGGCTCGAAGAGGTTCAGCTCGAACTGAGCGTTCGTGGTATCTCGATTCGCTCGCGGTTCGAGCGCGGCGATCGTTTGCAACTTCGGCAGGCGGTTAAATTGGTTCTTCTCGGTCGCGAACTCGTCGGTCACGACCATGAACCGCATCGTCCCATCGGCGAGCAAATCGTGAAAGACCTGTCGCGCCAACCGATCGCGCTCCACCAGCAGGTGGCGATGGATTTCGTCGAGGACGAAGATGTAACTGTCGAGAATCCGTCGTCTCTCGTAGCGCTGCGCGAGTTTGGAAAACACCGCGCGGGCGATTTCGTTTCCGCGCCACGGATTAGGCATCACATCCAGAAGGTGACTGGCGGCAAATGCGCAATCGGGCTCCTCCTCGTCGGCAACTTCGATCAGCGCTGCTCGTTCCAACTCTTCGTCCTGCAAGACACGTTCGCCCAAACCATGTCGAATGCTGCGGCCGGTCAGGTCTGCATCGGGCAACTTCAAGTCGAACAATTGATCGATCTTCGCTTCGCCCCACGGCACGCGAGAGAGAATGTCCGGCTCGTAATGCACCGGCCGCCATTGCTTCCCATCTTTGATCATGAACGCGGGCAGAACCAAATGCTCCGCCTGCGTCTTGAATCTCGGCCGAGGAAAAACTTCCAGATCGCCACCGCGATTCGTCGTCCGACCACTTTCCTCGATGATGCGGCCCTTCAGATCGCCCAGACCCTCATTTCCAAACCCGAGCCGAATTTCCTTGAGCAAATCGGCGCCGCGTCGTTGAAAACAATAGACATAGCTTTCATCAAGCCAGCGATTGCCGGTCTTGTGGCCATCCGGTTGACGCAAGATGCGACCGACCAGCTGAGTCAGCGCCGTTTTCGAACCGGGATTGGTTAACACCGCCAGCACGTAGGCGAAGGGACAATCCCAACCTTCCTGCAGTGCTTGCTTGGTAATGATGTAACGGGTGACCGCGTTTCGAGAGAGAAGGCCGCCAATATCGTCCACTTCCTTTAGCTCATCTTTCTCGCTCGTCTTGATCGCCACCATGTCGGGATTCACTCCCGCTCGCTGGTGCAGATACTCGCGCACATCCTCCGCGTGGATATGTTTGCCATCGCGCTGTTGCTTTCCGGTTCGCTCGACTTGGATAACGCAGATGGGGCGAATGTATTTTCCGGTTTCAGCTTCGTAATCGCGCGCCTGTTGTTCGAGAAAGTCCCGGCGTTCCGCGGCGCGAAGCAATGTCTTCTTCCAATCGATCGACGTATCGTTATGCAGGTGAAGATCGAGCTTGATCATTCCTTCGCGTTCCAAGGCGGTGCCTTTCACATCCACGAGCACGTTTGCGCCTTGGGGCGGCGTCGCTGAAAGCTCGACCACCATGCATGGGTTAAAGCCCTCGATCGTCCTGCGCGCCAGCTCGCTGTAAGCCTTTTGTCCTTCGTCCAGGATGAGTAGCGGACGCAACAATCTCAGCGTGTTGCCGAGCGACGTCTTGATCTGCTGCGCGCTAAATTCCCGAGCGTCGAAGGTGTCGAGGTTCGGCGTCTCGTTCAGCCGCGCGGTGTGTCCCGCATAGTCTTCTTCGGAAGGAAAGAACGCATCGAAGCCGCCGCTGTCACGAAACATGCGCAGTGTCTCCTTCGTCTGCCGCGCCGCCGCCGGCAGCATCAACATCAGGACACAAAGATTCGCTTCGACATCGCCCGGGCTGAAAGTTTGTGTCCTTTCCAGAACAAGCGTTCGACCGCCGGACGCGTTATCCAGCGTCTGCCGATACGGATGATCGCGATTCTTCAAGGCGTCGAGCGTTTGATTGTAAATCTGCGTCGTCGGCACCACCCACAGCACCAGGCCCCGATTGCTCTTGCGGAAGTAAGTATTCACCAGGTCGACCGTCTTCGTCGCGAGTAAGGTTTTCCCGCCGCCGGTTGGAATCTTGAGACAGAACGATGGTAATGGCTCATTGAGCCCATTCCGGCGCGGAAAATATTGCCGGCCCGTCTCGACCTTTTCCCAGGCTCGGGTCGGGCAATCAATCGCCAGTTCAGGATCGATCGCGCGCGCGACGATATCCTTCGCCCGCAACGCGGCGAGCGTTTCAAGATAAACGCGCACCCGCGCCAGCGTCTCTTTTTGGTAGTCCTTGAGCTGGATCATTTGTTCGTCGCTCGTTGATAAATTTCGAACGGCAACTGGCAGAATTCGATGTTCAGGCGGTCGAGGTATTCCTGATCGAGGTATTTGGTTGGAGCGAAAACGAGTTTCTTCCGCTCCGCTTTCCCGAGCTTGCGCGCGAGCTCGAGGTTCAGCGCCATGTCTTTGAGCTTCTCGATATCCTGCTCGTAGATGAGGAAGACGTCGCGGTCGCGGCTCGTGCCGATGAAGGGCGGCTTCATTTTCTTCGGCTCAAACTCGTCGCCGGTTGCGGTGAAGAACACATACCCCGCCAGCGCTTCGTAGCTCGGTAGATCCTTCCCATCGAGGATCGCCTGCTTCCGCAGTTCTTTGCCGAGGCGGAAATAGGAAAACGTCCCGCCCAGACCCGCGCGCAACGCTTCGTCCTTCGCCTTTGGCACACCTTTTATCACGCGCCGCACGCGCTCTGCCGTGATGCTCTCGCAGATATTCTCCTTCTTCTGCTCCTGCTCCTTCGTCTCGAATGGCATCTGGCACAGGATGAATCGCCGGTTGCCGCCGTCCTCCCGATTCAGCGCGAGGACCGCGTGCGCTGTTGTTCCGCTGCCGGCGAAGCTGTCGAGGATGATGGAATCGGGCTCAGTCGAAATGCGGACGACCAACTGCAACAGCGACGCAGGTTTCGGCGTGATGAACAAATCTGTTCCAGCTTCCGCAGCCATAATCTGACTCAGCTCCTGCTTTGCGTGCCGCGTGCTGCCGGCGTCTTTCCACAGCCACAGCGTTCGCGGAACAATGCCCTCTTGAACTTCAGAAAGGAATCGTTTGATACCGGGACGATTGTCGCCAGACTCGCCCCACCAAATTCGACGATCCTTGGCGAGCGCATCGAACTTCGCCTTGCTCACGCGCCAGTAACTTCCGGCCGGCGGACCCTCGATAACTCTACCCTTCGGAGTGGTGATTGAATATCGCCCTGCGGCATAAAAGTTCCGCGCTGCCAAATCACTCAAGAGCCAATCGCCACGTGGATCGTTGTCGGGATTCTTGTAACGCGCGATCATTGCCTGCGTGCGCTCAAGTCGATTCGGAATCCAATTCGGGCCGTTACGCGCGTAGACGACGAGATATTCGTGGTCTTCGCTGAACTGTGCGGCGGTGTTTTTCGGCCCGTCATTTTTCTGCCAGACTACTGACGTGACGAAGTTCCCCTCGCCGAACACCTCATCCATCAGCGCGCGCAGATGATGCACCTCGTTGTCGTCGATAGAGACGAAGATCGCGCCATCGTCGGTGAGCAGCTCGCGGAGGAGCTTCAAGCGCGGGAGCATCATGCAGCACCATTTGTCGTGACGGGTGAGATCGTCGCGGTCCACCGTGCGGCCCAGCCAGTCGCGCATCATCGGCGAGTTAACCCGGTCGTTGTAAATCCAGCCTTCGTTGCCAGTGTTGTAGGGCGGGTCGATGTAGATGCACTTCACCTTGCCGTGATAAGTCGGCAGCAGCGCCTTGAGCGCCTTAAGGTTGTCGCCCTCGATGATCAGATTGTCGTGCAGGCTGGGCGTCTTGCTCAAACCGCGCGACTTCGCCGCCTCCAACTCGCTGAACGGCACGACGAGATGGTGGTTTTGGACCAGCGGTTTGCCTTTGAAGTGGAGTGTCGGCATCAGATAAATCGGGGGTTGAGTTCTCTCTGAAAATTCGTTTCCGCGCGAAGGAAAAAAGGCATCGAACTTATCTTTTTCGACCTGTTCACCATTTTCTCCGTTTGCTCGCCATTGTTGGCTTTCTCTTCACAGGATATTCACCCGCGCTCTCGCGAATCCGGGCTGCCGCCAACGCAGCCGCCGCGGGGTTGTGGCCGTTGTCGCTCAGGAATTTTTCGGCCATCCGCATGCTCTCCAGCTCGGTAAGGTCTATCTGAAAAAATTTTGCTAGCGCGGCCGTTTGCTCGTACGTCGGGAGCCGCTGTCCAAGCTCGATCTTGCTTAGTCCTGTCGAATCCATCTCCGCCGCATGCGCCACTTTCCAAAGGGGCAAGTTTCTCTTTTCTCGCAAAGAGCGAAGCGAAAACCCAAGACTGGTCGATCTTGTCTCATCTCGACCAGCCTGTGCCCTTCTAGCTTCCATTTGTCTAGATCCTATTTGTCTAGACGAATCTTGGCAAGTATTATTCGAACATCAAAATCTCGAGAAGCTCAGACCCAAGAGATCATGCTTGCTCTGAGCAGCACCTGCTGCTTACGATCAGCAAATGTGTTTCCCTCGACGCTTCTTTGGGTTGCTAACGCTGTGCATCGCTGCGCAGGAGTTGTGCGCGGAAAATCCTTTGCTGAACTTAGGCACGCTGAATCGCGATGCCGTGACACGCGGCTTGGTGTCCACCCTCCAACAGTTAACCGCCGAAATGCAGAATCCGAAATTCGTGAATTACCATCACACCCGCGACGATTTCACGCGTTTAGAAGGCGAAGTTCAACCCTCACTCTCAAATGCAAGTCTACTTCGCGAAGTCAACATCGACTATTCGAAACAGTTTCTCGCCACTGTCGAACTTGATCGCCAGGCGTTCGAAGCCTATTCCCATTCGTCGGAGACGAAACCCGTCACCCGAGCTGTCTTTGATGGTGTTATAAATGCCTCAGCCGATCTGGCGATTAAGGCGGGATTGGTCCGAAAGAGTAAGATTGATCAAGTCGAAACGAAGGTAAATACGGTCGATGAAAATGGTCAGCCTGTGCGAGACTGTTACGTTTGGTATGCGCCGTTCTTAAAGGACGACGATCAACACAAACAGAAGTTCGACAAGCGGAGCACTCCGACCACAGATTTTCTTTCTGCAGGGAAGTGGAACATCTGGACGGAAAAGGCAGGAAAAACTGGCGCGAAGACGGTCTATTTGTGCGGAGACGACGGGCGACCTTCGAGGACGATTGACGTTCCCGGACCGAAGTAAATGAAGGGGCTGGTCCGATTATTTCAGGCCAGCGTTTTCATCGGCAGTTCTGTGGGGGCTGCGATCCCGGTCCCAGTCGAAATCAAATCCTGGCCAAACATAGTCGCTGCGGTTGCTTACGGAATTGCTCTTGCAACTGTCGAGCCGCGGTCGCAGCGCGCCCGCCGATGGATCGTCGGAACCCTTATCGGAGGACTCTTGCTCGGCATCGGATCCTATTGGGTTTGCTCATTTTGCACCCTGGAAATCGGTGGACAACGCTACATCAGTGGCGAACTCCTGCCTTCGGCTCGTCAAGAAATGGAAACGCGAAAACTCAGCGAGAAAGAGTACTTTCAATTTGGTGGAAAGCATTCCGACGAGGTCTGGACTCGTGATTCGCTTGCCAAGAATACTGTTCTTATCGTAGCGCTGCTCTCAGCAACAATGGGAACTTTGGCATTCGGTTTGATGGGTTTGTTCGAGTATCTCTCCAAGCCAGCTCCCATCCTAAAATGGGTAATGCTAATTCTGGCGATCTTAGTGCTGGCTGGAATCGCCTTTTGGTGGGGCCGACAACATTAGCGGTACCTCAAATAATCGTTCGTCTCTCAAAGACGCGCAACGCGATGAACGATGCCTTTGCTCCGAAGAATGTTCGCTGCTTCGCTGAAATAATCGCGGACATTAGATTGCTGGCGGATCCAATCGAGGTAACGGCCGATGCCGGTGGCGAGATCGACCTGAGGCGCGTACCCGGCGTTGCGAATCCGTTCGGTACCACTCGTTAGGTGCCGCATTTCGCCCGGACGAAATTCGCCGTTCACCTCCGGTGCGATATGAATGCCGAGTGCGTCGGAAATTTGTTCGGCGATTTTTCGAATGCTTACGCCGGCGCCGCTGCCGACGTTAACGGCATGGCCATCGAGCTGGTCGCTTTCCGCAGCGAGCAAATTTGCCCGCGCGATGTCCTCGACGAAAGAGAAGTCGCGGGTCTGCTCGCCGTCTTCGTAAAGGACGGGCGGCAGATTGTTGAGCAGTCGCGTGCAGAAGATCGCGATCACGCCCGTGTAGGGATTGAAAATCGATTGGCGCGGACCGTAGGTGCATGAGTAACGCAGCGCGACGGTGGGAATCCCGATTTGTTTTCCCCACAGCAGAACGAGTTTTTCCTGGTCGACCTTCGTCAGCCCGTAAACGGTTTCGCCGCCGACCGGCGCACGTTCCGGCGTCGGCGCCGTGGTCGTCACCGCGCCGCAGATCGGGCAGTGAACTTCCCAATCGCCGCGTTGCAATTGCGCGATCGGCCGGACCTCGGGAAAAACGAGACCGTGCTCCGGACATGTGGCCGCGCCTTCGCTGTAAACGGCCTGCGAGGACGCGACGACGATTTTTTTAATCGGCAGATTCTTTTCGCGAATGACCTCCAGCATCTGGGCGGTGCCGAAGCTGTTAACGCGAACGTATTTTGCAATCTCCGGCATGTAGCCACCGTAGGCAGCCTGGTGAAACACGACGTCGATGTCGTTCAACGCGGCAGTGATCGTCTCGCGATTGACTACGTCGCCTTCTACGAATTCGACGTCGTTACCGATCCACGCCGGCTTGCCGTGGCGATGCGTTTGCGGTTCGAGATTATCCAGGATGCGCACTCGCCAGCCGTCGCTCCGTAATAAATCCGAGACATGCGAGCCGATGAGGCCGGCGCCGCCAGTGACGAGGGCGCGCTTTTGGTGCGAAGTCATGACTCGTTAGGCCGCGCCTGCATCGCTATGCGAAGCATTGCGGGCAGGCCAAACTCGATCCCGACCTTCGCGCTGAAGCAGATCGCAAAGAAACTCGCGCGTGGCCGGCGCCGCGGAAGAATTGGTGCCGCTGCCGTTCGTCCCAAACAACTCCTGACAGAGCCGCGAAAGCGTTACGCGATCATCGACGTCGTACCAGGCTGGCAGCAGATGAAACGGCAGATCGATTTCTCGCGCCGCGGCGATGGTTTGTTCAAGCACACGCTGGGTGCTCCAATCAATCTTCTGAAACAAACGGCGATGAGTCCTCTTGAGCCCAATCAAGTAATAGCCGCCATCGTCCGATGGGCCGAGCACGACGCAATCGTTCGGATGCGATAGGAGCTCTACGGCCTGCGCGAAGGTGGTGTCGGGCACGGTTGGACTGTCGGAGTCAATCAGGCAAACCGAATCGAACCCGAGCTGAAGAAGATCGTCCGTCGCGGCCGTGAGCCGTTCGCCAAACGAATCGCCCCGTTGCGGCACAAGAATGAATTCTTCCGGCAAAATTCCGGAATAAGCGGCTTCGGAACCGCGCGGTGTATAAACGCCGACGCCGATCGCACGTCCGCACTCTGTCGTTCGCGAAATCGCCGCGGCCGTATCGCGCAGAAAGCAAATGTTCAGCGATGCTGCTTCTTCCGCCGACAGTGGCGGCGTCAGTCGCGTCTTCACGCGACCTGCTTGTGGCGCTTTCGTCATGACGGCCAGCGCGACTAGGCCAGACGGCACGCGATCTCCTTTCGACGGATCAAGGATGCGATGGGTCGCATTCATGCCAGCGTGTTCTCTCTGCGCGAACGAAACCGGCTCAACCCTTTTCGCAAAGCGCGTACTGATATCGTCCTTCGCGCCAGGTCTCGATCTTTAGCCATGGCTGCGTGGCAAAGAGACGGTTCATCTCGCGCAAGGACAAAACGCGGGCGCGCGTTGGTTCGCGGTAGCCGTTATTGAAATGGGTTAATCGCGCAAGCAGCCACATCGTAAAGAGTGGGATCGAGGCCCAGAATGCCCAGCGCGGTTCGGCAATAAAACAGCGGCCGCCTGGACGTAGAACCCGATACATCTCGGCTACCGCGCGCCGTCGATTTGGCAATACCGTAAACAGCCGCGATGCGATCAGCTCATCGAACGAATCGTCGGCATGCGAAAGCTCGAGAACGTTATCGCTTTGAAACCGGCAGTTACCCAAACCGAGCGCAGTTCGTTTTTGCCGCGCCCAACTCAGTTGACTGGGCGAACGATCGATCCCGATCACTGAGATCTCCGGAAAGTGTGCTGCCAGATTACAGGAATAAAAACCGGGTCCGCATCCGAGTTCGATCAGTTTCTCTCCAGCCCGAGCTTTCCCATTGGGCCAAAGAGCGCGGATCATACGCTCCGTGTCATCGCGAAAAAGTTTTTCCCGACAGAAAATATAGAGCCATGCGAAGTGTTCGAAGAGACTGTCCGAAGATGTATCGCCGAGCTCGTCAGCGGCTACCGGTGGAAGGGCGGGCGCCACGGCTGTCGAGTTGAGATCGGAGAGCGCAGCTGACTGGGACTGGAGAGTTTTTAACATCTTCTTTAAGATTTAATTTCTAATCGCCGGCCAGTTCTTAATCTTATCGATGCGAACAACCCGGTTGGACTTTTGATTTCCCCTCCGACCGCGGTCGCCCGCGAGGTTGTTGATAACATCTGGCGCCGTTCTCGACAAATGCATCGGACAAAGGAGGACGCGGATTTGTTGGTCTCTATTCGATCTTGTTGGCTTCTTGTTCAGCCATCATTTAACAACGCGGAATGACGATCGTTCTGCGACATTGGTTCATTGGGATTGCCGGATTTGTTCTCCTCGCGCGGATTGTGTCCGCGGAACCATCGCTTTGGGAAATCCAGAAGATGCTGGCGGGCAAAAAATTTGTCGACCTCACCCATGCGTTTGCGCCCGGAATTCCACGTTGGCACGGATTTCCCGACGAGAAACGCGAGACGGCATACTGGTACGAAAAAGGTAAAGGCTCACTCGGCGAAGGGTTTTTCTCGGAGATTTACACGCACGTTGGACAATGGGGAACGCATGTCGATCCGCCGGCGCATTTTATTCGCGGCTTACGCACCGTCGATCAAATCACTCTGCAGGAAATGATTCTGCCGCTGGTGGTGATCGACGTGCACACGGAGTCCGCTAAGGATCCGGATTACCTATTGTCTCTTGAGCGCGTCAAAAAATGGGAAGCCGACCACGGAACAATTCCAGCCGGGGCGTTTGTCGCGATGAGAACTGATTGGTCGAAGAAGTGGCCGGATGGCGCCGCGATGGAAAACAAAGACCGAAACGGCATCGCGCATTATCCGGGCTGGAGCATGCCGGCGCTGAAATATCTTTTCGAGGAACGAAAGGTCACGGCTTCAGGACACGAAACGACCGACACGGATCCCGGCGTCGCCGCGTCAAAGGACGACGTGACGCTGGAGACTTACATTCTGAGCACGAACCACTATCAGATCGAGCTCCTGGCAAATCTTGATCAGGTGCCCGAGAGCGGCGCGCTGGTGATTGCAACCTTTCCTAAACCAAAAGGCGGCTCGGGTTTTCCGGCGCGTGTTTTCGCAATCTGTCCGCCGTAACGAAAAATTGCCCGAGTCCGCGGCGCTATTGCGCACCGACGCCGCACCGGCCAGTATTGCCTTATGGTGAAAATGCGCCGGGCAATCGTTCTACAAATCGGCGCGCTGCTCGTGGTTGGAATCACGCTGTTCATCCTCAGCCGACTTTTCCCCCTCGTCGATATTCTCGCCGACGTGCAGCAACATGTGATGCGATGGGGTGCGTGGAGCGCGATTTGTTATCCCTTTCTGTATGCGTGTTGTAACGTGCTGCTGTTGCCGGGCGGCGTCTTGAGCATCGGCGCCGGATTTTTCTTTGGTCTCTGGTGGGGATTCGCGATCGCGCTGTTCGGTAATGTTGTCGGCGCGGCCATTTCTTTTTTCATTAGTCGTTCGTTTGGGCGGCAGTGGTTGAAACGGAAACTCTCACGCAACCAGACGTTCGTAGCTTTGGAACCGGCGATCGACAAAGAGGGGTGGAAAATTATCCTGCTCAGCCAGCTTCACCCGCTTTTTCCCACCAGCCTGCTGAATTACCTTTATGGGCTTACGCGAATTCGCTTTCGGACCTGCATGCTGTGGGTCGCAATCGGCCAGGCCCCAGGCTTATTCTTGTACTCATATTTGGGGACACTTGGCCAACTCGGGTTGAATCTGGCGAGGGGCAAAACGCACCCGCGAACAATTGAATACTGGATTTGGCTCGGCGGTTTCGCAGCCGCAGCCATAATTCTTATAATATTAGGCCGCATAGCTTTGCGCTTATTAAAGCGTGCTCAAGAGGAAATTGAAGCAGCTCAGCCAAAAACCGATCCCGCTCTGACTTTGCAAAGGGCGGCGGTCAATGTTTCACGTGGAACATGAGTCGTCACGGGAGCCGCTATGATGTCATCGTTGTCGGCAGCGGCCACGCCGGCGTCGAAGCAGCCTTGGCGTCTGCTCGCCTCGGATCCTCCACGCTTCTGTTGACCCAGAATCTCGATACGGTCGCCCAAATGTCGTGCAACCCGGCCGTGGGTGGCTTGGCGAAAGGACATATCGTGCGAGAGATCGATGCTCTGGGCGGAGCCATGGGAATCAACGCCGACGCGACGGGCATCCAATTTCGGCTGTTGAACAGAACCAAGGGGCCCAGCGTGAGAGCACCTCGCGTTCAATGCGACAAGAAGGCCTATCAATTCCGGATGAAAGCCGTGCTGGAGCGAGCGGCTAACCTCCAAGTCAAGCAAGCCACGGTTTCTCGGATTCTGACCGATGGGGATTCCCGAGCCGCAGGTGTCATAACCGACATCGGGATGACTTTCAGCGCGGACGCCATTGTAATCACGTCGGGAACTTTTCTACGCGGGTTGCTTCACGTGGGTGAGCATTCGCGGCCTGGCGGGCGAATGGCGGATACCAGCTCCGGCCTCAGCGAGTCGCTTCGTGACTTGGGATTCGAAGTAGGACGATTCAAGACAGGCACGCCCTGCCGGATTGACAAACGGTGTATCGATTTTGAGCGGTGCGAAAAACAGGTTGGCGACGATCCGCCGGTGCGATTCAGCTTCCTGCCGTTGGCGGAGCGTACGGCGGATGACATTTTCACTTTGAATTCGGAATTGTTCCCCGTGGAACAGTTGCCCTGCTGGATCACCTCCACTACGGACAGGACGCATGAGATCATTCGGCAGAACTTGAGCAAATCGGCGCTCTATTCAGGTCGGATTGAAGGAACGGGCCCGCGATACTGCCCATCGATTGAAGACAAGGTCGTCAAGTTTCCCTCCAAATCTACACACCAGGTTTTCTTGGAGCCTGAGGGCCGACATACCGAGGAGTTCTACGTCAATGGCCTTTCGACGAGCTTGCCCTACGAGGTTCAAGTTGAATTCATCCATTCGATCCCTGGTTTGGAAAGAGCGGAATTAATGCGGCCCGGATATGCAGTGGAGTACGACTATTTCCCGCCCACACAGCTTAAACCCACGTTAGAAACCAAGCGAATCGACGGTCTTTATTTTGCTGGTCAGATTAACGGCACTTCAGGATATGAAGAAGCTGCTGCTCAAGGACTTATAGCTGGTGCTAACGCGGCACTTAAGACACAAAATCGCGCCCCGTTCATAATTGCGCGAAATGAGGCTTACATCGGAGTAATGATCGACGATTTGATCACGTTGGGAACCGACGAGCCGTATCGAATGTTCACCAGTCGCGCCGAAGAGAGGCTATCGTTGCGCCACGATAATGCGGACCAGCGATTGACCCAGCGCGGATTCGAAGTCGGCCTGGTCGATCACCAACGGCGCACAATTTTTCGCGCGAAGATGGATCGGCTCGACAAGTTGCGGCAAACGATTCCCGAGATTTCCGTCGGCGGTCGATCGCTTATGTCGCTTCTCAAGACGCAGGCGTTTGATTTTCAGTCGCTCTCGCAGGACATCCGAGAACTGGCTCCAGTCGAACTCTGGGAGCTGGTGGAAACGGATCTGAAATATGAGGGTTATGTCCAACGGCAGGCCGCCCAAAACGCAAAACTGTTCCGTGATTTGGGCCGGCCGATCCCGGCGGATGTCGATTATGAAAAGATCGCGGGACTGCGTCGCGAAACTCGACAAAAGCTATCGGTCGTTAGGCCGCCATCGCTCGGGCACGCGGCACGAGTAAGCGGCATCACCCCCGCCGATATTTCGATTATCTCGATCTGGTTGCAGAAAAAAAGGCAGAGTCAGCCGACCGGCAGTAACGCCACGGCGAAATGAAACCGTGTGGTTCCTGGTCATAGCGTGTTGCCTCGTTGGTTATGTGTTCGGCTCGTTTCCCGCCGGTTACTTCGCGGGACGGCTCGCCGGCGTTGACGTTCGCACCGTTGGCAGCGGCAACATCGGCGCCACGAATGTGCTTCGTGCCCTGGGGAAAAAATGGGGCTATCCGGTTTTTCTGGTTGATGCTTTGAAGGGATTCGCAGCCGTGCGCGTCGCCTTTCTGCTTGTGAACCGGTGGCCGCAAGCGAAGCCTTACGCTGAATACTTCGCCATCCTCGCGGCGCTGATGTCCGTCGCCGGCCATATCTTTCCTGTTTGGCTGGGCTTCAAGGGAGGCAAAGGCGTCGCCACTTCCGCCGGCGCACTCATCGGGCTAATGCCCCTGGCAGTGCCGCTCGTTTTTCTCGTGTGGGTTTTGGTGTTTGAAACGACGCGCTACGTTTCGCTCGCTTCAATCATCGCCGCGATCGCCCTGCCAATCGTCGTGAGTCTGCTCGCACACTGGAAATTCGTCGACACCTGGGCGCTGATTTATTTTTCGATCCTGATCATGTTGCTCGTGCTCTGGCGGCATCGCTCGAATTTTTCTCGTCTTCTGAACGGAACCGAACAACGCTTCACCCGAAAGTGAGCATCCGAACGACCGCAATCCTTGGCGCTGGCGGCTGGGGCACCGCGCTCGCGGTTCTCTGGGCGAAGGGTGGCAATGCGGTCACGCTTTGGGGCAACAACGCCGAGCGCGCGGGACGACTTCGCGAGACCCGTGAGAACAGCGAGTATCTTCCCGGCGTTAAAATTCCCGAATCGATTGCCGTCACCAGCGAAATCGCGGATTGCGCCGGCGCGGAGCTGATCGTTTTCGTCACGCCATCGGTCGCGCTGCGTTCGGTCGCGAAACGATTGCAGGCGGCCGGGCTAAACGGCGGCGCAGTTTTCTTGAGCGGCACGAAAGGAATCGAGCACGGCACCGGGAAGAGGATGAGCGAAGTGCTTCACGAGATTTTTCCGGACAATACAATCGCCGTCCTTTCCGGTCCGAATCTCGCGGCGGAAATTGCGCGGGATGCGCCGGCGGCCGCGGTTCTCGGTTGCCCAAACCATCAGTGCGCCGAAGAACTCCAGTCGTATCTGGGCAGCGAACGTTTCCGCATTTATTCGAGCGACGAAACCATCGGGATCGAGCTCGGCGGCGCGCTGAAAAATGTTTTCGCGATCGCAGCCGGCGCGAGCGACGGGTTCGGCTTGGGCGACAATTCCAAAGCAGCGCTCGTGACGAGGTCGCTGGCCGAATTGTTGCGGCTCGGCACTGCGATGGGCGGAAATCCGCGCACGTTTTATGGACTCAGCGGCGCTGGCGATTTGATTGCCACTTGTTTCAGTCAGCTCAGCCGCAATCGCCGTGTCGGCGAGCGACTCGGCCGCGGCGAGACCCTCGCGCAAATCACCGGCAGCAGTCACATGGTCGCGGAAGGAATTCCGACCGCGAAAAGCGCGTATGAATGCGCGCGCAAACTCGGTATCGAGACGCCCATCATCGATCAAATTTATTCCGTCGTGCACGAAGGCAAACAACCGGCCGACGCGATGCAAGCCTTGCTCGCGCGCGATCAAAAAGCCGAGCGCGCTTGATCCTGGATCACGCTTCGCAGAACTGGGCGATCACTTCCGGGTAGAGCGCGTGCTCGGCAATCTGGATCCGCGCATGCAACGACTCCGGCGTATCTCCGGGAAGCACCGGGACTTCTTGTTGCGCGATGATTTCGCCGCTGTCAATCCCTGCATCGACGAAGTGCACGGAGCAGCCGGTAATTTTTTCGCCGGCCTCGAGCGCCTGCTTCCAGGATTCGATTCCTGGAAACTTCGGCAACAACGAAGGATGAATGTTGATGATGCGGCGCGAAAAAGCGGCGAGCATCGGCTCTTTCAGCACGCGCATGAATCCGGCGAGCACGACCAGCTCGACACCGGCCTCCTGCAGCGACCGCACTAATTCCATTTCCACGTTCGGCTCCAGTCGCGTCCGAAATTTTCCCGGCGACAAATAAATATTCGGCACGCCGTAATCGCGCGCGATATCGAGAATCCCGGCATCGAACGTGTCGGCGACAACCAGACGCGCTTCCGCTTCGAGTTTTCCGGCACGGATTTGTTCGAGGATCGCTCGGCAATTGCTTCCCGCACCCGAGCCGAGAATTCCAAGCGCCAATTTTTTCATTCGCGCCCAAGTGTCTTGATTTTCTCAAGCAAACTCGAGGTCGAGTGTCCCGTCTCGAAGGGCAGAATCCGGATCTCCGTTCCGATCCGCTCCAGCGCGCTTCGCTCGTCGGCGTGCAATGAATCGGCGGTGTAATCGCCGCCCTTCACGTAAATCGCCGGTCGCACTTTCTCCAACAGCGCCGTCGCGCGCCGCTCCGGGAAAATCACGACGTGGTCCACGCACCCGAGCGCCGCGACAATCTCCGCACGATCTGATTCGCGATTCAGCGGTCGCCCTTCGCCCTTCAAACCGCGAACCGATTCGTCGCCATTGATCGCGACGAGCAATGCGTCGCCGAGCGCGCGCGCGGCCTCGAGGTAACGGACGTGGCCCACGTGAAGCAGATCGAAACACCCATTTGTGAAAACGAGTTTAGATCCGCGCTCACGCATCGCGTTCGCGATCGCGCGCGCCTGTTCCGCGGTGACGATTTTCTCCTTCATCCTTTCGGTGCGATGAAACGTAATGCGCGCGGCACGATTTCAAAACGCGCCGGCTCGTTTCCCACCAGTTCGCCGTCCACGTTAAACCACATCCCGGGTTTCGAATTCACGGTTAATTTCGCCGCGCGCCGAAACACGATCGTCTTGCTCGAGAGATGAGTGCCCAGCGCAATTTGCGCCATCGCCAGGGCGAGCTCTGGCGCCGGACGCTTTGGAATAAGCACCACGTCCAGCAATCCATCGTCGATTTCAGCTTCGGGCGCGATCAATGTGCCGCTCGCGACGTAGCGGCCATTCGCCACGACCACGTTGTAAAGTTCCAGCATCAGCGATTCATCTTCGTCGAACGCCAGCGTCGTGCGATACGCGCGCAATTCGGGCCATGCCGCCGCGGCGCCCCGGAGATACGCCAGCGGGCCCCAGGTCTTTTTCATTTCCGGAGTCAACTTTTCGTCAACCAATCCGCTAAAGCCGCCGGCCGAGACATTCACAAAATAGCGCAGCTCATCGCTGGTCACGCGCACGAGATCGACGGCGCGGGTTGTTCCGGCGCGAATCAAATCGATCGCTGCCTCCAAGTCCGTCGGCACGCCGATCGATCGGGCGAAATCGTTCCCAGTCCCAAGCGGAATCAATCCCACCTGTGCTTCGCCGAGATTCTCACCGATCCCGTTGATGACTTCGTTCAGTGTCCCATCGCCGCCCGCCGCGATGATTAGCTCGCATCCTTTTCGTAGCGCCGTCCTGGCGAAGCGTGCCGCCGAGCCCGGCTTATTCGTGAACCGGATTTTCGCGCTGGGGAATCGCCGCCCAAGACGCGCCACGACCTCATCCAGATCGCGAACGCCGCCGGCGGATGGGTTGAGAATGATGCTGGTGCTGCGCACAACAAACCAAGACCGATACGTTGCGGGTCCTAAAGAGTATTCTCTGTTTCCAGCTCGGTCACGAGCGCGACGTATTTCTGAGTAGCAGGATGATTCGCCCCGAGCTTGCGGCGGGCAGTATCGGCGGCGCGGCGAGCGAGTTCCTTGGCTTCGGGCAGTTTTCGTTGCCGGACCAGGTTGCTCGCCAGGTCATAGCAGGCGTCGAGAGTCTCCACGTGATCGGGCCCACGAAGTTTCTCGGCTATGCGTAACACCTCGCGGTACTCAACCTCGGCGGCCCCGTAGTTAGTCTGGTTAAAGAGCGCGTTAGCAAGCCCGCGATGGCTGCGCATGGTAAGCGCGTTATCAGGACCGAGCGCTTTTGTTTCTACATCGATCAGGTCGCGGAACATCGACTCGGCATCGGCGTAGGCGTTATCTGCCATCAAGGCGTTCGCCAGGCTGTTGCGATTCACCAACGTGTTGGGATGCTGCGGGCCTAGAACGCGTTCCTCGAGTGCGATGACCTCGCGATACTCGGCCGCGGCCTCGCCGTGCTTGTTCTGGGCCTGGAGAGCATTCGCTAATCCGGAACGTGCCGACAACGTATCGGGATGTTCGGGCCCGAGAACTTTCTGTTCGAGTGCTATCAACGCGCGATAGTCCGTCTCGGCTTCGGAATACTTATTCTGGCTCATCAGGACCTTGGCGAGTCGAAGCCGGCTAACCAACGTATCGGGGTGCTCCGGGCCAAGGATCCGTTCTTCGAGCCGGATTGCGTCGCGCAGGTTTAGCTCGGCTTCCGAATACTTACCTTGGTGATCGAGCGCATAAGCAAAGCTACTCCGGCTTTTAAGCGTGTCGGGATGTTCCGGGCCCAGGACCTTGTTTTCGAGGTCAATGACTTGCTGATACTCAGCGGCAGCTTCTGCTGCTCTGCCCTGGCGGTCCAGAGTCAGGGCAATATTGTTACGTGTCCTAAGCGTGTCGGGATGTTCCGGACCGAGAACCTTTTCCCTGATAGCGAGGATACGGCGATGCTCAGCTTCGGCCTCGGCCGGCTTGCCGCCGTTATCGAGAGCGATGGCAAGCCCGTTGCGGGACAACAAGGTATCCACGTTCATCGGGCCGAAGAGCTTCTCCTCTCGAGCAACGATAGCGCGGAAACCTTCGATAGCGTCGTTATACTTTCCCTGGCGATACTGTGCGTAGGCGAGGCGCATGCGGCTCCGCAAGGTATCGGCGTTATCAGGCCCGAGCGCTCGCTCCCGAGCTTCAGCGGCGCCGCGCAAGACCTGCTCGGCCTCGCGATAGGAACCTTGTTCCATTAACAAATCGCCGATAGCATGCTGAACGTCGGCCCACTGAGTTGCGTTCGCCTCGCGGTCGGTCAGCTTTTCCGCGTTCCGAAAATCCTCAAGCGCAGTTTTGAACTGGATCCGTTTTTGAGCAGCGAAGCCGGCGAGCTGGTAAGCCTGGACAATCTCGGGGGGCTTATTGGATCCCGCCTTCTGCAATTCATCGACGGCCTGCAAGGCCAGACGCTCAGCTTCACCGAAGTTATTAGCTACGTAAGCAGCGTTCGCCTTCTCATAGGTAGTAGCGTCGGGCGCGCTCTGAAGGTTGATAGCTACATCCGGCAACTTTTGTTGCAGGACCTTTGGGTCCACTCCTACTTCTTTGCTGAGAGCATCGTAAACTTTTTGCTGAACGACAGCGGGATTCTCTTCCGTCTGCGATTGGCGAACTTCTGCTTCCACGCGAGGATACTTCAGGATGCCTTCGCGCAGCTTCGTCATTTCCTGGCTCATGGTGACGACAGCCTGCTGCGCTTCGACGATGCGCTTGGTGCTTTCGCGCTGGTTGTAGAGAAGCCAGAGCCCAAGCCCCACGCTGATGGCTAACATAATAGCGACGCCCGCGGCCCATTGTTTTACTCCGCGGCGCAGCCGAACGAGGTCGCCGCGTAATTTCAGGACGCTGGCCTCGAGTCCTTCCCGAGTGGTGAGCGGATGATAAAGATGAGCATCGGATTGCAACCGCTGCCGATAAGCAGCCTGGAGCGCGCGTAAATCGTCCGGCTCATTTTCGCAGGCATCGACAGGGAAAGTTTCGTCGACAAAGAGATACCAGACTTTCTTGCCGCGTTTGCGGGCGTAGAGCGCTTCGTATTGCGTGTAACTCACCCGACCGAACTCGGGATCGGGCGCGGGCGGCTCGGCGCCGTAACACTTGCCGACGATCTGGAGAACGCCTTTGCATTGGTCGATCTGCTGACGCAACATTCCGCGCAGGTCACCGGTCTCGGTGCCGAAGACGTCCTGCCAGATTGGCTGGTAACCGAGAAAGCTCAAGGTGTTGGCGGCGAGCTGCCGGCCGCTGCGTAACTCGCGGCTGACGGCAGAGATAAAAATGAGCGGAAGCGAGGCCATGCGGGTTGTCGTTCAGGATTTTTTCACAAAGACGGACGAGAATAGCGTATTCACTTGCAATGAACAGATCAGCTACGTACAAGGGCCATACGATGAAAACACGGATTTTAAAAGCGACTTGTGCGGTAACAATAGGGGCGCTGCTCGCCGGCGCATCGGTGCGGGTTGCGCGCGCCCAGTTTCCCTATGTGCCGAGCCTGCCGTTTAGTCACAGTAACGCCGCCGAAACGGTCGTGACCGCTGCCGTGATCGCGGCGACGATTTATTTCATCGCGCGCTACGAAGCGACCGAGCACCAGCGGCAGGTCGCCGAGATGCGGGCCCGCCAATCTTATGCGCGGATGCCAGAGGGACGCAAAACCGCGATGAAAAAGAAGAAGGTGCGTTATATCGCCGTGGACACGGAGAAAGGCCAGAAGACGTCGCCGAAAGCAAAAAAGACGGTGATGATTTACGACACGCAAACCCAGAAGGTGGCGAGTAACACCGCTTACGATGTAGAGAAGCCGCCGGCCGTCGGTGCAACCGCGAAAATCGACAATTACTCGGCGGAGTATGTCGGATCGGGGTTATAAGCGGCGCTGCCTACAAATAGAATCTAGCAGAGTTATAGCTACCGCCATCTCTGACGACAGCTACACCCTCCTCGTTGCTCCACGAAGGTCTTAGTTGTCGAGCTGGTAAGCTTCTGCGAGACCGACACCGCTCGAGTTGTTCGCCCCACGAACGATCGAGTTATAGCGGCCGGGCCCGAGAGTAATCAGGACCGCGGACTTAGCATCGACTCACGGCCAGCGGGATATTTCCCCAAAAATTCTAGTAAACGCCGGCCGTCGACAGAGCGTAGATGGCGTTGCGGTCGCGAATCTAGAGAGATCACTACGCCCGCCGCATTTCCGCGGCGCCGACTGATCACCGCCACACGTCTATGAATACTCGTCTCTGTCGCATATTTCTTTTCCCTGGACTGCTCATCCTCGGGAGTTGTGTCGCCGCGCTGGGCGCCAATCCGAATCGAGGCACGCTCAAACTCTGGCGCCCGGCGCATACACGGTTGTGCTTACCGGCGTGAATGGCGGCACGGGAGTGGGCAACGTCGAAGCCTACAATCTCGGCAACCAATAACGGTTTCCATTTTTCGAACTAAAGGCCGCGGCAGGCCCTGTCGCGCGCCTCGATTTTGTGTATCGTCGCGGGATGGCGAACGACGTGGCTCACACCGACGAGATGGAAAGCGGCGCCGAGTTCATCCTCTCGAGTCAGCCGATCGTGCCGGAACAGCGTGCGCCGGATTCGAGTGCGCGGCGCGATTACGAGAATCTCGGCGAACTCCCGCGTTCCTACGGCGGCGCTTTCCTTTTTGCGATCGCGCGCGATCCGCACACAGTTTTTGTTTATTGGGACATCGATTGGGTGCCGGTCTTCGGGCCAACGCCGCCGATCGACCGCAAGGCGCACCTGCGTGTTTTGTGGCACGAAGGGATCGAGGAATCCACCGCGGCGGTCGAACCGCTCGCAGCCAGCCATCTCCTTTCGGTGTTGCACGCGCGCAGCTCATATCGCGTTGAGATCGGTTATTACGCGCCGGAAAACATTTGGAACTCAGTGGCAATTTCTACGGCGGTCATCACGCCGCCGGACGATGTCGCCGAGAACGGCCCGGTCGATGTGGCTACGATTCCGATGCACCTGAGCTTTCAGCGGATCGTCGATACTTTCCGTGGCTCGAAGTTCGACGGCGACGCGCTCGCAGAAATTGTCGGCCGCTTGCAACATCACGCCGATAGTTCGGACGCGACACTGCCGGAAAGCGAGCGCGAGCTTTTGCGCGCGCTCGAGTCCGGTCTTCCCGAATCGCAAGCATCGCAGCGCGCGCGATTGCGCAACGCGCCGGACGTTTTCGCCGGACGCGAACGGGTCGAATCGATCCTTGGCCTGGGCGCGTCGAGCCCGATGTGATCTGTAGCCGTCGCCCTGTGGGCGACGCAACGCGTGTCAGGGAATCATCGATTCCTCTCACGCTTCGCACAGCGAAGCGGCTACAGAAGACTATTTGTGAAGGCTGATGCCTTCCGGCATCTCGGGCGGCGGCGCGCTAAGCCGGCTGTGACTCTTTCCGTAGGTAAAATAGAAGACGAACCCGACCAGCAGCCACACGATCAAGCGCACCCAATTCGTCCAGCCCAGACCAAAAATCATCGCGCCGCAGGTGATGATCCCGAGAATCGCTACGAGCGGCGCGGCCGGAACGCGAAAGCCCCGTTCGAGCTCGGGACTGCGCACCCGCATGATCCAGACGCCGAGACAGACCAGGATAAACGCGAAGAGCGTACCGATACTGGTCATTTCCCCGGTGACGTCAGCTGGAACAAACGCAGCCATCAAGCCGGTGAAAATAAAAAACAGGATGTTTGATTTGTAGGGCGTGCGGTAACGCGGATGCACGTCGGAGAAAATCGGCGGGACCAAACCGTCGCGGCTCATGGAAAAGAAGACGCGCGATTGGCCGAGCAACATCACCAGGATCACGGAGGAGAACCCGGCGAGAATCGCGACCGTCACGCATTTCGACAGCCACTCGTATCCATGCATGTAACTGCTGATCGCGTAAGCCACGGATGCTTCGCCGCCCCGCTGCGGATCGCGGAAATCCGCGACCGGGGCAATGCCACTGAGCACGTACGAGAACAGGACATAAAGGACCGTGCAGATAGCGAGCGAACCGAGGATGCCGATCGGCATGTCGCGTTTTGGATTGCGCGCTTCCTGCGCCGCGGTGGAGACGGCGTCGAACCCGATGTAGGCAAAGAACACCACGCCGGCCGCGCCGAGGATTCCCATGATTCCGCCGAAGGGATGGGTGATACCTTCTGCTGTCGTATAGGTGGTCGGGGCCGGGATAAACGGCGTGTGATTTGCCGAATTGATGAAACCCCAGCCGAGCGCGATGACCAGGATAACAATGCTTACCTTCAGGATCACGATGAGTCCATTAACGAAGGCGGATTCCTTCGTTCCCCGAATCAGAAGCAGCGTCAGAATAAGAAGGATGAAGATCGCCGGAAGATTGATGATTCCAGCGACGCCCGATGGATCGTGCTGAAAAGGCGTGTGCGACCATTGATAGGGAATGCGCCAGCCAAACCACTCCAGGACGCGGTTCGCGTACTCGCTCCACGCGGAGGAGACGGTGGCCGCGGCAACCGCGTATTCGAGAATCAAATCCCAACCGATGATCCAGGCGACGAACTCGCCCATCGTTGCATAGGAATAAGTGTAGGCGCTGCCGGCCACTGGAATCATGGAGGCGAACTCGGCGTAACACAGACCGGCAAACGCGCAGCCGACGCCGGCCACGATAAACGCCAGCACCACCGATGGACCCGCCCGCTCCGCGATCGCCGCGGCCGTGCGCACGAATAAACCGGCGCCGATGATTCCGCCGATCCCGAGCGCGATCAGGTTCCACGGGCCGAGCGAACGCTTCAGGCTGTGTTCGCCGACTTCCTGTGCTTCCTGCATCAGACGGTCGAGAGGTTTTCTCGCGAATAAGTTTGCCATGGCGTGTCGCTTTCCTTGTTGTCGTTAGGTGCTGCTGACTCCGAAGAAGTTCGGTTTCGCTACGTCGGCTGGCTGTCTGATTTGCGCCAGAGAAAATAAATCGGCACACCGGTGAGGACGATGATCAGTCCCGGCCAGGTCGTTGCCGTTTGATAAATGAAGAGCACGACCAGAATCACCGTCGCGCCAATGATGTAGAGCGCAGGAATGATTGGGTAACCAAATGCTTTGTATGGCCGCTCCGCATCAGGACGCTTCCGGCGAAGCACGAAGAGGCCAAGGATCGTGAGAATATAAAAGATGAGCGCGGCGGAAATCACGTAGTCGAGCAGGTTCCCGTAAAGATTTCCGTAGGTGATCTTGCCCGCCTCTGTTTTGACCGTGCGCGGCAGAACGAGGACTCCGGCCCAGATTCCCTGGATGATGAGGCCCCAGGCGGGAACGTGGTTTTTGTTCAGGTCGCCCACGCGGCGGAAGAAAAGCCCATCGCGGGCCATCGCGTAATAAGCGCGCGCGCCTGCGAGGATGAGGCCGTTGTTGCAACCGAACGTCGAAATCATGATTGCGACCGCCATGATCGTCGCGCCCGCGCCGGGAAAGATAACGTTCGCGGTCTCGGACGCGACGCGATCGCTCGGCGCGTTTTGGATCGCAGCAAATGGAAGCGCGGCGAGATAAGCGACGTTCGCGAGCAGATAAAGTGCGATCACGAGGAAGGTGCCGAACGCGAGCGAAAGCGGAATGTTGCGCCGCGGATTTTTCACTTCGCCGGCGGTGAAGGTGATGTTGTTCCACGCGTCCGCGGAGAAAAGCGAATTCGTTTGCGCGACGCAGATGCCGACGAAAAGGCCGAACGCAGTGGCTGCGGTCAAGCCCGGACCGACTTCCTGCAAGCCGCCGCGGAGCGTCCAGAAATCTTTAAAATTCTCCGCGCCCGCGCCGGACCGGATTCCGACGATGATCCCGAGCAGGATCAACGCGATTAACGCACCGGTCTTCGCGGTCGTGAAAACATTCTGGACGAGCTTGCCGAGATTGAGCCCGCGCGTGTTCATGAACGTGAGCAGCGCGATCATGGCCAGCCCGAGCAACTGCGCAGTCGAAAGCGAGAAGGCGTAACTGCCGAAACGAATCGGCGCGATGATGTAATTCGATTCCGACACCCACGGGATCAGCACGCCAGTGTAACGACCAAAGCCAACCGCGACAGCCGCGATCGTTCCCGTTTGGATAACGAGGAACAATGTCCAGCCGTAAAGAAAACCCCACAGGGGCGAGAAGGCTTCACGCAGATAAACGTATTGGCCGCCGGCCTTCGGCATCATGGCCGCGAGTTCTCCGTAGGAGAGCGCTGCCATCAGCGTGAGCGCGCCGGTGACCAGCCAGACAACAAGGAGCCAGCCCGGCGAGCCGACCTGTTTGGCGATGATCGCCGAAACGATAAAAATCCCGGAGCCGATCATCGAGCCCGCGACCAGCATCGTCGAATCGAGCAAACCGAGGCCTTTGATGAACCCGCCATTGCGAGGCTCGGCCGTTGCGGAAGTGGCGGTCGTTTCCAAAGTCGCGCAGAGTTAACCATCTGCCCGCCGGGCGACGCAACGCCAAAAGAGAGCGCTTCGCAGCGGATAGGGTGTGTGCTATTCTCTGCGACTTGTGTCTAAAGGGGCTTTGCTTGGGAAGAAACTCGGCGCGCTCGTCGCGTTTGTTTTCGCAACTTCATTGCAGGCGGCCAGTGCCGGTGCGCTCCAATACGAAGCGTTGCCGCTGATCCGTTCGAGTCAGAATCACTTGCTGGTCCGGGCCGAGGTGAATGGTAAACGCGCTCTCCTCGGCGTCGACACCGGTGCGCCCGTGAGCGCGATCGCGCTCAATCGCCGCGAACACTTTGGGCTCGCACCCATCACCGGCAAGTCCGATCTGCCGTCGAAGCTCAGCATTAACGGCGCCTTCAATTCCGTCGCGATCGCCAAGAATGTTCGGCTCGGCAATCTCAACCTCGTCGACGAACCGCTGGTCCTCGTCGATCTCGGCGGGCTCCGCCGTTCGAGTAAACGCGACGAGATCGACGGAATCCTTGGCGCCGACATTTTGTTTCCGACCAAGGCGCTCATCGATTGCCAAAGACAGCTGCTCGTCTTGAAAACGAATCCGAGCGTGCCCGGCACCGTGCCCGGTTTCAATTTCAGCGGATTCCGCCGGATCCCGATGCATGTCAGCGACGGCTTCAATCTTTACGTGGACGGCTCCGTGAACGGGAAACCGGCGCGGCTCATGGTGGACACCGGCGCGTTCGCGACCCTGCTCCATTCGCGGTTCGTCCGCCGGATGCAAATCCCGCTGCGCGAAACGCCCTACAGTTCGTCCGGGGTGAATTTGAAACAGCGCGGCGTGCAGATGGCGACGATCTCGCGGTTATCGGTTGGCTCGATGAACCTGGAGCGCAACGACGTCGGCGTTATCAATCTCGAAGGCCTGATCCACGGCGGTCTCCTCGATGCCTCACCGCCCGTTGCCGGTCTTCTCGGGTCCGAAATTCTCCGCCGCCATCACGGCATCATCGATTTCGGAACGAAGAGCCTCTATTTGAAACGCTGAGCTTTCTTCTGTGAGCCGTCGCCCTGTGGGCGACGCAACGAACGAATTAAACGCGTGATGCCAGCGCTTCGCACAGCGAAGCGGCTACAGGAAACGTTGTCTCACTCGATATCCAATTCGCGCACCTTTTTCTGGGCGCGGATGATCTCGACCTGGTTCCGCAATTTATCGGCGAACCCGACCTTCTGCGAAATGCCGTCCAGCAAAATAACCGGCGACGAAAGATCGGAAGTGTTCACCTTGATGTTTTCCAACCCGACGATCCGATAAATGAATGGCTGGAGAACTTCGATGTCTTTCACGCGATATAACTCGAGCGTCTCAGTGACCTTGCTGAAAATTCCCTGCGTCATTTTCAGCCGCTCGTTCGTCAATTCGAAGACCTGGTTCTTGGTTTCGAGATATCGGCGCAGCCCGATGAAGATCGGCACAATGAGCCAGCAAAACAGGAAGCAGAGGATGAAACACCCGAGATTTTTCAGTTGCGACGCCGCCCCGCGCCAGATCGTTTCTTCCGCCATGGATCCTGTTCTATCAAACCGGCGGCGAAGCACAAGATGATCGCGCAGGCTTTCATCCTCGGGGCCGGGCTCGGAATGCGGTTGCGTCCTCTCACGGAGGACTTGCCGAAACCGCTCATCCCGGTTTTCCAAAAGCCGCTGATCACATTTGTCCTCGATCATCTGATCGCGGCCGGCGTGCAGGCGTTTGTCGTAAACACCCATCATCGGCCCGAGACGTTCCGCGAATTCTTTTCCGGCGGCAGTTATCGCGGACACCCGGTCGAATTAGTTCACGAGCCGGAAATTCTCGGAACCGGCGGCGGCATCAAGAACGTGGAGCGCTTCTTCAAGGAAGAACTGTTTATTTCCTACAGCGGCGACATCCTGACCGACATCGATCTGCAGTCGCTGGTCGACGAGCACCACCGCGCCGGCAACGATGTCACGCTGGCGTTGCGCGAGACCCATCTCGGCAAGGACGTGGCCGTCGAAGCGAACCGCGTGGTGGACATTACCAACCGCTACGGCTATGAAGGTCGCTACGATTTCGCCGGCGTCTGTGTTTGGACACGCGCGGTTTTCGAGCGGATTCCCCCGGCTCAACACGTCTCCTATATTACGATCCTCGCGGACTGGATTGGCCAGGGTGGCAAGATCGGCGGCGTCGTTCTCGACGAAGGCAAATGGTTCAACATCGGGTCGCGTCGCGAATATCTCGCCGTCCATCGTGCGATCGCGGATGAGAACTGGCTGCCCCCTTATCTACCGGAGGCCGATTGGCCCGTCCGAGTCGCGTTGGACGCGGAAATCGATTCAACTGCGCGGCTCTCAGGCTTTTACTCGTTAGGCGCCGGTTGCAGGATCGGCGCCGGGGCGACCGTCGAGGACACAATTCTGTGGCCGGGCGCACAAATCGCTTCCCGATCTCACCTCCGCAACTGTATTGTCCGCTGCCAACGTAAAGCCGAAGGCGACCTCCATGACACCGACATCTAAACTTCTTCTCCGCCAGACGCGGATCCATTTCCCGCGTCTCGAAGAAGCGAACGTCAAGATCACGCCGATCGAGAAAGGCGGATCGGACCGGAAGTTTTATCGTGTCCGTTGTTCGCCGGACCAGACGATCATTCTGGTTAAGTACAATCTCGAGCGGGAAGAGAACCGCCATTACGTCGAGATCGCGGAATTCCTGGCCGCGCACAAAATTAGCGCGCCGAAAATTTATTTTCACGATCCGTCGGAAGGCCTGATCTGGATCGAAGACCTGGGCAAGACCGATCTCTGGGGTCATCGCGGCGAAAGCTGGATGGTGCGCCGGTCCTTCTACGAATCCGCGCTCGGCGAGGTCGTGAAGCTCCATTGCCTGCCTGAAGATCAGACGCAGACAATCCGGAAAAGTTTGCCGGCGGAATTCGATGCCGCCCTTTATCGCTGGGAACAAAATTATTTCTTTGAGAATTGCCTCGGCCGTTTCTTCGGTGTCGCGCCGGAAGAACTTTCCGAGCTGGCGAGCCTCGATTCGTTAGGCCAAATCGCCGAGGAGCTGGCGCAGCGACCGCGTGTTCTCGTCCATCGCGATTTCCAGTCGCAGAACATCATCATTCGCAACGGCCAGGCGCATCTCATCGATTTCCAGGGGATGCGACCCGGCCTGGCGGAATACGACCTGGCGTCGCTCCTCTTCGATCCTTACGTCAATTTTTCCCGCGCGGAATGCGAAGAGCTGCTTACCGATTATGAATCGAAACGGGCGGCGGCCGGCAAGGTCGTCGCCTCCGACTCGCGCGATATTTTTCGGCTCTGCGGAATTCAACGATTGATGCAGGCGCTCGGCGCCTACGGGTTCCTCGGCCTGGTGAAAGACAACAAGACGTTTCTCGATTACATCCCAGCGGCACTGGACTCGCTGCGCGGACTCGTTTCCGAAATTCCTGAACTGGAAAAATTGAGCGCGGCGCTCGAGCGCCTGTCGTAATTCAGCGGCAAAGTCCGCGAGGCCGAATGAACCCCGCCACCCCACCCTCTTCCGAATCATTGCCGCGCATCATGGCCTGGGCGGCCGTGATCGCCACCACGCTGCCGGAAATCGTTTGGCGGGAATCCGGCCACGAAATTTCCGTTTGGTGGACTGCTGGGGAGTCGCTGCTGGTTCTGCTGGCCGCGTTCGCCGCGATTTGGGTCGCGTCGTTGCGCAAGATCGCGAGGTTTCTGATCGCGCTTTCGATCCTGAATTTTGCCTGGGGTTATCTTTCGCCCACGCTCGCCGCGCTTCCCGCCGTGGCGGCCGTGACCGACAACGTCAGCTGGGGCGCACGTCTGTTTCTCAGCCGCACCTTCACGCTTTCGGGTGCGGCCCTTGTCAGCTTTACGTTAATCGGCAGCGGAAAGACTCGGCGAGATCTGTTCATCGCCTGGGGAAATCCGGCGGCGGCGGCCCAGCCAACGCGCCTTCGCTGGACCTGGCTCGGCCCGATTTTCATTGTCGTTTTTGCGCTCGCGCTCGCGCCGTATCTATACCTCACGGTGCATCCGAACTTTCGGGTCACTGACCGCATCGTCCGGACTTTGCCGTGGAGTTTCGCGGTCGCCATCTTGAATGCGGCCAGCGAAGAATTTCAATTTCGCTGCGTGCTGCTCGCGCACTTGAAAGGCGTCTTTCGTTCTTCGGAAAATATTTTGCTAACGGCCGCCTTCTTCGGGATCGGACATTATTACGGCCAGCCTTCCGGCACGCTCGGTGTGGTGATGGCGTCTTTTGCTGGATGGATTTGGGCGCGGAGCATGATCGACACGCGCGGCTGCGTCTGGGCCTTCATCATTCACATGGTCCAGGACATCGTCATCTTCATGTTCCTCGTCGTGGGTGCCGGGATGTGACGACGTGATTGTCGTCGCTACCAGGTCCGGCGCAGCGGATGCGCTTCGGTATTAAACACGACCTTGTCGAAGTCGAGCGTCTCCGGCGGCGCGAAGAGCAGATAAAAATACTTGAAGGTCTCGGCGAGCGCGAAGCTTTCCATTTCGTCGCGCTTCTCTTTCGTGACGACGTTTTGCAGGCCGGCGTAACCGGAATCGACGCGGCAATATTTCACGAAGTCGCCAAACATTGTCTCGCCCATCCGGCGATACTCTGGATCGCGGGTGTAATGATGAAGGTAGTAGGCCGATTCGGCGATCTCCGGACGCAAGTGATAGGTGAACGCCGTTGCCTTCATCGTTTTGTAATCGAGCACTTCGGGTTCGATGCCGTGCAGTTGCCACATTTTGAAACCCGAGGCTTGGAGCCGGCGGGCGCGCGTCACATCGCCAGAAAGCGCAAGCAGCGCCGGGAAAAAGGCGTCGAGCGCGCCGTAAGTGGTGTCGCCGCGCCTCCCGGTATTCATGTCGGCGTGGCCGTACCAAAGTTCGCCGCGCACCTCGTCGGCCAGATACTTTTGGACGGCGGGAATGCTCGCGTTCCACATTTCGAGGCAATCCTTGTCGCCAAACAGGAGCCAGCATTTCCAAAGATATTCGTAGTAGGAATCGATTCCGCCGCTGACGTGACTGTCGGCATCGGTCCAGGAGCCGGTCTCGACGTTGATGCCGGAACCGACGAGACCGATGGGCGAACGGCGGTTGTAGGTCTCGACCAGCGCGCGTTTCGCCTTGTCGTAAAAGACTGGATTGTTCGTGAGCTTACTCAGCGTTCCGAACTCGAGAAGGAGCGTGCCGGTTTCCGCGGGATTCGAATTCGGATCGCGCACGGCGCCGGTGCGGAGGTTGACGTAAACGTAAGGCAATCCCGTCGGCGAATCGAACGCGGGTAACAAGCGGTTGCCCAGGTCTTCGGAGAGGGTAAGGAGACGCTTGTCACCAGTCAGCTGATAACTCGAGAGCAAACCGCCGAGAAGCCGGATCGTGATCTCGAAATTCTTGACGTAAATGTCGCGATCGAACGAGAGCTCGCGCGTGATGAGGTCGCGCGCCTTGTTCGCCTCGGCATCGAGCTTCATGAGGAGGAGGGTGTCGAGCGCATCGACCGGAGTCATGAGCAACGATTGGCCGTACCAATCGTGCGGCGTCTTGCTCAACGGTTTGAGGGCGTCATGTCCCCAGGCGTAGCGTTCGTAGTTAGTCCACGCGTGAAGACATTCCGCCCGAACTTTCGCCGCGATCTCCGGCGAACGATCACGTTCGCAGCCGACGTTGATCAGCGATAGGAGAAGGACGATAGCGGCAGTCAGCAATTTGCTCGGACGCACGGCGACAGGTTCACAGAGCGCCGCGCTCCTAGTCAACTACCGCAACGAGCCGGGGCGTGACCATATTGAGATTGTCGACGAAAAAGGCTCCGGTAGTTCGAATGGGATGAGAACGACCGTTGACGACGATTTCCGTGATATCGACGGTAAGACGATCCTTGCTGTGATGCGGGCGACGCGAAGTCACGACGCGCCCCAGGACGTTTGCGCCCGCGGGCACAGCGACCCGGCCGTTCGATGATAACGGCCGAACGAGGACCGCATGAACTCGCGTTCCTGAAGCATCCACGGACGTAATAGTTGCCGTCGTTTGAACAACGACGTGTGTTCCGGCCGGCACAGTCGCCGCCGCGGCCTGTCGGGCGATGGATAACGCAATAATCGTGGCGGTGACCGCAGTCGCGATATGAATCAGGCGGAGAATCTTCATGAGCGCGAGCATATCAGATCGAATCCGGCGACCGCTATTGGACTTTGGACGTACCCGGGTCGGCACGCATCCGCCAGGATCAAAGTCCGATTTCGCCGCGGAATCGCCGCGTCTAACGGACAGATTCGGACGCGACTTGGTCCGGACGGCGATGTGACCCGAGCTTCGGCAAATCCGGATCGAGAAAACCGAGAGCGTGCGGCGGTTTAATGACACGAACGCCGGCGGCGCGTTGTTGTTCGACAATCTGATCGTGGAAAGCCTGCATCCGCGTCCAATGGACCTTCGGCCGGAAATGATGTTCGGCGTGGTAGCCGTTGAAGAACCAAATCCAATTGTAGAGCTTGTCGTAACTGCTCACGCCCCACGCGATCGGCTCGTCCGGGTTGCCGCCGTAATGCCGGTAGTAGCCGTTCAAGTACGACAGGCAATGGCCGAAGTACCAGAAGCCAACGAGAAAAACGATATAGTGCCAGTTGAGGATTCCAAGCGTGACGAACGTGCCCACGAACAGGACGAGCTCGGTCACGCCCCAGAACGCTTCCCGTTTGTCCTTCCGCATCAGCGCGTGGAAAACCGTCTTGGGGTCTTCGCGGAAGAAACTCAGGAACGTGTAGCTGAGCGGATGCTCGGGCTCGCCTTCGTGGCCATGTTTGTAAATCGAGATCCAATCGATCGTCTTGCCCTCGTCGTTAGGCCGATCCGCGTTCCCTTTGTGATGCTGCATGTGGATGCAGTCGTAGAAAACCTGGCTGAACCCGACACTGACCGATTCGAGAACGCTGAAGAGACGGTTCAGAATCGGCCACCGGAAATAGGGGTTGTGAATGAAGTTGTGCGAGATGCCGTTGATGTTCCAGGAAATGCTGACCGAATAAATGAAGCCGAGAATCAGCATCACCCAGAGCGGCGCGTGCGGGAACAGGAAAAACATCCCAAAAAAGTAAGCGAGATGGAGCAGCTCGGCCACGACCGGGACGATGTCCCAGCGGGTGAACGCGAAAATCTTGGAGTCAGTCTGGAGCCGCTCGGTCGCGACGTCGTGGATGGCGTGCACGGGAGAAGAAAGGTAGCCGAAATCAGCGATTTCGCACGCGCAAAAACCCACAGTTAACGATTGGGGGTCAAGCGGTAGACGGATTGAGATTGACGGATTGGGATGACGCGTCACAACATGCCAGCGCTTATGTCCCCCCGCATCATTCATACCGCCGGGGACGGTGTTCTGAAAGGCACTAGTCCGGAGCAAGTCAACGAGATTGCGAAGGAAGTCGCGCGGGCGACGCACACAGTCATCCATTTGCATGGCGGCCTGGTGACCAGCAAGAGCGCCATAGACGCGGCTGGCCGGCTTTCGAAATTCTACCAAGAGGAAGGTTTGCAGTCTGTATTCTTCGTCTGGGAATCGGGGCTGTTCGAGACGATCAGCAACAATCCGAATGAGATTTTCAATGAGAAGATTTTTCGCACGCTGCTGAAACGCGTCTTGAAGTGGGCGGGCGGCAAAATTCTTGATGCTGGCGGAAGCCGGAACATCGGGGATACGGCCGAACCGCTCGACGATGGCACGGTCGAAATGGCACTGGACCAAGCCGACCTTGCCGGAGTCGGGAGGACTGATAGCGCGAGACAAGAACCGCTCTTGCAGTTAGTCGCTCCTCCGGACATCGCACCGTTGAAGAGCGAGGAGCAGGAGAAATTCGCCCGAGAGTTGAGAGAGAGCCAGGAGTTTCGGGATGCATTCGACGGTCTAATGCTGGGGTTGGCGGTCGAACCCTCTCCGGGCCGTCGCGCTGCCTCCGCCGCGGTGCCATTCAAGAGTCTGATCTCCCAGCCAATCAAAGACGAACTGCGGGAGACGGCCGTCGAGGGACAACGCGGATTGTTTGATGCCGCGACAATGATTGGTCACGCGGTGGCGGTGCTCGTGCGGGTAGTTCGCCGCCTCGCCCAACACCGCGACCACGGTCTGTACACAACCGTTGTAGAGGAACTGCTGCGTGAGTTGTACGTAAACGCAATCGGCACGCACGTCTGGGGAATGATGAAGAAGGACACACAGGACACCTTCGAAATTGGCGACCCGGCGCAGCCGCGTGGCGGCCGGTTGTTTGTTGCTGAGTTAGCAGCAGCAGTAGGCGAATCAGGCAAGCAGCCGCGGATTTCAATCGTCGCGCACAGTGCCGGGGCAATTTTCACCTCGCACCTGCTCAAGCACGTTGACCAACAACGGAAAGCGGGCGCACTGCCTGCCGATTTCCATTTTCATGGCATTGCTTTTCTCGCGCCGGCGTGTCGATGCGCTCTGTGGGCGGACGTGCTCGCCATCCATCGGACGAAGCCGCTTTGGAATTCCTTTCGGATGTTTTCGTTGTCGGATCCCTTGGAATCAGGCTATTGGGAGCTGCCGCCACTCTATCCGCGTTCGCTCCTGTATATTATTTCGGGAATTTTGGAGAATCCCGAGTTCGATACGCCGCTTCTCGGCATGCAACGATATCTTAAAAAAGGAGGCGCCGCGGCTTATGACAAAATGAAAGAGGTCGTAACTACGCGCGACTTTCTCGCCGGCAATCACTACCAGGTTTGGTCTCAAGCGAACGATGGGCCCGGCCTAAGCTCAGATTCGACGAGGCACGGCGCCTTTACCGCTACCGGCACAGAACACACCGAGACAATGAAATCGGTGAGTCATTTTCTGACCACGTGATGTGAACGCCGGCCATTTTGCTGTCGTTGTTGGAATCAACCGATATCCAGATATCGGGATTCTCCAACACGCGCAAAAAGACGCTGCCGACTTTCACGCTTGGGTAACCAGCGAGAGCGGTGGCGGCGTCCCGCCGGAACAAGCGTTCCTGATCATAGCGGACCTGGCGCCTGAGACCAAGCGACGCGATGCGCAGCCGACCGCGGCGCGGATTCTCAACGCGCTGGACGAATGCATTGCGAACAATACCGATTATTTAAAGGGGCGCATGGCCGACTGGCCGACTACGCGTTTGTATTTTTTTGGCGCCGGTCACGGCATCGCACCCGGACCGCGCGATGCTGCCTTGCTCGCCGCTAACGCAAGTACGAAATATTTAAACGAGCACGTCTCCTGTGCCAGCTTGCTGGACTACTTTTCGCGGGTCCAACATTTCAAGGAACTAATCATCTTTGCCGATTGTTGCCGCACAGAAGAACGACTCGCCACGCCCGCGCCACCCCCGTGGACCGATGATAGTCTGAACCGCGGGAACGTCCGTAAGTTCTTCGCCGTCGGAGCACGTTTTTTTCAACGCAGTTTCGAACGCCTCGAGGGAACCCCGGACGAGCAACGCGGATATTTTACCCGGGCGCTTCTTGATGGGCTCAACGGGGAGGCGCTCGATTCTAATGATCCAACTGCGCCGGTGAAGGCGAGCATCTTGAAAGGAACCATCACCGAGCATATGCGACGAAACAGCAGGGCGCGCTATCCGCTGCGACCGCTGGAGCCAGATTTTCTCGATGAGGGAGTAGGAGAAATTTACTTTGGTCCGGCGCGAACGGTGCCACCGATCCCAACGCGCTATCCGGTGCAAATCAGGGTTGAAGACCAGACGGTTCGGGAGTTGGCCGCCAGCGACGGGAAAACAAATGGCGCCCTCGTATCGATGCGGTGGGAAAACGCGCCGACGAGTCTCTTTCGCAGCGACTTGCCGGTTGGTCTGTGGGAAGCAATCCCCTTGACGGGGAATCCACCGACGCCTTCGCCGCGGAACTGGTTCTTCAAAGTGACGGAAGGAACTAATGACTACAATTTCTGATTCTGGCATCTCGATTACAACGCCGGGCGAAGAAAGGATGTTCGCTATCGAAATTCTCGATAGTTCGTTTCGGCGTATCGAGCGGGGATTCGGCGAGCTGCGCTGCCCAGTCGCCCCAGGGCTCTACCTCGTGCGTTGTGACATGGGCGGGCGGTTCGCGGAGCGATATGCCAAGGTAAAACAGGCGCACTTCACCGACGTGGCTTTTAGTCACGAAGAACTAAATCTGCTGCCCTCCGCCGCACCTGTCTCCGGTAGCGAAGCGTGTCATGAATATTACGTCTACCCAGCGATCGATGCGAGCGCACATCCTCACCAGACTTTGGGCCGAGGCGCGCGTCTCGTAATATTTGGTTCGCGACTTGGAGGCATCCCAAGCAGCGGCATTGGTGCTAACGAACCGGTGCACTTAGGTGGAATAGAGTTGCGAGACGAACGCATGAAGTTGATTACAGCGTTCCAAGGAAGTGAAATCCTCACGGCCGACGACGTGGCCGTGGGACGTGTCGCGTGGTCGATCGATATGGATCCCGGTGGGTATTTGTTGGAGTGGCCGGCCGACGATCTTGGACCAAATTATCGGGCTCTCCAACCGCTCTGGCTGGCGGAGAATTGGACCACTTTGCTTTTCGCCAATGCCCCGCGAACCGGAGGTTTGCCGGACCGGCGCAGCCTTTCCATCCAGATGTGTCGCGGCCGATTTGATCCGTACAATGATCCTACAACGACGGCGGCGGAACTCGCGCTGGCCTCCCTCCGATCGAATCGCCGGCAACTCGCCGACCAGCATCTCAACCGCCTTTTGCATGACAAATTCGAAAACCCGATGTTGGGCCTGCTTGGCTCTCACATGCTCCTCGAACGCACTCAGCCGAATCAGGAATTACTGACAGAGATTATCGGAAATCTTCGCGTCCTTCTAGGCGCTCATCCCGATATAACCGCGCTCGCACTAATCGCTCACCAACGGTTTGGGATCGAAGTCGAGGGGATTGATGAAGCGCCCCAATTTCCTCCGATGTTTCGCGCCGGCTTGGCCGCAATGATCAATGCCGAATGGGAGCAGAATCAGCCAATGCGAATAGGCCCGCTCGATTCTCTCGCTCGCTTTCATCTCAGCCCCGACGAGCCCTGGACTTTCTTTTGGCGATCCGGGCGAATGACGGACATGACCGATTTTTATTCGCTTCAACCTTTTGCAAAGGCGGTTACGCGGTTGCCACGATCATGGGGCGATTTTGTCACGAACGCTTGGAAGGCAATTGCTCCTTTTAAAGATACGGCGGCGGATTACTTAAGCTCACTATTGGAGATTTCGAAGGACAGTAATGTTGGCGCGCTAGCCGAAGATGAGAGCACGTTCGTGAACCGGCTGCGAACTTTTGCCCGGCAGTTATTGGAGCAGAAAGGACCTAAGGCGTTGCGTCAACTCAAGCCCGAACACCTTCGCTGGACAGGACTCAGTCCAGAACAGGCCGAGGCGGTGATCCAGGAGTTACAATCCTGGAACGTCAAACTTTTCGTTAAAGAAGAAAACAAACGAGAAGAACAGTACGAACTGCATTCCTAGCTCGCGTTAATGGTGCGCGGTAGAGGTTTCGAACCTCTGACCCCTACCGTGTCAAGGTAGTGCTCTACCACTGAGCTAACCGCGCGGGTGAGAGGGTGGAATTATCTGCGGCGAGTCGCCGAATGCAAGTTGATCGCGCGCCGGCGTGCGATCAGGCCGCGAGCTTCGCAGCGTCTTTGTGGCCGAGAATGCGGACGGTCTGCTGAAGCTGCTCGACCTTGAGCGGCTTCTTCAACACCGTGACCGGTCCACGAGCGAGAATGCGATCCAGCATTTCGCTGTCAGGATAACCGGTGATGACGACGATCGGCAATTCCGGATCCGCTTCTTTCGCGGCGTCGTAAACATCGTCCGCCGGGCCGTCCGGCAATTTTAAATCGAGAAACAACAAATCGAACTTTTGTTTTTCGAGCGCGGCCATCGCTTCCTTCACAGTGCCGACAACCACGCGACTGAATCCGATCTTCTTGAGGAAAATTTTGAACAGGCTCTGGAGACTTTCGTCGTCGTCGACCACGAGCACAGTCGGCTGCCCCGACTTGTCTTCCTTTAAAATATCCTTGTCGAGAGACGCTTTCTTGATGCGCCAACGGCCGCCGATTTGGATGGCGGGAAGCTGCCCGCGTTGCACGAGATAGTACACGGTCGGCAACGGAATGCGCAGATATTTGGCCGTTTCTTTGACCGTTAGAAGGTTGTGCATGGCAGCAAAACAGCAACTTGCGCCTTAATGGGCAAGCCTTTTTCGCTTGGGGCAGGATTATAACTTTTATAGTCAATGTCAATCCTTCATTCAGGTTTTTTCCTAGCCCGTCCTAAGGGATAACCGAACGACAGGGTAAATAAGCGCGAATGATCGCCGCGCCGCCCGCCCACATCGTGACTGGACAAGGGGAAAGCGGCAGCCGACTATTTCCCCCTTTCGATGAGCGCCTTGTTCTTTAAGCGATTCCTCCAACGTCCCTTTCAAGTCGCCTCCATCATCCCGAGTTCGAAGGCGCTCGTGAAAAAAGTCGCGCGCAAGATCGACTTCAGCGAGTCGCGGATCATCGCGGAATACGGGCCGGGCGAAGGGGTCCACTCGCGGGAAATCGCGCGGCGGATGTCACCGGATTCGCAGCTTCTTCTTTTTGAATTGGACCCGGCGTTTTCGCGCGATCTTCAGCGGCAGTTCGCGGGCGATTCGCGCGTTCACGTGATTAACGGCGACGCCGCGAAGTTGCCGGAAGAGTTGAACCGGCGCGGCATTCCGAAATGCGATTACATCCTTTCCGGGATTCCGTTCAGCATCCTCCCCATCAAAAAGAAACGCGCGCTTCTGGAAAAAACTTATGAAGCGCTGACGGACGGCGGTCGTTTCATTATTTACCAGGTGACGAACGAGCTGCGACAGCACGCGACGATTTTCGATCGCGCGGAATCGCAATACGTCCTTCAGAATATTCCGCCGATGTTCATCACGGTGTTTCACAAGATGCAGCGACGGAACGGCCACAAACGCACGATCCGCCCGGCCGCGGCGCTCTCGACGAACAATAATCATCATTCGGCATGAAGGCCGGAGCCACTCGAGTGGAAAAAGACTCGATGGGCGAAATGTCCGTGCCGGAGTCCGCTCTCTACGGCGCGTCGACCCAGCGGGCCGTCCTGAATTTTCCGATTAGCGGCCAGCGTTTTTCCCGGCCGTTCATTCGCGCGCTTGGCCTGATCAAATGGGCGGCGGCACAGGCGAATGCCGATCTCGGTCTGCTCGATCATCACCGCTCGACGTTCATCGTCCAGGCCGCGCAAGAAGTCGCGGAAGGAAAACTGGACGAACATTTCCCACTCGACATTTTCCAGACCGGTTCCGGCACGAGCACGAACACGAATGCCAACGAGGTAATCTCGAACCGTTGCTGCCAGCTCGCTGGCAAAGCGATCGGCGCCAAGGATCCGGTGCATCCAAACGATCACGTCAACATGGGACAGTCGAGCAACGACGTGATCCCGTCCGCGATCCATGTCAGCGCGGCGGAACAATTGAAATGCTGCCTCGATCCGGCGCTGGAGAAATTGCAGGGGGCGCTGGAAGCGAAGGCGAAAGAGTTCTGGGACATCATCAAGATCGGCCGGACCCATTTGATGGACGCGACCCCGGTCCGGCTCGGGCAGGAATTCGGCGGCTACGCGCGACAGATTTTTTATGCGCGGGAGCGCGTGAAGCGCGCGATCGACGTGCTGTCCGAATTGCCGCTCGGCGGGACTGCGGTCGGCACTGGATTAAACCGGCATCTGGAATTTCCCGGCAAAGTGATGCGGCACCTCGAACAGCGGACCGCGATCAAATTTCGCGAAGCGGTGGACCATTTCGAAGCGCAAGGCGCGAAGGACGCGGTCGTGGAAACGAGCGGGCACCTGAAGACGATCGCGGTGAGCCTGTTCAAGATCGCGAACGACATTCGCTGGCTCGGAAGCGGGCCGCGCTGCGGTATTGGCGAGATCCGGTTGCCCGCGACGCAACCCGGCAGCTCGATCATGCCGGGCAAAGTCAACCCGGTCTTGTGCGAAGCGCTCATGATGGTGTGCGCCCAGGTGATCGGAAATGACACGTGCATCACCTGGTCGGGCGCGAACGGAAACTTCGAGTTGAACGTGATGATGCCGGTGATGGCGCACAATCTTCTCGAAAGCATCCGGCTGCTCGGCAACGCCTGCGACGCGTTTGTGGAAAAGTGCGTGATCGGAATCGAAGCGAACGAAGAGCGGTGCCGCGAACTGGTGGAACTTTCGATGGCAATGGTGACCGGCCTCGCGCCGAAGATCGGGTACGATCGCGCGGCGGAGATCGCTAAGGAAAGCGCAAAGACCGGCAAAACCGTGCGCGAGATTTGTCTGGAGAAAAAAGTGTTGTCGCCGGAAGAACTCCAGCGCGCTCTCGATCCGGCCTCGATGACCGAGCCGGGCGGCACGGGTTCCGCGGGAGGATAGCCGTCATGGTTCGGACGTTTGCTGCCGCTGTCCTGGCAGTGTGCGCCGGCGCTTTCATTTGCCGGGCCGCGGATTCCGGGATCGATCTCGCCACGATTATCACCAGGCAGGACGCGCAGGCTGCGCTCGGCGAACCGGTCAAGGAGCCGCAGGCCCGGAGCGAAGAAGGCGCGGACGGTCATTATTCGCGCTGCAATTATTACAGCGAAAATCCCGGGCGCTCGCTCGTTGTCCGGGTTCGACAAGCGTCCGCTAGTCAACTGGAACCGAAAAAGCAGCTCGAAGAAATGACCGCGGGCAAGCCGAAATTCAAAGCGATCACCGGGCTCGGCGATAAAGCGGTTATAGTGAAAGAAGGGCCGGACAAAGGCCCGAGTCACGCGCTGATGTTATACGTCGTAAAGACGAACGCGTTCGTCACGGTCGCGATCAGCGGGATCGATGACGAGAAGGCGGCGACAGAAAAAGCGAAGGCGCTGGCGAAAAAAATCCTCGGCAAGCTATAGTGCCCGATGGTTGCCAACGTTCACGGCCCACAATTTTCCGGCGGCGCGAACATCGCGATCAAATGCCCGAGCCACACCTATGAGGCGACGATCCGATTCTATCGGGACACGCTTGGGCTGCCCTTGATCGAGGAGGAAGAGGAAGGCTGCATTTTCCAGTTCGGTCCGAACCGGCTCTGGGTCGATCGGGTGCCGAACCTGAGCCATCCCGATATCTGGCTCGAATTGGAAACGAACGACACCGAAGCGGCCGCTTCCTATTTGAAGATCAACGGCGTGCCGCGTCGCGATGAAGTGGAACAGCTCCGGGAAGATTTCGACGGATTTTGGATCTCCGATCCAGCCGGCGTGATCCACCTCGTGGTGGGCGACGAAGAGTAAGGGTTGGATTAGGAACCGGCGCGGGACGCGTCGACAACGTCATGCGGCGCGAGTCGCGGTCTCGGCCACGGTCGTCGTTTGGAAAAAGATGCTGTCGAACGTCGGTTGAAACGCGCGTCCCTTCGTCTGGCCGATCGTGAACCGGAGACTGATCTGGCTCTGCGACGCGCAATGCACTTCCACCTCGGTCCGCCCGCGCTCCACGAGCATGGCGCGGATCGCGCCGGCCGCCAGCTCCGGCGTATTGCAATCGCGGCTGAGATGACCGAGGACGACGCGCTCGAGTTTTCCGGTGAGCAACTGTTCGATCACCGTCGCTGCCGCGGCGTTCGAGAGATGACCATGTCGCGATTGGATCCGTTGCTTGACCGGCCACGGCCGATGCGGATCGGCCTGCAACATTTTCTCATCGTGATTCGTCTCGATCACGAGCGTGTGCACTTTGCGCAGCCGCTCAACGACCATTTTGGTCGCGTATCCCAGATCGGTGATGAACCCGAGCGCGCTTTCGCCGGAGTGAAACGCGTACCCGACCGGATCGACCGCGTCGTGCGGGACCGAAAACGTCTGGACTTGGATATCGCAAATGTTGAAATCCGCGCCGGTCTGGAAGAGCCGCCAGTTTTTGTGTTCGCCTAACGACCCCGACCAGCACCGGATCGCTTCCGCGGTGAGCCGGTTGCAATAAATCGGGACATGAAATTTCCGGCAGAGCACTTCGAGCCCGCAAACGTGATCCCCATGCTCGTGGGTCAGGAGCACGCCATCGAGCTGGGCCGGCGTGATTCCGCATTGCTCGAGGCGAACCACGATCTGCCGCGCGCTTAATCCGCCATCGACCAAAATCCGGCAATGATCGGTCGCGACCAACGCGCTATTTCCTGCGCTGCCGCTGCCGAGCATGGTCAAAGTGAACACGCTCGATTAGTAGCGGACGCCGGCGCGTTTCACAAATTCGAAAATGGGAGACGGAGGAAATACGTGTCCGCCGCGTGCCAAGGGTGCCTCTAACGCGCCGGAAGCTCCAAGCACCAAGCTTCAAGCTCCAAAGAAGCTCCAATAATCAAACACCAAATCCGCACAGCGGCTTTGGAGCTTGATATTTGCTGTTTCTCTGGAGCTTGGTGCTTGGAATTTGGAGCTTACTCGAGCAGCCCCGCGATCTTCTTCCCCGGCAATGCGAGGACGCGGGCTTTCTTGGCGCCGTAATCGAGAGAGCGAAAGGCGCGGATCTCCTCGAGGCGGCGCAGGGCGTTGAGCGTGTCCAGGAATTCGGTGTAGCGCGCCGCCAGCTCGGTCGTTTCGAGATAACGATTGCGCAAATTCAACGAGCGAAACGCCCCGGGATTTTCCGCGGCGAAGAGATGAAAACGAAGCCAGCGCCGATCGGTTCGCGAAACCTTCTGGGTCTTCCGGAAAAATGCGACGAAAAGCAGCAGGACAAGATATGTGTCCACGCGCGCCTGGAGCTCGAGGTTTCGTGCGAATTCTTCCGAAGCAATCTCACGCTCACCTTTCTTAAATTGGAGCGCGGCGTGCAAGGCGTGGTTGATCTCTTCGACGAATGCGATCAGCGATCGGATATTGCGGTCGCTCAAGCCGGCGCGTGGATCGTGCCGCTCGAGTTGTTCGATGAGCCAGCGCGAATAATAGATGCCGACATAAAGCCGGTCGTCGGCCCGGCGAAGAAAAGTGCGGGCGAGCTCACTCAACTCGCGCGCGTTCGCGCCGGCCAAACGGGAAAGCTGCGCGCAGCGGCGGGAATCAATAAGACAATCTTCGAGGTTAATTCCGACCTGCGCATAGGTGCGCTCGAACAATCGCTGGATCTGGCTGAAGAGCGTCTCGTTCATAGGAAAAGCGACGGATTCGGCTCTTCATCCAGATTCAAGATCGAATCGGAAAGGCGATTCAGCGCGAGCCGCACTTCGCGAAACTGATCGGCGAGCCCTTCGTAAACATCGCTCAGATCGCAGCGGCGCGCAGTCGCGTGCGATGCGACGAGCTGGTAATTCGTCCGGCCGATCTGTTCGTAAAACGCCAGGTCGGGCGCGCCGCGCAAACTCCGTCGCTGGGTGTTCTCGTGAAAAATTCCGCTGAGAAAGAGCGAATAATTGCCGACGTGTGCGCGAAGCAGGAACGCCTGTTCGGCCGTCGCTTTGGTGAGCGCGATGAGCATGTCGGAAACGTATTGGCGGCCCGTTTCCTCGATCAGGTGCGGTGCCTGCAATCCGCTCGCCCGCGAAAATGCTTCGAGGAGCGACGCCACGTAATCGCACAGTTTTCGGTCGGTGATGCCGACATCGCGGAGAACATGGCGCGCCAGGACGTAAAAATAAAAATGCGACGAAATCCGGAGCTGTCCGGCGCTGGAAAGAATTGCGTCAATCAGCCGCGGATTATCGAGTACGGCATCGCGTGTTTCGGCGTCGCCAAGGAGATCAACCAGCGACACGTGATCGGTTTGCGATCGGGCCAGAGTGCGAACGACGAAGTCGAAATCCGCTGCGGTGAACCGCGCCCGACAATTCGCCTGGATCATCGAGGAACCATCTTGAGCATCAGCAATGCCGCGAGGCAAGCCTGCGCTTCGCACTTGTTGATTCGCCGCGGTCTCCGCTACGCTCGGCGCATGAACCCGAGACGCGCATTCATCGTTTCGATCCTCTATTTTCTCCTGGCAGGCTCATTGTTATTCGGCAATGGCGGTGCCTGGCAGACCGGCGTGCCGGTGACCGGGAACGCGGCGGCGACGGACCAGAAGAGAATGACAAACGTCACGATCGAGGACGAGAAGCTGACGATCGATCTCCACCAGGAATTCGCGGCGGTGGAAGTGCGTTACCGAATGAAGAACACCGGCGGCCAGGTCGATCAGGATTTCTTTTTCCCGGTCGAACGCTGGGCGGAATCGGACGAAGAGGCGGGCAACACGCTAACGGACCTCGAAGGATATTCGATCTCGGCGGATGGCACCGAATTAAAGTTCGAAACGGTCGACGCCAAGGGCGAGAAGCCGAAGGCAGAGAAAGATGCGAGCTGGGGCGATTTCAAGCCGGGCACCCGGCTCTGGAAGAAATCGGCTATCCCGTTCAGCGAGGGAGCCACCCGGGAAATCGTGGTTCGTTACCGGTCGCCCTACGCGGCAAACCAAAACTCGGTCTCCGACGATTCACATTCGACCGAACTTTATTTTCGCTACTCGCTCTCGCCGGCGGCGACCTGGAAAGGACCGATCGGGAAAGGAAAGATCACGATCAATTATCTCCACCCGCGTCCGGAAGAAATCGCGATCACAAAACCAAAAGACCGGTTCAAGAAAGTAAGCGACACGCAGTTGGCTTGGGAATTCCAAAACCTGAAACCGACCCTGGCCGACGATATGAAGATTGTGGTCCATCCGGCGTCCGACACCTATCCGGCCGGCGGCGAATACGCCGCGAGTTACGAAGACCAGAAGTTCCGCTCGGAATACGTGGTCGTTCAAAAGAATCGCTACTTTGTTCAGCATAGCGATTACGACGCGGTCGCGACCTCAACCCGAAATCCGGATCCGGCGCCAAGTCCCAGCCCGACGCCGACTGCCACAGCGTCTGCGTCGCCGTCTGAAAGCGACAGCGCCACGTCGGAGGAAGGCGAACGCAACGACGACATCAATAACATCAAAGGCTTGAGCTGGGGAAAGACCTGGGCGGAAGGCGTGGAGGGCGACGGCGTTGGCGAAAGCATCACGCTCACTGTCCATCACCCGCTGCCGCTCGATGCGATCATGATCATGCCGGGATTCAGATCCGAGGAGAAGACGCTCTGGACGAAAAACAATCGCGTGGCCGAGCTCGAGATTACGCTGAATGGCGAACAGACTTTCACCGCCGCGATCCCGGACGAGCAATTCACCGATCTTTATCCGATCCCGGTGCGCGGTTACACGAAGCCGGTGAACGCGGTCAAGCTCGTGATCAAAAAGGTGCATCCCGGCACCGGCAGCCACGACACTTGCATCTCACACGTTGAGTTGCGGGCGAAACTTTCCCAAAAACCGAAGATCCAGGGCGCCCGGTGAAATCGCGCCTGGCGGCTCTGCTTCTGCTCGCAGCCGCGATCCGCTGCGGAGCGAGTCCGCCGATCACGCTCCCTATCTATATAGAGGACAATCACGCGGGCTCGTTCTACTGGCTCGCGGAGCAACTCGATCTCGACGAGGAATACACGTTAGTTCATTTCGACGCGCACAGCGACGCGTCGCAGATTTTTGATTCGGACAAAATCCGGGAGCGGTTGCGCCGCGTCGCCTCGCTCGATGAGCGACGACAATTGCTGGAGCGCTGGCGGGCGGCGGGCGCGATTCAATGTTTCAACTGGATCGAGCCGCTCATGCCGGCGCCGATCTCGCGCGTGCTCTGGGTTCACAACCGTCGCTGTGGCGACGAAAAAGAAGCGCTCGAGCAATTGGACGGACATCTGGAGGCGGCGCCGCGCGCGGGCGGTTCGTTCCGATCGCGTTATCAGCTTGTCGGATTCGATCGGCTTCGCTCGCGGTGGAAAGAAGACGGGCCGGTAATTATCACGATTGATTTGGATTATTTCGCGGATGTTCCGGCAAACCGGCGCGCGGTGGAATTCGAACGGGTTTGGAAATTCGTCGCCGAATGCCGGAACCTGCGCGCGGTCACGATCGCAATTTCGCGACCGTATTTGAAGGACGATAAGCAGGCGGACGAGTTACTGCGCCTGGCGTTGGAAGCGTCGCTGTCGTTGCCGACGGCCACGATCCGGTTCGAGCCGTTCGAGAAGGTCGGCCACGATCGTTCGCTGCGGGCGCGGGAATTCGAGAAGCGCCACGAAGAGGTTCCCGGATTCAAATTGGCGAACGCATCCGAAACGCTGCGCGCGGTATTGTTGGCGAACCGCGAACGGATTTCGGTGCGGAGCGAGAGCGCCGCTTGGGAAGCGCAGTTGACCGCTTGGGAAAAAGAGACGGCGTCGGTTCGGCTGGTGGTCAAGAACCACGATCCTTCGACGGACAACGTCTGGCGCATCCCGATTGGCGAAGATGCCGAGATCGAGTTGGAGACGGAGGGTGCGGCCCAGGGAGTCGAATGGATTGCGCTCACGCCAGAATATCGACGCTGCAATCTGACAGCGAACCGCGCGGATGAAGTGGGTTTTGCGAGTGGCGCGCCGCCGCGACCAAGATGGCAAGAGACGAAGTTGCCGGGAAAAGATCGGACGCTCGCAGTCGCGAAAAATATTGGCTCGGCGCGAGTGAAGGCGCGGGTCGAGATCGGCGGTCATGCGCGCGAGACAGCGCCGATCGAGATCCGGCGGTTTGCCGGCGACGGATTCCGCGCAGCCATCACAGAACAGTTTCGCCTGCCATATTTGTTCGGCAGCGGCGAATTAAATGACGGGAACAACACTGGGCCCGAGACAGGGTTCGGTGCGGATTGCGCGAATTTCGTCGTGTCCGCGTTGCGACGACAAGGACGCGCCGTGCCCTGGTCGAATCCAAAACAACTCCGGAAATATCTCGAGCCGATGGCGGAGAACGCGCGCGACGGCGAAACCGCGATTCGCGAGAACGATATCGCGGGCGGCCTGATCGTTCATCTCGGAAGCCATGTCGCGGTGATGATGGAAGACCGGCCGCCGCGTGGCATTCTCGATCGCAACGATATCGTGGCGCATCAGTTGGAGGGGCAACCGGAGCTGCTCTCGTTAGGCCGACTCCTCGCTTCGCGAAAAACCGAACGGTTCGATGTCTTGCGTGTGCCTGACGAATTGACCGGACCGGACCTGGTGATCGGCGGCGACGTCATGCTTGGCCGGACGATCGGCGCCGAAATTGAGCGCGGCTCCGATCCATTCGCGGGAATTCGCCCACAACTCGAGCGCGCTTCAAACCGTCTCGTGAATCTCGAATGCGTGCTCTCGGACAAAGGCGCCGCGATTGCCGGCAAACGGTATTGCTTCCGCGCGCCGCTGGACGCGGTCCGTGTCCTAACCGCGGCGCGGATCAACGCGGTCGGTCTCGCGAACAATCATGCCCGCGATTTCGGACAGGATGGATTCCTGGACACGATCGCCCGTCTGGAGGCGAACCACATTTCCGTCATCGGCGCGAGACAGACGCCGCTCGTTTTCCAGACGCGAACCGGCGCGAAGGCCGCGGTAATCGCGGTGGACGACACGAGCGACCAGGGCGCCGATCGCGATGGCATCGCGGCGGCGATCGCGGACGCGCGGCGGCAGGCATCGTTCGTTTTGCTTTTCCTGCATTGGGGCGAAGAAAACATCGCGAGCGTGACGGAACGCCAGCGAGAGCTGGCGCGATGGCTGATCGATCATGGCGCGGATGTAATTGCCGGAAGCCATCCGCATTGCGTCCAGGCGTTCGATTCCTATCACGGCCGGCCGATTTTTTATTCGTTAGGCAATCTCGTCTTCGATGGCGCGCCGAATTTGCCGACATGGAGCCGGGGTAATCTTCTCGAGATCGATCTGAGTCCGACACGTCCGGCGTTCCGCCTCGTCCCGGTTCAATTGGATGCCCGCGGATTTCCTCAGCTGGTCACACCGGAAGAAAAAGTCTTCGCCACGGCGGGCGCGGCTTTCTCGCGCAACCGGGTGCAAGGCGCCTCGAAGAACCGATAGAGTAACGCGCTCAGCAGAATCGCGCCCGCGATCTGAAGCGTGAAAGAGGCGAGTGCTTTCGCGATCGGCATCGGATGGTCGGGTCCCAGCCCGGCGCGACTGATGAGAACGAAGACGGGAAGATGAACGAGATAAAGGCTGTAGGACCAGAGTGCGATTTTGCGGACGGCGGCGCCTGCAAAATTTTCGCGCACCAATTTCCAGGCGGACGCCCACGGCAGGAGCAGAGCGAAGCCGAGAGACACGAGCGTGAAGCGAAAGGTGCGCGCAAAATCATTGTCGTCGCCGAACCGGAGATGGCCGTTCTCGATTTTCCATAGCGTCAGATACATCGCGAGCAGCAGAACGATACCGCCGAGTGCGCAAAAGGACGCCGAGCGCAGCCAGGCTTTCGGAAATCGAATCGACAGCCACGCGCCGAGGATGCCGATCATCAGCGCGTCGAATCGATAGACGACGACCATTCGTAATTCTACATCCCACGTTTTTGCGGGATCACTCGCGGCAACCAGGCGAGTAATCGTCGAGAAAGCGAGGAAGAGGAAGGCCGTGACCAGGAAAACCGCGCCGAATCGCTTTGTGAATTTGAGTCCGATCCAGAGAGCGGCGGGGAACAGGAGATAAAACCATTCCTCGATCGCGAGGCTCCACGACTCCGGGAAAAACGTCATGTGAAAGCCGGCCAGGTTCCGGAGAAACAAACCGTGCGAGAGCGCCTCCCGGAAATTAACGGCGTGGGCGCGAAACAAACGCTCGAAAACGACGTTGACGATGAGGAATAAAAAAAAGAGCGGGAGAGTGCGGAACCACCGGCGCGTATAGAAAAAGGCGACGTTCCCGGCCCGCGCGAGATCGGCGCCAGTCCGGATCAGGATCTGGCCGATCAAGAATCCGCTCAGGACGAAGAACAATTCCACGCCGTAAAAACCGCCGTGCCCGAAGAAGCCGAGCGGCTCGCCGAAATGCGGGTAGAGCACGACGAATCCATGCGCGCAGATCACCATCATGATGGCCGCGGCCCGGAGAAGATCGAGGCCGAAGACGCGGCCGCCGGAGTGCCCTGGCTTCATTTCTTTTTCCGATGCCCGACCATTTCGCTGTCCCAGATGCGTCGATCGACGCGGGTGAGATGTTTTTCCAGGCCACGTTTCAGCAATGGCCGATGCGGAATGTCGCAGAGATATTCGGCGATGAACCAGATGTCTTTCTCCGAGGTCATCCAGGCGCGGCGATCGAACTGGACGAGGTTCACCGGCTGCGAGTAACGCCGCAGAGTTCGTTCGCCGCGCAGGTTGAAGTAAACGTTGAAATAACTCAGCGCCAGCTCGCGCAGCGTCCGATAAACCGGCTCGCGATAACGGCACCCGGCGAAATTAGATTTCGCGAGCGCGCCCCAATGCCCGCGCAATTTGAAAACCGCGAGGACATGGTCGGTATCCTGATCCGCCTCGAGATCGACAAGGAGCGGAGGAAATCCGAGAACGCGCAGCGCGGCGGCCGCGAAAATCGCGCCCTCCAGGCAATGAGCTGTTTTTTCGCGCAGGACTTTTCGCGGCGACCACGCCGTTCCGGCAAGATGATACGGAATGGCATCGAGGAATCGCTGAATGCCGGCCGGCGTTTTTAGAGCGCGCAACTGGCGCAGCTCCGCGGGCGTGAACTCGAGCGGGTCCGGCATCGGGAAGATTAGATGCGGATTGTTCGTTGCAAAACTCCGGTCTCGCGGTTGAATTACGGGCCGCAGATTCCGCGGCGCCTTGGGAAGGGTGGCTGAGTCCGGTTTAAGGCACTCGACTCGAAATCGAGCGTGGGGTTAAACCCACCGTGGGTTCGAATCCCACCCCTTCCGCCGCTCCTCCTTTTTCCGACGTTCGGGTGCGGTTGAAGCCCGGTCCGAGCCCGGTAAATTGCGACGAGATGAAAGGGCGACTGCTGCTGGCGCTGGTTTGCTCGGTCGAATTCGGCACTCATTTCGCCGAGGCCCGAAGCATCAATGATATTCCGGCGGCGAAAGAATCGTTGCTCCGAATCGTGAGCCCTAAGTTCTATCGCTCGCTTCTCATTTCACCAGTCGAAGGTTGGATCGTAGTCCGGGGCGACCTGATGAACGATCATCTCACCGGCACAAAAATCATCCGGTCGGAACTGGGCGGCGCCTACGACCATCTTGCCCTCGATCTGGCCAACAATTTGCAGATTGTGGATTACACACGATCCGACATGTCGGGCGCGCCGCGGACGGCTTTCGTCGATCTGCTAATTTATAAAATCGCCGATGGCACGATGGCGATTTCGTTCGCACATTTTGATGAAGCCGGCGGCAACCAATTGCGTTACTCCGGCGCGGCGTGGATGGCGACGCGCAAAGGCGACAAATGGGTGTCGATCGAACCGCGCCAGCTCACTCCGCACGAACGCCGCGGGCCGCGGATGTACACGCTCGCGGTCGAACCGGCGAATAGCGCGCGAAGTTTGCAAGGGAACGGCCGGCCGTCCACCGCCGCGATGGCGATCCAAGGCGGCGAGATCAACGCGCACCACTCGATCCGGGTCCGGTAATAATCTTCTACGACGCGTTTCCGATCGCGGCAAAAAAGCGCAGCGCGCTCAGACTCGGTAGAAAGAAATAGGCGCCGCCTTTGACCGTAACAAACTGCGGCAACCTCGAGCGGTGCTGCGGCACGCCGTCTTTTTGCGGCTGGGTGAAACCATTCGTGAAAGGGCAACCCGAAACCGACTCGCGATTTCCCAGCAACGGATCGGATTCGCCGGTCAGGCCGGATAACTTGCTGCTGTTGATCCAGGCGTTTTGGAGAAACTCGAACTGGCGCGAAATATTGGCGTTGAGACAAATAAATTGGAGACCGCGTTTCGGATCGTCAGGCGGCGCCGGTTCGTCGGCGTCGTAAGGCGGCAAGCCCGGTCCGTATTCGCGACCGCGGCGGAGAATCCGATGAACCGGACGGCCGACATCAAATCATCGCGAAAACCTTTTGGACCAAACCCGAGCATGGTGATGAGTTTCTCGAGACCGGTCGGTCGCCCCGGTAATCGGTATTTCGCGGGTTAGCACGATGCATGTGCGCGCCGAAGGGGCAACGCGTTCCCGTCGGGTCCTTCGCGAACGTGACGACGGCTCGCGCCAGATAGTTGAGGTTACGGTGTTTTCGATTCATCTCGGGATCTCCAATTTGATCTGGCGAAGCAGCGAAAAATCGGTCGCGTGGCTGGCAACCTTTCCATCGCATCGATGGACGACGAGGGAGGGGTGTAGGGTGAACGCCATGGGGAGCGGCGTCCTAACCGCATATCGGAGTGCGGCGCCGAGGGCAAGCCTTTTGTGTGGCTGAACGTCCTGCCGCGTCCGGGTTTTTAGGTTGCTGCCGGCGACGCGAAGACTGGGTTAAGTCGCTGACGGCAAGCCAGAAAAAAGTTCACAATTAAAGTCTTGCCGGCAATTGGCCATCCACTTCATGTTGTGTTCCGCCTGCCGCGAGTCCACTGCATCTTGTTGGTAGCTGTTCGCCGGCTACTCACAAGTTATGCCCTGACGCGCCCCATGGGTAAAACGCCACTTATTCACAACAACCTTCGCCCAACCCATCATGATTCAACTCAAACCTGGCCTCACGCCTTCCTCGCTCAATCGTCCCCGTTCGAAGCCGATCCGCACGAATAGTCGTGCCGCGAAAAAGAAGAGCAAAGGCCTGCGGTTCGAGCGCGTGTTCAGCGACGCGAAAGTAGCGCCGTTCGACCAGGTGGATTGGGAACGGCGCACGGCTGAGATCACCGACGACAGCGGCAAAGTAATCTTCAAGCAGGAGAACATCGAGGTGCCGAAGAGCTGGAGCGCGCTCGCGACGAAGATCGCGGTCTCGAAATATTTCTACGGCGATATCGCGAACGGAACCGATCCGCACAAGGGCGGGCGGGAAACTTCCGTGCGGCAACTGGTCCATCGCGTCACGCGAACGATCACCGACTGGGGCATCGCCGACGGCTATTTCGCGAACCGCGAAACAGCAAACATTTTTTACGATGAACTGACGTGGTTGTGCGTGAACCAGCATGGCGCATTCAATTCGCCGGTTTGGTTCAATGTCGGGCTATATCACCAGTACGGGACGGGTCGTGACGCCGGCGTCGGCAATTATTTTTACAACCGCGAGACCGCCGTCGCGGAAAGGGCGCGATCGCAATACGAGTATCCCCAGGGCAGCGCCTGTTTCATTCAAAGCGTCGAGGACACGATGGAAGACATCATGCGGCTGGCGACGAGTGAAGCGATGCTCTTCAAATACGGCAGCGGGACGGGAAGCGATTTGTCGTCGCTGCGAAGCACGCGGGAGAAATTGAGCGGCGGCGGGAAACCGAGCGGGCCGCTCTCCTTCCTAAAAGTTTACGACCAGGTCGCGAATGTGGTGAAGAGCGGCGGCAAAACCCGGCGCGCCGCAAAGATGAACACGCTCAAGGATTGGCACCCCGACATCGAGGAGTTCATCGACGCGAAGCAGAAGGAAGAGAAGAAAGCCTGGGCGCTGATCGAGCAGGGTTACGACGGGAGTTACAACGGCGACGCCTACGGCTCGGTGATGTATCAGAACGAAAACCTGAGCGTCCGGGTGAGTGACGAATTCATGGACGCGGCCGTCGAAGATCGCGAATGGTGGACGAAACGGGTGCGCGACGGAAAACCGTGCGACAAAAAAGAAGCGCGCGCGTTACTGCGCAAAATCGCGGAAGGAACGCACATCTGCGGCGATCCCGGGATGCAGTTCGATTCCACGATCCACAAATGGCATACCTGCAAGGGAACCGACCGGCAGAATTCCACGAACCCGTGCTCGGAATATCTGTTCCTCGATAACACCGCCTGCAATCTGGCGTCGTTGAACCTGATGAAGTTCAAGGGCGAGGACGGCGTCTTCGACGTCGAGCGTTTCAAGGCCGCGGTCCGGGTTTACATTACCGCGCAGGAAATCATCGTCGATAACGCGAGCTATCCGATCAAGGAGATCGCGGAGAACTCGCACATCTTTCGCACGCTTGGGCTCGGCTACGCGAACCTCGGGTCGTTGATCATGAGCTACGGCTATGGTTACGACAGCGTGGAAGGCCGCGCGCTTTGCGGCGCGATCACTTCGATCATGACCGGCGAAGCGTACGAACAGAGTGCGCGGATGGCGAAAGCGATGGGACCGTTCCCGGGATATCGCGATGCGCGTTGCAGCGGCGTGTCGAAACCAGTCGCGAAAAATAACGTCGCGGCGATGCAGGAAGTGATCGAACTTCATCGTTCCGCCGTGAGCGAGATCGCCGCGAACGAGGAATTCGCTTACCTCAAAGAAGAAGCCGCGAAAGTTTGGGACAGCGCGGTCGAGCTGGGAAAAAAGCATGGTTATCGCAACGCCCAGGTCACCGTTCTCGCGCCGACGGGGACGATCAGTTTCCTGATGGATTGCGACACAACCGGGATCGAGCCCGACATCGCGCTGGTCAAATACAAGCTGTTGGCCGGTGGCGGCATGTTGAAGATCGTCAACCAAACGGTCACGCCCGCGCTGGAAAAGCTCGAATACAATTCCGAGGAGATCGAGCGGATCGTCGCGCACATCGACGCGTTCGATACCATCGAGGACGTGGAAGATTCCGACGGCTCGACGATTACTTCCGGGCTAAGACCGGAACACCTCGCCATTTTCGATTGCGCCTTCAAGGCCTATCGCGGCCAGCGCAGTCTCGGTTACATGGCGCACCTGCGAATGATGGCGGCGGCGCAGCCATTCCTAAGCGGCGCCATTTCCAAAACGGTCAACATGCCGGAAACGGCGACCGTTGACGAAATCATGAATACTTACATCGAGGGTTGGCGCCTCGGCCTGAAAGCGATCGCCATTTACCGCGATAGCTCGAAGCGTTCTGCGCCGTTGAACACGCGCAAGACCCGCGACATGGGCGGCGCGGAGCAAGAATCCGAAGTCGCTTCTCTTGATCGCGGCGAATTGGAAAGCCGCATTGTGGAACTGGATCAGGAAGTGGCCGCGCTCCGGGTCCGCCTCGATCAACCATCGCGCCATCGCATGCCGGATACGCGCATGTCGTTGACGCACCGTTTCGAGATCGCGGGACATGAAGGCTACATCACCGTGGGGTTGTATGAAGATCGTCAGCCTGGTGAGCTCTTCATTACGATGTCTAAGGAAGGGAGCACGATCGGCGGCCTAATGGACACCGTCGGTACTTTGACCTCGATTGCGCTGCAATACGGCGTTCCGCTGCAGAGCCTCGTGAGAAAATTCGCTTATCAACGCTTCGAACCGAGCGGTTTTACGAAGAATCCCGATATCCGGAACGCGACCAGTATCACCGATTACGTCTTTCGCTGGCTCGGTTGCCAGTTCATCCCCGGTTACAAGGAGGCTACCTCGCCCAGCCGCGGCCAGGCCGAGCTGCCCATGAAGGAAATTCCCGAGATGGAAAAAAAGGCGATCAATCGCCCGGTCTCGGATCTGCCGCGCACGGCGGAGAAGGAGTTGATTGACGTCATTACGAGCCACGCCCCGAACGAAGGTGAGCCGCATGTAAGCGGCAATGGCCACACTCACGCGGATCGCGTTCAAGAGGTCCTTGGCAACATGTTCATGGACATCATCTGCTCGCATTGCGGCAGCAACAAAGTCGTCCGTGCCGGCGCCTGCGGCGTCTGCACCGAATGCGGCACGAGCCAGGGTTGTAGTTAAGGTTGCTCAGGCCGATAGTCGGCCGCTGATGCAACTGGAAATCTTCACGTTGTGCGACGCGGCGACGGAGCATGCGGGGAAGCTGAACATCATCGGGACGTTCGATTCGTTGCGGGCGTTTGAGGCGCCGATCTCCCATCCGCAATGCGCGATTGCGGGACGGCTCCGGTTTGAGGAAATCGAGGAGGGTGAGCATCGAGTCGTGCTGACGTTTGCCGATGAAGACGGGAACATCGTCATGCCGAAATTCGATTCGACGCTGGCGGTGAAATTTTCGCCGGGACAGCGGACTGTCACCTCGCATTTCGTAATCCTGATCCAGCAGGTCCGGTTGCCGAAATTCGGCGAATACACGATCGACATGGCGGTCGATGGGCGACAACTGGGCTCGTTGCCGCTCTACGTTACCCAGATCGAGCGGCCGGCCTGAAAATATCGGTTGTCAGCTGGGCTGGAATCCACGATTAGTCCCGCGCAATTGAGCGCAGGGCTCTTGCGTCCCCACCCAGCCGTAACGGCGATTCACATTTGAAGTTTATGAACGAGGCGGAGATTCAGCGGCAGAAGGAAATCAAAGAAGCGGAGGAACTCCTTTTCACGGGGCCGCAGGCGCTCGGATTCGCGAAGGGCCTGTTTCTGGGACGTTTCGTTTCGGACTGGGCAATGCCGTATCCGCGGATTCCCGCGGCGCAGCAGGCGGAATTGGACAAATCGCTTGCGGAAATCCGGCAGTTTCTCGATGAACATCTCGACCCGGTTGCGATCGATCGTCAGGCGGACATTCCGCGTCATCTGATCGAGGGACTGGCGCGACACGGCGTGCTTGGGATGACGGCGCCGAAGGAATTTAGCGGCCGCGGATTTTCGCAGCGGGCCTACTGCAAGATTCTGGAAGAGATCGGGGCGCGGTGCGCATCGACTTCGGTGTTCACAAACGCGCATCACTCGATCGGGATCCGGGCGTTGCTCTTGTTCGGCACGCGCGAGCAGAAACAACGATGGCTGCCGCCGTTGGTGACGGGACAACAACTCGCGGCGTTTGCGTTGACGGAAGAGCAAGCCGGCTCTGATGCCGCGAACGTGCAGACAACGGCGACGCCGAGTGCTGACGGTTCGCATTTCATCCTGAACGGCGAAAAGCGTTACATCACGAACGCGTCGATCGCCCAGTGTTTAACGGTAATGGCACGCACGCCGGTGCCGGGTGCGGACAAGACGGCGATCACGGCGTTTTTGGTTACACCGGACATGCCGGGATTCACGATGCTTGAACCGCGGATGGAAAAGCTCGGCATCAAGGGGACGGCGACTGGCCGTTTCGCGATGCGGGACATGCCGGTACCGAAGGAGAACATTTTGGGACCGATGGGCAAGGGGCTGAAGGTCGCGCTTACCGTTCTCGATTTTGGGCGGACAACGTTCGGCGCTTGTTGCACGGGCGCGGCGAGAACGTGTTTGCAATTGGCGGTGGACCACGCGAACAAGCGCCGCCAATTCAAGAAGACCCTGGGCGATTTCGATCTGGTGAAGAAGAAGATCGGGCGCATGGCGGCCGACCTTTACGCGATGGAAGCGATGACGGCGGTGACGGCGTCGCTGATCGATCGCGGGCTCGAGGATTACATGATCGAAACCGCGATGCTGAAGGTGTTCACGACAGACCGTCTCTGGGAAGCGGTCAACGATGCCTTCCAGATCCACGGCGGCTCGGCTTACTTCACCGACCTGCCGCTCGAGCGAATCCTGCGTGACGCACGAATCAACCAGATCGGCGAAGGGAGCAACGAGGTGCTGACGTCGTTCATCGCGCTCGTGGGGATGCGCGGGCCGGGCATGGAGTTCAAGGAGATTTACGACACGATGTTCAATCCCACTCGCGGCCTCGGCAAAGCGTGGTCGGCGGGAATGAATCGTCTCGGCGCGGCGGTCCGCGTGCCGAACGTGCCGGTGAAAAGCGAAAGTCTGCGAGCGCAAGCGTCACAGCTGGGCCGATTGATCTGGCGCTTCAATCTGAGCGTCAATCGCGCGCTGATTAAGTATCGCGAGCCGGTGATGGACATGCAGCTGGTCCAAGAACGGATCGCGGGCGCGGCGATGGAGATGTTTGCCTCGGCCTGCGTGATCAGCCGGCTGGATTCCGATTTGCAAGGCATCGCGCAAAACGGCGCGTCGGCGCCGCCGAGCCGGAAGGCGGCGCAGTTGTTCCTGCGCCAGTCGTTCCATCGCATCCGCCGTTTTCTGAGCGAGCTGACGGACAACGACGACACCGAACTGCTCGCGACCGCGAACCTCGTGCTGGGCAAACAACCAGCGAAGGCGAACGGACAGAACGGCCAATAGTCGCAGCTAACGTCTCTGGCACGGCAAGCGCTGAACCTGCGCTGCATGCCGACCGCGACTGCCGATACCGCTATAGCCGAGCCGTATCGCGAAATTGCCGCAGCACCGAAACGTTTTTCGCTGAGCGGCGCGTTGTCACGTTATCAACTCATTCTGTTGCTCCTGATTGCCGCGATCTGGATGGCGCGTTCTCCCTACAGCGCGTCAAACCTGGAGGTTCCGCCCGATAGCGTGGAATACGCGCTGGCTCCAGCGCAATTGCTGGAGACCGGTCATTATCAGATTGTGGCGGAAGGTCGCGGGTTACCGCCGCGTTATCCGCCTTGGTTTTCAGTCGCGGTCATCCTGCCGGTCTATGCATTGTTCGGTGCCGAACCCGGGAATGCAATTTTAGGCATCACGATTTTCGCGGTGACGGGAGTAGGAATCGCCTGGGCAATCGGCCGTAAAATCAGCGGAGCCGCTGGTGGAATACTGGCCGCGCTGGGTCTCCTCGCTGTGCCGTCTTACAGCGCCTGGGCAACGCAGGTGATGTCCGATGTTCCCTGCGCGGTCCTGGTTCTCGCCGGGTGCTGGCTCTTTCTTCAAATTCGGGCACGCGCTGAATCCGGTCAGCTGTCGTTGTTCTGGGTCGCAGGATTTTTGGTGGCGCTGGCGACGTTGTTTCGCCCGGTTTCAGCGGCAATGCTGCTGCCGTTCGCAGTGGCCGCGCTGGTGCCGTGGCGATTTCGTTCTGCTCTATTGCGCAGTCTTGCATTGCTCGTTCCAATGTTCGGCGCGGCAGCGATTAGTTTCGCCTACAACAATGCTACGTTCGGCTCACCGCTCCGGAGCGGTTATGATTTCTGGTCCTGGACAGGTTCAGCGCGATTGGAAAGTCTCTTTTCGGTTTCGAGTGTGGAACCGAATGGCAGGATGCTACTCGGAACAGCATTTCCAATTCTCTTGGGAATTTGCGGGGCAACTGACCTCGTTCTCCGCAGAACCAAACCTGCGGCGCGGACCAAAGTGGCTCCGCGTCTCCGGGACCTGATCTTTTTTGTCGCCGCTGCCGGAATCCCGATCCTGATATTTCACCTGTTCTATTTCTATCCGTCAGATCGTTTCTTTCTACCGATCCTTGCTGGCGTGGCCGTCATCGCCGGGGCGCTGCTGGGGTTGCTGGTAAACCACGGTTATCATCGCACCATGGGCGTGATGCTCGCCGCGATGCTCTTACTCGTAACGTTCGCGCGGATTGTCGTGCCGGAACCCGTGCCTCAGCGCAGAATCGCCGCCGACCGGATTCGGCAGAACACCCCGAGTGACGCGATTATTATCTCGGCGATCGAGCCAGTCTTCCTCGAGCAACGGGTCGCGCATGGTTCCGAACGCCGGATTGTGCCACTCTCGCGAGATGTCGAGTACGCCCGCGCCGTTTATCCGTCGGCGCGAAATGCCAGGCCTCGGTACATCATTCAGTTTGTGGCAACCGAGCAAATCGAAGAGCTTGTTGCAGAAGCCCGGCACGGCCGGCGGATCTTTTTGGACGCTACCGGCATGGAAAAAGAGAACGCGGCCGCCCTACGCTTGGTGAATTCGCGTTTTCGAATGAGTTGGAAAGCACCGGCCCTTTACGAGCTCGCGCCCCTGTAATGGCGCAATTCTAGCTCTAAAGCGGCCCATGGATCTTGCAGAGCTGGAACCTGCCCGGATCAATCTTGGTCGGAAGCGGCTGCTAATTTTTATCGTCGCCTACAACGCGCAGACGACGATCGAAAAAGTGCTCAGCCGCATTCCGCGCACTCTCCGGGGCGACAACGTCGAGGTGCTGATCATCGACGATTCGTCGCAGGATGACACGTTCGGCAACGGACTGCGTTATCAGCAACGCGACTCAGCGTTCAAGATCACCGTTCTGCGGACGCCGGAGAACCAGGGTTACGGCGGCAACCAAAAACTCGGCTACCGCTACGCAATCGATAACGGCTTCGACATCGTCGCGCTCATCCACGGCGACGGACAATACGCGCCGGAGAAATTGCCGGAGCTCATCGCGCCCTTAATCAACGAAGAAGCGGACGCTGTGTTTGGTTCGCGGATGATCGACAAAAAGGCGGCGCGCCAGGGAGGCATGCCTTTTTACAAATGGATCGGGAACCAAATCCTGACTGTGTTCCAGAACCGTATGCTGCGGACGACGCTCTCGGAATTTCATTCCGGTTACCGCCTTTATTCGACGGCGGCGCTGGCCCAGATCCCGTTCGAGAAAAACACGAACGACTTCCATTTCGACACCGAGATCATCGTTCAGCTGGTCATGAAAAAACTCCGGATCGCGGAGCTGCCGATCCCGACTTATTACGGCGACGAGATCTGCCACGTGAACGGGCTTAAGTACGCGCTGAACGTTTTCAAGACGATGTTGAAGGCGCGGTTCCATGAGATGAACCTGCTCTTCGACCGGAAGTTCGACGTGCTGCCGTCGGAAGAAAATTACGATTTAAAACTGGGTTACGCGTCATCGCATACCGCGGCGATTGATGCCGCGCGGCCCGGCCATCGCGTGCTCGATGTCGGTTGCGGCCAGGGTTACGTCGCGCGCGAGATGGCGGCAAAGGGCTGCCACGTCACCGGCATGGACCAATATGTTCCTGACACAGCGGCTACCAGAATCGACTTCATCCGGTGGAATCTCGATCGTCCTGAATTTCCCGTGAACGTCTCGGCGTTCGACCAGATCATGATGCTCGACATCATCGAGCACCTGAAACAACCAGAACAATTCATGGATGAATTGCGGTTTGCGGCCGCCTGCAAACGCCCGGAGGTCATTATCACCACGGCGAACATCGGCTTCTTTGTCACGCGGTTAATGCTGTTTTTCGGACAATTCAATTATGGGCGGAAAGGCATTCTCGACGCGACGCATACGCGCCTCTTCACATTCCGCTCGCTTAAAGCGTTGCTCGAACAATCCGGCTACAATATTCTCGAAGTGCGCGGGATTCCGGCACCGTTCCCGAAAGCGATCGGGAACAATTTTGTCTCGCGATTTTTCCTGCGGATGAACCTGGCGTTGATCCGTGTGAGCAAAGGGTTCTTCTCCTACCAGATTTTTGTCCGAGCAGTGGCGAAACCAACTGTCCACAATCTTCTCGGCGAAACGATCGAATCGAGCGATCGGCTGCGCGACGCCGTTCTGAAGATCGCCTGCTGATTATTTCAGGATTTGCAAGGCGCGGAGTAAACCGGCCGTGACCAGCTCGTAGAGATCGTGCTGGACAAAAAAGATGTAGTATTGCCGCAGATCGATCGCGCAGAGGACCAGGACGGCGATGACGACGACGAACTCGCGGCGGCGCAGGGTTCGAGTGACGTCAGCGATGCAACCGAGGGCGAGATAGCGCAGCGGCATGTCCCACATGTTGGTGTAACGCAGATTCATTCCATAGCGGATGTTGCACATCAGCAGATAGGTCGCGACGACGAACGCGAGCAGATACAGCGACGGCTTGTCGTCGAACCTGAGGTGGAAGATCGCGGCCCACGCCAGGAGGAGGATGAGTGGGCTGGCGAGAAGCAAATCGACCAGATAGCGATACCAAGGACCGTCGCCGGTCGCGATCGCGTAAGGCAGAACCGATGCTTTGCTGACAACCAGCCGATACGTCGCAATGAACGTTTCGGCGCTACCGCAAAGAAAAATCAATGTGACCAGACCGACGAGCGGGCCGGCGACCGTCACGAGCAGGAGCGGGCGAGTGGTTGTGCCGAAACGCAGCCAGCGATTCGTGGCAAGCAGAGCCAGTAGTCCGACGTATGCGAACACGGCGTTCTCCTTGGTGAGGACCATGAGCGCGAGGCTGGCGCCGAAAAGCGAAAGACGTAACGGGTCGTTAGGCCGCTTTAGGTTTTCCCAAAGGAGCCAGAGGCAAAGCGTGGCCCAAAATGCGAAGAATCCATCAATCAGCGCATGTTGCGCCATGTGAATTTGCGTCGGCGCGCAGCTCATCAGCGCGAAAACTCCGAGCGCCCGCACCGGTCCTGCGAGGTGCCAGGCAAATGCGCCGGCGGCGAACATTAAGAGGATGCTGAACAGACAGGAGACGCGATGCAGTGAAAGGAGCGCGTCGGCTCCAGTAATCCGGTGCCAGAGGTAGCCCGAGAATATGTAAAGGAACCGCGTCGGCGGCAGGATGACGGTCGGCAGTTTCTTTTGGATCTCGACGTAGTGCTCCGCGAAATCGGGATAACTGGTGACGCCGTGGTTGATCAGGTCGGTAACGTATCCGCGATAAAGTCCTTCGTCGTAGCCCAGCCCGGTGAAACCGGCCGAGGGATAGACGCGCAGAAAAATGCCAAGGATAGCGACGAGGATAAAGCCAAGCAGGATCGGCCGCGACAAAGCTCGCCCACGCATGGAGTTTTCCTCAGCTGTCATTTTTCGTTGAGTTGCTCCTGTAACGCTTTGAACTCGGGCTGGCTAGAATCAAGTTCGACGGCGCGGGCGGCTTCGATGCGGGCTTCATCGCGATTGCCGGCCAGGTCGAGCGCCTTCGCCAAAAGGTAATGCGCTTTGGGATTGCGTGGATCGAGAACAAGAGAGCGCCGATATTCACTTATCGCTTCCACAGTTTGCTCCGAACGGTCCAGGGCCGCCGCGAGGCGCAAATGGGAAAGAGCATCCTCCGGTGGTAAGTTTTTCGCTTTTCGAAAATGCTCAATCGCTTCGCTCGTGGCCCCTTTTGCCAAGAGCGCAGTCGCGAGGTTTGTGTGAGCATCGGCGAAGTCATCGCGCAGCTCGACCGCTTTCCGGTAATGCGCGATGGCCTCCTGTTCCCGCCCTTTTCGGGCGAGCGCGATCCCGAGCAGATTATGGAGGAGCGCCGTGCTGAAATGGAACGACGTCTCGCGGTCGCTGCGGCCATCCAGGGCGCTTTCAAGATGGCGAATGGCATCGTCGATCCGGTGACGGCGAGTCTCGAGGAGCGCGAGATTGTAATTGCCGACATCGTTGTTCGGCGTCACGGCGAGCGTATGTCGCCAAAGCGTCTCGGTGCTCTGCCATGAAGTTGTCTGGACCCAGGCGAGCCAGGTCGCGGCTGCGATCGCGGCCGGCGCGAGCAACATCCTAAGCTTCTGCGTTGCCGGAAATCGCGCCACGAGATCGCCGGCCAGCCAGGCCAACGCAAAATAGAGACCGATGTGCGGCAAGTAGGTGTAGCGATCGGCGTGGGCCTGCAGGCCCACTGGAATCAGGCCGAGAGTTGGCGACAAAGAAATCAAATACCAGAGCCAGCCCACGATGAGGTAGGGACGGTTCTTGCGGAACCAAAAAGCGAGGACGGTAACGAGAGCGAGCACGCCGACGGAAAGCGCAATTGCTGCGATTGGCCATCCGTTCGTGGGCCACGGATAAAAAACGGCCAGCCTCGTGGGCCAGAACATTTGCCCGATGTAAACGAGGCACGCGATAGAGGCATTGCCCAACCTCCAGAGTAACGGCGTTTGCTCGCCGTACCCGATGGTAAACCTTTGCGCCAGGAGCGTGGCGACGCCGGCTGCAGCGGCGAGGAAAAGGAGCGGCACTTTTTCGAGAATCAATCTGCCAAGCGACGGCGTTGGTTCCTCTCCCGCGTCGCGTGTTTTCAGCCTGCGAAGCGGCCAGTAATCGAGCGCGAAAAGCAGAAACGGCAGCGTGACCAGCATCGGCTTGGCCATTAACCCAAGGGCAAAAGGGACGAGGACCGCCAGGTAGCGGGGCGTGCTCGGCCGCGCCACGTAACGCGCATACATGATCAGAGTAAGCATGAAGCAAAACGCGCTTAGGACGTCTTTTCGCTCGGCCACCCAGGCGACCGATTCGACCCGCAACGGATGGATCGCGAAGATTGCGGCAACGAACGCGCTCCGCCAGGTGCTGCCCGTGATCCGGCGCAGCAGGGAAAAGAGCAAAAGCGCCGCGAAAGTGTGGAGCAGGACGTTTGTAAAATGGTGGCCGGCCGGATTCAGCCCGAAGAGCTGAACATCGAGCATGTGCGAAAGCGTGGTCAGGGGATGCCAGTTACGGGCGTGCGGCTTGGTGAAGGCGACGCGGATCCCGTCGGAGCTAAGGCCCGCCGTGACGGCAGGATTTTCGTAAACGTAATTTTGATCGTCGTAAGCGACGAACGGGTGCCCGAGGGTCTGGCCAAAAACCAGCCAGATCAGACTCGTTAGGCCAAGGTAGATGAAAACTTGAGAGCGCCAGGCCGGCGGCTCCATGCGCTGCTCATTTTTCATTCAGCCGCTCCTGCAATGCGACGTATTCCGGTTGACTGGAATCGAGTTCGACCGCGCGCGCAGCTTCGATTCGTGCTTCGTCGCGATTACCGGCGAGGTCGAGGGCTCTGGCCAAAAGGAAATGCGTCTTCGGGTTGCGCGGATCAAGGCGAAGAGCATGGCGAAAGAAATCGATGGCATGCGCGGAGTCGTTTCCATTCAATGCGAGCACGCCGAGGTTGTTGAGGGTGCCTTTGTGGTTCGGGTCGATCTTCAGGACGGCGTCATAATAATCTCTGGCGACAGCGGAATTTCCCTGGGCGAGCCGGAGGTTGCCAAGCGCGAAATTGGTTTCGGCGTTGTCCGGGACAAGGGCGTGAGCACGCTGAAGATGATGCTCCGCGGCGGTGAGATTATTTATTTCGAGAGCGAAGCGGCCGGCATTGTAGGCTTCGAGCGCCCAAAGCGAGGGATCGTGACGCGGAATCGCGACAAGCAGGGTGGCGAGAGCGGCGATACCCAGTTGCGGCGCGGCCTTTGTGTAATTTGAATTCACGAGATTGGTCCAGAGCCGTTGCAATCCCAGCGCAGCAAAGACCAATAGCCCCGGGACAACGGGGAGCCGATAACGTTCCGTGACAAAGACCGGAAGGATGGCCGCGAGCTGGAGCGCGACCGCCGCAGCGATCCACCGCGACGCCGGGAATGTGCGCCACGAAAAGATGGTTCCGGCCAGGCCAAGAGCGGCGATCAATCCAAAGTGAAGTCCGGGAAAGAGGATCCGGTGTTGGCGCAGATTTACGATCACACCGAGGTCGTCGTATTCGAAAGCGTTCCAGAAATTCGCGGCCTTACGCGCGAGCAGCTTCAGCCAGGGCCCGGGATTCGCGGCAATGTAGTCGCGTGCCTTAGCCGACCAATACCGCGAAACCTCGGAGCGTTTGAGCGATCGGCCGGCGGCACCTTCCGCCTGGTCGATCGAGTCGCGCAACATTTGGCCCTGACCGGCGTGAAGTCCTGGAAAGCGAGGGTAACCGGTCGCTTCCGGATTGTTCCCGAGCCAGAAGTTGATTCCGCCATGCGCGGAGAGAAAGACCGGGTCGCGGGCGACGAGGCAGTTATGGATCCAGCAAGGCGCCGTGCCAACGATGACGCCGACGAGCAGTAAGGCGACCGCCTGAATACGTGCGGCCATCCTCGCTTGGCGAATAATGATCGCGGCGATGAAAAGCGGGAGAAGAAAGAGAATCGCTGCGACTCCCGTGGCGGCGAAGCCGAGGAGAAGACCGTACGCGGAGCAACGGAGCGGTGACGGCGCTGCTTCCGTCCGGATGATTTGCCAAACCAGCAGCCAGAATACGAAGGTCGCGGCCGCAGTCGGCATTAGGACTGCCGAATAGGCCTGTGCGGGTACGAAGAAGCACCAACCGGCGGCGGCGACGATTCCAGTGACGGTCGCGGGCTTCCTCATTCCGTCCCTGCCGCGGTTCAGCAGGCAACCCGTAATTTTGTAAATCAGCGCGGCGGTTCCGGCATCGAAGCAGGCCTGGAAAAGCCCCGGGATAAAAGGGCTGTAACCAAAGATCCGATAGAGGACGGAAAGGAGAACCGGATAAAGCGGCAGGCCATAGAAAGCCTGGTGGTCCGTCAAATGGCCGAGGAGGATCTGTTTCGCCCAATCGTCGTAAAATTGCATGTCACTTCCGCTCGGAAGTAACAAAGGTGAGGCCGTCAGCCGGAGGAGACCAACTAGCCGGAAAAGGAAAACCGCAGCGAAAAGGAAGTGTACCGGGCCGAGGGAATCGGGCCAAAGCTTGCGCATTCTGACACTTAGGCGGATCGGCGCCATCAGGCGTCCCGCTTTCCAGCTGGAACTCGGTCTGACCAGCGGGCAGGCATCCTAAAAAGCGACCCCATTGGCACTAACGCTGCTTTTAACATCCCCACTTCCGCGGTCGGTATCGCGGATCGCAGTCAAACAAACAAGAGATAAAAAGAAAGCAAACAGCATGTTAAACAAATTCAACAAACGCCGTGGGGGTTTCACCCTCGTGGAAATCATGATCGTAGTGGCGATCATCGCTCTGCTGGCGGCGATTGCGGTGCCCGGATTCCTCCGCGCTCGTAAACGCTCACAAGCTAGCCGCATTATTAACGATCTGCGCTTGATCGACTCCGCAGTCGACCAATACGCGATCGAGACCAACAAGAAGAGCGGCGATCCCGTCGTTGTCTCGGATTGGACAAACTACCTGAAGAAAGGGACCAACCTGTATACCACAGGCTCCGACATTCTGGGTAATTCGTACGGCCCACAAACCGTCGACATCCTTCCCAAGGTGCCCGGAACTTCGAAGACCGCCTTGTCGGACGTTACCGACTCGACGTTCTGGTCACCCTATAACTAAGAATCTGACGATTCATTCTCCTGTCATCGGGTTACCGGTGGCAGGGAATGAGTTGTGAGAACGAGACCCAACACATAGTCGCGTCCCCTCGCACCTCGCGCAGTAATAAATAAAATAAATAAATAGAAAGACGCACTCCTAGCCATGCTTAATAAACTCACAACCAGACGCGGGGGTTTTACCCTCGTGGAAATCATGATCGTGGTGGCGATCATTGCCCTGCTCGCCGCCATCGCCGTTCCTGGATTCCTGCGCGCCCGCAAGCGCTCCCAGGCTTCCAAGATCATCAACGACCTTCGCCTTATTGATTCCGCCGTGGATCAATATGCGATCGAAACCGCGAAGAAGACCGGCGATCCCGTGACCGTATCGGATTGGACCAACTATCTCAAAAAAGATACCAATCTTTACGCTACCGGTCAGGACTTGTTCGGCGACGATTACGGTCCGCAGACGGTGGACAGCCATGTGTCGGTGCCGGCCAATGCGAAAGCAGTGCTTTCGGATGTGACGGACGACGCTTTCTGGTCGCCCTTCAATTAACGATCGCGGTTCACTTAGCCATGAAGAGCGTCCTTTCGGCAACGGAGGGACGCTCTCTTGCTTGGTGAACCGAACGTTCCGTTCTAAGTGAACTCAACCTCACAAAATGGAAGCCGCGTTAACTTCTCCTGCTCACACATCCGGCGCGTCTGACGGATCGTTAGGCCGAAAAATCGCGGCACTCTGTCAGCGCACCTGGGCGCGCTGCACCGTGCTCGCGTTGTTCGGATTCGCCGTCCACTTCCCTTCCCTCCAAGGCCAGCTCATTTGGGACGACCAATACCTGGCGCACGACAATCCGTTCATCAAAAGCCCGCTCCTCATTCTGGAGAGTTTCCGGCATTATCTCTTTCTCGATTCCTTCTCGGCCCATTACCGACCGGTCCAAAACATTTCCTACATTTTCGATTACCTCGTCTGGAATACCGACACCTACGGATTCCATCTCTCGAATATTTTTTGGCACGTGGGCAGCGGCATTCTGCTTTATCTGCTCCTGCGAAAATTACTGGGTGGTTTTCGCGGCGGGTCGTTTGCCTCGACGGTCGCGTTTTTCGCCGCACTTATCTGGGTGGTTCATCCCGTTCATAGCGCGGCGATCGATTATATCTCCGGCCGGGCCGATAGCCTGGCGTTCTTCTTCGCGAGCGGAGCGTGGCTACTGTACCTTCGCGGCAGGGAAACCTCGCGAGCCCTCGTTCGCAGCAGTCTTTTCATTCTGGCCGCCTTTTTTCTTCTTCTGGCGCTTTGCTCGCGCGAGAGCGCCTGTCTCTGGGTAGCAATGTTTCTGGCGCACCTCTTCATTTTCGACAAGGCGGCTTCGCGCCGCGTAAGAGTTGCGGGACTTGTGGCGTGCTTGTTGGTCGTGGGCGGGTACGCGTTCCTGCGCCAATTGCCAGAACAACGCGTTACGACAATTGCAACCGCAACTGGCTGGCCGGCGCCGATGCGGGCCACGCTGATGGCGCGGGCCTTGGGCGATTACACCCGGCTTATGATTTGGCCGTCGAACCTGCACATGGAACGCACCGTCTTCGATCCGCAGAGTCTGCAGAACGGCGCCAGCTGGCGTCAGGAGATCGGCGTGGAATATCTCTCGATCCTTGGCCTTGTCGTCGCGGTTGCGTTGATCGTTGCTGCTGCGCGAAAAGGGCCGGCTCGTAGTGTTCGGATTTTCGGCGCGGCCTGGTTCCTCCTCACTTACCTGCCGACCTCGAACCTTTTTCAACTGAACGCGACCGTCGCCGAACATTGGCTTTATTTGCCTAGCGTCGGATTCCTGATCTTCATTGCCGGCTGTTGCCTCGAGCTTACGATCAAGGCACGTCGCTTCGCGATCGTCGCCGCGTGCCTGGCTTGCGTCGCGCTCAGCGCGCGGAGTTTCATTCGCAGCACCGATTGGGTCACGGCCGAAACCTTCTATCAACGGACCCTTGCCGCCGGCGGGAAAAGCCTGCGCGTCGCGCTGAACCTCGGCCGGGTCTATTCGTCCAAGGGCGAATACGCGAAGGCCGAAGCGCTTTTCCGGCGCGTGCTCGAGATCAGTCCCGATTATACGGTGGCGCGCAGCAATCTCGGCGAAGCGCTCTTTCGCCAGGGCAAAACGAAGGAAGCGGAAGGCGTGTTTGCGCTAGCCAGTAGATCGGCAGAGCAAACGCGCAAGGAGTATCCGCGCACCTGGGTCGCGACTCTGAACCTTGCCCATATGCGGCATAACGAGCACGACGACGAAGCCGCGCTCGCCATTCTCGCCAAAGCGCGCACGGATTACCCGGGAGTCTGGGAGCTGGTCCGGTTCGAAGCCGAATTGCTCCGTGAAGTTCAAGGCGCCGATGCGGCATTGCCGTTAGTCCGGAATTTTGCTGACGCCAACTGGTGGCATGCCGACGCGTTCATGGCCCTCGGTCGTCTATTCGCCGAACAAGACGACATCGAAAAAGCCGAAGCCGCGCTTCGTCACGCGAGCTGGCTCGATGTTCACGATGCTGAATCGCTGAACCTGATTGCGGCGATGAAAGTCCGTCAAAACCGGTTGGAAGCCGCTTGCGACCTTCAACGCCGCGCCGTCGCGCGCCAGCCGGATCAACCGCGGCAGTATCTGTTACTCTCCAATATTTTGGAAAGACTGGGCCGCAACGACGAAGCGCGCGCCGCGCAAGCTCGGGTGTCGGAACTGAGCGCGCTCGCTCGAACGCAGCAGGGAATCAACTGACCCAGGCTCCCGGGTTCGAGGAACAAGAATGTCTCTTCTGAGTCGAACCCTCGAACGAACGCGGCCCCATTGGGTGCGCTGTCTTTTCCTCGCCCTTCTCGGAATTGCGGTGCGCTTCCCGGCTCTGACCGGGGAATTGGTCTGGGACGATGCCTCGCTCGTTCGTGACAACCCCCTGGTAAAAAGCCCGCTCCTTTTCGCCGAAACTTTCCGTCATTACCTCGCGCTCGACGGTTCTTCCCCGCATTACCGGCCTATTCAAAATATTTCCTATTTCTTCGATTACCTGATCTGGAATGCCGATCCCTTCGGTTACCATCTCTCGAATCTTCTGTGGCACATCGGCAGCGGAGTTCTCCTCTACTTTTTGTTGCTGCGGTTGCTCCAGCCATTTCGAGATCGCTTTGCGGAGCATCTGATTTCCGGTGCCGCCTTTTTTGTCGCGCTCTTCTGGATCGTTCATCCGGTTCACAGCGCGGCGGTCGATTATATCTCCGGACGCGCGGACAGCCTGGCGTTTTTCTTCGCGTGCGCCGGCTGGCTTGTTTACACCAAAGCGCGTTCGGTCGGGTCGCGTCTCGGCCGCTGCGTGCTCAGCGCGGCCGCTGGCGCGCTTGCGCTGACAGCTCTTTGTTCGCGTGAGACGGGTTGCGTTTGGATACTGCTCTTCCTTTTTCATCTTTTCGTTTTCGATCGAAAGGAATCGTGGCGCTCGGAGGTGAGCATCGCGGCGCTCTGCCTTGGTCTTGTCGCGGTCTACGCCGGTCTCCGGCAATTGCCGTCCCAACATCTGCTTCCTTCGGGATCCGCATCGCTGCCGTTTGCTGAGCGCGGGACGTTGCTGATGCGTGCCCTTGGAGATTACGCTCGCCTCATGATTTTCCCGTGGAATCTGCACGTGGAAAGGTCTGTTCGCGCGTCAACGGACGGCGGGAGCAGCCCACTTCTACTTTACGGCATCGTCACCGCCGCGGCCCTTTGGTATGGAGCGTTTCGAAAAGGAAACGCCCGGCCGATCCGGGCTCTTGGCGCGGGGTGGTTCATTCTCGCGTTCCTGCCGATTTCGAATTTGTTCACGCTTAACGCGACCGTCGCCGAGCATTGGCTTTACCTGCCCAGCGTCGGACTGCTCATCTTCATTGCCGGCGCGTGGCTCGAACTGCCACGAGGCCGGCACGCTGTTTTGGCTTCGGCCGGATGCGTTGCGCTGATGGGTTTAAGCACGCGCAGTTTCGTGAGAAGCGGGGACTGGGTTAATTCGGAGACGTTTTACAGCCGCTCGCTCGCCGCCGGCGCGTCGAAAACCAGGTTCGTTTTGAATCTCGCCCAGACCTACGCCGCGCGAAAAGACTATCCGCGCGCGGAGGTTTTGCTGCGAACGTTGGTCGCGACCAATCCCCATTATGCGATGGGCCGGAACGCGCTCGCCCACCTTCTTCTGGAGGAAGGCAGAACCAGCGAAGCCGAACAGCTGTTTGCCACGACGACTCAAGCCAAAACCGTAATCTCAGATCAGCCGCGCGACTGGATCGCGGCGCTCAATCTCGCTTACATGAGATATTCCGGAAACGATGCGCCGGCCGCGCTCGCCATTCTGGAAAAAGCGCGCGCTGATTTTCCCGGAACCTGGCGCCTGATCAGTTTGGAATCCGAGATTCTCCGAGCAACGGGCGAAAGCGAACGAGCACTTGGGTTGGTCCGAAAATTCCGCGACGCAAATTGGTGGCACTGCGCGGCGGCCATTGAAATGGGCCGCGTATATTTCGAACGGCGCCGATACGCCGAAGCCGAAATCGCGTTGCGTCGCGCAAGTTGGCTCGACATTCACGACGCCGAATCGCTCAATTTGATCGCTGCGCTCAACCTCGAGCAAAACCGGCTCGATGTCGCCTGCGATGCACAACGAAGTGCGGTTCGTCGCCAGCCCGATCAGCCGCAGCAATATTTTCTTTTGGCCGACATCCTCAAAAAAATGGGACGCCACGATGACGCGCGAGCGGCGCTCGCCCACGTCCGGCAGCTCGAGGCGTTGGCGAAAGCGAACTAGCTTTCGCCGGGTCGCGGTTGCGGCGCAGCGTGATAAGCTACGCGCGCCATGGAGATCATCGTGCTCGGAGCCGGCGCCATCGGCAGTCTCTACGGCGCGAAACTCGCCGCCAAGAACGACGTGACTTTGGTGGCGCGCGCCAAACATGCGGATGCGATCAACGGAAATGGTCTGCGCATCGAAGGGTTGGAATCGCAAACGGTGCGGATTCGCGCGACAACGGCGCCCGAAAGGATTGGCCCGAATGCCCTCGTCCTCGTCACGACAAAAGTGCCGGATACGGCAGCGGTTCTCGCGCCGATCGCACAACTCGTCCTCGACGACACCACAATCGTTTCGCTGCAGAACGGTCTCCACAGTGAAAAAATCGCGCGGCGCGCCCTCGGTTCGCGCGGCGTTGTCCTTCGCGGGATCACACAATTCGGCGCGATCTTCAAAGCCCCCGGCGTGATTCAATTCATGGCGCGCGGTTACACGTTGCTTGAAAAACACGATCGCAGCGAGCAGATCGCCGCTGTCCTCAATGCCGCCGGTCTCGATTGCCGCATTTCGCCGGACATCGGTCGCGACGTCTGGCACAAGCTGATCATCAATTGCGTCGTCAACCCGATCACTGCCATTCTCGGTTGCGAAGTCGGGGGAATTGCGAATCCGCAGCTCGATCCGTTAAAAGAACTCGTCATCGCGGAATGCCTCGCTGTAGCGGCGAGCCAGGGCGTAATCCTCGAGGGAAATTTCCAACAGGAGATCAGCGATTTCTTTCGGCCGTCGCACAACATCGCGTCCATGCTTCAGGATCTCCGTCGCGGCCGGCCAACCGAAATCGATTATCTCAACGGCGCGGTCGTCGGGCTCGGCGCCCGCCACAATGTCGCCTGTCCGGTGAACGCCGCGCTCACGGCCATCATCAAAGTGATGGAAGCACGGCGAACTCTGTCCAGCTTTTTTAGCGGCTAAATTTCCGAGCCCGATTTCAATTTTGTTCTCAAAGCGTTCGTAACTGTTCTCAAACTGTTTCATTCGATTCGGTCGAAGAAAGGCGGTTAAATCGCCACCGCATGAAAATCCTGTTCCCTCTCGCGTTGGTCGTTTTTGCTGAGGTGTCCTTTACTCAAGCGTCGCCCGCCACCCCGCCGGCGACACCGCCTTCCCTGGAAGTGACTGCTACGAACGGCGACGGTAAGGACGAACAAAACGTGAGCCGTAATGGGCGCGTGCCGCTGGTCCTGGTCAGGCCGAATCAAGTCGTGCCGGTCACGCTTCAGTTTCCGAGTGAGAAAGCCGGCTTTCCCGTCGCGGCGACGCCACTCGATGGCGGGGAGGTGACTGGGGGGCGCCTCGTCGTCCTGCCCACGGGAAAAGTGATTTTCACGTTCAAGCCTGGTCCGGCGCCCGGGCGCTATCGCCTGCTGGTGCAAACTCCCGTCGAGCAGCACCTCTTGGAATTCTACGTGGTCGATCCTAACAATCCGATCCGCAGATCGTCGGCGCGGCACAACTGATCCTCCCCATGACCAAACGCACGAAGTATCTCCTTTTAGTTTCATTCGGCTGTGCCGTGTTCGTCGAGCCGATGTTCGGCCAGGCTGGCAATGACAATCCCGGCGGCGTGACCAATGAATACCATGGCAGCAGCGAAGTGGCCGGACAGCTGGATCCCTACACGGGAAACGGCCGTCGCGAAATCGACGATATTGTTGTGCCCGGCAGCGTCGGCGCGTATCCGCTCAAGTTCACCCGCATCCTTAACACGCGCGGCCGCGGCGGGGCTAATCAGTTTGGGGAAGGCGGCGGCTGGAATCACAACTATACCTGGGATTTATGGATTCGACCGCCGGACGACAATTACTGCGAGGAGGGCACACAGTATAATTATTGTGGGCCGGTTGGGGCCGTGACCTATCCGGGCGGTGGCGGCGTCGAGTTTTGGACGGACGGTCCTGAACAAACCATCTTTGGCATGAATGGCGAGTATGGCCCCGCCGATAAGTTGATCGATAAGGGCAATGGCTCCTATGAATTGAGGCGGGGAGATGGGGGGTAAGGTCCTTTTTCGGCCGGCGCCGGTGGCGACTGTTTACCAGGCCTATCAGATCATCGATCCTTACGGCCAGGTGACCACGGTGGATTATAATTCCAGTGGCAAAATCACCCGGGTCACTGAGCCTGGCGGACGTTACTTGGAATTCTTTTACCAAAACTTTTCTTATTGGGCCCAGACCAATCCTCCGATGCTAGCGTCCGAGGACGTAATTTCAATGATTCAGTCCAACGATGGTCGCGGCAATGTCATCGAAACAGTCAGCTATGGGTATGAGTGGGTCTGGATTACCAACGCGGGTGGAAGCGCCCGGATGTATAATCTTAAAACCGTCTCCTACGACGACCTCAGCGCTGCTTCCTATAACTACCAATCCGCTAACACGAATTACACTGCGAATAGCATTTCTCACGAATCGGCCCAGGTCGTTCAAAGCTGTGACGACCCGCGTTACGCCGGGCCAATGAAGCAAATTCAGTACGACTATGTGAATTTGAGCGAAGCGTCGCTGCAATTTGTCGGGCGGGGTCAGCTAAAGGCCGAAAAGAACGTTTATGGGCAGGTCGTTTCCCGGATCAATTTTCCAACGTCCTATACCTTTCCGGCCTTCCAGCAGCGGACTGAAACCCGCGGGGACGGACCGAGCAGGTTTTACGATTACCTCGCTTCTAGCTGGACGGACTTCAAGAATCACACTTTTACCAGCGTGAGCCAAAGCAGCCCGCCCGGCTGGCGCATCATCGATGCGCGTAACAACGCCACCACTTACGAGATAGAACCGGTTCTTGGCGCGCTCAAGAAAATAACGCATCCTGGGGACGGCTCGACGAAGGAATATATCTTCACCGATTCGAACAATCCTTACTACCACTACGGGGAAAAGGATGAGAACGGCAACTGGACCTTCTTCGATCGCGACGATCATAACCGTGTCTGGCAGATACGCTACCCGGACGGCAGCACCGAGCAGTTCACCTACAACGGCCTCGGGCAAGTTCTTACCCACAAGCTCAGAAGCGGCGGCACTGAAACGTTCACCTACGATACGCGCGGGCTGAAACAAACGTCTTATCCGCCGGCGACAGAGGGCGACCCCGACCCTTGGAACCACCCGACCCGTTACTATTACTATCAAAGCGGACCGAGCACCGACCGGCTCTACGAGGTGGAGGATCCGCGCGAGAACTGGACGGAATACGAATACAATCCACGCGGACAAGTAACCCATCTCCAGCATCAAGACTACAGCTATGTCCAGAGCGCCTACAATCTTGATGGGACGCTCGCATGGACCTACGATGAGAATCATCCCGGCGGGGCGACGGACGAGAACCAGCGGACACGATATACCTACGACGAATACAAACGCGTTCTCACGGTCACGCTTCCGATGGGCCAACCCAGCACGAACTATTACGGTTTGGATTGGGCGAATCCGCTCCTTCACACGACCAACAACGTTAAGTGGACCAAGTCCCCGCTGTTAAAGAACGTCGTCTACGACTACGACGAAAACCTGCGCAAGCAGTATCAAACGGTCGCGGCAGGCACCACCGACATCGCAACGACGTTTTTTGACTACGATGAGGTTGGGAATTTAACCTTGGTGAGAGATCCCCGGTGGTATGTGAGCCAGTCCGGTTATATAACCACGTATGGTTACGATCAACGCAACCGGAAAATCTGGATGGATAGTCCGATTCTCGCCGATCGCAGCCCAATCACGGGCCATACGATGACCTGGGAATACAACGGCGTGGGGAACAAGACCAAAGAAACCCGGGCCGACGGCGCCTTCCGAAGTTGGGACTACGATGTCCCAAATCGCATTACCCACGCCGTTGATTGGCGAATGAGCACAGCCGAACCCGCGGTCACCACGACTTACACACGCGATCTCCCAAACAATCAAAATGTGACGTTTGAGCATACCTTCGATGCAAAATTGGCGGAGTACAAGTTTGAGTTCGACGCCCTGCACCGCAAGATCAGTGAAACGTATCCAGTCGACGCGTGGAGCGTGGCCAGGACTGAGACCTGGCACTATGATGCGGCTGGCAACATGGACCAGCGCGTCAACGTGGCCGGCAACACCAACACCCTGGAATACGATAACCGAAACCGGCTTCATCGATCGAGCTGGGCCTCCAATGGACCCGTCACGGTGACGAATTACGACGGGGCCAGCCGGATAATTGATATTACGACCAATAACGGCGAGACGGTAGTGGCCTTCGGTTACGACGAGGCGAATCGAAAAATCTGGGAGGACCAAACCGTCGCCGGACTGTCGACCCGGTGGGTTTATACGCCGCGGGACGCCGACGGCAATCGGACCATCTTGCAATCCGGCGGCTACTATTTCTCTTACGAGTACACGCAACGCAATCAGCTAGCCAGACTCCGCGATGGGAGCAACAGCCCGGTCTGCGAGTTCACCTACGACGCGAGCGGGAACATGACGCAGCGACGGATCGCCTGGTTCTACAGCAGCCCGAGCAATTTCGAGTATGACGATTTAAATCGTGTCACGATGTTTGAGGACGGAAACAACGCCGGGATCTACGCGCGGAGCCATTATCAGTACGACACGGTAGGCCGGGAGGCGGCCGTCTGGCGGGACGAGGACGGGAGCAAAGGCGACCGGTTCAGTTATAGTACGGACAATCAATTAACCGCCGCACGCTACAAGGGCGAGTGGGCGTGGGCGGGCGAGCCTGGCAACCCTGACCGGAAGGTGGATTACACTTACACGCCAGATATGCTCAACCGGCAAAGCGTGAATGACAATGGGGCGGTGAGCAATTATGCTCACAGCGATTTGAACCAGTACACAACTGTGGGCGCCCAGGGTCTGAGCTACAACGACAATAGATTCAACCTGACCGGCTATAACGGAGCGACGTTCGCCTACAACGCCCAGAACCAGCTGATGTCAGCGACTAACGGTGGGACAAGCGCGCAGTTCATCTACGACGGACTGGGGCGGTGCGTTAAACGGACGATCGGCGGGGTGACGCGGTTCATCACTTACGATGACTGGAACCCGCTCTACGAGTGGGACGCGTCGGGGAACCCGGTGGGTGCGAACATATACGGGGCGAGAGCAGACGAGATCATCGGGCGCTGGGATTCGAGCCTCGGGTTTCTGTTTTACAAACAGGACAAGCAAGGGAACGTGATGGAGGTGCTGGACCAGAATGGCGGGATCGTGGAGAGGTACCGCTACGATGC
>Ga0137403_10000005_pt2 | contig 179693 bp, 195 predicted proteins | sample CZOMad2_1_16fung_FD_122057 | JGI IMG/M metagenome (GOLD analysis project Ga0137403, IMG submission 122057) | Vadose zone soil fungal communities from Angelo Coast Range Reserve, California, USA - CZOMad2_1_16fungal (Hybrid Assembly) | ecosystem: Environmental > Terrestrial > Soil > Vadose... | reverse complement strand
GCTACTTTCTGCTCGGCGAGCGGATGGCCGGTCCTATCGACGGGCGTGACGTCGGCGAAGGCCCAGTCGCCGCTGATGTTTAGGATGTTGACCTTCCACGACATGATCTTTCCGTTTCCGGATTTTCTGCTCAACCCGGCTAGCACCGCTTTGCGCTCGTTCTTATTTGGATCGACCGCGCAGTTCGCCGCGATGAGGATTGCGCACGTCAGAGCCAACAGTCGAAGAATCATTGGGACCAATCGTCGACGAAACGGGATCGAGCAATGTTTCGATCGGACTCCAGTCCGAGCGTTTAGAATTGGCTCGCCTGGGAAGAACGGCACAGGTAAAAGGAATGGATATGATCAAGAAATTATTCTGCGGTGTTTTCGCCCTTATCATGATTGCGGGTGTTGTGGCGAGTGCGGCGGAACCGGTCGGGATCGAGATCCGGATGAGAAATTCGATTGGAAGGCTAGGTGCAACTAACATTCAACCCACAGTGAAGACGGAAGCCGATGGAACCATGGTCGTGTCTTTCCAAGCCCCGGGGGAGGGGACCTACGTTCTCGTCTACACAACCGGGCCGAACAAAGGTAAGACCGCGACGAGGATCAATGTTTCAAAAGCCGGCCCTGCTACGGCAAAGATCAAAGGCGGCTCGCACTAAGAGTAATACTCCGGTATGACCACGAGCTGGTTCCTTTGGGCGATTCTTTCGGCGCTCTTTGCCGGGGCCACGGCGATTCTGGCGAAGGTCGGTGTGAAAGATGTGGACTCGAACCTCGCCACCGCTATTCGCACGACGGTAATTCTTGTTTTCACCTGGGGACTCGTTCTCGCTACCAGTTCGCTGCGTAACATCGGCTCGCTCTCGAGTCGGACGTGGATCTTTCTTACGTTGTCGGGCGTCGCGACAGGTTTGTCGTGGGTCTGCTATTTTCGCGCGTTACAGCTCGGGCCGGCGTCGCAGGTCGCTCCGATCGATAAGCTAAGTGTGGTGTTCGCAATTGGGTTTGCGTTGATCTTTCTCCACGAACGGCTCGGCTGGCTGCAATGGGCCGGCTGCGCGCTCATGGTAGTCGGCACGCTCCTCCTGGCTGTGCACGCTTGAGCTATTGAGAAGAGTGATCGGCAACCGGAGCGGTTGCCCTACAACGTGAAAGCTTTGAAGAGCAAGCCGATCATCTACTCGCTGGTTAACCTGGTCGGCGCGGCCTGGGTTTATCGCTATCTCATCAGCGGCGGTTGGCTGACAAATCATTACCAGCTTAACGATCCAAACATCGTGAACCTTTTCCTTGCCATCTTCGAGCCGATCGCCGCGCTTGGCGTTATTGCCTACTGGATTTGGCGGACGCGTTTTCTTTACCGGCTTCTTTTCATTCTCTTTCTCATCCAGCTTCTTATTGGCGCCGGGTTTCTCGCGTTCATCGGCTTCTTCTTGTTCACCTGGAAGCCGAGAATGATGTAAAGGGGATTGTAGGGCGGGCGCGTCGCCTGCCGTAATTTGAGATTCGGCAACCGGAGCGGTTGCCCTACAATTTGAGGCATGCCCAGGCTAAGAACGATCGTATCGGGCGGGCAGACTGGAGTGGACCAGGCGGCGTTGCGGGCGGCGAGGAATTGCGGATTGACAATCGGGGGATGGTGTCCGCCGGGACGAGAATGTGAGGCTGGCCTGATTTCGCCGGAGTTTGCGTTGAAAGAAACGCCAAACGATCGCAGTCCGGAAGCGCCGGATGTTCCGCATTCTCAAAGGACGGAATGGAATGTCCGCGATTCGGATGGGACATTGGTGATTGTAGCAGCTTCGCTATGCGAAGCTCGGGCGGGAGATCTCGGCACGGAATGGACCGTTCGTTGCGCAAAGCGTTACAAAAGGCCGCTGCTGCTTTGCGACGTTGATGATTCGGCGGCGAAAAAGAAAATCGAACAATGGCTTGGGTCGAACCTGGTAAGCACGCTGAATGTCGCAGGTCCGAGCGAGCTAACCTCGCCGGGAGTCGGCGATGGCAGCTACGCGTTGCTCAAGCGCGTCTTAAAAGACTTGTAGGGCAAGCGCGTCGCTTGCCCATTCTCGGCTGCGGCAACCGAAGCGGTTGCCCTACAATCATGATGTCGTGGCAGTCCATTTGCTTCGAACAGCGTCCATGACCATCAATTTCAAAACAAACGTAAGAACCGTCATCCGGTACAAAGGACAGGAATATTCCAGCCTGGACCAGCTTCCGGCTGAAGCGCGAGCGGCGTATGAAGCTGCGCTGGTCCAAGGAACCGCGCCGAAGGCTACGAACAGGAATGAGCAAATCACGGTGAACGGGCCAACATTTCGCTTCGGCTGATGAGCTACCGGCAGCGGACAGAAAACTTTACGATAACGCGATCTCGTTGGTGCGAGATAGCACGACGGTTCCCAACGCGCCGGTTGCTTCCTCGAGTTGGGTAACGTCCTCGCAATTGCGCTTCGCCGTTTTGTTAACGGCCATCGCCGTATTGGTTGTCTGGATGGTACGGCTGCTTCACTAAGCAGGTGGATTGTTCAACAGCGGGTTGCCCTACAATCGGAGCCGCCAGCGTGCGCCGCCGAAGTAGATGAGATAGTAACCGAGCACGAGCGCGCCCACGGCCATCGAGCCGGGGATGCCGGCGGCCGCGAGCCAGGAAGTGTCGTGGCCGGTGGTTCGCCAGGCATGCCAGATTCGCCAGAAGCCATAGAGCATCCGAGCAGCGACCGCGAGCGTGATGAGAAGAACGAGCCAGCGATTTGGTGTGTAATAGATGGCGGCGGCGGTCTTTTCCCACCGGGTCACCGCAAGGCCGAGGATTCCAAGCAAGCATCCTGATAGCATGCCGATAAGTGAGTAACTGAAGGCGTGTGGGACCCAGAAGTTAGTCAGGGCTGCGACCCAGATAAAAAGGACAGCGGAGATGAGCAGCGAGAGAAGGTTGACCGTCAGAACCCACGGCCGCGCGAGTCGCCGCGCTGTTCCCGCTCGATAGCGCAGCAGCAAGAGCAACGGCGTCGCGAGGACGAGTCCGCAGACAACAAGCAGCGTGACGATGATCGGTATGACCGGCACAAGCGGATTCTACATTCGGCTGCACAAGGTGCGATGGATTGTTGTAGCGGCGGTCTATGACCGTCGTAATCTCGGAACAGCTTCGGCGGTCATCCGCCTTCGCGCGCTACGGCGTGACGGGGTAGACCGCCGCTACAGGAATAGCATGACCCGCTCGAATTGTTACTCACGGCATTGGTTCGAGTTCTTTCATGCGCCGATCGAAGAAGAGCGGACGCTGCGCGAAGTGGAATTCATTTGCGCGGTCGCGCCATTGCCGGAGTTTCGAAGAGTCCTTGATGTCTGCTGCGGAATGGGACGGCATGCGCGCGAGTTAGCACAGCGCGGCTATTCGGTGACGGGCCTAGACCGCGATGACCGCGCGATTGGCAAAGCACGAGAACTCGACGGTGGACCTCATTACATCCAGGCCGATGTTCGTGATTATCGTCCGGTGAAGTCGGCCTACGATCTCGCGATAATCATGTCCCAGAGTTTTGGTTATTTCGACAGTTCAACGAACGGTGACCTCCTCGGCCGCCTGGCCGGTAGCATTAGGAACGGCGGACGGATCATTCTCGATCTCTGGAACCGCGAATTCTTCGAGGCGCATCAAGGGGAACGGGATTTGGAAATGCAGTCCGGAGTTGTGCGTGAAAACAAGAAGGTCAGGGACGGCCGGCTCTTTGTTCATCTTAGATATCCGGACGGCGCTGAAGAAGACTTTGAATGGCAACTATTCACAGGAACGGAAATGCAAGCGCTGGCGGAATCGGCCGGACTTACAGTGATCGTCGTATGCACTGACTTCAATCAGAAGACACGGCCCAACGGAACGAATCCCCGCGTTCAGTTTGTCCTCGAACGCTATCAAAGATCTTGACGGCTTAAAGCCGTCAAGATGGTGCCGCGCAAGCCGCGACAAGTTGCAAGGAAATCAAGGAGTCGGGAACTATCGGCAACGGCAGCCGACCAGAGGAGGCGCAATGGAGACGGCCTGCCTGGGGCCGTTTGGGGGAAATCGCAGCCTCGTCTTCCACCTCCGGCACGAAGGGCAGGCTAGATCCATGGCGCGAGACGAGCGAGGGAAATGCCTCCGGAATCTCGACGGCTTTAAGCCGTCAAGGTGGCGCCGCGTCTACTGCTGTGGCGCACGGGGAAATCGTATTGCTGGCTCGCGATCCTGACAGTGGTGAAAATCGGGTTCGGTCTAATTCTTGAGAATCTTGAAGCGGAAGCGGAGTTTCCGGTGTTCGAGGAGCTGGCGCCAATCGACGAAGAGGAACGCGGCGATAACAAGAAGGCCGATGACGAGTGTAATAACGGTTTTCGAATTCGCTTCGCCGTGAAGCAAGCCAGAGAGGTTTGCGCTCGCGTACTTCCCGGAAAAGACGAGAACGCCGTCGGTAATAAGCCGTCCGAGAAAGAACGGAATGAGGATGTGCCACGGTTTGGTGCGCGCCATGGCGACGGCGGTGAAAAGCGCGGTCGTGGATAGCGGCGTAAGAGTGTAGAGGAACACGAAGACCGCTGAGGACCATTTTGCTTTCCCGATTTTGCCACCGATGTAACGCAGATTCACGTCTTCGCGGCGGTTCACCAAACGCGATGAGATTTTCGGGATGTAGCGCGTGAGAATGTAGCGTCCGAGGGTTGATCCGATTACGCCAATGACCACCGTGAGCCACGGGTTCAGGCGAAACTTCACGAGCAGGACGACGAGGAGGATCCAGGCGGGTGGGGCAAAAATCGGAATCGTGTCAACGGCCAGCGCCGCGAGAAAGACGAGGAGATATGGCCACATAAGTGAAGACAGAGAGCGTCCTCTCGCCTCCATATCGTGACAACCGGCATTGTAGGGCGTCTGTATCAGCCCCGAATGCTTTCGGGGTTCACCGAAACGACCTGCAAGAGAACCGAGAACGATTCTTAGACGGGCATGAAAAGGTCGCTCGAGGATGATGCGGCGGTTGTTCGGGCAGCGGCCCGGCCAGTCGCCGAAGGGTATGAGGCGCTTCTGGAGAGCGCGAGCACTGCGCAATGCGTCCTGATCGGTGAAGCGTCGCACGGGACGCATGAATTCTATTCGACCCGCGCGGAGCTAACGAGGCGCCTCATCGATGAGCACGAGTTTCGGGCAGTCGCGGTGGAAGCCGATTGGCCGGACAGTTTTAGGGTCCACCGTTTCGTGACCGGGCGCGGCGACGACAAGAATGCGAATGAAGCGCTGAGCGACTTCCGGCGTTTTCCCGGCTGGATGTGGCGCAACACCGTGGTGGTGGAATTTGTGGAATGGTTGCGGGAATGGAATTTACGCCGCGGCTCCGAGAAAGACGCAGCCGGATTCTATGGCCTCGATCTTTACAGCATGCATACGTCGATCGAGGCGGTCCTGAGTTACCTCGATAAAGTCGATCCGGCGTCGGCGAAACGGGCGCGACACCGCTATGGTTGCTTCGATCATTTCGGTGAAGATCCGCAGCAGTACGGACTCGCGACGGTCGCCGGCGGGGCGGAGCCGTGCGAAGAGGAAGTCGTCAGCCAGCTCGTCGAACTGCGTCGAAAATATGCGGAGTTGATCAGCCGCGATGGCCACATCGGCGAAGAGGAATTTTTCTCGGCGGAGCAAAACGCGCGGCTGATAGCGAACGCCGAACGGTACTATCGCGCGATGTTTCATGGCCGCGCCAACTCGTGGAACCTGCGCGATGAGCACATGTTCGAAACGCTGAATCAACTAATCCGCCATCGCGACAGCGGCAAAGCCAAGGTCGTGGTCTGGGCCCACAATTCCCATCTGGGCGATGCGCGCGCGACGGCGATGAGCGCGCGCGGGGAGTTCAATGTCGGCCAGCTCGTGCGCGAGCGGTTTGGCGGGGAAAGCTTTGGGATTGGATTCACGACTAACACCGGCACCGTCACAGCGGCGTCGGATTGGGGCGGGGTTGCGGAACGAAAACGCGTGCGACCGGCGCTAAAGGGAAGCTACGAAGAATTGTTTCATGCGGTCGGACTTCGGAGGTTCTGGATCGACTTACGCGCGCGGAATGAAGCGACTGCATTGCTGCGCGATGAACGGCTCGAGCGTGCGATCGGGGTTATTTACCGGCCAGAGACAGAACGGTTCAGCCATTATTTTGAAGCGCGGCTGTCTGACCAATTCGACGCGGTCATTCATCTAGATGAAACCCGGGCGCTCGAACCGCTGGAACGCGCCTCCGAGTGGGACACCGGCGAGCTTCCCGAAACCTATCCATTTCGCGTCTGATTTTTATGAATACGCAGATCAGTATTCCTGCCGGAACAGCAACGCTCGAAGGCGAGTTAAACATTCCGGACGGCGCGACAGTCCTCGTTCTTTTTGTCCATGGGAGCGGCAGTAGCCGGCACAGCCCGCGCAATCAATTCGTCGCGCGGAAACTCAACGACGCGGGTCTGGCCACGTTGCTGTTTGACTTGCTGACGCGCGCTGAAGAGGCCGTGGACGTTGCGACAGCGCAATATCGTTTCGATATCAGCCTGCTGGCCGAGCGGCTCGTTCACGCCACCAAATGGGCGATCGATCAGCCGGCGACGCGCAACCTGCGCATAGGCTATTTTGGCTCGAGCACCGGCGGCGGTGCGGGTCTGGTCGCTGCGGCCGAAATCCCCCGGGACGTCGGAGCAGTCGTTTCTCGCGGGGGCCGGCCCGATCTGGCCGGCGCGGCTTTGCCCAAAGTCCAGGCTCCGACGTTGCTGATCGTCGGCGGCGAAGACGGCGTAGTCATCGATCTAAATGAAGAAGCGCGGGCGCGAATGAATTGCGAAGTGAAATTGGAGATAATTCAGGGCGCGACCCATCTCTTCGAAGAACCCGGCGCGCTGGAGCAAGTGGCCCAGTTAGCGGCCGACTGGTTTCTGCATCGAACACTGGAGAAGCGCGGGTTCGATGCGCCGGCGTAATGGCGCTGCCTCCCGGCTTATGCCCGCGCAGCGTTTCGCTGCTTCGCTGTTATTGCCAGGCCCGTTCGCTCTTTTGTTCGTAATGCTCGAAGGCAGTTTTTAGACCGCTTAGAACTTCGGCTGCCGTTTCGAACAGCGCCTGCCCTTTGGCGTCATCGACTTTGCCAATGTCCTCCCGAAGATGCTGAATCAGCTTGGTAAACTCTCCGCGGACGTTGGCGGCGTGAGCTCGCGGATCTTTGGACGTGATCGATTCCATAAACAGTCTTCGTTACGCGACCGCTTTTCAGATTCATCGTTTTCCGACCATCCGAAGGCAGCAAAACCGAAGAGTAAGGAAGCGATCCGTCACGCGGGCAACAGATATTGCTGGCATCGCGCTTTTTCGTCATCGTGACCGAGATGAAACGAGCATGAGTAGAATCAAGGCACGCTACGACGTGGTAATCCTGGGCGCGGGACATAACGGGCTCGTCGCCGCGAGTTACCTGACGCGCGCTGGACTCAGTGTCCTGCTGCTCGAGAAAAATGATTACATCGGCGGGGCGACGACTTCGCACAAGGTGTTTCCCGATTACGGCGCGCGTTTATCGCGCTACTCGTATCTCGTCAGTCTGTTTCCGGAGAAGATCATCCGCGATCTCGGATTGAGGCTGGAATTGCGACGACGCACGACCGGTTCGTTTACGCCGTATGTCAAAGACGGGAAGAACGGCGGCCTGCTTTTGAGCAACGTTTCGGAAGAGACAAACGAACGGTCGATGTTCGCGCTAACCGAAAAGCGCCGCGAGTACGAACAGCTCAAGAAGTTTTATCGGTTGTCCCGCGTTTTTGCCGAGCACGCCTGGGATTCAATGCTGGAGCCCCTGGTGGCGCGGAATGAATTCAAGCGCCGCTTCGAGGGCGACGAAGAATCTCGGGAAGCGTGGCGATGTCTCGTCGAGGAACCGCTCGGCCGCGCGATCGAGAGATATCTGCAGGACGACCTCGTTCGCGGCCTCGTCTTAACGGATGGCAAGATCGGCGTCTTTACCCATCCGCACGATCCGTCCCTCGTTCAGAACCGTTGTTTTCTCTATCACCTTATTGGAAACAAGACGGGAGAATGGAAGGTGCCGGTGGGCGGGATGGGCGCGGTCGCAGGCGAACTCGAAAGAACGGCGCGCAAAGACGGCGCGGAATTTCTCACTGACGTACGGCTTGGCGCCATCGATTTCACCGGCAAGAAAAAGACGGTGGAATTTGAAATCGATGGAAAACGCCACGGAGTCGGCGCGCGATCTCTCCTCATAAATTTTGGCCGGAACATTCTCGCGAAATATTCGGGCAAGCGGTATCGCCCCGGCGCAGCAGACGAGGGGAGCGTGTTCAAGATCAACATGCTGTTGCGACGGCTGCCGAAGTTAAAGGCGCGCAGGTATCCAGCCGCCGAAGCGTTCCGCGGGACATTTCATAGCGACGAAGGTTACGAGCAAATGAACACGAGCTACGAGCAGGCAGCGAAAGGCCGGCTGCCGCGAAAGACGCCGTGCGAAGTCTATTGCCACACCCTCACCGACGACAGCATCCTTTCGCCCGACTTGCGGCGGAAGGGTTTTCAAACCCTCACATTATTCGGCCTCGACGCGCCTTATTCGTTGTTCGCCAAAAACAACGCCGCGATGCGAGAACGCGCGGAGAAAAAGTTTCTCGCCAGCATGAACCAGTGGCTCGAGGAACCGCTGGAAGATTGCCTCGCGGTAGCGCGGGACGGGAGTCGTTGCATCGAGAGCAAGACCCCGGTCGATATCGAGCACTCGTTAGGTATGTATCACGGCAACATTTTTCACGACGCGCCGACGTTTCCATTTGCCAATCGCAAGGAACAAGCGGGCACTTGGGGCGTGGAGACCGAGTTCGACAACGTCTTCCTGTGCGGCTCGAGCGCGCAGCGCGGCGGCGCCGTCAGCGGGATTCCAGGCCATAATGCCGCGATGAAAGTACTCGCGCAGTAAATCCTTTATTCCCGAAGCAAACCAGCTAATCAGTTAAACACCATGCATCTAACGAACTCTGTTCTGCCTCGCGTCGCGCTTTCCTTGATCGGTCTCAGCCTTATCGGTTTCGTCGTAAGGATTGACGCCCAAGAGCCCTCGCCGGAACGAAAACCTGACGTTTCAGACAAGGCGCTCATCACCAAACAAACGCCGGATCCGAAAAAGACCTCGCCCGCCGCACCCGGCGCGGTGAAGCAATACACGATCGAGCAATTCATGGCGACCACGCGGCTCACCGGTGCCTCGTTTTCGTCGGATGAAAAGTCGATCCTGTTCAGCAGCAACAAGAGCGGAATTTTTAACGTCTATTCGATGCCGGTGACCGGCGGCGAACCAAAGCAGCTCACCAATTCGACCAAGGAAAGCACCTTCGCAGTCTCCTGGTTCCCGAGCGACGCGCGTTTCCTTTATCGTTACGACAAAGGCGGGAACGAGAACGAACACCTCTACCTGCGCGAGCTGAACGGCACCGAGCGCGACCTGACGCCGGGCGAGAAGACCAAGGCGCAGTTCTATGCCTGGAGTGAGGATCGCAAATCGTTCTTCTTCGGCACCAACGCGCGCGACCCGAAGTTCTTCGACATTTTCGAAATGAGCATCGCCGATCTGAAACCGATCCTCATTTACAAGGACGAGACCGGCTACGTCTTCGGCGCCATTTCAAACGACAAGAAATTCATCGCCTTCGGCAAACCGGGGAATTCCACCGCGGACTCGGACGTTTATCTTTTCAATACCGATACAAAAGAGATGAAGAATCTGACCGCGCACACCGGCGCCGTGGATAATGCGCCGGAGACGTTCGATCCGCTGTCGAAGTTTCTCTATTATCTGTCGGACGACGGCAACGAATTCAAAGGCGTCGTGCGTTACGACCTAACGAGTGGTCAGAAAACGCCGATGGAAAAATCGAACTGGGACGTAGTGTTCATGGGGTTCTCCCGGAGCGGCAAGTATCGCGTGGTCGGCGCAAATGAAGACGCGCGGACGAAGGTGAGGGTTTACGAAGGTGCGACGGACAAGGAAGTGACGCTGCCGCCGTTGCCGGAAGGCGACATCAGCGGAATCCGGTTCTCCGATAGCGAGACGAAGATGGCGTTTTATCACGACGGCTCCCGCGCGCCCGCGAACCTTTACGTCTACGATTTCGCCGCCCAAAAGCCGCTGAAGTTGACCGAGAGTTTGAATCCCGAGATCAACGCGGCCGATCTCGTCGATGCAAAGGTCGTCCGGTACAAATCTTTCGATGGGATTGAGATTCCCGCGATCCTCTATCAACCGCATGGCGCGACGCCGCAGGCAAAAGTCCCGGCGATCGTCCGCGTGCATGGCGGTCCCGGCGGACAGGCGCGGATGCCTTATAGCGCCGGCGTCCAGTATCTCGTCAATCACGGTTACGCCGTGCTCGACGTGAACAACCGCGGTTCGAGCGGGTACGGCAAAACGTTCTACAAATCCGACGACCAGAAGCACGGGCGCGAACCGCTCTGGGATTGCGTCGAGGCGAAGAAATATTTGCAGACCCTGGATTATGTCGACGCGAAGAAGATCGGGATCATGGGCGGATCGTACGGCGGCTACATGGTGCTCGCGGCGCTCGCGTTCAAGCCGGAGGAATTCAACGCCGGCGTGGATATTTTTGGCGTCGCGAACTGGGTCCGCACATTACAGAGCATTCCGCCCTATTGGGAAAGCGAGCGTAAGTCACTTTACGCCGAGATCGGCGACCCGAATACGCAGCTCGATATGTTGAAGGAGATTTCGCCGCTCTTTCACGCTGACAAGATCACCAAGCCGCTGATTGTTTTACAGGGCGCGAACGATCCGCGCGTGATCAAGGTGGAGTCCGACGAAATCGTCGACGCGATCAAGAAGAAGAAGGGCATCGTCGAGTATGTCGTTTTCGACAATGAAGGTCACGGCTTCACGAAGAAGGCGAACGAGATCAAAGGGAACAAAGCGATCCTCGATTTCCTCGACAAGTATTTGAAGGGCGGCGCGGCGAAGAACTAGGGGTCGACGAAGAAAGCGCGCGCCTGGGTGGCGACTGGAGCCGATTGAAAAGTTCGAACGGCGCCGCAACGCGCGCCGTTGAGCATTTTCTGCGCATCCGTTCGCATCTGAAGGGTGCTCGTTCCATAGATGAGCTTCACGTTCAGCGGGCGAGCGGATTCTGGAGAATAGGTCAGGAATTCACCGTAAATGTTCCAGCGCGCGGATACGAGTTTGTTATTCACATAGCCGTATTCGGTATTGGGCGAAGCATTGCCGATGACCGGCTCGAAGGAACGGAGATCGATGTCCGTCTGGAAAATCATCGGCTGAGTGTTCCCGGGATTTGCCTGATCGTAGTCGGAACAAACAAAACTCCATGTGTCGACTGCCGGGCTGTTCGGGGATGGGACGTTTGAATTGATATTCGCGAGGAACTTCGGTTCACTGAAAAGTTTTTTGCCGGCATCGACGGCGTTGGCGTTGGTGCAGGCAACATGGACATGATGGTTGCCGATCAGCTTGGTCTGGTCGTCCCCGTGAAGAAACTCGGCTAGGGTAAGCGTGGGGGTGTTTTTTGCACGTGAAGTGGGATAGGCGAGGATGTTGTATTCGAGCTCGAGCACCACTGAATCGAAGCCGGCGAATTGCGCGGTATAGTTCTGGAAGTTGTAGGTTACGATTCCGTAGTTATCCATCAAAGCGAGGCTTAGCCCGGTATCAGAAAGGTAAGGCTGGAGAATGTCGGGCTTAACGTAGAAGAACAGCTCGCAGTTCAGAAGCGAGTGGTAGTAAAAGGGCATCGAGAGCCCATCGGGAACGGGTGGCAAGACAGGTTGGTTTTTCGCAGCTTTGAGTTTCTTGCTCATCGAGAAGAAGGATTGGCGCCTTCCAGGTCTTTCAAGACGTTGTCCGCAGCCCAGAATGCCAGGGCAGCGATCGTAAGGGACGGGTTACCGGTGGCAATCGTAGGAAAGACTCCACTGCCGACCAGAAACAGATTGGGATGGTCCCACGAACGCTGGTTGCGATCGACGACGGAGTTTTCTTTCGTCGTCCCCATCCGATACGTGCCCACAATGTGGCCTGATCCAAAAAAATCGAAGTTATAGGTCTCTCCTGTTTTCGGGTCGGTGTAGGTAAAATAGCCGCCGGCTTTTTTGAGTTGAGCGAGCGGTTTTTCAAATGGCGTTACCCCCGCGGCGGCGAATACCTGGTCGGTCAACTTTTGCGCGGCTACAAAGGCGCGTTTCGTGTAATCGGATAAATTATAGTTGATCTTCGGGCGCGGGATGCCGAGGTCGTCTTTCAGGTCTGAAAGGGTCACCGTGTTTGAATCTTCCGGCGATTGCTCAACGAGGAATCCGAAACGGCATTGACGCGTAAAGATTTCGTTGAGCTTGTTCAGAAGCGTCACGCCGAACAATTTCTCGCAGTTCGGATTGTTGAGGTTGTTGTTTGTCCCGTCGACAAAGTCGAACACGGTGTTTTCCGGATCCGCTGCCGCGAAGTTCCAGCCCTCATTCCCAAACTCAACGCGAAAGGCCGCGCGATCGCTGCGGAAAGGTCCGTCGCGAAGACTTTCGATGCCGGCCGTCGCCAGGGGACCGCGATACGGAAAGGTTGGATCCTTGGTCAGTCCCCAACGCAGAAACAGCGGATGATCCATCAGGTTCTTACCCACCTGTCCGCTCCTGTTGGCGACGCCGGCCGGCAGTTGTTCGTTCGAGTTGAGGAGTAACTTCGGAGTTTCGATGGCATGGCTGGCGATCACATAGATTGTGCCAGTAACCACGACCGTCCCAGTGGGTGACTTCTTTTCCAGATTATCGTAAGTGATGCATTCAATCCCGACGACCATCTTATTTTCCTGGTCGAGCTTCACCTTGGCGGCGACGGTCTGATACATTACGTCCACATTGCGCTGGCCCGCACCGTCAGCAGTGTCGAGCGCCTTGTTAAAGGTGATGGTCGGATCGTACTTCGCCTGGATGGGACAGATCGGAATACAGTTTGTGTTGCCCGCGCAGACGCGCCGTCCATCGTACGGACGCGAGTTTCGGCCGGCCGGAGTCGGGGAAACGGTTACGGCCTGTCCCTCAAACTGCTGTTTGCCGTTTACGGCGTCGGCGAACAAGTTGTCCGTAAGAGTGAGGGGAATTTCCGGATTAGGATACTGGTAACCCGGCGTGAAAGTAAGCCCGAGATAAGTTTGACGAGCCACATCCGCGGAAACACCGATTTCCTTTTCGGCATCGTCGTAATACGCGGTGGAGCGACCCGGCTGGGGCAGGCCGAGGTCCTCGTAAGCAATGGGCCAATCAATCCCCTGGCGGTACTTTGACTGAAGTTTAAAATCGTTGGGGACGAAACGAAAACTGCTGCCGAGCCAATGCCACATGGTGCCACCACCGCGGCGCTCATAGGTGCTGCTGAACGGTAATGGCGAACTGCTTTGATCGAGATAACTTTGGGACGGGTCCTTCCAATTGAACAAATCGACAACCGTGGCTCGAGGCGCATTGGGATTGTTGGGATAGGCTGATTCTGGTGTCTTGATTAGATTAGTGTAAAAGTGCTCCACGTAAGCTTCGCGGCTCGTCGGGACGGAGGCGCCAGACTCGATAACGAGCACTTTCTTTCCGGCCTTGCCCAGCTTGTAGGCCATGATGGAGCCAGCCAGCCCGGCGCCGACGATGACGACATCGTATTTCTTATTTTGCGCCATTGGCCGAATCTCCGTTGGTGGTTTGGATGAATTGTTTGAAAGCGGGAGGCGGCTGGGCCCAATAACCGAAACTCCACATGCTGTAGCCCATCGGGTGGGATTGCATGACCTTCCAGACGAGGCTCTCCTTGTAGGCCTGTAAGGAAACGACTTGGATGGCGGTTCCTGGATTTGCGGGGTCATACCACGTGCCCATGAGCCACATTTTGATTATGCTTCGCGCGACTGGCCCGAGCGTGGGATCATCAAGGACGAACGCGGCCGCTTTCTTCGGGCTACCCAGGGTACCAACTTGAGTTTCGAAAGTAGAAACCAGCGCGCTGAAAGTAGTCGGCGAGACCTTGCTTGCCTGACTGTTGATCATTGCCAGGTATTGATTGGCGATGCCGATAGGATTAAGCGCGGGCTTGAGCTGCGCTGCATTCACGCCCGTTAGCGCCGAGGAGAGAGTTACAAATTGGTCCAGGGATACGGGCATGACGTTGGGTCCGCTATTGCGCTCGCTCGAGCAGGTAGGTGAAATCGGAGAAAATAGGAATGTTACTCGGGCGCGCGCTGGTATAGGTGGTTGCGTTTGCGTGGCACTCCATGCAACTGGAAGAGACATTCGGGACCTTGCCCTGGATGTAGCTTTCCAAGGTGCTATTGCCGAGGAACTGCGGAGCCGGCGTGCCGATCCGGTCCACGGGCGCTGAGGTTTCAACATCACAGGTCGCAGCGGGGTTGGTGGGCCACTGCGTGCTGACGAGTTCGTAGTTCAGCCAGACGGATTCCGGGTTCACCTTGCGCAACGCGGCCTGGAAAAGATCATTCAAGGCTTTCTGGGCAGGCTCGATGGGGATCTTGCGCACGATTTGAACCCGGCGCTCGGGCGGCTCGGTCTTGTTTGGATCCCACGGGCGCGGCGGTGGTTCGTTTGGTGAAGGAGCGGGACTCGCTTTGCTGAAGAAGTTATACCGTGGTTTCGAAGGCGTCTCTCCTTCCGTGGGGCAGTTATCCACGTGTTCGAAGGTCGACCAGACCCATTGCGGCGCACCGGCCGTCTTGTGGACCATATGAATACCTACCAGACCAACCGTGAGTAACTCACATTTTTCGGCGACCGGTGGACTGCTGGAGGGCGGGGTATAAACGATCGCTTCGGTGGTATGAAAGCGGCCGCTCTTCTTTTCCTCGTCGCCTAAGATTTTCCACGACGCCTTGACCATAATGGCGCCAACATTACCGGGGCTTGGACTAGCAGAACTACAGGGAAAAACAACGCTGCTGGCGGTGGCCTGGCCCTTTTTGCTATAGAGCTTGTTCGCCACGATCGAATCGAACATCGGCTCGTTAACCACGATCTCGAACCGGGCGTAGCGGCCGTTTTGATCGATGAGCGGGCCGGTCTTAAAAGGCTGAGTGGAATCGTTCAGGACATTCGGGGTTTTGCCGACTTGATTAAGAAGTGTCATGCCGTCCTTGAAGAGAGCCTTGCAGGCGGGCGGCCAATTTTCTGGCGCAGTCCGGAGCGTTCCCCACGGTGAAGGCGGCGCGCCCCCAGGAAGGAAGATTTCGTAAGCCTCCTTCCAACTCTGCCAGACCGTGGGCGCATCCTTGGTTCCAATCGGTATGGATGGGTCCGGTTGCCCGTTCGCTTTGGCAGGCCAGTTAAGAGCGATAAAGGTATTCCAAGAGAGAACGTCGAAATCATGCTGCAACCCTTCCAGGCTGCCATCGCCGCTAAAGGTGATATCGAAAGGAATGTCAGAGCTAAGGACGGGCAGCAATGGGGCAGGCGAAACCGAGGCGGTCGAAACCGCAGGTTGCGGAGTTGGCGTCGGACCGCCCGGGGTTGCTTTTGTAGCTGAATCGCGCTCAGGACAACTCGTCAGGAGCGACACCGTAACCAGTGCACCTGCGAGAGCGGCCGACCTTATTTGAATAGGCTTTATGGGGGTTGTTCTTTTCGAAGCGGGGTTAGCTTTAACTGGGGAGAATCATTTGGGGGGCTCGGTCTCGAGAACGTCTCGCACGATCGGGTGGATGATCTCACCGTCGCTGGCGGGTTCCGTCTCCTTGGCTGCTTTAGCCGCTTCGGAGGGAGCCATTGCTCTCATTTGGAGCTCGGCTGCCGGAGTCATCGGAGCGATCTTTTTCGAAGGCGTCGGCTGTGGTGGCGCCGCGTAGATGCCGCCTAGTTTTGTGTAACCGGCGTCAAAATTCTGAAGGCTAATTGCCAGCTGAAGGCTGAAGTCCGACGACTTGGCTTTGGCGTCGAACGGCACCGCGCACTTCTCATTCTGGAACCACCGCATCCAATCTTTCGATCCTACCGGTGGCGGCTTGGCCGTGAAAAGGGGACTCATGGCGGAGAGCGCCGGGTATTCCGCAGTCAGGTGGCAGCTCATGCAAGAACTCTGCGGATTATCGACGGGACCGTTGAGACGCCCGTTCCAACCGAGATGGGTTGGGGGCAGCTCTTTCGGATTAGGATTGATCGCCGATTCCTTCAGGTTGGGATTGATCTTTGTCTCCGTCGGCGTCGGATTGGTATAAGAGCTGTCGGTTATCGTCGGGTCGTTGCCCCACATGATCCCGACTGGAACGAGATTTTCCCAACCCACCTTATTCGCGAGCTGGCCGTTGTATTGAAATGTCCCGAAGAACCAGCCGTCGGGCGCGCGGCGATCCTTTATGGCGATGTCCATTTGAATCAGGTTCACCGAGCGCACCGACCTGGCGAACTCCTGGTAGGTTTTCTGAATGTAGCCCATCCATTGCACCGGGTTGACCAGCGAGGGCACTTGCTCGCTCGGCACGTCAACGAAGAGCAACTTCGAGATCACGGTGCCTTCCAGGAAACCATTAGGCGTGGTCGTCGCACTGGCGTCCGGCGCGAAATGATTTTTCCACACCTGACCGATGGAGTAGCCACCGAAATCATTGAAAAAACCCACCGCATAGGTCTGGTAATTCTCCGTCGGTGTCGGCCGGCCCTGACCCGCCGCCAATTGGCCCGGCTGCACCGGCGCTTCCTTGGTCAACCCATGGACGCTTTCACGCCCGGTATCGCCGTAATGCTGCCACGGAATGTGATACCATTTCCGGACCTTGTTCTCCTGCACGCGCCAATCGATTTCGAGGTTGCCTTCAAAGCAATAATCTCGAACTGCCATCATGTAATCGTGCCAGGCGGCAAAGTCCGTATTGGTCACAGCCTTCGGCAACTTGGCGAAGAACGCCGGCAGCTTGCTCGGGTCCGGCTTCTTGGTCGGATAATCCTGGCTCAGGACGAAGTTCGGCGCCGGCGACGGCCCTGGAGGAGCTTGGAAGCCGTAGTCGGGGAACTTTTGCGGCGGAGCTGGAGGCGCCGCGCCTCCGATGCTGAGCAGTTGCAGAGTTCCGAACAGGACCAGGCCGCGGACAAGGGGAGTTTTCATTGGGGAAGGGATTGGATGCCCGAGTGTGTCCAACTACGAATCCGGCTGTAAAGCAGAAACTCTCACACGCCGTCAGTTCTCTGTCGGCTGCTAATCTAGGGACTTAAGACACGGCGACTTCGACCTGCAGAAGATGATTGATCATGTAAGTCCCGCGATCGCCGCCGCGCTCCGCGGCCTGTGTGGCGCCACGTGAATCGGTCGCCCGCGCCATGATCGTGATGCGACCGGCCGTCGCGGGAGTGCGCCATTCGTATTCCCAAAGCCGCCAGGCGTTCTTTACTGGATCGCCGAGAAGCTCGGCTTCCTTCCACGTTTCACCTGCATCGCAACTGAGTTCAACTCGCGTGATCTCGCCGGTCCCCGTCCACGCGGCGCCGTGAACGCGATAGACCGAGTTCGCCGCGACGGTCTCGCCATTTTCCGGCCGCGCAATTTCGGCTTTGGTTTGTTGTTCAGTGAGCGGCGCGAGCGTCGGAAGAACTCCGGAACGGTCCCAGTAACTGTAGTCGAGCGACTGATAAAAACCGTTGAACGGTTTGTCGGTCACGATGATTCGGCGCAGCCACTTCACTGAAGCCATCGCGTACCAGCCCGGCACGATCGCACGCAGCGGAAAGCCATGCGTCGCCGAAAGTTTCTCGCCGTTCATCTCGTAAGCGAGCAACACATCAGCGCGCCCTTTATTCAGCGGCAGACTGCGAGAGAACGAAATCTTGCCTGATGGCGTCGGCGTCTTATCCACCTGGCCTTCATCAGCGCCGTCCAGGATAACTTCGATCGCACCGGCTTTCGATTTCGCACGTTCGAGCACTGCCGCGAGCGGAACGCCTGTCCATGTCGCATTTCCCACCGCGCCCAAGCCCCATTGCACGCCCTTGGCTTTCGGCTCCAAAAAAATGCGATTGTTACCCGCGCACTCCAGAGTCGCGGGGATGGTGCGGGATTCCATCGTGCGCAGTTCGTCGTAGCTCAGTTCGAACGGTGCCTCGACTTCGCCTTCGATTCTCAATCGCCAGTCGCTCGCCGAAATTTCCGGAATTGGAAAATGGCAGCGGACATAGAACGATTCGTTAGGCGTGATGAAGCCATCGAGACCGGAGAACGGCATCTCGAGATTGAGCGGATCCTGTTCGCGAACGATCAGGTCGCTCATTTCTCGACTGGCAATTTCGCGGCTTTCCAGGCGTGGAAACTTCCGGGGAGATTACGGACGTCGGTGAACCCTTCCTGTTGAAGTAAACTCGCGGCGAGACTGGCGCGATAACCGGTCGCGCAATAAACGAGAACGGGGCGCTGCTTGTCGAGCTCGCCGGAACGCTTCGCGAGTTGCGGCAGAAAAATGTGGGTCGCGCCCGGGATCCGGCCGTTTTTCCATTCGGCAGGGCCGCGAACATCGAGAAGCTGAAGGCCGTTTCGCGACGCCTGCAATTCGTGGATCGTCATCTGCGGCAATTCGCGCAACGGATAACCGGCGTTCTGCCAGGCGCGCATGCCGCCGACGAGATAGCCCGCGAATTTCGTGTAGCCGGTGCGGACAAAAAGCTGCGCGACCTTTTCGACGTCGCCGTCGCTTTCGAGCACGAGCAGAATCGGCTTTTCCGGATCGAGAAGCCAGCCCGCCCAGATCGAGAGAATCGGCGAAGCAGCAATGTTGAGCGCGCCATCGATGTGGCCACCGCCGAACGCCAGCATCGTGCGGGTGTCGACAAGGGGATATTTTTTCTCCTCCATCATTCGCTTGAACTTCGCGGGCGCGAGCGCGGGAATGGCCGGCAAATTCCCGAGCACTTCGGGGCCGGCTGCGTTCACTTTTTTCATCCGCTTGTAGTAGGTCGGTTCGGGCGGCGGAGTAGCGAGAGCGTAATCGACAAAGTCCTGACGCTCGTTCTTTTGATAATAAGGATTGAAACGCTTCTCGTAGCCGATCGTGCTATCGAGACGCTCGCCAATGTCGGCGCCGCACGGAGAACCGCTGCCGTGCGATGGATAAATGATCACGCCATCGTGCAGTTTGGCGTAAAAACCCCAGACCGTGTCATAGAGCTGCGACGCGAGTTTATCAGCGTCGCGTCCGAGAAGATCGGGCCGGCCGGCGGAGCTGACGAACAGCGAATCGCCGGTGAACACGCCCCACGGGGTGTCGGCGTGATCTTCTTCGGCGGCCACATAGCTCACGTGTTCGGGAGTGTGTCCCGGGGTGTGGCGCGCGGTCAAAATCAGGGATCCAAATTTGAACTCGTCTCCATCCTTCACCGGTTCGCGATCGAAGCCGTATTCGGCGCCGCCCTCACTGCTGGCGTAGATTTTTGCCGTCCCGGTGCGGGCGGCCAGTTCGCGCGAACCGCTCACCAGGTCCGCATGAATGTGGGTTTCGAGAATATGAGTGATCGAGACGCCGTTTTTTCGCGCCAGCTCCAGATAAATTTCGACGTCGGGCCGCGGATCGATTACCGCCGCCATTCCTTCTTCGTCATCGCCGATTAAATAAGAAACCGCGGCGATCCCATCCGTTACGATTCGTTCGAAAATCAGAGACATAGGCTTTCGAGAGTTCGGTTCGCATCCCGAACCGGCGCCGCCTTTATACAACAAGATTTCCCGGGTGTCTGCTCGAAAAGCGCCAACAAACCCCGGCCTTTCCGTCCAATCCAAACTTTCGGGGCCCTGCAAATCTTGACGGCTTTAAGCCGTCAAGTTGGGTTGGCCGGCAATCGACGGATGGATCGAGGAAAAAAAAGGGCGTCCGACTTGGTCTTTTCGACGGCCGTGAGGCAATGCTGTTCTCACGGCGGCGCTTACGGAGTGGGTTTTCGCTTTCTGGAGTCGGCGCGTTTCGGCGCGGGCCGAGCGGCGGCCGCGGTTGTTTCGTGCACCGCCGTTTTCGCTGCTGGAACGAACGATTGACCGCGGTAATGCTGCGTCGTGATACCTAGAACGAAGGTGGCGAGGATGAAGCAGGCCGTCCGCTTTTCTTCCGGCGTGAGGACGAAGATCTGACGGCGCTGGTTTGACTTCGACCTCACTCAGCCCGCGGCCTCACATGCAGCGACCGATATTTGTGGCGAATGTTCGCGTCGTAGAACCGAGCCTTCGAACGCGCGCTGATCAACGCGTCATAAACATCCGGCGCGACGCCGAGATAACGATAAATGGCACCATTGCGGAATTCGATTTCGAGCGCGCGAAGCTTTTTGCTGTAACCGACCGCGGCGAGGGCGGACGATTGAACCGGCACGCGCCTGATGTGGGACACGATCCCGACGGGCTCGGCACGAAGCGTTATCGCGAAGAGGAAAATGCCCGCTAATGCAATGGGGGGAAACCGCCGCATGGCGCTTCTTGTAGCTCGCCGACGTGCCAGCGGTCGAGAAATTATTTGCCGAGCGGCGTCGTTACCTCGGTCCCGGCTGGCGGCGTAAATTCGAATGTCGAGGCGGGAATGGCGCCACGGGTTTCGTTCGAGTAGGTCGTAACGATCCGGTCGCCGTTCGGCTGAACCATCTCGGTGCGCACAACCTGCAAATCGTTGTTCATCCTGATCGTAAAAGTTTGAAGGAAACGTTTCATCGATGGGTTCCGGGGCAAGAGTTGCATTTGGTAGCCGTCGGCCTCCTTTGTCGCGGAGATATGGTAGGTCGCCTCGACGTTTTCGAGGTTCAGACTCGCGGTGATCGCGTTGATTCCGGCCTCGAGCGGCGAGTGTTTGCCTAACGAGTAGCGCTCGGCCGAGTTGAATTTCGGATAATAAATCCAGAGCTGCTGGCCATCGCTGATGGTGATGCTGGGCGAATTGCCTTTCGCTTCGCGGCGAAACTTGTTCGGACTCTGGAACCAAATCCGGCCGCTGCTAGCGATCGGTTTGTTCAACATCTTGACGCTTTTTTCTTCCTGGAAATCCGCCTGAAGCTGCGGTGCCGCCGCGCGCTTCTCGCGAATCCGGCCGAGGAGCGACTTCAGGTCGGCGGGAGAGAGCGGCTCGGCGCGGAGGAAGCGCGCGGGGAGTAAGAGCAAGAGTAAGAGAAAGACAAAAAGAAAGCGTTTATACATTTTCAGTCTCTTTGACGAACGGCTGCAAAGATTCTTCGCGCCAGGACTTCGGTTCAGCCGCAGCCGCCGCCGGTAAAGTGAAAAAGATCGTCGCGGCCAGACTCCAAAACAAGCCCAGAGCACAGGCGTAACCGAGACCGGCCAGGGTTGGGTTGTTTGCCGCGCCGAGGGAACCGAATCCGCAGATCGCGGTGAGACCGGCGAGGATCACCGGCTTCACCACTCCCGCGACATCGTGGTCCAGCTGTCGCGCTTTTTGCCAGACGAGCAACACGTAGATGCCGTAATCGACGCCGATCGCCAGGACGAGACGGAACGCGAGCACGTTCAACAAATTGAGCGGGATTTGGAGAAGTTTCATCGAAGCGATCATCGCGCAGACCGCCATCGCCAGGGTTGCGACCTGGATGAGCCAGAGTCGCCAGTCGCGATAAAGCAACGCGAGCAACGTCGCGTCGAAAAGCGCCATCAAACCACTGATCAAAATCAACTGGCGATGCGACCACGGGACGAGGTCGGTGAGGGTGAAGCTCCAACCCGATAGCACGATCGGGACTCCCGGGACCGGCAGTTCGCGGCGCAACATTTCTTTTTGTTCCTGGGTCTCCACCGGTTCGTTCGTGGTGACAAAGCCGGTAGTGAGCACTGGATCGTGCGCGAAATAGCGATCGATCAGGAACCACCAGCCGGAAGTTTGCGGCAGCACTTCGCGCCAGTCAGGCAAACGCGTTGATGGATCGGCCGCCGCCTTCAGTTCCTCGAGAAGCTTGAAACCGGAGGCGAAAGTTTCCGGACTGAATCCCTCCGCGGCCAGCGCGGTCTCGAGAGCCTGTCGCGTCGCGGCGAAATCGATCGCGGCTAGTTTCTGGCGATTCACCTCCAGCCGCCGCGGCGAAAGAGCGAGTGCGGCCGGCGTGGAAAAACTTTTTATTTTGCCTGCGGCTTGAACTTCGCGCCAGTGCGGTTCGACTTTCTGCCAGTAATCGTGAAGCTGCTGGGCGTTCTCCGCTTTCACCATGCCGATGACCGGTTCCCAGCGCGCCGGCATTTTTTCCATGATCGTCTTGAGCGCATAACCGGCGTCGCTGCGCCTCGGTTCCATCGAATGAGTGCTGGCATCGAAGATCAACGGCGGCTTTGGCACGAGCGCGACGGCGCTCAGCAATAAAAGGAGCGGCACCGAAATCCAGAGCATTCGCCCGGGGTGCAGCACGGCCCAGCGAACGTAGCGTTTCACCAGCGTAAACATCCAATCGTGGCCGGGCGCGGGAGTTTTGCGCGGCAGAAAAAGAAAGAACACGGTCAGCATGAAAATCCCGGCGAGCGCAATCCCGAGCGCGATCAGGACGCCGAGTTGCGTGAAACCGCGCGAGCCGGCGAGCATCAATGCGAGAAAACCGACAGCAGTGGTGAGCGCGCCGAAGAAGATCGCTTTGCCGAGTCCTTGCACGGCCTCTCCCACTGCGGCCGGATGATCCTCGCCGTCATCGCGCGCCTGTTGATAGCGGCCGAAAACAAGAATCGCGAAATCGACGCCGAGTCCGATGAGGATCGCGCAAAAACCGACGGTCACCATGTTGAGCTCGCCAAAAATCAGGAGCCCGGCGGCCAGCGCGACGAGGCAACAGAGAAGGAGCGAGATCCCCATCCCGAGCAACGGCAGCCAGCGGCGAAAACCCGCGTAGAAAACTCCGCTCACCAGAAGGATTGAACCCAGCAGCGTGATGACAATGTCGTGCCGCATGCTGAGCGAAATCTCGGCGACGTAAGCCGAGCGTCCCGTCACGAGGATCTGGAGCGGACCGCCATCCCAGCCTTCGTGCGCACTCTGCTGAAATGCTTTCACTTCACGCATCAACTTCTGGCAATCGAACGCGCCGATGCCGGGCTGGTTTGTGACCGTCAGAAAAACGCGCATCGTCCGGTCCGGTGAAGTGAGCGGCTGATCTTCCTCGATCGACGCGTTGCCCGCGAACGGTTTCAATGCCGGCGCAACCATGCCGAGCGGATCGAGCCCCAGCTCGATCTGCGGCCGAGGCGAGCCCGCTTCGATTTCTTCGTGCAAACGATGCAGGCGCTCCTGGATCTTCGGCGGTTGCAGGAGCGTCAGAGTTTCGTCAAATGCCGCCGGATCGAGATTCAGGAGGAGCGGCACCGCGATCGATTGCAAATCGTGGACGCCTTCGGCTGTTTCCATCGGCACGCCTGCGAGAACGCGCCGGCACCACGGTTGATTGCGCAGACGTTCGGCGAATTGCGGCGCGAATTCTTCCAGCTTATCGGCGTCGGCAGGTTGGCAGACGAGCGCAAAAGTCAGGTCGCGCACCTGCGCGAAATCGCGGTTGTAAACTTTCAGTCCCTCGACCGATTCGAAACCGCCCGGCAACAGATTCAAAACTTCCGTATCCAATTTCATCCGCAGAATCAGGACCGCGATCGAAGCGGCGCTGATCAGCGCGACGGCCGCCCAGACCAGGCCGCGTCGTCGCGTGACGAGTTGAGCGATCGTGGAATGAATGGCCATTGGAAATTTGCGAACCGCGGCGACGGCCGCGTTTCAAGTCAAAAGCGGAACGTGAACTTTTCGCCGCGGTAGGAATGAGTCAGCGATGTTTTGTCCCCGAGCGCCATCAGTTTTTCGCGCAATTCCAGCCAGCCGCGCAAATGCGCCGGCGCATGGGCGGTGCTTCCGGACCAGCCGACGCCGACGAGCGGGCCTCGCACATTGAAGTTCGTCGCGTCCTGCCGAATCTCGACGAGCGTTACGCCCGGCCCCTTCGTAAACGTCAGCTCGAAGTCGCCCGCTTTGGAAAAACGGACGAGCACTTCGCCGATCAAGGTCGTCCGTTTGCCGTGATACAAAAGCTGGCCGTTGCGCGCCTGCCAGTCCGGCGATGGCCCGATGAATTGATGAATGGTGCTGCAGCTCGAGAACATCCCGGCCAGGATGAGCAGCACGACGAACCGAAGACTCGTCACGAAACTGCCTCCAGTGCTTCCGCCGTCTCCTGCGCGTCTTCCTTTTTCGGCACCAGCGTCCGCCGCGGACAGAGCGGAATCCAGCGTTGCAGCCTAACGAGTAGATAGAAAATCCACATCCGCCATTTGATCGCGAAGCTGTCGCCGATGTTGCCGCCGAGGACCGCGTTCACCGCCGGCGGAATTTGAAACAGATCCTGCGGATGGAGGAAGACCTCGATGAATTCCTTCGAATACCACGCGTCGACGAAGCGGAGATAAACGTCCATCGCCTTGTTGATGTTGCGCGCGTAACGCGCAAACAATCGCCGGCGTTTTGCCGGACGATCGAGCACTACGTGCAATGCGTCGGCCGCTTGTTCGCCGGCGAGGACGGCCAGGAAAACGCCACTGCTAAAGACCGGATCAATGAACCCGGCGGCGTCGCCGGCCAGCATCCAGCGATCGCCGGTCAGCTGCGTGCTGCGATAGGAAAAATCGGCGGCGGTGCGGACGGGTGTCACGCGTTCGGCGTGGCGCATTTGCTGCATGAGCAGCGGCTGATCCTCGATAGCTTGCTGGAGGAAATCCTCGGCGCTCAGCCCGGACTTCTTGAAAACTGCGCCATCGAGCACGACGCCAATGCTCGTGCGCGTGGCGGTGAGCGGAATCACCCAGAACCAACGATCGATCGCCCGCACCATCCGGGTCAGGGTTCCATCGCGACCTTCGGCGCGGCTCATTCCATCGTAATGCGCGAAGATGGAAACTTTCTGGAGATGCTCGTAGTTCTTCTTCAGTTTGAACTTCGCGCTAAGAATCGAATTTCGTCCGCCGGCGTCGATCACGTAGCGCGCCTGGATTCGTTCGGAAACGCCATTCTGCCGTCGCGAAATCGCAAGGGTGGCGCCGTCGTCCGAAAAATCGACGTCATCGACACTCGTTTCTTCGCGAACTTCCGCGCCGCTCTCCGCGGCATGATCGAGCAGGACCTTGTCGAAGTCGGCACGCGTGACTTGATACGAGCGGTCGGTTTGCGAACGAAAGCCGTCCTCGAAATAAAATTTCACGCCGTCGTCGCCGCAGGCGCCGTACATTTCGCCGCCGAATTTTTCCATGAACCCGGCCCGGGCGAATTTCTCGTGGAGGCCGAGGCGGGTGAAAGCCTGCATGCTGAAGGGGAGGAGGGATTCGCCAATGTGGAAGCGCGGAAACTTGTCGCGCTCGAGCACGATCACGCGGCGTCCGGCGCGCGCGAGAAGGGCGGCTGCCACGCTGCCGGCTGGTCCGCCGCCGATAATCGCTACGTCAAAAGGGTCGCCGCTCATTCGGTGCAACGTAGCAAAGTTCGCGGCGAAGCAAAGCTTGGTGGATCGCGCGCTCCGTCGCGCGATGTCTTATTGTAGCTTCGCCGCCATTTTGCTGGCATCGAGCGCGGAGCGCCCGATCCACCTACTGCACGATGGGTAAACGAAACTTCGCCCGGGCAGCTTCGTATTCCTGCTGCGGCATCTGGACGAGAACCGGCCGAGCCGCGGGATTCAGCCAGCGCAACAGATTCACCAGATCTGGTTCCGGCATCGCCGTGCAACCAGCGGTTGCCGACCGGGAATCCTTCCAGATGTGCAGGAAGATACAGGAACCGGCGCCGGGCGTGGCGCGGGAATTATGCGCGACGACCACGCCCCATTTGTAGAGATTGTCGGCCCGCAACATCTGTTCGGAGCTGTGCCAATCGATTTTCGCCACCTTCGCACGATCGACCAGCCGGTTGTAATAGCGGGAGCGCGGATCGTCGATTCCTTCGGTCTGCGCGGTGAGCGGAACATACGAGAGCTTGATCCAACGCGCCGCCGATTTTGGCGCATAGCCGAACGCCGGACCGAGCCGGAAAATTCCAGCCGGCGCTTTGTTGTCGCCTTCGACTTTGCGAATCGCCGCGTTGAAATCCGCGAGGCCCCGTCCCCAGGCGAGGCCTTTCTTTCCCAACACAACCGGAATCGCAGGTCCATGCCTTTGCCACCCACTTCGCGAATCTTTCCGCTCAAAGGCGCGCAACACGCCGGTCTTCGCATTCCAGTCGCGCGAAACCACGATCAGGCATTGGCGCGTTCGCTGCAGCGGATCGGTGGCGGCCATCATCGCCGGCGACGATAAGACAAATAAGACCAGCGTGACCAATCGCATCATCTTCATGTAAGCATCCGGGGCGCGGTTGCCAACTCGCAGGTCAGCGGGCTAAGCTCGCGCCCGATGCCGTACGACGCGTTCATTAGTTATTGCTCCGAGGACAAGAAGATCGCGGACGCAGTCTGCGGCACCCTCGAGTCCAACAAGATCCGGTGCTGGATCGCGCCGCGCGACGTCGGGCCGGGCCGGACGTGGGGTTCGGCCATCATCGAAGCGATTGGCGAAAGCGCGGTGATGGTGGTGATTTTTTCCCAGCACTCGAACGGCTCTCCGCAAGTAATGCGTGAGATCGAGCGGGCGGTGAACAAAGGCGTGGCCATCATTCCGTTTCGGGTCGAGAACGTCATGCCGTCGAAGGACCTCGAATATTTCATCAGCAGCTGTCATTGGCTCGATGCCATGAATCCGCCGCTGGAAAAACACATCGGCGAATTGGCGGACGCGATCCTGGCATTGCAACGGAGGGCGCCAGCCGCGCCCGGGATCGCCGAGAAAGAAAAAGAAAAGCCACGGAAATCATGGATGCTTTGGGCGGCCATTGGATTGGCAGCGATTGCCGCGCTCACTGCCGGGGCCTGGTTTCTCAGGAGCAAAGGAACGTCGGGGCCGATGGTAACGATCGAACATCCAGCCGATGGCGCGTCCATCGTCGGCCCGCTTCTTCTCTCGTGGAAGGCCAAAGATTTGCCGCATGAAAATTTGTCCTTCGAAGTGTCTCTTTCGCCCGAAGGAAAGCCGCCGGTCATTCAACGCACCGCCCGCAACTCGATCGTGCCGCAGGGGATTGAAGGAAAGGTGCGCTGGAAAATTCGGCCGCTTTGGCAGACACCCGGACAAAAGGAAAAGGCCGGGCCGTGGAACCTGGAGCAGACCTTTACCTATTATCCGAGTGCGTTGAATCGAATCATCGCGACGCGAAACATTCACGTCGGCACCGCGGAGCCCGACGGATTTTTCGTGCGGCTGGAAGGCGCCGAGCTGACAGGTTACGAGATCGACTTACTCCGCGACCTGGGCGCACGCATTTTGGCCGCTCACGGCATCAACGCGAAACCGACCATCACCTACACCCGCCGGGTTTGGGGTGAAGGATTTTTTCGTCTGCTCGAGCGCGACGGCGCGGTCGACGTGATTGCATCCGCAATTTCGATAACGCCGGAGCGCGAGAAGACCTACGCCATTTCTTTCACCGACCCAACCCTGCAATATCCGCAGACGATGGTCGCCAAACCGGGCGTGAAGCCATTCGTCGATGGAAAACTTGTGCTGAATCGCGTGGCGGCGGCGGAGAAAACGACGAACGAAACTTTCGCGCGCAAACTGCTTGGGGACGCCGCCGCGGAGCGCTTCGTCCCGTACGGAGGCAGTGGCGCCTACGATCGAATGCTGGCGGACCTGGTGGCGGAGAGAATTGATGGTGTGCTCGTCGACAAACCCTACGCGCTCCAAAAGACCGCCGAGCTGAAACAATCCATCGGCGCCGAGCTGGCTTTGACGGACATCACGCCGGAGATTGTCCCGGGCGTCGGCTTGGAAAAAATGGGATTCGCCGTGCGGAAATCAGATGGGAAGCTGTTGCAGGAATTGAACAAGCAACTCGCCGTCACCGCATCGGCGCGCGACGGCGTTCTCAGTAAATCCATTCCCGGTTGGCAACAGTGAAAATCATCGATCGTTACATCAGCCGGCAGCTCATCGTGAGCCTGATCTTTGCGATCGTCGTTCTGAGTTTCGTGCTCGTGATCGGCAACATCTTTCGCAAACTCCTCCCGCTCCTCGTCAATCACGATCTGCCCGTCGATTACCTCATCGGCTTCGTCGCTTATGTCCTGCCGTTCTCGCTCATCTTCACGATCCCCTGGGGATTGCTCACCGCTGTCCTCCTCGTTTTCGGCCGGCTCTCCGCGGATAATGAGCTGACGGCCCTGCGTTCCAACGGCGTCAGCATCGTGCGCATTTGCATTCCGCTGGTCGTGATCGCACTTCTCTGCACTGGCGCATCGCTCTGGCTCAACGTTCAGGTGGCGCCTGCCGCCCAGGAGGAAATGCGCAGCACTGTTTTCAATCTCGCCACGCGCAATCCGATGGCGCTCTTCGGCAGCGACCAGGTGATCGATCAATTTCCCGGCCGCAAAATTTACGTCGGCAAGAAAGAAGGGAACAAACTGGAAAACATTCTCGTGTTCGAGACGAACGAAGAATCGATGCCGATGAAAGTGACCCACGCGCGCGAAGGCAGCCTCGAAGCCGACCTGCCGAACCGCCGGATCCTGATGCACCTTTATAATGCGCGTTACTCGCAGCGCGACGAAGTCGATCCCTTTGATCTGCGACGGATGCGCGACGGGATCAGCGTGGAGGAAGGAACTCTGCCGATCAGTCTCGAGGATCTCTACGAAAAGGAAAAGCGCCGGGCCAGCCGTTCGATGCTTTCGCTCGAGCAGCTCCTCGATCAACTCAAGAACGACGATCCGAAAATGCGGAGCTCAAGCCGGACGGAGATCAACAAGCGCTTTTCGTTTCCGATCGCGTGTCTCGTTTTCGCGCTGGTAGGTGTGCCGCTCGGTATCACCGCGCATCGCCGCGAAACTTCTTTCGGGTTCGGCGCGAGCCTGGTAATCGGCGTCTTTTATTTCCTGTTCATCATCATCGCCGACACCCTTCGTGCGAACGCGAAGTTGCACCCCGAGCTGCTCGTCTGGCTCCCGAACGTTTTGTTCCTTGGCCTGGGCTGGTGGCTCTTTCGACGATTGAGCCGGCAGTAACTACAACTTCGTCGCCTCTGGCATCTCGTCGGAGATGATGAAGAATTTCTTCAGCCTGGCGGCGCCGAAATTTGTCGTCAGCGCGACGTCGGCGGCGTCGCGGCCGCGGGCCATGACGATCCTGCCGATGCGGGCAACGTTGTGGCGGGCATCGAAGGTGCACCAGCGGCCGCCGAGGTAAACTTCATACCAGCCGCTGAAATCCATCGGCAACACGAGCGGCACGCCGATGTCGCCCATGTAACCGGTGACGTACCGCGCGGGAATGTTCATGCACCGGCAGAAAGCGACGGCGAGCTGGCTGAAATCGCGGCAGACGCCGCGCGGGTCGTTGTAAACGTCGAACGCGGATTTGGTGTGGTCGGCGAACTGATAGCCAAACGTAATGTGATGGTGGACCCAGGTGCAGATCGCCTGGGCGCGCGGCCATCCAGGCGTGGTGTTGCCGAAGAGCTGCCACGCGATGTCGGAGAGCTTGTCGACTTCGCAGTAGCGGCTGGCCAGGAGGAACGGTAACGTGTCGTTAGGCAAATTCTCGATCGCGTCCTGAATCGCATCCGGCTCTTGTTCGTCGGGCTTTCCGGAATCTTCGATAAACGTCTCCAGAGTGAAACGAATGTCGCCGGCTGGCGCAAGGAGGCGCGCGCAACGGTTCCCGTAAAGATCAGTGAAATCGGTGAGGGGAATGTGGGGCTCGACCGCGATCTTTTCCTCGGCGCGCAAGTCTGCCTGGCGCGACGGATGAACGTAAAGCATCAGGATCATCGGCGTGGGCGCCGTCAGCTCGAATTGAATGTCGAAACCGATCTTGACGATCATAGGTGACCACTCTAGGCGGCTGAACCGAACTCCGCATTAACAGATAGCTTTTCGCCGACTGCGATCCGGACGTCACGAAGACGCACTTCGCCGAGCGGGAGCGACAGAAGCGAGAACTCGCGGCCGTCGAGTTTCTGCAAATGCGGCTTCAGAATGCCGCAGGCGACGCTGGCGATGGCGCCGTCGCCGGTGCAATCGAGGCCGGAGATCCGGGCGTTGAGTTGTTCGTCGAGGTCGAGCTGTCCGGTGATGCGGAGCGACGCGCTGACGAATAATTTTTTCGCGCGCAAACGAACTTCGGCGGCAAGCGATCGAGAACTGCGAGAGCGAAGCGAGAGCTGAACGCTTTCGATGTTCACTCCGTGCCGGCCCGCCTCGGCTTTGGCGACTTCGGCGATAAGCGTTTCGAGATCGGAGACGGCGGCGGCAATTTCCACGCGACCATTCGCGGCGTTGTGGAGGAGCAGGAGCAGATGTCCGCTGCGATCGATCGCGCGATGCAGGTCGACCCCTTGCGCGACCAGTTGGAAATCGACCAAAGCGGGGCCGACGGAAAGAGGTGACGCGTTGACGCGGAAGGAGTCGATCGTGAGAGCAGGCTCGGGCGAACTGGCGACTGACGGCATTGCAGGTGGCCGCTCCGGAAGCACTGCGCCATCGAGGGAAACGACCAGGGATTCGAGGTGCGGATAGGATTTTGCATGGATCTCGACCGGGTCGCGACTGAGTCCGAAAAGGCCACGCAGGCTTTCGTTCAACCGCCGGGCAAGCTCGGTCGCGCTGGCTGGAAACGTGTCGGTATTGAGCGGAAACATCGGGAAAACGCTCAACGTCCAACGCCCAACGTCCAACGTCCAATTAAAGAAGCCCCGTTGCGACCCTTTGTGTCCTCTGTGTGCGCTCCCAGAAAAGAAGTTGCAAACACAGGGGGACTGGCTACGTTCCGCGTTCCTTTATGGCGAAAATGTCCTGGATCAATCGCAACGAACGCAAGCGCGCGACCGTGAAGAAATACGCGGCGCTCCGTGCTGAGCTCAAAGCGAAGAAAGATTATATGGGCCTGTCGCAACTCCCGCGCGATGCCAGCCCCACCCGGGTGGTCAATCGTTGCGAAGTCAGCGGCCGCCGCCGTGCTTTTATTCGCCGGTTCAAGATTTCGCGCCTGACCTTTCGAGAACTCGCCTCGGGCGGATTCATCCCGGGTGTGACGAAGTCGAGCTGGTAGGACACCGGCTCGCGGTCTCTCGGGTGTGCAGCGCGCATCCGTTCAATGAACTTTTTGTTTTCTCCTTTTCTCGCGGCCGCGCCGTTGGCCGAAGCAATCGCCGATCATTGGGATCCGCCCCTGGCTCTACTCGGCGAGATTGCGGTCATCGTCGGACTCGTCGTTCTGAACGCATTTTTCGTCGCGTGCGAATTCGCGATCGTGAAGGTGCGCGGCAGCCAGCTCGACGCGCTCGAAGACGAGGGCAACACGAAGGCGGCCTTTGCCAAGCACGTCCGCGGTCATCTTGACGCCTATCTTTCCGCGACGCAGCTCGGCGTCACTCTGGCCAGCCTGGCCCTGGGCTGGATCGGTGAAGAATTCCTGACGCGCATTCTGCAACCGGCGTTTGCGATCGTGGGCGTGCATTCGCATACGCTCGTCTCGACGATTTCAATCACGCTCGCGTTTATCGGGATCACGTTTCTCCACATCGTCTTTGGCGAGCTGGCGCCGAAATATATCGCGATTGGGAATCCGCTTTCGGTCTCGCTCGCCCTGGCCCGGCCGCTCGGCGGTTTCTACATCCTGTTTAAGCCGGCGATCTGGATCCTGAACAAGTCTTCGAACTTTTTGCTGAACAAGTTGTTGCGCATTAAACCGGTTGCGGGCTCGGAGTTGGCACACAGCGAGGAAGAGTTACGCCTCATTCTCGACGAGAGCGAAAAGTCCGATGAAGTATCGGAGCTCGGCCGGGATCTGCTCGTGAACGCGCTCGACCTGCGGCAGCGCGTCGTCCGCGACATCATGACGCCGCGGGGTGAAGTCGTGTTTCTCGATCTCGAGGAAAGCTTCGAGGTCAACGTCAAGCGCGCGATCGAATCGCGCCACACTCGCTTTCCTCTTTGCCGCGGTCATCTCGATAACGCGGTCGGCCTCATTCATATCAAAGAACTGATGCCGATGATGCGCGATCCGGATCCGGACCTGATGCGGATCAAGCGCGAAATGATCCCGGTTCCCGAAATGATGTCGCTGGAGAAATTGCTCAATCTTTTCCTGACAAAGCACGCGCATCTCGCGCTGGTGGTGGACGAATACGGCGGGACTGTCGGCATGGTCACGCTCGAGAACGTCCTCGAGGAAATCGTGGGCGATATTCAGGACGAGTTCGATACCGAGAAAGCCGAGTTCCGGAAAATCAACGAGGAGGAATTCACGGTGGTTGGTTCGCTCGGGTTATACGAGCTGCGGGACCTGGCCGGATTGGAATTGGAGAGTGCCGATGTCAGCACGATCGGCGGTTACGTCACGCATTTGCTCGGGCATTTGCCGAAGCAAGGCGAACAGGTGCGAATCGGAGATTATGCCGTGACAATTTCGCAAACGGACGGACGCCGCGTGGGCCTGTTACATTTCCGAAAGGAAAAACCGGAAGCGGCCGATTCGCCGGAACCGGTCCTCGAACGCTAATCGTTTTCCGCTTCGAGCTGCGAGATCGCGGCTTGGAGACGATCGATGCTGACCGGTTTCGTGAGATGATCGGCGAAACCGGCTTCGTAACTGCGCTCAATGTCTTCGTCCATCCCGAATCCGCTCAAGGCCAGCGCCTTGATGTTGCGCTTGGCGCGGATCCGTCGCAACAGCTCGAGCCCCGTTCCGTCGGGCAGGCCAATGTCACTGAGCAAAATATCGAAGGGTTGTTCCTCGGAAATTCGAAGCGCGTCCGTCATGTTCTCAGCGGAGAGCACTTCGTAGCCGAGACGCGTTAAGAGCATCTTCATCGAGCGCAACGTATCGTCATGATCTTCGACAACGAGGATGCAGCGCTTGCCCTGTTCCGCGGCCTGGCTGCCGGTAACTTCAACCTGCTTCGGAGCTTTCTGTTTTCGCGCGGCGAAAAATCCCGGCCAAATTGCGGGAACATCGGCCGAAGCAAACACGTCGTAAGTCGATTCCATCTTGTCTGCGAAAATCTGACGAACCCGGCATAGTAGATAGACTGATGCGGTCTGGTCAACCCGAGTATGACTAGCTCGCAATTTTTTTGAGAATGGAAGTTACGGTCGAAACCGAAATCGTTTGTCCGCACTGCGGCGAATCGTTCCCGCTCCAGATCGACACTTCGCAGCGGGAGCAATCGCTGATCGAAGATTGCACGGTGTGTTGCCGGCCGATTGCGCTGACGATCCGGTGTCGGCCGGGAGAAATCGAAAGCGTCCTAGAAGACGAAGGATGACAGCTCGCTTTCAAGACGGCGCTGACGGTCCCGGCGAACCCGATGCTTTGCCGCCAGTGCGCGATCGTGCCGAATCAGTTTCGGTTTGGGCAACGGCGCAGGATTGGCGCCGAGCCTCCCCAGAACGTAGAGCGCGGCGCCGCGCAACGATGCTTCGGCTTGCGCGGAAACGCCGATGTCTCGACCAAGCGCATCGGCTAAAAGCGGAAGTGACGCTTTCGAATGCAGGATGCCGCCGGAGACGATGATCTGGTTCGCGCGTCCGCTTTTTTGTTCGAGCAATTCCAGAATGTCCGCGAGCCGGTAAAACGTCGCGCAGGTCGCGGCGCGGAAAATTGCGGCGGCGTCAGTTGATTGCGTCAGGCCGAGGATCATTCCGCGCAAATTCTCCGGCCACGTTGGCGCGCGTTCGCTCACCCAAAACGGAAGGATGGTCAGAACGTCATTCGCGGCCGCGCTGCGGGAGAGGGCTTTCGCTTCCGTCATGCGCAGACACAAATGGCGCAGACACCATTCGCGCAAGTTCCCCGCATTACTCACTGCGCCGCCAATAACGAATCGCTCGCGATCGACGACATACCGGAACAGACCGAACGGGATGTTTTTTTCGCTCCGGTCCAGCGTTCGCGCCGCCGCGCTTGTGCCGATGTTGATCGCGATCAGGCCGGCGGTGTCCGCGCCGGAGCCGAGATTGCCGGCGGCTCCATCGCCGATCGCGTTGAAAATCAAAGCGTCTCGCAATTCACGAGAGCTTTGATTGGGAGTTTCGCCGATAACGTCGAGCTGCTTTGGATTGACCCCGCACCCTTCGCACAGTTCTTCGTGCCAGGTTTTTGTTCTCAAATCGTAAAGGCCGGTCGCGCTCGCCATCGAATGGCTGGTCGCAGCTCCGCCGAAAATTTCCGCGAAAATCCAATCGGCGGGTGAAACCCATCGATGGACGTTGCGGAACAAGGCGCGATCCGTTCGGCGCAACCAGCGCAGCTTCGCCGGCCAATAGGAACCACGCAGCATACAGCCGGTTTCAGCGTGGATTTTTCGTTCGTCGAATTCTTCGCGCAGCCGCGCGGCATCCGCCCCAGATCGTGCATCAGCCCATGTGAAAATCGGCGTGAGCGGTCGCGCTTTTCGATCAAGTCCGAGGAGCCCGTGCCAGAACGCGCTGCCACCGACAGCAACAATCCCCTTCTTCGCAGGCGGACTCCGCAACGTTTCCCGAAGGCATGCTCGAACGGCACGTTGTAACGCGATGGGCGAAAGCTCGGCGCCGCCGTCGGCAGTGTATCGCAACGAGTATTCGCACCGCGCGGCGGTTTCAGGAACGACGCGACTTCGCTGATTGAAAAGGGCGGTGCGGCTCGAGGAGCTGCCGATATCGATGGCGAGGACGCGCACGTCAGCGCAGCTGCGCCAATAACGCCGGACGCCTTTTCAGTTGCGCGGTCAGCGCTTCGATCGCGCGCAGGGTGGGGGGGCTGATGTGGTGTTCCATTCCTTCGACGTCGTGGTGAATGACCTGCTTATCCAGGCGGAGCAACGTCAGAAAATCGGTGAGGAGTTGGTGCCGTCGAGTGATGTTGCGAGCGAGAGCTTCACCCGCGGAAGTCAGGACCAGGCCACGATATTTTTCGTATTTGAGGAGGCCGTCGGCATCGAGGCGCTGGACCATATTAGTCACGCTGGCCTGGGAAATCTTCAGGCCCGTCGCGATATCGACGACGCGCGCGTAACCCTTGGAATCGATCAGCTCGAGGATGCGCTCGAGGTAATCCTCGACCGCGGAAGAGTTGCGTTTGGAATTTTTCCTGGCGGCGGGCACGGCAGGGCAAGATTAACGGCCTTTCGGGGCAGGTCAAAATAAAAGTATTTGGACGTTGACAAATATTTAGTTAACGGCAGATAAGTTAGCCGTGGCTAATATTGGCGAAACAGAGATGTCACATTCCACGGTCGGGTGGCGAACTGCGCCGCGGCTTCCCAGCCTTTCGGAAGTTCATCGCAGCCTCGTCGTTCCGCCCACCGCGAGCTTCTTCCGGAAGCTGCTCGCCTTCGCCGGTCCGGGATTTCTCGTCGCCGTCGGCTACATGGACCCGGGGAATTGGGCCACGGACCTGGCGGGCGGCTCGAAATACAATTACTCACTCCTTTCCGTCATCATGCTGTCGAACCTGATGGCGATCCTCCTCCAAATGCTCTCGCTCAAGCTCGGTATCGCCACCGGCCGCGACCTGGCCCAGGCTTGCCGCGATCATTTCAGCAGGCCGGTCTCGTTCTTTCTCTGGGTGATCTGCGAAATCGCGATCGCCGCCTGCGATCTCGCAGAAGTGATCGGCTCGGCCATTGCGCTCAACCTGCTCTTCGGCCTGCCGCTACTGGCCGGTGTCTGCATCACGTCGCTGGATGTTTTGTTCGTTCTGTTTCTTCAGAACAAAGGCTTTCGTTACATCGAAGCGCTCGTCATCACGCTCATCTTTATCATCGGCGGCTGTTTCGCGTGGGAGATCGTCGCGTCCCGGCCGGACATGCTGGGGATTGCCAAAGGTTTCGTGCCGTCCCCGCGAATCGTGGCCGATCCGGGCATGCTTTACATCGCGATCGGCATCCTCGGCGCGACGGTCATGCCCCATAATCTCTACCTCCATTCCTCAATCGTGCAGACGCGCCGGTACGAATTGAACTCCGCCGGAAAACGCGAGGCGATCAAGTTCGCCACGATCGATTCTACGGTCGCGCTCATGTTCGCGCTCTTTATTAACGCCGCGATCCTGATCGTCGCCGCGGCGACCTTCTACACTCGCGGTCGCAATGACGTCGCTGAAATCCAGGACGCTTATAAACTGCTGACGCCGCTCCTCGGCGTGACCGGCGCGAGCGCGCTTTTCGCCATCGCTCTCCTCGCTTCCGGTCAAAACTCCACGCTCACCGGCACGCTTGCCGGTCAGATCGTGATGGAAGGATTCTTAAATATTCGGCTGCGTCCGTGGCTGCGCCGGTTGATCACGCGGATTATTGCGATAATCCCGGCGGTGTTTGTCACGATCATCTCCGGCGAAAAAGGCACGACCAACCTGCTCGTGCTCAGCCAGGTGATCCTGAGCTTGCAACTGAGCTTCGCTGTTTTTCCACTGGTGATGTTCACGAGCGACAAGCTCAAGATGGGCGAGTTCGTAAACGGTCCGCTCGTGAAATGGCTCTCGTGGATTGTGGCCGGCGTCATAGCGTTGCTAAATGCCTGGCTGCTGATGCAAACTTTCCGCGGCTGGTTCAGCGCCTGATCCGACGATGTACAACACCATCCTCGTCCCTGTTGAGAATCGCGAGACCGACCAGACGATCCTGCGTCACATCCGGTCGCTGGCGAAATTGACAAATGCAAAGCTGACCCTGGTGCACGTGGCCGACGGCTGGGCGGCGCGGAACTACGAGCGTCTCAAGCTCCAGGAAAGCGAGGAGATGAAACAGGACCGCGAATATTTGGCGGCGCTCTCCGAGGAATTGCGCTCCGAAGGTTACGAAGTCAACGCCGTCCTCGCGATGGGCGATCCCGCGACCGAGATCATCAAGCTCGCGCACGAAGAGCCGATCGATTTAATCGCGATGACCACGCATGGACACCGGCTCGTGGGCGACCTCCTCCACGGCAGCACCGCGGACAAGGTGCGGCATCAGGTGGATGTGCCGGTGTTATTGTTGAAGGTCCAAAAATGAGGCGCGCCTCGTGCGCCATGGCTTTCCTCGGCCTGTTTCAGGTCGACAGCTTCGCGGAAGAACGCGCGGACAAGAGCGGCTACAACTTGTGGCGCCCGGTGCCGGACTCCTTGCTGCGCGAGATGGCGACGGATCGGCCGGACAAAACGGAAAGCGCTTTCACCGTCGATGCCGGCCATTACCAGATCGAGATGGATGTTCTTAGCTACACGCACGACCGATCGGACCGTGAGACGACGAAATCTCTCTCGGCGGCTGCGACAAATTTCAAAGTCGGCGTCTTAAACAACGTCGACTTCCAGCTCGTGGTCGAGACCTACAACCTTCAGAAGACGAAGGATCGCGTCACTGGCGAGAGGACGCGGGCGTCCGGATTCGGGGACGTAACCTTTCGTTCCAAGATCAATATCTGGGGCAACGATGGCGGGCCGACCGCCTTGAGTGTCATGCCGTTTGTGAAAGCCCCCACGAGTCGGGATGACCTTGGCAACGGCGCCGTCGAAGGCGGCGTGATTTTTCCCTTCGCCATGGACCTGCCCTGCGAATGGGGATTGGGCGCGCAGATGGAGGTCGACCGTCTCCGGGACTCGACCAGTTCCGATTACCATCAGGAATTCGCGAGCACGATCACCGTCAGCCACGATATCGCGGGCAAGCTTGGCGGTTACGTGGAGCTCTTCAGTAACCTCTCCAATGAAAATGATGCGGACTGGATCGCGACATTCGACTTCGGTTTCACCTACCCGGTCACACGCGACATCCAGCTCGATGCCGGCGTGAACATTGGACTCACGGACGCGGCTGACAACGTCAATCCGTTCATCGGCCTGTCGCTGCGCTATTGAGGAAACTGCGTGCGTGATTGGGCGGGCGCGGTTAAGGAATTAAAGTGAAGGCGCTCTTCCTCACGAACGAATATCCACCGTACGTCTACGGCGGCGCCGGCGTGCACGTCGATTATTTGTCGCGCGAGCTCGCGAAATCGATGCCGATCGAGGTGCGGTGTTTCGGCGACCAGAATTGGGAGAAGGGCAACTTGTCGGTGCGCGGGTTCGAGCTGGACAGCGAAGAATTCACCTGTCCGAAACCATTGCGCTCGGTCTTTGGCGCGGTGCGCCGGTGCACCGATTTCAACACGACCAACATCGACGCCGACCTCGTCCATTGCCACACGTGGTACAGTCATTTCGGCGGAATTCTCGCGAAGATGAACTACGGCCTGCCGCTGGTGATCACGACGCATTCCCTCGAGCCGCTCCGACCGTGGAAACGCGAGCAGCTCGGCGGCGGTTACGATTTTTCGGTTTGGGTCGAGAAGACCGCGCTCGAAATGGCCGATGCCGTGATCGCCGTTTCCAGACAAACGAAAGCGGACATCGGACGGCTCTTCGACGTGAAGCCGGAGCGGCTTCATGTCATTTATAACGGGATCGACCTCGAAGAGTACCGGAAAACGGATTCGAGTGCGGCGCTGGTCAAATACGGAATCAAGAAACCGTTCGTGCTTTTCGTCGGGCGGATCACGCGGCAGAAGGGGATCATCCATCTGGTCCGCGCGATTCAGTACATGGATGAAGGATTCCAGATCGTCCTGTGTGCTGGTGCGCCCGATACACCCGAGATCGGCCAGGAAATGAAAGAGGCGGTGGCGAAGGTACAGGCCGAACACGGCGGCGTGATTTGGATCGATGAGATGGTCGACAAGGAAACCGTGCGCGAACTCTATTCCAACGCGTCGGTTTTTTGCTGCCCGTCGATTTACGAGCCCTTTGGGATCATCAATCTCGAAGCGATGGCGTGCGAGACGGCGGTTGTCGCGACAGCTGTCGGCGGAATCAAGGAAGTCGTCGTCGATGGCGAAACCGGATTCCTGGTGCCGATCGATCAAATGAACGAGAGCCCGTTCGAGCCGCGCGACCCGGAAAAATTCGCCCGAGATCTGGCCGCGCGCATCAATCAACTGATGGCCGATCCGCCGCTTTGCGAAAAGTTCGGCCGCGCCGGCCGGAAACGCGCCGAAGAAAAATTCGGCTGGCCGGCGATCGCGCAACAGACGAAGGCGCTTTACGAAACGTTGAAGCGATAAAGCGTGGAAGGGGTTGAGAGGTGCAGATGCGGTCGCTTTAACGCTTAAACGCTTTAACGTTCCCCCGTGTTCGTCGACCGAATCAAAGTTCTTGCGCAGGCTGGCAACGGCGGCCGCGGTTGCGTGAGTTTTCGCCGCGAGAAATTCGTCCCGAAAGGCGGACCGGACGGCGGCGACGGCGGCCGCGGCGGCGATGTGATTCTTCGCGCCGATGTTCACGTCGACAATCTCTCAAACCTTTTTTACGAGCCGATCATCAAGGCGAAGAACGGCGGACACGGGCAGGGGAAGAAGATGCATGGGCGCGGCGCGGTGCCGAAAGTCGTGAAGGTGCCGATCGGAACGGTAGTTTTTCCCGACAGGTCCCATGGGACCCATACGACCTATGAGAACGACGCGCCCATCGCCGATCTTACCCACGACGCCCAAGAATTCGTTCTCTGCCAGGGCGGCCGTGGCGGGAAGGGCAACGTGCATTTCAAGAGCTCGAGGAATCGCGCTCCGCTTCAGTACACCGAAGGCGAGGAGGGCGAGCAGGGACATTTTCTTTTCGAGCTGCGCACGATGGCGGACGCGGCGCTGGTCGGCTATCCCAATGCGGGCAAATCGACATTGCTCGGCAAAATTTCCGCGGCCCATCCGAAAGTCGCGCCGTATCCGTTCACCACGCTGCATCCGATCGTGGGCGTGATTGAATTCGATGGTTACCACCGCGCTTCGATCGCGGATATCCCGGGGCTGATCGAAGGAGCGCATCGCAACGTCGGGCTCGGCCACGACTTTCTCCGCCACATCACGCGTTGTCGCGTGCTGCTCTTCGTGCTCGATATCGCCGGCAGCGAGGGCCGGCATCCGATCGAGGACCTGCGAAATCTGCGGCGCGAAATCGATCTCTACGATCCGCGTCTGTCACGGCGCCCGTGGCGAATCATCGCAAACAAAATGGACCTGGACGGCGCCGCAGAAAATCTCGAGGCATTGCGAAAGCGTTTTCCGGATATCGAAGTCGTCCCCATTTCCGCCGCGAAATCCGAAGGACTGGCTGAGTTGAAAGAACGGCTCAAAGAATGGCTTTTCGTCGAGCACGACGCGGCGGAACCGAAACCAACGATGGCGGCTGCTGAACCGGCCGCTTGCGAATAACAGGTGGACAACGTACCCAAACTCACTGACAATCGCCGCTCGTTCCCATGGCAAAGAGAGTCGTAGCCAGTTACTGCACCACGTTCCTTAAACCGGAGATGCTCCACATCTACCGCCAGGTGCGGTCGCTCCACGAGTATGACACCTTTGTCATGACCAAGGCGCTCCAGAACATCGAGCGCTTTCCGTTTCGCGATATCGAGCTGATCCCGAAGCCGCGCAGCAATCCGCTCCGGCACGGCTGGCTGAAATGGGTGAAACAGAAGCCGGCCATCGTGTATCGCGGCGAATACCAGATGCTGTCGAAATTACTCGAACGCCGCGGCGCTGACCTGATGCACATTTATTTCGGGCACACTGGCGTGCACCTCCTGCCGTTCATCGAGCGCTGGCACAAGCCGTGTGTCGTCTCGTTTCACGGCGCCGACGTGGCCGAGAAAAAAGATATCCGCGATTACGGACCGAAGCTGAAAGAGTTGTTCAATGCTGTGCCGCTGGTGCTCGCGCGGTCGAAGTCGCTGGCCGAACGACTGCTCACGCTCGGTTGTCCGCCGGAACGGCTGCGAATCAATCGCACCGGCGTTCCGCTCCACGAATTTCCTTTCATCCGGCGCGATGCGCCCACCGACGGCCGCTGGCGTTTCATGCAAGCGTGTCGGTTGATTCCAAAAAAAGGCGTCGCGACTTCGTTGTGCGCGTTTGCCATTTTCCAAAAAGAATTTCCGAACGCGGAGTTGATCATCGCCGGCAAGGGACCGCTTCAGCCGCATCTCGAAGAGCTTGCCGAAGAACTAGGGATCGTGCGCAAAGTCCATTTCCGCGGTTTTCTTTCGCAAAGGGAATTGCTCGATCTTTACAGCAGCTCGCATTGTTTTCTCCACCCGAGCGAAACGCCGCCGGACCAGAACCAGGAAGGAATTCCAAATTCGATCCTCGAAGCGATGTCGACGGGACTCGCGATCCTCGCGACAAAGCACGGTGGAATTCCTGAAGCAGTCGAGGAAGGCCGCAGCGGCTTGCTGGTCGAGGAACGCGATTTCGAGGCGCTCGCGACGGCGATGAAAAACCTGGTCCGCTCGCCGTTTGCTTTCCGTGAGATGGGTGCGCTGGCGAGCGAATCGGTGGCGGCAAATTTCGAACAGCGCGAACAAATTCGCCAGCTCGAGTCGCATTACGATGAAGCGATCGCGCTGGCCGGAGCAGACGAACGAGTTGTCGCGCCTGAGATGGAGATGAGGACCGAGCGTGTTTCCGAACGGATCGGAGCGCAAACGCCAATCGCCGCCCGCAATGGCTCCAACGAGCGCAACGGCACGGGCCAACCCGACCGTTTGGGCGGCGTTAGTATCGCGAAATAATTTCGGCGAATTCACGTTTGCCATCGCGACAAAACGCGCTTTGGTATGCGCCGACGCAAGCGCTCCTGTGTGCGCCGCTTCCGCGGTGTCGCAACCTGTGGGAAGCAATCGGGCGCTGCTTCTAACCCTTTAGTTTTGATGCGCCGTTTCCATTTACTGCCGTTGCTGCTCATCGTCACGCTCCTTGCCTGGAACGGATTCGCCGCGACGGCTCGCGGCGCGGAACCGGCGCCTGCAAATGAGGAAGAGCATCACCTGACGCTGCATCCCATGGTGCTCAATTACGGAATCGGAGGCCATCCGCCCACCGACCCCAAGCACCCCGAAACCGCCACGATCGGTTATCTCGCGGTCACTAATTCAATGTTCGTGACCTGGATCGTGGCCGCCGGGATCCTGATTTGCGCGCGGCTCGCCACGCGAAAGATCAAACCGGTTCCGAGCGGGTCGCAGAATTTCTGGGAGTGGCTCGTGGAAAGCCTGCACAACTTTCTCGAAGGAATGATCGGAGCGGAGCTCGTGAAGAAGACCTTTTGGTTCTTCGCCACGATCTTCATTTTCATTCTCTTCGTGAATTGGTTTGGACTGATTCCCGGCGTTGGCACAATTGGCTGGGGCGAACACACCGCGAATGGCGAGTTCCATCTCAGTCGCCCGTTGCTGCGCGGCGGTAACGCCGACCTCAACATGACGACCGCGATGGCGATGATCTTTTTCTTGTGCTGGATCGTATGGGCGATTCAGGCCAACGGCGTCGGCGGATTTCTGCTGCATCTTTTTGGTCCGAAAGGCGAGAGCAAAGGCGTGATGAAAATTGCCATGATCGTAATTTTCTTCGCGGTCGGGTTGCTGGAGATTGTGTCCATCCTGTTTCGGCCCATTTCGCTGAGCTTCCGGCTTTTCGGAAACGTTTACGCGGGCGAAACGATTCTCGAATCGATGTCGAAAATGGTGCCGTCCTTGTCGTGGCTCCTCCCGATTCCGTTTTATTTCATGGAACTCCTCGTCGGCATCGTGCAGGCGATGGTGTTCATGCTTTTGACCGCGGTCTTCACCTTGTTGATCGCGCAACATGAGCCGGGGCACGAGGCTCACCACTAGGATTTGGCGGCTATGACCGTGGTTCCCGCGGAGGTCGCCGAGAAACACAAAAGAAGAAAGACAAAATATGTTGTTACCAATGTTAGCTGAAATGGGCGGAAGCATTCACATCGGTCTGGCGGCGCTCGGCGCGGCCATCGGCGTGGGTTTGATCGGCATGGGCGCGGCGTCCGCGGTCGGTCGCAATCCCGGCGCGGCTACACCGATCCTGGTGCAGGCGATTCTCGCGATCGCGTTCGCGGAAGCGATCGTATTTTACGCGCTCTACCTCGCGCCAAAATAAGAAGCGCCAATGACGGCCATGTTTTTAGCCGCGGGCATTCTCGACCAGGCGCGTGAGACCGCTGAGCAATTTGGATGGGAACCGAAACTGTTCCTGTCGCAAGTCATCAGCTTCATCATCGTGGCGCTGGTTCTGAAGCGGTTCGCCTACAAGCCGATTCTCGCGGTTCTCGAGCAACGTCGTCAGCAAATCGCGGACGCGCAGCTGAACGCGGAGAAGATCAAGCAACAGCTCGCCGAAGCGGAACAGCGTCACGCGGAGATTCTCGCCAAGGCGAATGCACAGGCGCAGAAGATGATCGACGAAGCGCGCGAAAGCGCGGGTCATGTGGCGGAGCGCAAGGAGCAGGAAGCCATCGCGGCCGCGGAACAAATCATCGCCAAAGCGCGTGAAGCCTCCGTGATCGAGCACGAGAAAACGATGGCCGAACTCAAGCGCGAATTGGGCCGGCTGGTCGTGGACACGACCGCGAAAGTCACCGGCAAAGTTCTGACCGCTGACGATCAGCGTCGGCTCCAGGAAGAAGCCTCGCGACAAATCGCGTCGTAGCCATTCCAGATGAAGATCAACAAAGAGACGCGACGGCTGGCGAAGGGGCTCCTTCGCGCCAGCTACGTGGACGGCAAGCTCGAGAGCGGGCGGGTTTCGTCGCTCGTCAAATCGTTGATCGAAAAGAAACCGCGCCATTACATCCAGATTCTCGAAGCTTACCAGCGCCTGCTCCGCCTCGAGGTGGAGAAGCGCACGGCCACCATCGAGACGGCGACGGAGCTTCCGCCGGACGCGCAGCAGCAGATCGTCGAAAATCTCAAACGCAAGTACGGCAGCGACCTCACGGCGCGTTTCGTCGTGAACCCGGAGTTGCTCGGCGGAATGCGGATCCGCGTCGGCAGCGATGTCTGGGATAGCAGCGTCCGCAACCGGCTCCAGCGCCTCCAGCAACAACTTTAACCCTTATTTATTATGAGCAGCATCCTCGAAGAAATCGAAACGCAGATCGCGGGTCTCAAGACCACGACCAGCAAAACCAACGTCGGCATTGTCCGCGAAACCGGTGACGGCGTCGCCCGCATCGAGGGCCTCAGCGACGTGATGTTGAACGAGATGATCGAGTTTTCGGGCGGCGTGTTCGGTCTCGCGCTCAACCTCGAAGAGACGGAAGTGGGCGCCATTCTCCTCGGCGACACGACCAAGGTCATGGAAGGCGATGAAGCGAAGACGACCGGCAAGCTGCTCCAGGTTCCAGTCGGCAAAGGGTTGCTCGGACGCGTAGTGAACACGCTCGGCCAGCCGCTCGATGGCAAGGGGCCTGTGAAATCCGAGAAGGCGTATCCGCTCGAAAAAATTGCCCCCGGCGTTATCAAACGCAAAAGCGTGAGCCAACCGGTCCAGACCGGTATCATGGCGATCGACGCGATGATCCCAATCGGTCGCGGCCAGCGCGAATTGATCATCGGCGATCGGGCCACCGGCAAGACCGTGATCGCCCTCGACACGATCATCAGCCAGGCGCGCTTGAACAAGGCGGCCGAACAAGGCCGGCTCAAAGATCATCGTCCGCTCTATTGCATCTACGTTGCGATCGGACAGAAAAATTCCAACGTCGCCCGCGCCCTCGCTGTTCTCGAGAAGGAAGGCGCGATGCCTTACACCACGATCATTTCCGCGCCCGCGTCGGACACAGCGACGAACCAGTACCTGGCGCCGTTCGCCGGCGCGGCAATGGGCGAGTGGTTCATGGATAACGGCATGGATGCGCTCATCATCTACGACGATCTCTCCAAGCACGCGGTGGCGTACCGGCAGGTATCGCTTGTCTTGAAGCGTCCGTCGGGTCGCGAAGCGTATCCGGGCGACGTGTTCTATCTTCACTCGCGGTTGCTGGAACGCAGCGCGCGCGTGACCGACGAAGCCGGCGGCGGTTCGCTCACGGCCTTGCCGATCATCGAAACGCAGGCCGGCGACGTCTCGGCATACATCCCGACGAACGTCATCTCGATCACCGACGGCCAGATTTACTTGGAGACGGATTTGTTTTATCAGGGGGTGCGTCCGGCGATTTCCGTCGGTCTCTCTGTGAGCCGCGTCGGTTCCGCGGCGCAAATCAAGGGCATGAAACAGGTGGCGGGCAAGATCAAACTCGACCTCGCGCAATTCCGCGAGCTCGCGGCCTTCGCGCAGTTCGGCTCCGATCTCGATGCCGCGACGAAAGCTCGTCTCGAACGCGGTCAGCGAATCGTCGAGCTCTTCAAGCAGGGGCAATACAACCCGATCCCCGTCGAAGAACAGGTCGCCGTCCTTTGGGCGATGCAAAACGGTTATCTCGACGCCGTGCCGGTCGACAGAGTGAAAGATTTCCAGGCGAAGCTGCAGGATTATCTGCGGACCCGGAAGGAAAGCCTGCTCGGGACGATCAACACGAAGAAAGCGCTCGATAAAGATCTCGAGACGGACCTCAAAGCCGCGCTCGATGAGTTCAAATCCACCTGGCAATGATTTGTTTGGAAATGTCGCCAAGAAACTATGCCCTCCGCAAGATTGATCGCGTTGATGCGCCGATTTACCTCGTCCGCGGCCAGCGCGTGATGCTCGACTCCGATTTGGCAATGATCTACGGGACGACAACAACCCGGCTCAATGAACAATTTCGCCGTAACCGCGGCCGATTTCCAAAGGACTTCGCCTTTCAACTGACCCCGACCGAGTCCAAAGGTTTGATATCGCAAATTGCGACATCAAAGAATGGCCGAGGTGGCCGTCGCAGCCTGCCGTGGGTCTTTACCGAACATGGGGCCATTATGCTCGCCAGCGTGCTCAGCAGCAAAGTTGCGATCCAAGCCAGCGTCCGCGTGGTGCGGGCTTTTGTTCGGCTGCGCGAGATTGTGGCGGAAAACGCACAACTAGCGGGCCATCTGAAAGAGCTCGAACGAAGATTGGATTCGCATGACGAAGCCATTGTCGAGCTTTTCGCCGTTTTGAAGCGATTGCTCGAACCTGAAGCGAAACCGAAACGCGAAATCGGTTTTCACGTGCGCGAACCCGCACCGCGCTATCGAACGAGAAAGAGGGTCTAAATGGCGAACACCCAAGATATACGCCGCCGAATCAAGTCGATCCGGAATACCTCGCAGATCACCAAGGCACTCCAGATGGTAGCCGCGTCGAAGATGCGTAAGGCGCAGATGGCCGCGCTCGCCGGCCGGCCGTATTCCAACTTGATGAATCGGGTCCTCGTTTCTCTGCAACAACGGACCGACTCGAAGTTGCACCCGCTTCTACAAGTGCGCGAAGTGAAAAGGGAGCTCGTCGTTATTCTCAGCACCGACAAAGGCCTGGCCGGCCCGCTGAACACGAACCTGTTCCGCGAAGCGGTCAAGTTCGAGGCGGACAAAACGATCTATGTCACCTCAGGCGCAAAGGCCCGGCAGTTCATCGTCCGGACGCGCCGCGAGCTCGTGGCCGATTTTCCCCTCAAAGATGCGCCGGCCTTTACCGAGACAAAAGAGATATCGAAATTCTGCGTCGAGAAGTTCCTGAACGGCGAAGTGGACAAGGTCTCCGTCCTCTACACGCATTTCATCAACACGATTAATCAAAAGCCGGTCGTGCAAACGCTGCTCCCAATCGAGCGCTTCGATCTTCCGCAGGCTTCGGTCGCCGGTGCTTCTGTCGATAGGAGCGGCGATCCGATGCTCGGCTACGAATTCGAGCCCACGCCCGAGGCGGTGCTCGACATCATGCTTCCTTATTATCTGCACTATCAGATTTACCAGATGGTCCTCGACGCCCGCGCGTCTGAGCACAGCTCGCGAATGGTGGCGATGAAAAACGCGACCGATAACGCGAAGCAATTCATCAAGGACCTCACTCTCGAATACAACAAGATGCGCCAGGCCAGCATCACCACCGAGCTGCTCGAAATCTCGACCGCTCAGATGGCGGTCGGCGGTTAAGAAAGAATTATGAATAAAGGAAAGATCGTTCAGGTCATCGGTCCCGTGGTGGACGTGGAATTTGGCGGCGAGGCGAAATTGCCGCGGATCTACAACGCGCTTGAAATCGAATACGAAGTCAACGGTAACCCGACCAAGCTCACCCTCGAAGTGCAGCAGCATCTCGGCGAAAACTGGGTGCGCTCGGTCGCCATGTCTTCGACCGAAGGACTGAAGCGCGGCATGGCAGTCACCGATACCGGCAGCCCGATTACAGTTCCGGTGGGCGAGGGGACGCTCGGACGCGTCTTTAACGTCACCGGAGATCCGGTCGATGATCGCGGGCCGGTTTCATTCACCAAGCGTTATCCGATTCATCGCCCGGCGCCGACGTTGATCGAGCAGGACACAAAAACGCAAATTCTCGAGACCGGCATCAAAGTCATCGATCTCATCTGTCCGTTTTCGAAAGGCGGTAAAGTCGGCGCGTTCGGCGGGGCCGGCGTCGGTAAGACGGTCGTGATCATGGAATTGATCAACAACATCGCCAAGGGCCACGGCGGTTTCTCCGTGTTCGCGGGCGTGGGCGAGCGCACTCGCGAGGGCAACGATCTTTACAAGGAAATGAGCGAGGCGGGCGTCATCGACCAGAAGGATCTCAGCAAATCGAAGGTGGCGCTGGTTTATGGACAAATGAACGAGCCTCCGGGCGCGCGCCTGCGCGTGGCGCTCTCGGCTCTGGCCATGACGGAATATTTCCGCGACGAAAAAAATCAGGACGTGCTCCTTTTCATCGACAACATCTTTCGCTTCTCCCAGGCGGGCTCGGAAGTTTCGGCGCTCCTCGGCCGCACCCCGAGCGCCGTCGGTTATCAGCCGACGCTGGCTGCGGAGATGGGCGATCTGCAGGAGCGGATCACCTCGACCAACAAGGGATCGATCACTTCGTTCCAGGCGGTTTACGTTCCGGCGGACGACCTGACCGACCCGGCGCCGGCGAACACGTTCGCGCACCTGGATTCGACCATCGTGCTCGAGCGCTCGATCGCAGAGCTTGGAATTTATCCGGCCGTCGATCCGCTCGCTTCGACTTCGAAATCGCTCGCGCCGGAAATTGTCGGCGAAGAGCATTACGCGGTAGCGCGTGGCGTGCAGAAAGTGTTGCAGCGTTACAAAGACTTGCAGGACATCATCGCCATTCTCGGCATGGACGAGCTCAGTCCCGACGACAAACTCACGGTTTTTCGCGCCCGGAAAATCCAGCGTTTTCTCAGCCAACCGTTTACCGTCGCCGAAGTTTTCACCGGCACCAAGGGCGAGTACGTGTCGATCGCCGAGACCGTCCGTGGATTCAAAGAAATCCTCGACGGCAAACATGATGAAGTTCCCGAACAAAACTTCTACATGAAGGGCGGAATCGACATGATCAAGGAAGAGAAAACTGCCTAACGAGTCATGGCCGCGACCCTGAAGCTTGAGATCGTGACGCCGGAAAAAACGGCGTACTCGGAGGACGTGGAGATGGTCACCCTTCCCGGATCGGAAGGGGAACTCGGCGTCTATCCGAATCACGTTCCGCTTCTGACCACAATCCATCCGGGCGAGCTGCGGGTGTTGAAAAGCGGGAAGGAGATATTCCTCGCCATTGGCGAAGGCTTTGTCGAAATCACCGGCACGACGGTCTCGGTCTTGACCGACATGGCCCTTGACGTGACCGCGATCGATGAGGCGGCGGCCGAAGCTGCCGTCGCGCGGGCCAAGGCGGCGATGAAAGAAGATCTGGGCAAGGAAGAATGCGCGGCCGTGACGGCGTCGCTGCAAAAGGCGCTGGCCCAATTGCACGTCAAGCGCCGGCGGCACCACTAGCGTGGTTGCTCTGGATACACTTGGCATTATTGCCGGCAACGGCGTTTATCCGCGGCTTCTCGCTCAGGCCGCTCGTCGCGCCGGAGTAAAGCGCATCATCGCCGCCGCGTTCACGGATGAGACCGACGATCGTCTCGCCGGGATGGTCGATGGGATTGAATGGATGCGCGTCGGTCAGTTGGGAAAACTGATCGGTTGTTTTCGAAATGCCGGGGTGGCGAATGCGATCATGGCCGGTCAGATCGCCCCGAAAAATCTTTTCGATCTCCGGCCCGACTGGAAAATGCTGCTCCTCCTGGCGCGGCTAAAGCGTCGCAATGCCGAATCGATCTTCGCCGCCATCGGCGACGAACTTGCGCGAGCCGGTGTCACCCTTTTGTCAGCCACTTCATTCCTTGAAGATTGCCTGGCGCCCAACGGATTGATTGCGGGACGGAAATTGACTCACCGCCAGGAAGAAGACGTCGCGTTCGGTTTTGAAATCGCGCGAGAAGTGAGCCGGCTCGATATCGGCCAGACGGTGATCGTAAAAAACGGGACGGTCCTGGCGGTGGAAGGTTTCGAAGGGACGAACGAAGCCGTCAAGCGCGGCGGCGCTCTCGCCCGCAAAGACGCCGTGATGGTGAAAGTCGCCAAGCCGACTCAAGACATGCGTTTTGATGTTCCCGTCATCGGCGTCGCCACCATCGGCGTGGCCGCCGATGCGCACGTCCGCGTGATCGCCATCGAAGCAGGCCGGACGTTGCTCCTTGAAAAAGAGGCCGTCATCGAGCAGGCGAACCGCGCGAATATTTCGATCGTCGCCCGCTGATAGCGTTTCAAGGAGCGGCGGTTTACAAACCGCCGTGGCGATTTCCTAATCGCGCTTCCTTCTTACTTCACCCGGTTCACCGACCAGCTCACCGGGATTCGAACTGACCGAAATACGCCGGGTTTGAATTGCCATTTCTTGAATGCTGTCGTGGCGGCTTTGTCGAGGACCGCGCTTCCGCTACTCTTCACGATCGCGACCGCGCTGATCTTGCCCGCTTTGTCGATCCGCAGCTCGTAAATGCCGCTGCCGGTGGTTTTCGTTTTCTGTGCTTCTTCGGGATAAGCGGCGCCGGGCGCGGCAGTCGTGTGCCCAACCAGCTCTTCATCGCTCAGCGTCGAAGTATGCCCATCACTCCAAACCGCAGTTGTCTTTTCCGCGGCAAACGCGCCGCTCGACAAACTGAAAGCAAAAACAACAGTCAGGAGAAAACGCAAGGCGGACACTTTCTGATAGTATGATTGTCGTCGTCGGGCGCAACTCCGGCGACTACATGTCTTCGAGGGTTTTGCCTTTGGTTTCGCGGACGAGTTTCAGGACAAACCAGATCGAGACGGCGGCGAAGGCGGCATAGAGGCTGTAGGCGCCGCCGAGGCCGAAGGAGCCGAGAAGAATCGGGAACGTCATGATGATGGCGAAGGTCGAGATCCATTGGACGAACCCGCTCACGGAGCGACGAGAAAGCGCGGTGATTCCGGGATGAAGAGCAAACCGAGAAGGAAAACGACCGAGGGAATAATCTCGATCCAGAACATCCATTGCCACGTCCTGAAGCCGAGCCAAAAGGAAGCGCTAGCCGCGCCCGCGGCATGAGCCAGCAGATAGTTGCTCAAGAAAGCGAAGAACAGGCCGAGCACGATCGCCAATTGTTGTAACGAAGCGAGGCGACCTCGAATCCGGGCGGGAGCGATCTCGCTGATGTAAGCGGGACAGATGATACTCGCGGCCCCGACGGCCAGCCCGCCGATCACTCGATAGGCGATGAACTCGAGCGAGCCGTGTGCGATTCCAGTGCCCCACGAACCCAGGACAAAGAGAATCGCGGCTACGATCAGGACGGCGCGACGGCCCCATTTGTCGGAAAGAGCGCCGGCAATAAATGCGCCCAGCGCGCAGCCGAGCAGGATCGAGGCGACGTTGAACCCGGAGCCAAGATTCGATGTTTGAAAGGCCCGGTTGAGCGCGTCAACCGTTCCGTTGATGACACCAGTATCGAAACCAAAGAGAAACCCGCCGAGAGCCGCAACGGCCGAGATCGCGATGACGCAAAACCGGTTGCTCTTCATCTTTTCGCGAAGTTTCAAAGAGCGAATGCGGCAAGGCCAGATTGTTTTATCGGCGCCGCGGACGTTCGTGGTCGAATTACCCGTTGCAAATCGACACTCGGCAATCGAAAATCGACAATTCCTTCGGGGTCTTAGCTCAGTTGGTAGAGCGCCTCAATGGCATTGAGGAGGTCAGGGGTTCGATTCCCCTAGGCTCCAAAATTCCGTCCCGGAATCCGGAGCTTCGCTATAGTTTCAGCGCGAATCTTAGACCAACTTGATCCGGATATTTGCGAAGGCGACGCGGCCTGTATGAGTTTGCACACCGATAAAGCCTGAATGCGAATCGATGCTGGGCGGGTTCCCGCGGAGGACATCATCGCTCTTGCGAGTGAAACGCGTGGTTTCCTGCCCGTTCAAACGGACAATGTAGGTCTGGCCGGTCACTTCGATCTCGTACTGATGCCATTGTCCTGCAAGCAGCCTCTGATTGTTTTGATACTGCTGCTGGCCTGGCGCGGTCCCGAGTTCTTTAATCTTATAGATAGAACCAGTATGGCTGAAGAACGCGCCATCCAGTTCGCTGGGAAAACGGGAATCCTTTCGCGCTTCTTCATCGATCTGAATTTCAAAGCCGGTGTGGACCGCGACAAAGGCGGTGTTGCTCGTTCCATCGATAGGATTTGGCGCCGGATCGGGCAGCCGCGGATCACGGAACCGAACGAACACGCCGGAGTTGTCGTTATTCGGCCCGAATGGATGAGCGAGCAGGAAATCGAGGCGCAGGACGAAATTCTCGAACTGCTGCGGCTCGTAAAACAGGAGGCCAATCCCTTTGGCGTCTTGTTGTGCGATCAGCATCCGTTCGAATAACGCAAAACCGCCGCCGCCGGCCATTCGCCAGTTAGAGAACTGCGCCTTGCTTCCATCGAACAAATATTGAAAGCCGGCCTCGGCTGCGGCTGGCGGCGCGGCTGTGGGAACAAGATGATCGCCGAGCCGTCGGGCGAGAGCGACTCCGGACAGCATGGGATTAGGAGAGCCCATGGTCGGCAGAAGCGCCGGGCCCACGGCGTACAGATTTTGCATTTCCCAAATCCTGCCCCATTCGTCGCTGACCGATGATTGGGCCGATTCGCCCATCCAGAGCGTGCCGGACTCGTGATGAGTCGAGCTAAGCGTATCCGCGCAGTCGGAAAAGAGAGCGGGCGGATCCTGCCATTGCGCGTTGGGAGGGTCGTTAGGCTTGGAAAGGTACTGAATCGTTCCGCCGGTGGCGAAGATCGTGGATACCTGAATGCTCGCTTTGTGCATCGCTGTCCAGAGATCGTTCTCCTTGGTCCGGTCCGGAGTGTTCCCGGTTTTTCGCGGATCGTCTGCATTCGACCAATTGGTTTCCAGTCGGACTTTGGCCACCGGCACACCATTTCCGTCGGGCGGACCTTGGGTGATTCGGTTTTGCGGATCGGTAGAAGTCTTATCTCCCACAATCTCGCCGATGCTGCGCACCGTGACGACAATCCATTTATCGGTAAGGTCCTTGAATTGGTCGAGATCGTCGATGTTGGGGATTTTTTGGAACAACTCCGCTTCCGAATTTTTGCCGGCTTCGCCGACACCGGAGGCCGTGATCTGAAAATGATAATGGCCTTTGCTGTTATCGATCGGGTGCGTATGGATGCCTTTCACAAACAACGCTGAAATCTGGAGCTCGCGTGTTTCGGGATGAAGAGTCGGATCGAGTGCGGCCCCAAACGCGCTCCGCGGTACTCGGAAAGTCAGGTTCGATCGTAAATGCGCCATCAGATTCCGGCCGATAAGATTCTTCTCCGGGACTGTGTTCTGCGCGAGCCGAGTGTTTTCAATCGTGCCCAGCGCCAAAAAGACCTTCCCGTCCGCCGGCACTTCGATACGGCGTTCGACGCCTTCGCTTTTCGCAAAGATGCCGGTGATTGAATTGCCGCTCCGCTCTAGCCGCGTGACGTAGGCGTTGCTCACAAGCATGAGGCGTTTCACCGCATCCTGATCGTCGGCGGTACCGCCGCTTGCCTGGGCTTCGCCTTGCGCAGCCCGCGCGGCCTGGAGCAACAACTGGACGCCGTTGAATTTGTTCAGGCCGAAGAACCCGGCCCGCGGCGAGGCTGATGAGACAGCGAGGGGCGCTTCGAGATCGAGCTCTTCGTTCAAGCTGCCGAACTTTCCGGTCAACATGTCCTGTCCCAATCCAGGTGAGATGGCGCTGAGACCGTCGAATAGCCGTTTGCGCATGCCCGAATGAAGCGGGCCGAAGACGAAGTCGTTAGTCGTATCGGTGCCGATCTGGCGCGCCGCTTCGTCGAGGTAGGACTCGGTGGGATTAGCGCTGCCGCGGGGAAGGACCTTTTCTTTCAGGTCCTTGCGCACATTTGCCGGCCACGACGGATCGCTTACTTCCGAGTCGATCAGGTACGGAGACCAACCGCCCCAAAACAGCGAGCGCCCTCCGACTGAGTAAGCCAGTCCGGGGAAATCCTGATTGAAACCCATTGGGCTGTCTGAAATCCACGGTTGTCCCCAAACTGTGCCCGGTTTGTTCTTTCCCGGGGGCGCGAAATTGCCCGGTAGATTCTGGACGTGCTCGGGAAGGGCGAACGGTCCCGCTTCGAGAACCAGAATGCGATGCGCCTGGGTACGATCGCGGCTCAACAAATGGCTCGCCAGCACGGCCCCGAAACTTCCGCCTCCGATAATGATGAAATCGAACATGCGGCGGGCCGGACGCATCTGGGGATTGATGCTGTTGACCGCTTCTTCCAAGGTGTTGCATCCGTAGCGGCCGAGTACGTCAAAGGTGAACAATGTATCCTGCGGAAGAGTGACCGTGGGCATGGGATGATCTTTCTAATTCTGGCAGCAGCTCCACCCTGCCGTGGCGCACTGGCAGCGACACCGCAAGACCCGAAGTCTGGGTGGGAGATATTGTCTGGGTTTCGTTTTGGGGTTTGACTCGGAGGTTTGTGCGTTGGGAGGCCGTCCACACCCGAAGGATCAAACGCCTTAATCGAGTGAATCAAGGCCCTCACCGCTAACAACCTTTCTTTATCTGAAAACGACACAGCTCGACAAGCCGAAAGTTCGTTCAGCCGTGGCCGTGAGCAACTTCACTTCTGTGCGGGGCGTCGCCGCGCCCGGCAAACTTGCGGCGACTCAAGACGCGAAAAAAACAACCGCTAACGGCGGAGTAAAAGTAAGCCGGCGATCGAAAGCGCGACACCGAGCAACCGAAGCGCCGAGGCCGGTTCCTTGAAAAACAAGATGCCAGCCAGGGCCATCATGGCCGCGCCAACCGCGAGAATGGCTGGGACGGCAGATAGGGGCCCACCGTTTTGAAATAGCAAAAGAACGCGATCGTCCCTGCGCCCACACATAGTCCCGTGAGGATCGAGTAATTGATGCCTGGCATCGAGGCTGTCTGATTCCAGCGACCGAGGAAACGGAGATAGCCAAGGTAGAGTAGAATCGTCAGTGCGGCCGACGCTTCCACGACGAACCCTCCCAGTCCATCGCTGATCCGGTCCGACGCCAGCTTTGTAAAAATTTGATGAGCGCCATAAAGAATCGCAGCGACGAGCGCGTACCAGAACCACCCGGCCATGAATCACGGTTGACCGGACCCTAAAGAAAGCAAAAGCAAATTGCTCGGCTCACGCTGGGAGTGCGGGATCTTCGTCCTATCGATCACAATCCACCCGGAACGCTAGATTGATGAAACCGTTGTTACGTCACTTTGTAACGCCGCATTTCCGCTGCTTGGCAGCCGCGGCGAGGCACCGCGACAAGAAGTACCATCAGCGCGACGCTGTTGTCGTCACACCCGACAAACCGGTCACGAGAAGGGCGCCTTTAATCGCATTCGCGAGCTCTTTCGCGGAACCTCTTCCCCAGTAATGGAGAAACAGTATGCGCGGATTTTCGTGGGTCATGTGCGAATGAATCGCGACGATGTTGATGCCGCCTTGGCGCAACGTTTTCAGCGCCGGTTGCAACTCATCTTCGGTAACGGCGAAATCGCCATCGACGACCGCGTTGTCGTCCGTGCCAGCGAAAGCCGCCCAGGTATTGACGCCGATTTCTTTGCCGATCTCCATCCCGTCCATCTTCGATTTCTTCCCGATCGTGAACTTCACCATTCCGTCCTTCGTTTCGCCCTGCATCGCGAAGATTTCATTCAGCGGGGCAGCGGTAATTGAACTCTTCGACGCCAACTGGCCCTTCTCTGCCATCGCTTCACCGAAGGCAGTGATCGGTTTCGGGTTTGGTCCCCGGATTGATTTGATGGTGTCGTAAACTTTTCTTACCGCTCCGGCTAGTTTCTCAATGCCGCCTTCGCCGCCGATGTGCATGAAATACACCTTCGGTTCGTCGAAGAAGAAATGGTTATGAAGCGCAGTCACGGTTAATCCATTGTCGAGCGCCGCGGACATCACAGGATTGACCTCATCTTCAAAAATCACCGTGTCGCCCATCATCATGGCTTTGTCGTTCGTCCCTTGAAAGGCCGCCCAGGTTCCCAATCCCATGAACGGCGGCATCGTCCAGCCCGCTACGGACACTTTCACGTCGTCCCGGGGGAAGGTGACTTTGTAAACGCCTTCCGCCTGGTTCATCTTGCCTTTCAGTCCGGTTAGCTGGTCGATTTTCCCTGTATCGAGCTCCGCGCGAGCGGTGAGAATGGCGGCGATCAGAATCACCGCTGCGGTTAAAAATGTTTTCATTTGGAAAGGGACGCGGTGTTCTGCCCCGAACGTGCTCGGGGCAGAACCGCGTTCCCGGCTAGTGCTTCTCGTTCTTTTCGTTTTCTCCCTTTTCCTTGCTCTCGTCGTGCTTGCTCAAGACCTTGCCGGTCGCATCGATCTTGACGCCCCATTCCTTCCCGTTCTTCTCGATAACGACTTCGTAATTGGCGCCCTCCTTTTCCCAGCGGACGATCTTGCCGCCTTTTGCCTCCGTGTCGGCGGCGGTCTGGACCGCGGCCGGGACATCAGACTTGCTGATGCTTTCTTCTTCGTGCTTTTTTTCTTTTGCCAGCGCGAATGGCAAACAAAGTGCCAGACCCACTGCCAATGCGGATGATGTGATTATTTTTTTCATGGTGTTGTGTGTTGCGTTAAGGAATCGGAGACGATAATCCATGCGGATGTAAGCGCAATGCGATTGCGCAATACGTATTGCATTGCAGTATTTCGATTATGCCTTCAACTGCCTGGCTTCTTTTGCTCTATAGCCTGCCGACAAAGCAGAACACCGCCCGTGTCGCTGTCTGGCGAAAGTTCAAGAAAATCGGGGCCCTCCAGATCAAGACGTCGACCTACCTGCTCCCCGATCAACCGGCGCAGTACGAACATTTTCAATGGCTCGCTCAACAGATTCGCGATTACGGCGGGGATGCGACCCTGGTGCGCGCCCAACAAATCGAAGGAATGCCGAACGAAAGGCTGGTTGCTCTTTTTAATCGCGAGCGCGACCGGGAATTCGGCCAGCTGAAAAAAGCGTTGCATGGCCTTCTTGCGGACCGCAAGAAACGGAGATCCGAAATGGGCGCGGCCGATCTCGAACGATTGACCCGGCAATTTCGCGAGATAAGCGAGGTCGATTTCTTTCAAAGCCCGCGCGGCCAGGATGTGCAAATGCTTCTGCGGCGAGCCGAAGGCGGCTCAACGAAAAAACTGTCCCGTCTCGATCGGAAAAATTACCGTGGAAGGACGTGGGCGACACGACCACGGCCGGAAATCGATCGGGTCGGCTCGGCATGGTTGATTTCCAAGTTCATCGACCCAAAAGCGAAATTCGCTTTTACCATGACCCCGTCCCCCGGTGGAGAAGTAATTCACTTCGATATGGTGGACGCGGAGTTCTCCCACCATGGCGATCGCTGCACTTTTGAAATGCTGCTTGAGCGCTTCGCCATCGATGACAAAGCGCTGCGAAGAATCGGAGAGATGATTCACGATGCCGATCTGGAAGACGCGAAATTTCAACGCGTCGAATGCGTCGGAATCGATCGCGTCTTGAAGGGCTGGGGAAAAACCGGAATGAGCAGCGACGAGATCCTGGCGCAAGGCTTCAAATGTTTCGACGGCCTCTACGAGTTTCTCCAGCGCCGATGAATCTTCCGGAGGCCACTGCGCGCCAAGACGCGCCGACTTTCGGCGAAGCGTTTCGCTTCTGGCTCAAGCTGGGATTCATCTCGTTCGGTGGACCTACCGGCCAGATCGCGATCATGCAGACCGAGCTGGTGGAACAGAAACGATGGATCAGTCAGTCGCGATTTCTCCACGCCCTCAATTACTGCATGCTGCTGCCGGGCCCGGAAGCGATTCAACTCGCCATTTACGTGGGCTGGCTCCTGCACAAAACGGCTGGGGGAATCGTTGCCGGCGCGTTCTTTGTGATTCCGTCGATCTTCGTCCTCTGGACGTTGAGTTTCGTCTACGCCGCCTATGGAAGTGTGCCGTGGATCGCGGCGATCTTCTACGGGCTCAAGCCGGTCGTGGTCGCGATCGTGACCGCGGCGGTGATTCGCATTGGCCAGAAGGCATTAAAAAATGAAGTCCTGTGGGCGATTGCTGTCCTCGCCTTCATCGCGATTTATTTTTTCCACGCGCCGTACCCGGCGATCATCATCGGCGCAGGACTGATTGGTTTCGCCGGTGGAAAAATCTGGCCGGCGAAACTTGACGTCATTTCTTCCCACCACGGCGGCGCCGAACAATCGGTCATCGATGACGAACACGCCCCACCGGAGCATACGCGGCCTTCATTCCAGCGGGCCATTCGCGTCACGATCACATGGCTGCTGATCTGGTGGATACCGGTCGTCCTCGCAGCAATTCTCCTCGGGACCAACCACACCGTTTTCTCGGAAGGAATTTTTTTCAGCAAAGCGGCGGTTGTAACTTTCGGCGGCGCGTATGCGGTGCTGCCCTACGTCGCGCAACGCGCCGTAGAATATTTTCATTGGCTAAAGCCCGGCCAGATGATGGACGGCCTCGGTCTCGCCGAAACGACGCCCGGCCCACTCATCATGGTGTTGCAATTTGTCGGGTTCATGGGCGGATGGAACCAGGCCGGCAATTTGCCTCCGCTCCTCGCCGCAACGCTCGGCGCGTTGATCACGACGTGGGTCACGTTCACACCTTGTTTTCTCTGGGTTTTCCTCGGCGGCCCGCACATCGAACAACTGCGCGACAACCGCAAAATCGCGATGACGCTTTCTGCCGTCACCGCCGCCGTCGTCGGCGTAATCCTAAATCTCGCGGTCTGGTTCGCGCTCCACGTCATTCATCCCGATCGCGGCTTCGATTGGTTCGCCATCGTTCTTGGTATCGGCGCACTCGTCGCCCTGATCCGCTGGAAAATCAGCGTCATCGCGGTAATCCTGGCCGGCGGCGTTATCGGTTTTCTTGCCGCGTTCCTCCGCTGAACTAGAACGGCAATTTCATGCCGAGGCTCTTCACGAGGAACGCCCATTGATCCGCCGTTTCCTCGATGATTTTGGTCGTGGGCTTGCCGGCGCCGTGGCCGGCGCGGGTTTCGATCCGGATCAGGATCGGCGCAGGGCCGGCCTGGGCGGCTTGCATGGCCGTCGTGTACTTGAAGCTGTGGCCGGGAAAGACGCGGTCGTCGTGATCGGCAGTCACAACGAAGGTGGGTGGATATTTGGTTCCCGGTTTCACGTTGTGGAGCGGCGAATATTTGTAGATCGCTTCGAATTCATCCTTGTTGTCCGACGATCCGTAATCGGAAGCCCAGGCCCATCCGATGGTGAACTTCTGGAAGCGCAGCATGTCCATGACGCCGACGCCCGGCACGGTCGCGCCCCACAGGTCCGGCCGCTGATTTTCCACAGCGCCGATGAGCAGACCGCCGTTGCTCCGACCGCTGATCCCGAGCTTCGGCGTCGAAGTGTATTTGTTCGCGATCAACCATTCGCCGGCGGCGATGAAATCGTCGAACACGTTTTGCTTCCGCAACTTCGTGCCGGCCAAATGCCATTCCTCGCCGTACTCGCCGCCGCCGCGTAAACTCGCCACGGCGTAGACCCCGCCCATTTGCAGCCAGGTCGCAACTCCGGGCGAAAACGAAGGCTTGATCGAAATGTCGAACCCGCCGTAACCGTAAAGCATCGTCGGATTGCTCCCGTTCTTCTCGAGACCCTTGCGATAGGTCAGGAACATCGGGACTTTCGTTCCGTCTTTGCTCGAATAAAAAACCTGTTCGGTGACGAAGTCGTACGACTTGAAATCGACCTTCGGCCGGAACAGAACGCTGCTCTGACCGCTCTTCATGTCGTAGCGATAGATCGTCGCCGGCTCGGTGAAGCTGACATAGGAATAGAAAGTTTCGGTGTCTTTGCGTTTGCCTTTGAAGCCGCTCGCGGTCCCCAGCCCTGGCAACTTGATCTCGCCGGCGTCTTTCCCCGACAAATCGAAAAGCCGAACGGCCGAGTGCGCGTCCTTCAGATAACTGGCGATGAAACGGTCGCCGACGACTTCCGCGTTCTCCAGCGGGTCCGGCGTTTCCGGGACCAGCGTCGTGATATTATCTGGCTTGGAAATATCGATCGCAACGATCCGCGCGTTCGGCGCGGCGAGATCCGTCCGGAACCAGAACACATTGCCCTCGCAGCCGAGGAAACCGTAATGCGCGTCCTGTTTATTCAGTAACTCCACGACTGGCGCGTCCGCTTTCTGCAGGTCTTTGTAAAAGATCCGGTTCTTCGGGTCGGTGCCTTGGGAGACGTTGATGATGAGGAAGCGGCCGTCCTCGCTGACCTGACCGTTGAAGTTCCAATCCTTGTGGTCCTTTCGCTCGTAGACCAGCGGGTCGTCCGATTGGGGCGTGCCAAGCTTGTGGAAGTAAAGCTTGTGAAAATAATTAGCCTGCTTGAGTTGCTCGGCGGAGGCCGGCGCATCGTAGCGGCTATAGAAAAATCCTGAGCCGTCTTTCTTCCACGACCCCTGCGAGAACTTCACCCATTGGACGTCGTCGCTGAGGTCTTTGCCGGTCGCGATATCGCGCACCTTCCATTCCTCCCAATCGGAACCGGCAACGGCAAGGCCGTAGGCGAGCAGCTTGCCGTCGTCGGTTACGTTCATGCCGGCAAGCGCGATCGTGCCGTCCTTCGAAAGTGTGTTCGGATCGATCAGGACTTTTCCGGCGTCTGGAAGCTTGTCGCTTGTGAACACCACGTTCTGGTTTTGCAGGCCGGTGTTCTTGGAAAAGAAATAACGGCCGCCGTCGTGGAACGGCACGGTGAACTTCTCGTAGTTCCAGAGCGCCGTCATCTTGTCCTTGATCTTCTTCCGTTCCGGGATCGTCCCGAGATAATCGAAGGTGAGCTTATTTTCCGCTTCGATCCATTTCCTGGTCGCATCCGCGTCGACGTTCTCCAGGTCGCGATACGGATCCGACACTTTCGTGCCGAAATAATCATCGGTCTGTTCGCTCTTCGGCGGCTGCGGATAATTGAAAGTTTTATCCGCCGCCAGAAGCAGGGAGGCGAACGAAAGAAGAGCGAAGATCGACACGGAGCGTTTCATAGAGCGAAACCGATAAGACGCTTCCGCGTCGGGTGCAAACCCCCAAGGAGCGGCGCTGTCCACACCGCCGAAAGAATTTTAACCGCGGATTTCGCGGAGGGCACGGATAAGAAAGCGAAGATACCAAATCCCTCTTGTCCATCCGCGTCATCCGTGTAATCCGCGGTTAGTCTTCGAAACATCGGCGGTAGACACATCGCCGCCCCTTGAGGGGGCTAATCTGTTTCCCCAGCCGGCAGATGGGCGGCCTTCCAATCCATCGCCATGCGGATCCGGGCGCGACCGCTGGGATGATCGAAAAAGATGAACTCTTCGATGGGGCTCGGATCGAGCTTGCGATACTCGCCAAGTTTGAGTGCGACCTTCGCCATTCCATCCGGTTCGCGCGCGGTATTGATGCTGAAGGCGTCGGCTTCCCGTTCGGTCACCCGCACCGCGGTGTTGATCATCGGGGTCAGGAGGAAAAACACCGTGGAAAAGATCAGCGAGAGAAGCGGCAGGCCGGCGGGATCCGCGATTCCACGAACGCCCCAGCGTTCGCCCCACCGGTCGACGGCGCCTTGGAAAAAGGTGCGCAGCGCCAGAAAGCCGAGGAGAAAGAAGAAGCTGAAATAAGTAACCAACTTGACGCTATGATTCAGGATGTAGTGTCCCATTTCATGGGCCATCACTTCGCGGATTTCCGGCAGGGTGCATCGTTTCAGGAGGTTATCGTTCAACGCAATCCGCGTCGTGCCCATGAATCCAGCGACGTTTGCGCTGACGCGTTTCGTTTGTCGGGAAGCGTCGACTTCGAAGACCTGCGTGACCGGAATTTCATTCGCGCGCGCCATGGCGAGAATCGGCTCGCTGATCGCGGGATTGTTCAGCGGTTTATAGGTGTTAAAGAGCGGCTCAATATAGACCGGCGATAACATGATGCCGAGGATCGTGAAGATGATCGCAACGATCGTGCCCCAGACCCACCACGTCCGCGGCGCCCGACGAAAAACCGCGTAGAGGCCCACGAGAAGCAGACTCGTCACGATCAGGTTCACCACGATGAATTTCATCTGCTCGCCGATCCACTGGCGGAAATTCTGCGTGGCCATGCCATAGGCATGTTCGCGGAAGAAATGTTCGTAAACGTGCAGAGGGAATCCGAGCACGTAGATGAGGAGAAGGAACGGAATCGCGTAGAGAATGACCTGGAGTGCCTTGAAGCGGGACCTCCGTTCGGCGAAATCCCGCAGGCGCGCGGATATCCTTGAGGCCAGGAGAAAAATCGAGATCGCGGTCGAAAGGAGAAAATTCCAGAGGATTAGCCAATAGCCGCCTTCGAAGTAGGCGTCGGACCTGGCGCGCTTATCGGCCGGCACCGTGTCGAGCCAGGCGCGGGTGGCCGTCGCGGGATCCGTTCCGACAGCAATCGATGGAGTAGGGTAGGGCGTCGAATCGGGCGACGGCGGTTGAGCGAACGTCGGGACCGCGGCGAGGAAGGAAAGAACGAGCAGGAAAAGCAGGACCGATGATTTCATGGCGGCTGAGGGTGAAAGAAAGAGCAGCCGCGGTCAATCACACTTGATAGGATCGAGCCGAATGACCGTCGAATACCTGGCCGATCATCCCGAGGCCGTATCGATCCTTGCGGAATGGCAGCACGCCGAGTGGGGCCACACTCGCCCCGGTGACACCGTCGAAAAACGCGCGACGCGCCTCCGAAATTTTTCGAATCGCGATCGCATTCCGCTGACGGTCGTGGCGCTTGAAGGCACCGAGGTTCTCGGCGGGGCGAGTTTGATCGAGCACGATATGGAAACGCGCATGGAATTGACGCCATGGCTGGCGAGCGTGTTCGTCGGTGAGCCATATCGCCGGCGTGGCATTGGCGCGGAGTTAGTGAGACGCATCATGGCAGAAGCCGGCAAACTGAACGTCCCGTTATTGTATCTTTACACCGTCCACAGCGAACGACTCTACGCCGCGCTCGGATGGACTTTGATGGAACGCACTTCCTATCTCGATCACAAGATTGTAATCATGACCTACACGCCATGACGCCCGCCGAATTTCGCCGGCTTGCTCTGAGCTTACCGGGAGTCATCGAAAGCTCGCACATGAGCCATCCCGATTTCCGCGTCGGCGGAAAAATTTTCGCTACGCTTGGTTATCCGGACGAGGATCGCGGAATGGTGGTCCTGCCGGCCGAAGAGCAAGCGAAGCTAATCAAAGCTCATCCAAAAGTGTTCGGGCCGGCAAAGGGAGCGTGGGGAAAACAAGGCAGCACAATTGTGAGACTTGACGCGGCCAATGCATCGACACTTCGATCCGCGCTTGAGATCGCGTGGCGAAACAAAGCGCCGAAGAAGAAGGTTTGATCTGGGGAGCGCACGCGCCTCGCGTGCTGGCGATCGCGCCTCCGCGATCGCGAACTTTCTCTTGCGGGATTTAAGATAGTTTCGGCGAGGCGCCAAAACCAGCACGCGAGGCGCGTGCGCTCCCCTGGAAAAATCTAGACCAGCGCGCCGCCGCAACTGGAACCGGCGCCGGCCGTGCAACCGAAGCAATGGTTGCCGGTCAGGATCTCCCGATGCTCGACTCGCGCCGGATCGACGTCCCATAAATGCAAACCCTGGTCGCTCCCGCCGGTGCGGGACCACCGCATGTTGAGCATCTGGTTGAAATCGCAGTCGAAGACTTCGCCCTGCCAGCTCACGCTTATCGTATTCCGGCACATCAGGCCAGTAACAGTCGCGGGATTAAAAGCGTCGTTCAGCAAGGCCATGTATTCGCCGAGCAGGTTGTTATTCTTCAGATAGGAAGCGAACCGAGCGATCGGCAGGTTCGTGATCGTATAAAGCTTGTTAAAGACGATGCCGAAATGCGCTTTCAGCTCTCTTTTGTAATCCGCTTCCAGTTCCTCCTGCGGACCCGGCAGGAAGGCGCCATTAGGATTGTAAACCAGATGCAGGGGCAGCTCCGGCCGGATACCGTAGCCTAACGAGTTTAAAAGCTGGAGCGCCTTAATGCTGGCATCGAAGACTCCTTCGCCGCGCTGCTCGTTCACGTTCTTCGCCGAATAGCACGGCATCGATGCAATGATCTCGACTTCATGCCTGGCGAGGAGCTGCGCGCAGGGTTCATAACCCGGCTCGAGTAGGATAGTGAGATTGCATCGATCGATAATATGTCGCGGCGGCGTCAAGGCTCCTAGTCGTTCCACGAGGTATTTGAAATCTGGAACCATCTCCGGCGCGCCGCCGGTTATATCGACGGTTCGAATGTCTGTCTTCGCCAGCCAATCGATGACCTGATCCATCGTCCCGCGGGTCATGATCTCTTTCCGCTTCGGTCCGGCGTTCACGTGGCAATGAATGCACGTCAGGTTGCACAACTTTCCGACGTTGATCTGGAGGACCTCGGTTCGCGTGTGGCGTAGCGGCAAGCCGTGCTCCCGCAACCTGCGCGCGAAATTGTTCTCGGTCATTCGAACTTAGAACACAATCTGAAGCCGAAGAATTACCTCATCGAAATCAGATGGTCCGAGCGCAGGCCGCGCTTCGCGGAATTTCGACCACGTATGAATGTAATCTGCGACAAGCTTGATGTCATCGCCGTGGATATAGTAATTCAAGCCGCCCGTGATGGAGTCCAGATTGTCATCAATGACCTGGCCCGGATTGAAGTGCTCATACTTGGCAACGACCTGGAGCTTCTTTGGTATAATGAAGAAGCTGGGCTGAACGTAGTAACCTTCCGCGCGGAAATCCCGAAACGCCGGCGCACCTGTCGTTCCTTCGTAGCTCTCACTTAAATACTCCGCGATCAGGTCGAACAATCCCCAGTGAAAGGACGCGTCGAACCCATGGCCTTCTCGTTCCGCGGCGCTCGGCGCGGTGAAAGTGCTGAGCGAACCGTCGCTGTTCACTCGCAACGTGCCCGCGGGCGAGAGCACCGTTCCGCTTGCGTCGCGGCTATGTAAAGCGTCGCCGCCGAACTTCACCCACGCGTCCTGGCCGGCCAGCTTACCCTTCCACGGCTGAAGCTCGAGTCGCGCGACGTACATGTATTGGTCGTTGTCATTCACGGTAACGTTTCGTCCATTGCCGTTAAACATTCCCACCCAATAAGTCACTAGGTCCTTTTGTTCCGGGAGCGCGTTCGTAAACGGCTTGCCCCAGATTTGAACGCCTACCTGCCGTTCTGGCGTCAACGCGCTCGTTACTTCGCTACGTTCGGCCGTAAACAGTTTCGGGTCCGGACTAATCTGCTCGAGGCCAAACGGCGCCTTGTATTGACCGACCTTGACCTGGAACTCCGGATAGCGGTGCCAGTTCGCAAAGAGATCCAGGCCGCCGAACGCCGTTCGCGTGGCGTTCGAGCCGAGCAAGCGTCCGGTCGCGTCGCGAATCGTCAAGGCCTCGTCGCTCTGGGCGAATTCGCCTTCCAGCTTGAAGTCGAAGTTATCGGCGAAATCGCCGCTCACCTGAATCCGTGCCCGGCGCAACCGGAACCGGTCGTCGATTGCAGCCGATCCAAACCGTCCTTCGAACGCCAAGACGTCGCCGCCTTCCCATTGGACCTGAAGCAAACCACCGAGCGCAAGCTTGATCTCTGATGCGCCCGGAACGACGTAGACCGGCTTCTTCTCCTCGGTCACTTCGGTTTTCTCGACGACGGTCGCCTTGCTATCCGGCGTAAAATGCGAGCGCTTCTCTTCAGCCAAAGGAGCCGGTGATTTTGGCGCGGACGATTTCTCCTTCTTCAGACTTCGGACTTCCGTTTCGAGCTCGGCATTGCGCTTTTGGAGTAGCTCGACCGCTCGTTCGAGGCGCTCAAGCCGTTCAGCCTCGGTAGGCTTCTCGGCAAAGGCGAGTGGACAAGAACCGACGATTAAACAAAGGACGATGGCGAGGACGGAATTCTTCACGCCTCTGGATATGAAAAGACGTCGCAGCAGGACAAGCCTATTCAGCCTGATCGCCTGCCCCTAGTTCGCGTCAGCGCGCGTGAATGTCTCCTCGCAAAAGAGTTTCCACTCGCCCTTTTCTATTTGCCGGATCGTCGAGGTCCAACTACCGCTCCTGGGATCGAACGCGTATCGATTGGTGAGCTCGCCATCGTGAAATGTGAACTTGAATTCCATTGCGTTCGAGCCTTCCTCGCGCGGCGCGAAACCATCCGTCGAATAATCGCCACCGAAACTGTCCGCCCAATGACAAAGGTATCGCTTTCCGATCGAATCGTAGCCGATCAGCACCCTTGCTTCGTAACTCGGGGGCGAAGCGACGTCGCGGTAATGCAGCTCGACGAATTGGTGATGCAAAATCCACTCCACATGCACCACGTTTTTCGCTATCCGACCGCTCGGAAACTTCAGTTCCACCTTCCAATCGCCCACCAGCTTGTCCAGCAGCGGATCGTTCAATTTCTTGCCCCGCTTCGATTCTTCGCCGAGCGACGATACGGCAATCACGAGCGACGAAAAAACCAGACAAATTCTGCCGACAACTTTCATTGCTTGACGTTCATTTTGGAAATCTCAGCGCGGCTTCTCCCCCAGCTCAATGATCTCAAACCTCACCAGGTCCTTCCAATTCTCCATCCATTCGTCGAAGAGCGCCCGGTCGTTCGTTTCCATCAATTGGAAACACCGGTCGCCATCTTTTTCCAGCCAGCTATCGATGTAGACCAGACCTTCAGGGAGCATCCGTCCTTTTTCGCGAAAGCGGTCATAGACCTTTTCCTTTGCGTCTCCTGCAAAGGTCTCAATCACCATGTATCGCTTCACGTGATCTCATCTTTCCAGCCGATAGGAACGCAAGATCACTCTTTTGGAAAGCTTTGATTCGCTAGGCGATTCGCAGTTGCATGAGCTCGCGTAAGCGCTTTTCCATCTTCGGCTCGCCATTCGGCAAATCCCGTGCTTCCAGGATCACACCCTCAACGACAACATTGAGCGCGGCCAGAAGAGCGTCGCGTTCGAGTGAAGTAGGCAGCGCGCCGGCGAACCGTGCCCGAACTTCAACAGGCAGGTCGTCGAAGCCGCGGCCATACGAGGATGCGAGCCCACGCAGGCGGCACGCCAGGCTGAGTGCGTAATCACGAGCGGCGCTGATCCAATACTCCGCCTGCCAAGAGCGGCCGCGCTCGATGCAAATACGCCCACGAACCAGATGATGGACCGCGTACCCAAAAAGGTCCGACGCTGGAGCCGGCTGCGGATGCGGTCTTGCCACGGCAGTTCCAAACAGCAGCTTAAACTTTGGACTGATCGCACCGAACTGGGATGCCGGCGTAAAGGAAAGGTCGAATTGAAGACAACCCGGCAGCAAAAAAACCCGGTAAATTGAAGGTCCGGCCGTCAGGTCGAACAAGTGCGCCGCATCGAACTCTTCCATGACCTTCCGCGTCCAGTCCGCGAGCACTTCGTCAACCTTCGCGTCATCCGCGACTGCGAATGTTAGATCGAGATCCGACCAGCGATCTCCGTCTGACAGCGCCAGAGAGCCTACCACTGCGCCCGCAACAATTCGCGAGTCCTGCCTCCCCATTTCAATAACACGCTCGCGGACGTGTTCTCGATCGTTCACCGTAAATATCTGGCACTTACTTCAATGACGCCGCTGTTTGCCTTCGGCTTCTGAGAAATAAGACCAGCCCTATCGTAAACAAGAAGAGCCCGACAGGACAAACGATCAGCGCCAGGAGCTCGACGTAGAACGAGATGTCCGGCCCTCGCATTGACTGGGGTCGCTCCCCAAAGAAGTCGGCCAAATAATGCCAGGTCTCTCTAAGCGGACCGAAAACAGGAGCAATGGCCAGCAATCCGCCGATGCTAATCGCTACCAGACTTACCCTGCTTCCTCGCATCGAAAGACTCCTTATCAGATACCTTCGGTAGGAATCAACTTCGTTCGGTCGGAAGTGACGGAAAGGTAGAGCAGCTTACGATAACGTGGTGTTCACTTAACCCGCCGCCTTGGGAGCGCTCATGCTCTTGCTATAGAACCCCGACCGATCGAAACAGCAAACGCGGCGCTTCCCGCCCGCGAGCATCGAACAGGCATTGGCAACTCGACGCACCCGAGTCTCTGGCTGCTTGGCCGAGGTGATCCAGTGGATCCAATCTCGGCGCGCGACCGGCGTGATGGTCGACCACAAAGACCGGGCCTTCGGCGCAGCCGCGAGAGCTTTCCGCAAATCCGCCGGCACCTTCGGTTCCGGTTCCTCTGCCGCCGGCGCGATCTCCAGCGTGACAACGTCGCCCGCCTGTGCCTCCGCGGCTTCGGCCATCTTCCGGGTCACCTTCAGCCAGTGGCTCTTTTGGCCGTCTGGCTCAAGCGTGGCTTGAAAGGAGACGCCATTGATGGTGCCTTCGACCGCCGTCCTGCTCCGCGACGGCAGCTTCGCACTCGCGCTCTTTGGCAGAATGAGAAAGGTCCAATTGCCGCCCTTCATCTCCGCCGGTCGCGAAAGTTTCGCTTGGAAACAAATCTTAGAAGCGTTGTTGTTCATTTCTTTAAATTCTGAGCGAGCTGCGGAACCCCCTCCCGCCATAGTAGGACTGCGCGCCGTTGTGACCAGCGAAAACACGGTCGTAACGGCGATCATAATAAAGGGCACCGCCAAGTTTTCTCATCTCAGCAGGTGTCTTTACCCAGCTCGATGATTTCGTGTCGAACTCTCCCAGCTTTTGCAGCTCCAGATATTGTTCCTCCGTCAAAAGCTCGACGCCCATGGCTGCTGCCATATCCACCGCGCTACTTTTCGGTTTATGTTCTTTCCTGGAATCCAGCGCTTCACGGTCATAACAAAGACTTACGCGACCGCCAGGACTTTGGGGCGAACAATCAAAAAAGATGTATTCGCCTGTCTTCTTATCGTAACCCACAACGTCAGGTTCACCGCCGCTTTTCTCCATTTCATTAAGCGACCAAAGCTTTTCGGCATTGGCTTCCAGTCGAGTCTGCACCTTCGCCCATTCGAGTCCTTTGTGGCGGTTCATGTTTTTCTTAAAACGGGCCTCCACGACCTTGAGTAGTTCTTCACGTCCTTCTGGTGAGAGTTTTTTGGATTTCGATTGTTTGTTCATAGCGTGCGTTCGAGCGTGGGACGAGGCATAATCTCGTTAGATGTCATTCGGTTGGTTTCGTCGACATCTAACCAGACCTGGGATCCGCCCCGAGCGCGTTCGGATTTGCATCCCCTCGGTTGGGCGCTGGTGGGAACTCGAAGTGGCGTGCGCTGAGTGAGGCGACGAAGCAGCTGACGCCACCGACAAGCGCCGCAAGTATTTCGTAATCCCAACTAATCCTGGCCTGTGGCGAGGTGAGCCGGGCAAATGCGAACATGATGGCAGCACCAGCCGCCGAAGAGGATTCATAGGCCTAATGAGAACGAGATGAGCCCAGAACGCTTTCGGGGCTGCATCGCTTGGTTACGCGTCTGGCGTGGCTTCATTAATGACTAAGCGCTGGAGCCCTCTGAGCGGTCATCAGATCGGCACCAGGACCATTCGGCCGTAGGCGACGAACGCCATGAGAAGGCCCAGGACGGCGCTGAAGATGATGGGCGTGATCTCGCGGTACTTAACGTGCACCCAGACGAACACAAGGCTCTCGATCGCCAGCACCGTGGCAGTCAGAACCGTCAGCGGCGGGTGCCAATGGAGCGCGGCGGGGACAATGAGCCCGACTGTGCACACGAGCTCCAGGATACCCAGGGCCGTCCAGGCTTTGCGCGGCAACGCACCAAAGGACGGGACATCCGCGCTTACCTTGTCGAACATGAAGACCTTCATGACGCCCGACGCTCCGTAGAGGAGCGCGGCGAGGATCTGCAGGACCCATAACAGGATGTTCATCGTATGCCTCCTCCCGGTTTCCGCGTCGACCCGCGCAAGGCGGTTTTCGCCAGCGGGCTCATCAATAAATTTTCTGCACCGTCACGATGATGAACGGATCCTCACCGCGCGTCTTGCTGTAAGACACCCAGTAGCCCGCGACCGGGTAGCGGATCAGTTTGTACATCGACCCGTCGGCCTTTGCCTCGATCTCCGTGCCGAGCACGGCCTTCGGCGAGGGCGCGCCGCTGCCGTTGCCAAGGTAGGTGACGGCGACGGCGAACACCTTGTGGCCCTTGTCGTAGAAGACCTGACAAGACTCCTTCTCGGAGAACATGAAGAAATCCTGGGCGTCGCCCTTGTCGGCCGGCTCGCCGAGCTTCTTACGCGCCTCGTTCATGTCCATGCCGATGCGCACGCCTTTATATTCGATGAACGGCGGCGGGTCGGTCAATTTCTGCGCGCTGGCGACTGTGGCGCTCGCCGCCGCCAGGAGCGCGAGGGTGAGGAAGGTGTGCATCACCATGCGCGTGGTTCGCTCCATCGCATGGTTAGATGTAACGCTCACTTCTCGGATGTGGCTAGCGTGTAAGAAAAATCTGCGGTGGGTGTAATCGTGAAGGTGGCTTTTGCCTCCGGAACGCGGCGCTCCGCAGACACGATAATGTTCCAGTGTTTTCCACGAAGCACGAACTTCTGCGACACCACGCGCCATCTGCCGGCAATCTCTTTGATTGGAACCGTGCGCTCAACGACTTGCTCTTGTTTATCGGGATCAAGGCGAATCCACTGAAGAAACGCGCGATTATAGAGATCGTCCCAGCCCAGGACCTCGATGATAAGGCGAAAGGAGCCATCTCGGCCATCTCGTGACCAGTAGCCGCCTGAGGCAACAGTTTCTATCTGCGGCGGCAACGCTTCAGCTTTCGAATTGAGTTGAGCGTCTTCCCCACCTTGAGCGAGCAATGCGCTTGGGACCAGCGCGATGAGAAGCCAACGAGCGATGTTCATGACATCCAATGGGACATAAGAACAGCGATCGCGCGAGCGAGAAATGATGTTCGCATACTCTCAAAGAGAGGCATAGGGGCGGTTCGCGGTTGGCTGCATCGCCTGGTTAGATGTTGCGTCATTCGTCTGGGAGCGTGACATAGGCGGGAAGCTTTGCCCTAAACTCATCAAGGAGGTCGGGATCCATATACTCAAAGTCATCGGGAATGTGAAGGCAGACTACTCGCTTTCCGCGAAGAGCGTCGCGAAATTTTCGTTGTAGTCGGTTTAGGTGCGACTTTCCCATGCAGAAAATGATGTCTGCCCAACCGAGATGCCCCTCTGTGACAACGATTCTGGCATCAGGCTGTGTGCCCACCGAACGCACCTGATAATGTGGCGAGCCCTCGAAAAACTTCTCGGCAGTCAAGCTGCGCAGCTTGTTCTGACTGCAGACGAACAGGAGCTTCTTAGCGGTCGAGACTGCCATCCGTAAACGCGAGTATCATCTAACGAGAATAAGATCAGCGACGGCTGGCCCGCCGCGGCGGGTAAACTTTGTGGCGCGTGGCTGCGGGTTGAGGGTGGAATTTCAACAAAAGTGAGGAGCTAGGCAGGCCAGACGTTCGCTGCATCGTCTGGTAGATGGTTGCGTGGCAACTCTCATAATCGATGCACCCAAAGGAAGCCAGCCGAAACGATCACGATCAGGACCAACGCGATGCGAACAAGGCGCGGCTCCTGGCGAACGAAGATGAAACACCAGAGGGCCAACATAACTACTGCGAACTGTGCCATGTACGTGAAAAGGAAAAAATGCTCTCGCTTCACCATGGCGTGGGTTGTCACAATCTCAGTCGGGCTATGCATGGCGCTGATATACAAACAAACGGGCGCAGCAAGCATGATGATCGCGACGAGCCAAAAGACTGCTCTACGGATGATGACCTGTGCTGACGTGCTCACCATCTAACGAGAACAAGATGAGCTGCCGCGAGCGAGGGCGCGCGTGGTTGCCGGTGGAAGGTTTCTAGTCATCTAAAAACTGGGGCAGGACGGCGGCTCCATCGATTGATTAGGCCTTATCGGTAATGAGACAAAAGTAAGACTTTGCCGTCGCTCCGCCGGATTTTGAGAACAGCCGCTCCTCCAACAGCTCCGCGCGGGATCGAACCCACGACGGTCCACACGCCGTCTTTCAGTGTCGCCTGGTATGGCTTCTCTTTCGCAATGCGATCGGCGCCATATATCGGCGACCAGAGCTTGACCGCGATACTAATCGCAGCGGCCTGTGTCGGGACGGGCCCCTCGGCCGGCCATGATCGAGGCATCGGAGGCGCAGCCCACAAGGAAGCGTCGCTGATAAAGGCAAGCGCGACAGCAGCAGCGCAGATTTTCGCGAGCGCGTTCATAGGCCTAACGAGAAAGAGATAAGCCGCGGCAGGGTGTCGTCGCAAACATGCTGAAGTTTTCTCGCAATGGGGCCGTTGGCTTCATCGATTGGTTAGGTCTATCCCTTAATCGGTCCAACATATACAACTTTTCCATCCTCAAATTGGACTGCGTAGTCCGAATCACCGATCCAAAGGTAATCGCGGTGGTGCTCTATCATGTCTTGGCTGTAGGATCGCTGATATTCAGTGATCGCGAGCTCTGGGCGGATCAGTACTGGAAAGTAGCGTTGAATCTCTGCCCTCGTCTTGCCACGCAGCGACATGTTGAACTCGCCATCGACACTCAGGAATGGCAGCATGAAACGCTGCTGGGGCCAAGCGTGATGCTTCCAAAGGATGTAACGCAGATTGACCTGATGCGCGTCAATGGTGCCCCAAAAGTATAGGCCGCCGATGAATGCGAACGCCGCAAGCAGAAGCAACATCCGTACGGTCGAGCGTCGCATAGACCTAACGAGAAGTAGATTGTGAAACACCGCCTTTAAAGACGGGATTTTCCCATCTATATCACGGGGAGCTGGCGACTGGCGGCAGGGCAAATTGGGGAACATCTCCCGATAACGTAGCCGGGACAGATAAATGCGGCAAGCTTATCGTGGGTCCCCCGGCCGCGCGCCAAATCCGGATTAATGCGCGACCGGGGCTTTTTGTTCCCCTTAGAACAATCCTAACCTAGACGGTGAAGCTGACCTTGTTACCAGCCGGGCCTTCACCGCGGGAATTCGCGCCCACGACTCAGAGTTGATAGGTAGCTCCGGGTGTAAGCGGCGAGAAATCCACTACCGAAACCGTGGTGTTCGCGGAAACAACCGGTCACCTGCCGATAAGCGCGCAGGAGGCTGGCGTGAGCGGGCATGGCCGGGATCGAGAGCTGCCGCGTCGCGGCATTGAAGGTTCTCGTGCCGGGCGTATTTTTTCTTTCGTCCCTGAAGGGACTCGAGGCGGGTAACGTCCGTTGTCCCAGCGCTGAAGCGCTGGGCTATTATCAGAAATCTTTTGATAATGGCACCACGTGAGGCAGGGGTTCTTCCGTCCCTCGGGACTCGACGCGCATACGATCCCAAAACCCAGCGCTGAAGCGCTGGGCTATTTTCAAGAATCTTTTGGTGAAGACCGCACGTGCGGCCTTTCTTTCGTCCCTGAAGGGACTCGACACGTACACAACCCGAAAACCAGCGTCAAGACGCTGGGCAATTGTCGTGGGAACACCATGAGCGTGGCCATGTTGATCTCTTTTGGGAATAGCCCAGCGCTTTAGCGCTGGGAATCCGGCCGGGAAACAGGCAGAGTCCCGGCAGGGACGAAAGAATGCATTCGTTTTCCAGTTCCCTCCATCATTGTGTGTTCGCGACGAAAGGCCGCGAACCGGTGCTGATACCGCAGCTGCGGGAACGGCTCTGGCCGTACCTGGGCGGTATCGCGCGGGAGAATGGAATAAAGACGCTCGCCGTAGGTGGCGCCGCGGATCATGTCCATGTGCTTCTTAGTTTGCCGGCGACAATGTCGGTGGCGAAGGCGATGCAGCTCTTGAAGGGCAATTCGTCGAAATGGATTCATGAAACGTTTCCGAAGTTAAAAAGCTTTGCGTGGCAGGAAGGTTATGGCGCGTTCAGCATCGGGGTATGGGGAGTTGAGGAGACGCGGGCGTATATTCGGAACCAGGAAGAGCACCATCGCACGAGAACGTTTCGTGAAGAGATGATTATGTTTTTGCAGCGGCATGGGTTGGCATTTGATGACGCGATGTTGGAATAACACGCGTTCTTCCGTCCCTACGGGACTCGACGCGTACACAACCCGAAACCCAGCGCTAAAGCGCTGGGCTATTATCAGGCGACACGCCCGGAGCGCTAAAGCGCTGGGCTATTATCAGAAGTCTTTCAGCATAGCCCGCACGACACGAGTTGTTTTGTTTCGCACGGCGCTCGACGCAATCTCCTGACAATAGCCCCGCACTTTAGTGTGGGGATTTCAGGTAACGCATGGTCACGCCACGAGTCCAGGCAGGGACGAAAGAAAACGCCGAACAGCGTAAAGAAGACGGGGCAGGCTACCGAACGCCAAACATCCAAAGTCGAATGAAAGGCTTGCGGCGGTAGAGCGCCTGATTCCTATTCCATCCGTGACGAACGGATTGCGGCTCGGCGTTAATATCGATCATGTGGCGACGAGGACATTCTCAGCGCCGCCCCCACTAACGGGCTTGAAGTTGTTCCATTGTCACCTTGGCAAAATCTGCTGGGATACTAAAGGCATCGGCGGGCACCTGGGCCTTACGAACTGATTTCAAAGTCACAGTTTGGATTACGCCTTGCTGGGAAATTGTGAATAGTACGGGTACGCCCGGAAGGCTCGAATAGGCCCGGGTCAGAATGTTTGTCGGGATGCTGATGTCGGTAGTCGCCCACACATCATTGCTCTCGCGAGTCTTGGTATTCGTTGCTCTATATTTCCGGCAATGATAATCGCCTATAGGCTTTGTCTCTACGGTGGGCGTAAAGGAGTACTGAGGCATCAAGTCTTCCATCGTTTCCAGTTCGCTCGGCGTGGCGATAGCGGCTTTTTTTATTCCGGCCACGGGCACCTCAACCAGAACGGCGGAGTAATGGCCCCGAAGATTACCTATCGCCTTTATCTTTGCCGGACCTTGTTGGAAGGAGTAGGCGCTCCAGTCGCCTTTAAAATAGCAGCTAGCTTCAGTGTCCTGGCCCCTCACATTAATGTCGTAAGTAATTATCCCTTCGGAATACTTTTGTTGGGCCAAACCTGTCACCACGCTCGCAGCGATGCCCGTCGCGAGGGTCATGTTCTTGAGCAGGAGAAAACGGCGACGCAGTTTCATGGACTAAAGCTACGGAGATCGAAAGGGGTGGCAATGGCGGTGGCTTCGGCGAGAGAGGGGAGGGAAACGAGAAGAAAACGCCGAACGCCCAACGTCCAACGCCCAATGTCGAATAGGAAGAGTAGCTGTGAATAGAGAAAGCTTGATTGGCTGAGGGATTCGTAACCTATTGAGCATCGTGACCAACGGATTGCGGCTGGGGGTTAACATTGATCATGTGGCGACGCTACGGCAGGCCCGCTATGCGACGATGCCGGAATCGAAGAATGCGGAGCCGGATCCAATGTGTCTGCGCGGCTCACTTTCCGTCGAGCAAGTGCTTCTTCACATATTTCGGATCGAGCTCTACGATTCGCGTGATTGATTCGACTCGGATATACACGACGTCGCTAAAGCCGACCGGTTCCCCATCCTGTGTCAGGTCCGCCAGCCAATGGATTTTTCCTCCTTCCATCCAGCCAGCGTGAGTCAACTTGATAAAACCGCTCGGCACCGTGCGAGCCAGGGTTTCTTCAAACACTTTCCTATCCAATGCTCCATAGTAATTAACGGTCGGCTGTCCCACGCCTTTGATGGCTGCGTCGAGGGAGACCCATATTTCACCTGAAGGCTCATCGGCAGAAAACAAACGCGGCGTGCAAAGCAAAAGGCCAACAACCAACAAGACAGTTATCGCGTATTTCATATCCGCATGGGGCTGGGGAAATTTTTGGCAACGCTAGCGAGAGCGCGTTTCAAAGGCGAGCCGGAAATCCGGAACAAACAAGACAGGAAGCAAACGCCCGACGCCGAATGTCCAAGGCAGAAGCCGGAACCCAAAATCAGAGGGAGAAAACGCCGAACCCCGTAAAGAAGACGGGGCAGGCTAGCGAACGCCGAACATCCAAAGTCGAATGAAAGGCTTGCGGGAGGCTAGCGCGTGATACCTATTGAGCACCGTGACTAACGGATTGCGGCTGGGGGTTAATATCGATCATGTGGCGACGCTGCGGCAGGCGCGCTATGCGACGATGCCGGAATCGAAGAATGCGGAGCCGGACCCGATCGCGATCGCGGGGATTTGTGAGAGGGCAGGGGCGCATGGGATCACGGCGCATCTCCGGGCGGACAGGCGTCATATCCAGGACCGCGATATCGAGCGGCTCCGGAATTCGATCATGACGAAGTTGAACCTGGAGCTGGGGAATACGCCGGAGATCGTGGACATCGCGCTCCGGATTTTGCCGGATGAAGTGTGCCTGGTTCCGGAGAAACGCGAGGAGGTGACGACGGAAGGCGGGCTCGACACGGTGGTGAACAAGAAAGAGCTGGCGACGACGGTGAAACGGTTTCACGCGGCGGGTGTGCGGGTGAGTTTGTTCATCGATCCGATGCTGGAACAAATCGATGCGGCGGCGGAGCTGGCGGCGGACATCGTGGAATTGCATACGGGGAAGCTGGCGAACGCGTTTACGGAGACGGTCGCGAAGCAGGAGCTGGAACGGCTCCGGGCGGCGGCGGAGGCGGCGCACAGCGCGAAGCTACAGGTGAACGCGGGACATGGGATCAATTACAAGAACATGACGCTGATTCACAAGATCCCGCATCTGGTGGAGCTGAATATCGGGCACTCGATCGTGGCGCGATCGGTGTTTGTGGGATTCGACGCGGCGGTGAGAGAGATGCTGGCGTTGATGGAGAATTACAAGGGATGATCTTCAAAGCACCAAGCTCCAAGCACCAAGCACCAGAGAAGCACCAAGCTCCAAGCACCAAACCCGGTATCGGACCTTGGAGCTTGGAATTTGGAATTTCTCTGGAGCTTGGAGCTTGGGATTTGGAGCTTCGCGCGAATGGTTCTGAGCCATGAGTGTTTTGGGCATTGGCGTGGATCTGGTGGAGAACGCGCGGATTGAGCATTCGCTGGAGCGGTTCGGCGAACGGTTCTTGCATCGCGTGTTTACGGCGGGGGAGATCGAGTATGCGCAATCGATGAAATATCCGGCGCGACATCTGGCGGCGCGGTTCGCGGCAAAGGAAGCGGTGTCGAAGGCGTTTGGGACCGGGATCGGAAAAGCGATGGGCTGGAAGGACATCGATGTGCGACGGAAGGAGAGCGGGGAACCTTATGTGGTGCTGGAAGGCGGCGCGAAGAAATTGGCGGAGGAACGTAGGGTCTCGAAGGTGTCGATTTCGCTAAGCCATACGGAACATCACGCGATGGCGGTGATCGTGGTGGAAGGTTTGTAGCTCCATTCTTCCCGCAAGGCGGATTGTCATGCTGAGCCGCGCAGACGGCGAAGGATCTCTGACTATTTCTGTGCGCGGGGAGGCCGGAAATGATCTGAGATGTTTCGCTGCGCTCAACATGACAGCTGGGGAGGAGTCCCGAACATAGTTTCGGGCGCGAGAGAATTACTGCGCGCAATCTTCGAGAGAGTCGGGATCGCCGCTCAAAGTGGCGAGCGCTTCACCGGCGAAATGGAGGGAGCCGGTGATGAGAACACGCTCGGGAGTCGCGCGAGCTGATTCGAGGGCGTCGGCGAACGATGGAGCGATCGAATAAGCAAGTCCAAGGACCGACAGATGGGGAGCTAGTTCGTCAGGCGAGAGCGCGCGTTCGGCGCGGATTTGAGGAAGAATGAAACGCGCACCGATCGGCGCGAGAGTGCGGCCAATCTCGGCGACGTTCTTGTCGCGCAGGACCGCGAGGATGATTGTGGCGCGCTCGGCACCGAATTGGTCGCGCCAGGTTTCGGCAAGAACGTGGGCGCCGCCGGGATTATGCGCGCCATCGACGATGGTGCGCTCGTCCCATAGTTGAAAACGCGCCGGCCAGTCGACGCTCGCGAGGCCGCGAGCGATCGCGTCGTCTGTCACCGCGATCTTTCCCGCGCGCAACGCCGCGATGGCCAGGGCGGCGTTTTGTTGCTGATGCCTGCCGGCCAGCGCGACGTTGGAGCGGCGGTCATCCGCCTTCGCGCAGCTACGGCGCGACAGGTAGACCGCCGCTACAAATTCCAGAGGCGCGTCACACTCGGTCGCTCGAGCGCGAATTACTTTTTCGGGTGCCGGTTCCTGCGGCGCGGAAACGATGGGCACCTTTGCTTTGATAATGCCGGCCTTTTCGCCAGCGATGGCTTCAAGGGTATGGCCTAACCACTTTTCGTGGTCGTAGCCGATCGGCGTGATGACGGAAACAATGGGCATGAGCGCATTCGTTGCGTCCAGCCGCCCGCCGAGGCCGGTCTCGAGCATGATCAGCTCGCAGCTCGCGTTTTTGAAGTGAACCAGGGCGAGCGCGGTTGTGATCTCAAAAAATGTCGGATGCGGCTCCCAATCTTTGATCAGATCGCGGAGCATTGTCAGCCCGCTGGCGACCTCGTCGGGTGCAATCATCTCGCCGCTCACCCGAATCCGCTCGCGGTAAGTCACAAGGTGAGGGGAGGTAAAGAGCCCGGTGCGATAACCGGCCGCGCGCGAGATGGAATCGATCATGGCGCAGACGGAACCTTTGCCGTTGGTCCCGGCGACGTGAATGATTCGCTGATCCGGACCGGGAACGTTCAGTTCACGGAACAAACGCTGGACGTTTTCGAGTCCAAGCTTGATCCCGAAACGCTGTGTTCCGTAAAGCCAGCCGAGCGCTTCCCGGTAAATCACTGCGTCGGAGCGAAGTAGCCTAGAAATTCCGCGATTTCCGAGCGTAGCTTTTTCCTGTGCACGATCCGATCGATCAGACCGTGCTCCTCCAAAAACTCGGCGGTCTGGAAACGCTCCGGCAAATCCTGGTGGGTCGTCTCCTTGATCACGCGCGGGCCGGCGAACCCGATCATGCTTTTCGGCTCGGCCAGGATGACGTCGCCTAACGAGGCGAAGCTCGCCATCACGCCGGCGGTGGTGGGATTGGTGAGGACCGAGATGTAAGGCAGGCGTTCGCAGGCGTGGCGGGCGAGGGCGCCGCTCGTTTTCGCCATCTGCATCAGGCTGAGCATTCCTTCATACATGCGGGCACCCCCGGACGCGGAGACGATGATGACCGGGCAACGATTGGCCGTGCCGTACTCGATCGCGCGCGTGATGCGTTCGCCCACGACCGATCCCATCGTCGCGGCAAGGAAACTGAAATCCATGACCGCGATCGCGACCCTGTAACCTTCGATCATTCCGTAGCCGCTCAAGACCGCGTCCGTGAGACCGGTTGCATCCTGATATTTTTTGAGACGATCCTTGTAGGTCGCCACGCCCTGGAATTGAAGCGTGTCCTCGGATCGGAGGTTCGCGTCGCGTTCAACGAAGGTTTCGGGATCGAGCAGGTGTTCGATCCGGTCCTTGGCCGACTGCGAAAAGTGATGGTCGCAATGCGGGCAAACGCGCTGGTTCCCCGCGAGCTCGATCTCGTGCACCACCTCCGAACAGCCCGGGCATTTTTGCCAGAGTCCCTGCGGCATCTCGCGTTTTTTGCGCGACTCCTTGAGGGCTGGTCGTTTGAAAATGGCCATGTCGTCAGGCGCGGGCGGCGGTCGCCCCGTGCACGGAGACCGCGCCCGCTCGTCGCAAGACGCGCGCGCATTCGCTCAGCGTCGAGCCGGTAGTTAATACGTCATCGATCAAAAGCACCCGTAACCCTCGCACGTCCCGGTTTTTTCGTAAACGGAAGGCGCCATGCAAATTTTCCATGCGTTCGGCGCGGTCGTAGGCGGTTTGGGTGGTCGTGTAACGGATGCGTTCGAGGACCGGCCGCGATGGAATGGCGGCCGAAGTCGCGATCAGTTCCGCGATGAGCGCGGCCTGGTTGAACCCGCGCTCGCGTTCGCGCGCAGGATGCAGCGGCACCGGCACGATGACGTCGAAGTGACGGCCGCGCAGCCGAGGATCGTGCAAACTTTCGGCGAGCCATCGCGCCACCGGATAACGGAGATGGCGTTGCTTCCCGTATTTGAATTGGTGGAGAACTTTGCGGACTAGGCCGCGGCTGCGGTAGGCGGCCACTGCGCAATCGAAATGGAGGGTGCGATGTTCGCAGTTCGCGCAACTGAAGGTTTGAGTGATCGCGCCGGGAAATGGCTCGGAACATTTCGCGCAGAACGGTGCCACGATCCGGGGCGCGCGTTGCCGGCAATCAGCGCAGAGATATTCGGCGTTATCGATGTTTGCTGAACAAACCACACAGGTCGCCGGGTAAAAGAGCGACGCCAAAGCTTCGACGATTCTAGGTGGTCTGTCGAAGGCGGCCATAGTTTAGCCAGACGCTCACCATCAACCAGGTAACGAGCATCACCGCGAGCGGGAGCAATCCGACGAGCAAATTCTTGCCCAGCCACGGCAACAGCATCCAATCGTGCCGCGCGATCTTGGCGAACGTCATGCTTGTCAGGATCCAGCCGGCGTGCAGACCGATCGGCGCCCAGAGCGAGCGTGTCGCCACGCGGACGTGGGCGAGGATTATTCCCATAACTAACAACGTCGTGAATCCGCCGAGCACCAACATCGGCTCGCGGAATTGATCGAACGAATGCGCGAGCGAAACGAAGCCCGAAAACCATTGGACGAGAGTCGTCGTTTGGTCGGGCGCTTTCAAAAAATGCACGATGGAAAAAATCGCGGCGCTCGCGACGTTCGCCGCCCATGGCCGCATCGCGCGAAGCAAGACGCCGAGGAAAAGTCCGCGAAACAGCGCTTCTTCGATGAGCGGGACGACAACGGCCGCCGGAAGCACCTCGAGAACGTTAAGCCAGGAGAAACTGGGGCGGAACGAATAAGCATCACTCAGGACGAGGAAAAGTTCGCAGCCGACGACCGGCAGGCTCGAGAGCAGAAATCCAATTGCGAGATGGCGGAGCCAGTGCCGGTTCGGTTCAAGACTGAGATCGCCACGACGCCTCACCCTTAGCCAGCGCAAGAGCGGCCAGAGCAGCACGATCGCTCCCAACAAAAGCGCGCGGTGAAAGAAGGATTCGAAATCGAATTTCGCCAGCCCCGGAAGAATTCCATGAGCGGCGAGCGCCTGGGCCGTCCAAAAAAGAACCGGCGCGGCCAGGACGCCGAAGAGAATCGTGCCGACGAAATAGGCGAGCAATCTGGCTGCGTCTTTCAAGCGGCTAATGTAAGATTCGCCCCGGATGCGCAGTCAACACATATGGACGGAGAAAGACAACGACGGGCGGAAGCGTGAAGTGCGCGCGACGAAGTTTGGGGGCAATTGGCGACTGCAATCGAAGTATGCCGATGAGCTGGACTGGACTTATTACGAGCGGCCGCTCGTCGACGATCTCTTGAAACTCAAGGACATCATCTTTCGGAAATATCAGCGGCGCCGGGCATCGGCCGAAGATCTGCAGTCGATCGAAAAATTGCTGCGCTCCTACGCCGCGCAATGAGTGCGCAGCCGAAACCAAAAAAGGCGCGGCTCGACATGCTCCTCGTCGATCGCGGTTTTTTTCCGAGCCGCGAGCAAGCGCAGCGCGCGATCATGGCCGGCGAAGTGAGGGTAGGGGAGATACTGATTGACAAGGCATCGGCAAAGATTGAAGCGGACGCCGCGATCACGATCGATAGTTCTCCGACGTACGTCGGTCGCGGCGGATTGAAACTAGAAGGCGCACTTCGGCATTTCGGGATTTCAGTCGCGGGAATCACGGCGCTGGATATCGGCGCGTCGACTGGCGGATTCACCGATTGCCTGCTGCAACACGGGGCAAGAAAAGTTTACGCGATCGACGTTGGCCACGGCCAGCTCGCGTGGAAAATCCGGAGTGATCCGCGCGTAGTTGTGCAGGAAAAACGCAACGCGCGCTTTCTCACCCGGGCCGATGTCCCCGAGCCGATTGATCTTTGCGTCATCGACGTTTCCTTTATTTCCCTGACTTTGATCTTGCCGAATGCCTTCGACGCGGTAACTCCCAACGGTATGGTTCTCGCGCTCATCAAACCGCAGTTTGAGCTGGAAGCGGCCGAGGTCGGCCGCGGCGGTATCGTCCGCGATGTGGCCTTGCACGAAAAAGCGCGGGGAAAAATCCGGCACTTCGTGCTCAATGCGGGTCACGAAGTCGTCGGCATCGTTCCGTCTGAGATCACCGGCACGGACGGAAACCAGGAATTTTTTATATGCGTCCGAAAACAATCGGCCTGATCGCGCACACGGGGAAGGAAGGCGTCGCGGAATTAACGCGAACGCTCGCGAGCGAGCTCGAGCGCGCGAAGCTAACCGTCCTGCTCGAAGCGAAGACGGCCGCGTTGGCTGGCCTTCCCGACGGTCGCGCGGTTGGGGACCTGGGCCGCGAAGCCGAACTGCTCGTCGTCCTGGGCGGTGACGGAACGATTCTCCATACGGTCGGCCAACTCGGGGAAAATATTAAACCGGTGTTCGGCATCAACATGGGCGCGCTCGGTTTCCTGACCTGTGCGAATTCCAACGCTTACGCCGACGCGGTGAAATGCATCGCCGAGGGTAAGATGGTTTTCAGCGAGCGGACGTTGCTTGATGTGTCGGTGAAAATTGCGGGCGGCAAAAGCTCGCGAATGGTCGCGCTGAACGACGTGGTCCTGAGCCGCGGTGAAGTGTCGCGGCTGGTGCGCTTGAAGACGAGCGTGAACGGCGAAACGCTTACGGAATTCAACGCGGACGGTCTGGTCGTTGCCACGCCGACGGGTTCGACCGCCTACTCACTTTCCGCCGGCGGACCGATTCTCGCGCCTGAATCCGGCGCGTTCGTCATCACGCCGATTTGCCCGCACGTCCTGACGAATCGCTCGATCATCGTGGACGAAAACGCCGTCATCGAAATCGAAGTGACCGAGCGCGAATATCCGGTTTTTCTCACGGTGGACGGCCGCGAGCCGCTGCGGATCGAATGCGGGACCCGCGTCGAAATCAGGAAATCGAAGCGAGTTTTGCCGCTGGCGTCGCTCCCGGGCGTTTCATTTTTTGGCGTGGTCCGCCAGAAATTGAAATGGAGCGGCAGTAACATTTAACGGCTACCCGCCGGACCGCCCGCGAACTGATTAGCGATGAATGCGATCCTCGCCGTGACTCATGAGCATCGCGAATCCGTTCTGGCGTTGCGAATTTTCTTCAGCATTCTGCTCGTGATCGTTTTCTGCAGCGGCCTTTACATTTTCAGCATTCGCAAGCGGCTGTTCGATCGCGATCCGAACGTCGCCGCCGATCACTACGGCGCGCGGAACCTGCGATTATGGCAGGTCATCCTCGTGTGGTTGCTCGCTATGGATCTGTTGATCACGGCGCTGTTCTATCTCTGAATCGTCAGAGACCGCCGCTTTAGGGTAGCTGATAAACTTCGACGACAGCCGTTCCCGGAGCGCCAGTGACGGTGCCCACAACGGCGGTGTAGGAACCACCCAGGAGCGTCGCTTGAATCGCCGATTCATGGCTATCGGAGGGAGCAAGGCCGCTGTTGCTGATCGCGTTAGCCTGCGTGTCCGCCCAATCGTTGTTCGAGGCGATGATGGTTCCTGACGAGTCATGCAACTCGAGGACCGGATCGGGCAAAGGATTGGTCACACCGAACGACGCCAGTGATGGTCCAAGCGCGCGAACGATAACCGTAGTACCGACCGGCCCCGTGCCGCCGACGACGAAACCGGCGATCAAAGTATTGTTTCCGCCCTGGATAAAGCCGCGCGTACTGATGTTAAGAAGGTGATGCTGCGCCGGCTCAACGGCCACGAACGCCGGCGTGTTGAAGTTACTCTGGAAGATGATGCTTTTCGTTCCATCGGGACTGTATCGGAGCGTCGCGCCATTCTCGTTGTCGGCCACGATGAGATTCCCAAGTGAATCAAAAGCGATCCCATAAGGCCGGCCCAGCCCAGTCGCAAAACTGGTCTTGGTGCCGTCCGGCGCGAATTTATTGATCGTGCCCGTGCCGGAGTCTGCCTCGAAGACGTTTCCTGCGTTGTCGACCGCGAGGCCGGCCGCAAGATTCAATGCGGTGGCAAAAGTGGTCTTCGTTCCATCCGGCGTGAACTTGTAAATCTTGCCGCCGTTAAAATCGGCTGCGAAAAGATTACCGCTATTATCGAAAGCCAGACCGGCCGAAGCGCCCGTGTTCGACGCAAATGTTGTCTTGGTCTTGTCCGGCGCCGGCGAGAATTTTAGAATGTCGCCGGTCCCAGCCTCGGATACATAAAGAAAGCCGGCCTTGTCCAGGGCCACCCCGGTCGGCGAGTTGAGGCCGGAAATATAAGTGACGCCGGACGCATCCGGAATCATCAATTGGATGATCGCGTTTTTGCCAGGGTCGGCCACGTAGAGATGGCCGTTTCCGTCGAAAACCAGGCCTTTCGGATTTGAAAAACTGGACGCGAATGTCGTGGGCGTGCCTCCGAGCGTCCGAAAACGAAGGATGCTGCCTTCGTTCGTCTCGTAAACGTCGCCGACTGCCGCACGCGCATTCAGAGCGACAAAAGTCATTGCCGAAACGCCGGCAGCGAGCAGGAAACGCGAAAAAATCTTCATCATCATGGTGTAATTGTTTGGGATTCCCAATGTCCCGAGCACCGCGCGCTCGTCAACACATTCGAATACCGGAAACGTAAAAAACCCCGCAGGCCGTTCTTGGTTGCGCGGGCGTTGCGCCGCCACCAAAAAACCAAAAGCCCGGCGATTCCTCACCGGGCTTTCACAATTTCAATCGACCAATTGCAGAATCGATCGACCCCTATACCGCTGGAGCCAAAGAGTTACGCGAACTGGTCTCCGCTGTTCTAATCAATACCCGCGGCGGGCTCGGCCGTCCGAGCGCCGATCGAAATTCGTTGATTCCGCCGCCAGCCGGCCATCCATTCTCAGGTTATCGACCAGATTGTTTTTCGTACCCTGGCGAACCGTAAATCCTTTCCCCAGACTCGCCGGCCCCATGATCTCGGTCCATTTGTTGGCCTTGAGCGTGAGCAGACGCGAGGAACCCCAATACTGCATCTGGTCGCCGCCCGGATGATCGAAGTGCGTGAACGATAGCACCATCGTGCCGTCCGCGATTTTGTAGACCAGAAGATGGAGCAAGACCGAGCTCGTCAGGCTCGGCCGCTCGATCGCGTAATTGCCGGCGATGGTGGCTTCCTTCGCCAGTTCGAGCGCCAGCGGATCGTACAATCCGCCCAGCTCCGAGCGGATGATGCGCGCGCCGGTTAGCTTCGTCCCGGAAAGATTCGCCCGGACGACGATCCAACCTTCGACCGGCGAAATGACCAGGCTATTAAAGAACCTCGGATTAACCGTGCGCTCGAGGACGCGCTTTGGGATGACGACGAGATCGCCTAATCTCCGCGGCGCATTGGGAGTTTGCGCGGCGAAGCCAGACGAGAGTAAACCAACTGATACGATTGCGATGATGAACGGCTTCATGCCGCAAGTATGGACATGTTCGCACGAGCTAACAGGTCCACTTGCGAAAGTCCCACCGAACCACTTGTAAGCCCGGCGTGAAATCCTGGATGCGGGCCGACTATCTCAGGCGGAAAGAGGACGCCAAATTCAAGGCCGCGCTCGTTCGACTTGTTCTAGAGCCTCCTGATTGGCGCCTTCTCTTCACGGTTGAAATTATACGCGGGAACGGCGCTTGTCCCACGTCTGACATTTGATATTCTCGACGACAGGGTGTGGGAAATCGATCCCATTGATCTTTGGACCGCAGCGGCACTCGTGGTTGGGTATTCGCTTCCATTTCTTGCGCTAGAGATCGAGTTCAAACTGCAAGAACTAAAGAGACGCGCAGAAGATAAAGAGATACAGAAGGCGATCCTGAGGCGACTTACCGGTCACGACTAGGAATCTCCCTCCGGAAGAGACTCATCTAAGAGCCATACTCAATCAGCAGCCACCCCTCGTGACTGGTGTTGGTGGCGGTTCGGTTTATGGAAATTCTCACCACTGGCTGACCGGGATTAAAGACGAGCAAAGAAATCTCAGATTTTTATTTGCCAGTCAGGCGCGCGAAGATGGATCGTCGGCCATAACGAGTTCCCTCGTAAATTTGACCGCTTCGGAAACCAGCGGCGTAAATTAACCGCATGAGCGATTATTGCGACGAGAGAGCAGCCGATGCCTAGACCTAAAAAACCCCAGGATGTTCTGCGCATCCTCCACGAACACGACCCCAAATTCGAATTTTACGAGAAGCGGGGCAAAGGGTCTGAGCGCATGATTAAGCACCCAAACGTCAACGGTCGCGCGGAGAGTTTTCCTATTACCTTCCACAAGGGGCAAGACATTGGGAAAGGAATGCTTAAGGCGATCATTCGCCGCTTCGCACTGCCGAACGATATTTTCGGTTAAGCAGCCGCGACCAAATCCTGATGGTCGGACTTCTCGAAATCGCGTTTCCGAGCCGGTGCTTGCAGTTTTTTAAGGTCTTCAGACGAGTAAACGAAAACGGTAGCTTTTGTATTGAATCCCGTAGATTTTTCGGGACCGGGAACACCTTGTAATTGCGCTTGGTGCGCCTTTTCCCAGCGGTTAAAAAACTCTTTTGGAGCAGCAAAATTGGCGCTCTCTGGCGAGCCCATGCAGGCAGCAAAATTAAGCTGATTAGTAACCAATCCCTCTAGATCTTTTTTTGCGGCGATTTCAGTGTCGCCATATCCGAGAATGTCCAAATCGAGAGCATGAGCGACAAATTTGCTGCGTTCCCGATAGATCAGCACCCGAATCGAGAGATCGTAATAATGTGCTTTCATCGGATCGTTTCGTTTCGTGCAGTCACTATCGGTATAACCGATTGATTGTCGAGTTCGAATAGAGCTTAATTCAGCACTTTTTGGGCATCCTCCCGCAAATTTCGGCGAATCACCGCATATTTTCAGCACTTAAATTTGGGGGGTTCGGCAGCGGACTGCTTACTGCCGACAGACTCGCAAGCTGTACGTCTACGCGTCGCCATAGTTTCGGCTCTGAGTGCGCCCGTACGAAAAGACGCTGCCGATGATAGATTGTAAGATCAAAAAAGCCAAGGCTGCTAAAGCATGGCACAAGCGCATGGATCTTCGAAAAGGCGCTGGCCGCTGGTCTGTAAAAACTAGAACGCCAACCGGCACCAACACCAAGGTATTTCATATGACATATATTGTCTGATGTTATAATCGTGGAGGGATTGGCGGGAGGACTACACGGATTGTTCGCCGGAGGTTCTACCCTTCCGACGGCGGGATGAATCTGGCGAGGCCGAATTCCTGGTGCGTTAATTGCGCGGCGCGGTCGGCGTCCTGGCCGTCGATGATGACGGCGATTTTGATTTCGGAGGTCGAGATCAATTGGATGTTGATTCCGCCTTTCCCCAGACAATCGAATAACCGTGCGGCAACGCCGGAATGCGAGCGCATCCCGATGCCGACGACGCTCAGCTTCGCCACGCCAGCTTTCGTGATCAGGCCGGCGGCCTGGACTTCCTTGACCAGCGGAGTCAGGAGTTCGCTCGCGGCCGGCAAATCGTTTTCGTGGATCGTGAAGGAAACGTCGGTCGTTCCGTGCTCCGAAACGCTCTGCACGATCATGTCGACGCTGATGTTGCCGCGCGCGATCGTGGAAAAAATGCTGGCGGCGATTCCCGGCTTGTCGCTGACGTCGTCGATCGTCACCTTGGCCTGGTTGCGCTCAAGACTAATTCCGCGAATGACCACGTCTTCCATGTTCGCAGTCTCTTCTTTCGCGATCGTTCCCGGCGCGTTCTTGAGGCTCGAGCGCACTTCGAATTCGACGCCGAATTTTTTCGCGAACTCAACCGCGCGCGATTGCATCACCTTCGAGCCGGACCCGGCCATCTCCAGCAATTCGTCATAGGAAACTTCGTCGAGCTTTTTCGCATCGCCGACCACGCGCGGATCGCAGGTAAAGACGCCGTCGACGTCGGTAAAAATCTGGCAGGCATCAGCCTCGAGTGCGCCCGCCAGCGCGATCGCGGTCAAATCGGAGCCGCCGCGGCCAAGCGTCGTCGTTTCGCCATCGGCGTTTTGTCCCTGAAATCCGGCGACGATGACGATGTAATCCTCGGCTAGCAAGGCGTGGATCTGTCGGGGCGTGATGTTCGCGATCTTGGCGCGCGTGTGAGCGCGATCGGTCAGAATGCCGGCTTCAGCGCCAGTGAGCGAAATGGCTTTGCCGCCGAGCGCGTTGATCGCCATCGCCACGAGCGCGATCGCCGCCTGCTCGCCGGTCGCGAGCAACATATCCATCTCTCGCTCCGCCGGTCGCGGCGAAGTTTCGGTGGCGAGCTTGATCAGGTTGTCGGTCACGCCCGCCATTGCGGAGATCACGGCGACGACGCGGCAATCTTCCGCCTGCGTTTCAAGAATCTTGCGCGCAACGTTCCGGATACGCTCGGGCGAACCGACCGAGGTGCCGCCGTATTTTTGGACGATCAGGCGCATGACGCGGCCGGCGCGAACTGGTGGCGAAGAATCACGGCGGATGGTTTCGCTTATGTGAGGCCGCTGTCAACTCAACCGATTGCGCGCAGGACCGCTTCTTCGTTGGCTGCGATCGTTTTCAAATCGGCGGAGCGCGACGCGATTACGTCCGGGTCTTTCAAACCGTGGCCAGTCACGGTGCAAACGATCCGGCGGCCCTGGCGAATTTGCGCGAAGGAATACGCAGGCTTGCGCGCCGGATCGCAACACTTCATCAGGCCGGCAATCGGCGCGGCACTTGCCGGTTCGACGAAAATTCCCTCGTGCGTCGCGAGCCAACGCTGCGCTTCGAGAATTTCTTCGTCGGTTACGATGTCGACCGCGCCTTTGGAATCCGTCACGGCCTGCCTGGCCGCTTTCCAGCTCGCGGGATTTCCGATGCGGATCGCGGATGCAACGGTTTCCGGCTTTTCGACGACGTGCCCGAGAAAAATCGGTGCGGCGCCCGCAGCCTGGAATCCGATCATGGCCGGCAGCGTCTTTGATTTCCCGACGCGTTGATATTCGCGGTAGCCAGCCCAATACGCGGTGAGATTTCCGGCATTGCCGAGCGGCAGTAAATGAATGTCCGGCGCGTCGCCGAGATCGTCGACGATCTCGAAAGCCGCGCTCATCTGGCCCGCGATTCGATTGGGATTGATCGAGTTCACGATCGCGAAGTCATCGCGCTCGCCGAGTTTGCGGACAATCGTGAGCGCATCGTCAAAGTTGCCATCGATCGCGATGATCTTCGCGCTGTAGGCAAACGCCTGGACCAGCTTGCCGCTCGCGATTTTTCCCGCGGGCACAACGACAATGCAGCGAATTCCGGCTCGGGCCGCGTAGGCAGCAGCCGATGCGGACGTGTTTCCGGTCGATGCACAAATGAGTGCGGCCGCTCCGCGTTCGACGGCTTTCGATACCGCCACCGTCATCCCGCGATCTTTGAACGAGCAGGTTGGATTCAATCCCTCGTATTTGAGAAAGACTTTGCAATCGCGTTCGACGATCTCGCTGAGGCGCGGCGAAAAAATGAGCGGCGTTCCACCTTCGCCTAACGACACGATGGGCGTCGAGTCTGTGACGGGAAGAAATTCGCGATAGCGCTCGATCACTCCCCTGCCCCGTGCGTTCATGCAGCATTCTAATTGGAGCGACAAGTCGCGACAACAACTTGAGTGTTGGCCCGTTTCGATAAACCGTCTCCGGTTCCGATAATGCCCGCGCTTACAAAAGAAGATAAACTTCGTCTCCTCACGATCGTGCTCGAGAGCCGGCACGGCGATCTGCGCGAGCAAAATCTGAATCGCCAGGGCAAAGGACATTTCCACGTTTCCGGGATGGGCCATGAGGGACTCGCGGCGCTCGGCATCGCCATGATTGAGGGCGACTATGTCGTTCCGTATTACCGTGATCGCGCCCTGGTTCTCGGCCGCGGCGTCGGGTCGCGCGAGTTGGCGCTCGATTATTTCGCGAAGCGGAAAGGGCAAAGCCACGGCCGCCAGATGCCGTCGCATTACAGTTATGCCTCGCGTGGAATCTGGAGCGTGCCGACGCCGACCGGCTCGCAACTTCTTCCCGGTTGCGGCATCGCCTGGGGAATTCAGCTCGATAACAAACCGAACGTCGTCGTCACGACGGTCGGCGATGCGGCAACGCGCCAGGGCGATTTCTTCGAAGCAATTTGTTTCGCGAAAGAGCGGAAGCTGCCGGTGCTCTTCGTGGTCGAGGACAACAAGTACGGGATCAGCAGTCCGACGACGAAAATCAACCCGCTCGCGATCGACGTTCTTCAGCCTAACGACTGGAAACAGATCGACGGCAGCGATGTTCAGCAGATTTACGACGAAGGCGTGAAGGCTTTCGAATCGATGCGCGCCGGCGGCGGCCCGGTTTTTTTCTGGGTGAACATGGAACGGCTCTCGAGCCACACGAGCTCCGACGACCACAAACTTTATCGGACCGCCGAAGAATTGGCTGAATGCGAAAAACGCGATCCGCTCAAGTGTTGGAGCGAGAAACTCGTCCAGGAAGGTGTCATCACCGCCGAGGATTACGCGACGCTCGATCAGGAGATTAAGGAACGGATCCGGAACGAGTTCGCGGAGGCCGAGCGGGCGGAAGATCCGTCAGCGGAGGAGTTGCTTTTGGAAGTAAAGGCAGAGCCGCCGCAATTGGATGATGAAGTGTTGCCGCCGGGGAAATACCGAATCGGCGACACGATCAATAAGACGCTGCGGCTCGGGCTCGAGGAGAGCAGCGATCGAATCATCTTTGGCGAAGATGTGGAGGATCCGAAGGGCGGCGTGTTTCGCCTGACGCAAAAGTTGTCGACGGAATTTCCGAACCAGGTTTACAACTCGCCGCTCGCGGAATCGACAATTCTCGGCGTCGCGTGCGGACTCGCCTCCTATGGGAAACGGCCGGTGTTCGAACTGCAATTTATCGATTTCATCGGGCCGGGGATGAACCAGCTCGTTACCAATCTCTCGACATTGCGCTGGCGCTCGTTCGGGACCTGGAAATGTCCGGTCGTGATTTACGCACCGTACGGCGGGTATTTGCCGGGCGGAAGTTTGTGGCACAGCCAGGCCAACGAAGCGGTGCTCGCGCATTATCCCGGGATCAACGTCGCCATTCCAAGCACGCCGGAGGATGCGGCCGGATTAATGTGGACGGCGATGCACTGCGAAGATCCGACGTTCGTGCTTGTCCCGAAACATTTGCTCTGGGCCGAACACGAATCGAGGGAGCCGGTGCGCGCGGTGCCGCTCGGTGTGGCGCGAAAACGCAGGAGCGGTTCCGACGTCACGGTCGTCGCGTGGGGCAACACGATCGAGAAATCGCTCGAGGCGCTCGCGGAAATCGGCGACGGGATTAGCGTCGATCTGCTCGATCTGCGCTCGATCGTGCCGTGGGATCACGAAGCAATTGAAGAATCGGTCGCGCGAACGGGCCGGCTCGTTGTGGTGCAGGAAGACAGCGAGAATTGCAGTGTCGGCCAGATGATTGTCGCGCATTTGTCGCGTCAGCCCGAAATCTGGAGCGAGCTGCTCGCGCCGCCGATTTTGGTGAGCAAGCCAAACGTGATGATCGGTTACAATCCGATCTATGAATACGCCGCGCTGCCGGATGTGAAACGGATCGTGGCGGCGTTGCGACGCTCGATGGCATTGGAGACGGCACGCCCTCGTGCCGTTATCGCTGCTCACCGGCCTGAGGTCAGGCCGGCTCCAGACCAGGCGGCCGCAAAGAAAGGATCGGGAACTATGGCGCATCAACAAAAAATTGTCGTGCCGATCATGGGCGAAGGGATTCGCAACGCGAAGGTCGTGACGTTGTTGAAAAAGCCGGGAGACAAGATCGCGCTCGACGATCCGCTCTGCGAAGTGGAAACGGACAAGGCGGTGTATCCGATTGAATCGTCGTTTGCCGGCACGATGGGCGAATGGAAAACGGAAGTCGGCGCGACTGTCGATATCGGGGAGGAGCTGGGCACGATTTTGACCGAAGCCGCGGACGAGATCGAAACGTCCGCCGCCCGGAATGGCGATTCGGAGCGGAGCGCAGAACCAAAAGTAAGGGACGCGCAGAAGCCCGTCCCTCCGAGCAAAGGAATCGAGCCGGCGCTGTCGCCGACGATCGTTCGCAAGCTCAGCCGGGTTGTTCCGGTAAATTTGCAAATCGATGCGCGTTGGGACGCGATTCATTCGGCCCGCGCGAAGGCAAAGAAAAAAGAAGGCAAGAACGCGCCATCGCCGTCGTTGATGGTGGCGTGGGCCGTCGTCCGAGCAATGGAAAAACACGCGCCGTTTCGCCGAATCATCCTGGAAGATGATCGAATCGTGGAGAACGACGACTTCGATCTGGGCGTCGCCGTGGCGCTCGAGGACGACCGGCTCGCAACCGCGGTCGTGACCCACGCGAACAAGCGCGATTGGCCCGATTTCGTGAAGCGTTATAACGAAACCGTGGCGGAAACGCGGACTGGTCGCGTCGACGCGATGAATGCACCGCTCGTGATCAGCAGTCTCGGAGCTTTTGGCGTTCGCGCGGCGGCGCCCATCGTCGTGCCGCCGTCAATCGCGACGCTGTTCGTCGGCTCCGCCCATTACGAAACAATGGGCGACGGCAAAAAAAGCGAGCCGGTAGAAGTAATCACGCTTTCTCTGACGTTCGATCATCGGGTTGTGAACGGCGCGGGCGCGGCGAACTTCGCCCACGATGTGAAGAACGAGATTGAGCGTTTCGGAATTCCCGCGCTCAAGCATTAGCGTTTCGGACCATCGTTCCGCCGCGCTTTTGTATTGATCGCGAAGCCCCTCTGGGCGTATCAAGATTCTCGCGACCCACAAAGTCCACCTTCCAGTTTCTCACCCTTACACCTAACGAAAGGTTCACCCATGCCCAGCTCCTCCACCAACGTCGTCCCCGTCGGAACAAAAATCTGCAAACCATTTCTCCTCGACGTGATGGTGTTCAGTCCGGAATCGGGATACAAATTTCATGTCAGCGTCGAGCGCGACTGCACGCCGACAGCGGACGCCATTTGGAAACTGGTCTTCGATCTTTACAAGGTCGTGGCCGGCCAGCCCGATGTCGCGTTGGTTCACGTTTCATTCACGTCCGGCGCGCCGGTTGAACAACAGGCGATCCAAAACATGGCCGCGCAGGGAGTGAATCAGGTCCAGGCGGACAACTTGATCAACAACGTTTATCCAGCTGCCAAAGCGATCGCCGGTAATACAAGTCCATCGCCCGAACAGAAGCAGGCGATCCACGATGCGATGAGCAGTGTCGTTAATGTCGACGTCTGAGACTGGTCGTTAGGCCAAAGACCGCCAGAAATAGCATCGCGAACGCGCCTGTGAAAATGACGTTTCCGTTTCCGGCCCGGGACGGAATTATGAAGGCGGGTTGCGGAGTTGCCCTGATTTTTTGCAGCCTGTCGTGGGCTCCGGCTCAGGAGGCCGCGCCGGTCGAGCTCAATTTCGGCCCGACGCCGGCAAAAAATCCGGCGCAGAAGAACGATGAAGCAACGCTTGCGTTAGCGCGTCAACGCGGTCTCAAAGACTTGCGGGTTAGGTACGTTAAGGTCGAAGCGCGCTGGGCCAAGCAGATCCGATTACCGCTGGCTCCCGGCGACCGGCTCACGAACGAGAAATTATCCGAGAGCCTGAACGCTCTGCGGGCCGCGATCACTTCCCCAAAAAATCTCGATCTCGGATTGCGATCGCAAGGTGAAGTGGGCGTGCTCTACATCTACGTCGATTACGACACCTCGGCGGCAGACGGCACGGTCGGCGTGATTTTCCGGCCATACTATGTGGATATCGCGCTCGTCGAGATCGGCAGAAACGTCTTGCCCATCCCGCGCTCTCCGTGGGCGACGTTTTATCAGAATGTGCCCGAGCCGTTGCGCGCGTTTAATCCGACGGTCGGTCTTTCCTACGACCGCGCATTCGGATCGGCGATCACCGCCAGTTTCGGCGGCGATCCGTTCTCACTGTTTTCCAAGAACGATTCCGGGGCGCTGACTCGCCAAATAGATCTGCACGGCGACGGCGCGAAGTCATTCGAGAACGATTTCTATCGCGCCAGCGGCGGCGTGAGTTACACGGTCCACAACACGAACTCATCTTTTGAGGAGTTCACTTTCTCGGCCGACTTCGATGGGACCAGGGAACCGCTGGGCACGGGCGAACACTCGCGTGAGGCGGGCATCGCGGCGCTCGGTTTAAAAACGAAAGTGGGACCTAACGCGCGTCTTTATCTTAGCGCCGGATACCATCACAGCAGCGATAGTTTTCTTGACGGCGAAACTGGCATCGAAAACCATACGACCACCGATGGACAAACGGGCCGTCTCCTGTTCGACGCGATTCCGCCGAAGATTGAGGGTTTTCTTCGTGCCGCGATTTGGGAAGAAGCTGCGTGGCTAAACGGCGACGCCTATCAGCGCGTCGTTCTTCGCGCTGCTTACGAAAAGGAGATTCCGATCGCGCCGAATCAAACCATCGGATTGGAAATCGTGGCAGGCGCCGGACAGACATTCGGTGACGTGCCGGCGTATGCGCGATTTTTCGGCGGCAACGCGCCCGGCCAATTTCTCTACGACAGCGCCACCTCGACGAGTCTCATGATGATGCCGGCCGGCCCGGTGATTCGCAGTCTGGGCGAAAACGAAGCGCATCTGCGAAATGGGCGAAATACTTTCGGCGGCGAAAGGTTTTGGCATTTGAACATCAACGCCACGATCCCGATTCCGCCGTGGTCGATGCCGCTCATTCCAAATGTCGTGACCGACATTCCGGACATCGACGGCAATCCGCTCACGGTTAAAACGCTCTTGCGACGACAAATCGATGTCACCGGGCCGAGCATGCTGGCCGCGGTCTTGCAGGGGCAAGGTATGGATGCGCGGGAGGCCAGCCGCCGCGCTAAACAAATTCTCCAGGAGGTCGCGCCGGCGACGCATTTCATCATCGACGAAGCGAATCTGTTTTCGATCAAGCCACTGTTGATGTTCGACGCCGCCGGTTTATCAGGCCCGCGCGGTGAAGACGAAACGTGGCTGGCTGCCGGCGCCGGAATTCAACTCACAGTCGTGACCGCGAAATTCGAAGCGGGCTACATGCACACGTTGTCGGGGCCAACATTTGGCGACAAAGGAAACGCCTTTGTCCGCCTCGTGTTCCAGAATTTGTTCTAATCGCGACGCGCGAGTCTACTTCGTGCGCTGGATATAAGCGTTGACCTGTTCCTCGAGAATCTCCAGCGGCAGGGCGCCATTCGTCAGAACGACGTCGTGGAATTGCCGCTGATCGAACTTCGTCCCCAACTCAGTCTGCGCGCGTTTCCGCAATTCCTGGATCTTGAGCATGCCCACTTTGTAGGCGCAGGCCTGGCCGGGATTGACGATGTAACGCTCGATCTCAGCGGTGACTTCTTTTTCCCCCATGCTCGTTTTGTCGCGCATGTAGGTGATCGCCTGCTCGCGCGTCCAGCGTTTCGCGTGAATGCCGGTATCGACGACGAGCCGCACCGCGCGGAAAAGCTCAGCCTGAAGCCGGCCGAGATCCCCAAACGGATTGCCCTCGTACCAGCCCGCTTCTTTCGCGAGCCACTCGGCGTAAAGCGCCCATCCTTCCTGGTAGGCGGTGAACGGAATGAGCTTCCGGAATTGCGGCACGCCTTTGAGCTCCTGCGCGGTGGCGATCTGCCAATGATGGCCCGGCACGCCTTCGTGATACGCCAGCGTGGGCATGCTCCACTTCGGAATCTCGGTCATGTCGCGCAGGTTCGCGTAAAAAACGCCCGGCCGCGTGCCGTCCATCGACGCACCATTATAGTACGCACCCGGCGCCGTGGCTTCCTTGAACACCGGCACCCGTTGCACTTCGACCTTCGCTTTCGGCACCGTCGCGAAAATGAGCCGGCAACGTTCGATCGCGTCGTTGATCAGGTGCATGTATTCGGCGAGCGCATCGGTGCGGCCTTTGTCGTCGTTCGAAAATTGGAAGCGCGGATCTTTCCGGAGCTCTTCCATTGCTTCGGCGACGGGCCGGCCGGCAAAACCGTTCGCGTCGAGGAGCGCGCGCATTTCCGCTTCGATTCGCGCCACCTCGCGCAAACCAAGCTCGTGCACTTCCTCGGGCTTTAGCGTGGTCGTCGTGCTCTTGCGCAGCGCATAAGCGTAGAAGGCATCGCCATCCGGCAGTTTCCACACGCCGTCATCGGTCGTCGTCTTCGGCAGAATCGCCGTGAAGTAATCTATCAGTTTGTGGTAGGCGGGATAAACGTTGTCCGTGATCGCGGTCTCGACTTTTTTCTGGAACGCCACGCGTTGTTCGTCTGTCAGGTCGTTGATTTTGGCGGCGCGCGTTTTGAACGACGTCGCCAGAATATTTTCCGCGGCCGGTTGCGCGACGAAGTTGTTCATCTCGGTGAGAACCTTCTCGACCACGAAGCGCGGCGGGAGGATTCCCTTTTGTTCGCGCACCTTCAGGCTCTCGAGCAACTGATCAAATTTCGCGTCGACTGCGATGAGGCGCTGCCGGTAATACTCGCAATCCCGCGGCGCCAAAAGCCGGTGCGTGTTCGCCATGAACGACGGGAACTCATTCTGGACGCCGAAGAGCTGGTTCACCGGGTAGTTGTGCCATTGGTATTTTTCGCCCTCGATTTCCCGCGTCAGGTACCATTCGAGAATGTGAGTGGAGAGTTTCTGCGAGGCCGTCTGTTTCTCGAGCGGATAGGCGTGCAGATCCTCGAGACTCTTTTTCGCGCGATCAAAAAACTTTTGCTGATGCGCCGGCGACGCGTCCGCGAGTTTGGCGTTATGGCCGGTGATCCCGAAGCGTTCCACCAATCCGATCGCCGACAGCAGCTCCGGTTCGTCGAAGAGGACCTGCGCGAAGACCTTTTCGTAATACAGATTCAGGCTCCAGGGCCGAAACCAAATGAGATTGATGAGAAAGATCGCGAGAACGATGACCAGCAGCACCACGATCCGCAGGGTCCATTTCAAAATGCGTCTGAACATGCCCAGAGTGTTGCCTTCCCTCCCCCGTCGCGGTCAATGCTTTCCTCTGTTGTAATGATGCTCGCCTGCCAAGCCGCAGCCACGCGAAGGCTGGTGCATCTGCCAGGCGCTGATCGCATACGCGGAAGCGGACGCGCGGGTGCGGACCATCCGCGCGCACACGCTTCCGCAACGCAACGCATCCACCCGCATTCTGGAGAAGTGCGGCTTTCGCCAGACCGGCGAAATCGATCATCCGACCGACGGACTGATCTGGCGCTGGGAAAAACAAGCTGCGGCCTAACAGCGGGATTTCCGGAGACCACTCGTTAGGCTGGAACGCCCGATGCTTTAGCGAAGACATGCGTCTTGTCTCCCAGCAAACACCGACGCCACGTCTCCTCAGCACGGTCGTGCCCGAGCTGCGTGAAAAACCGCCGGAACGCATCAGCATGCGGTCGCGCCTCAAAGGCGTGTCCCTCTTCTCGGGTAACGGGCGCGCCATTTTTTTGGGAATTGTTTTAGGTGCAGCCTTGCTTTGCACGGTCGGCATTCTCTACGCCCGCTATCAGGCGGCCCGTCGCCACGCGGAGGAAGAACGCCGGTTGCTGGCCGTTTCCACTCACAGCATTTCGGCGCCGCAACCGATCGTCATTCAGATCAGCGCCGACCTGATTCATGTCACCGCAATTTCGCTCGGACGTCCCCGGCTCGCGATTATCAACGGCCAACAATTCGGCGAAGGCGAACAGATCACGATCCCCACCCCGTCGGCCAACGTCATCGTGACTTTGCGCGTGGTGAAGATTTCCGACGGCCGGATCGAGTTGAGCGATGGAACCCAGACCATCGGCGCGCGGCTGGAAATCCCGCCAATGGTCCGCCCGAAGTCGTAACGCGAAAAAAATTTCGCGGCCACCGCAACTTCAGCAGCGGGGCCGGGTTTCTTTACCCATAAGGCGCTCGTGAAAACAGGCGCCGGAAAAAAGAAAAAGCAAACAATGAAATCAAGATTGATCACCATAACCGCCGCGTGCGTTGCCCTGTTCGTTACCGTCTCGATTGGGCTCGCGCAGGATCCGGCGAAAGATAATGACGGGCCTCGCCGCTGGCAGCACAAGCGAGGGAATCACGTCGAACGTTTGACCAAGGCGCTCGATCTTACGCCGGACCAGCAGGCGAAGGTCAAAGCCATCTTTGAACAGGCCAAGCCGCAGATTCAGGCCGCTCGTGCGGAAGGGAGACAAAAGGCGCAGGCGATCCGCGAAAACATCCAGGCGCAGATCCGCCCGATCCTGACCCCGGCGCAGCAGCAGAAATACGACGCCATCAAAAAGGCGCGTGAAGACATGCGCAAGGCCAGGGAAGAGATGCGCGACGCGCTCAAGAGCGAGTAACAACAGATTGGGTTGACGGAACGAGCGGCGGTGATCGAAAGGTCGCCGCCGCTTCTTTTTTTTTCGTAGGGACGCTGTTGCTGAATCTGGGGAGCGCGCGCGCCTCGCGTGCTGGTTGGAAAGCCCGGCCTCGCTCTGGCGAGCTGCGTTACGGCGGCGCCCCCGCCGAAACGATCTTTGCCCCTCGGGAAAAGTTCGCGATACCGAGGCGGCATCGCCAGCACGCGACGGCGCGTGCGCTCCCCAAATTTACGCGTTTGCTGCCTGCCACGCCGCGCGAGCCCGCTCGTTCGGATCGGCCTGCGGATCCATCCTCGCGAAGTCGCCTCGGAGCGCTTTCACGGCGAATTTCTCCGTGTCGATTTCCTTGCGCGTGCGGACGCCACGGCTTCGGAACATCGGCACCGGCGGGCACCAGCCCTGGAGCGCGTGTTGCAAAAGAAACGGCAGGACGAAACACGGAATAAGAAAAAATTTCTTGTTGACCAACAGGCCGAGCAAAACTCCGCCGAGCGCGAGCGCGGACGCGTTCGTTTCCAGGACGCGTTCCATGTCCCACTCGGCATCGAGTTGTTCGAGCCGGCGAGAGAGCGCGGCTTTGCTCTCGCCTCCCGCGTGCAAGACGCGACGTTGCGTGGCGCGATCGATCCGCTCGTTGAATTTTTGCGACGAGTGCGCTCGAACGCGATCGTGTTGCAACATGAGAGTTTCCTCTAACCGGCTGCAGCCCTCGGCAGAGGCGGACGATCCTTGAACGCGCGAAGGAATGACTGGCCGGAATCGGTGACGCGCTTGATGACCGCGAATGTTTCGATGCCATGCACAGTCGCCGTTGATTCTACCAGTCCGGCGGCGGCCATTATTTCCACTTCGCGGGCGAGATTCGCGCCGCGAACTTTCAGGAAACCATAAGGCTGGTTGTTCGCAGTCTGCAAAAGGTTGTGAACTAAACGCAGATTCATAAGTCCGTCACTTAAGAATCGTATTCGCCCCGCCCTACGGGCGCAGTTTTGCGTCAAATATCGAGCGTTTCTCCTATCGCCGGGAGGAGCAATTCCTTGCCCGCGGCTTGGGCCGCTTTCATCGCCGCGTCGTGATCGATTTTGATCGGCGGAAACGTGTCGTAGTGAACCCCGACGAACTTTCTTGCGCCCACGAATTGGGCCGCCCGGACAGCATCGTCGACGCCCATCGTGAAGAAATCGCCGATGGGAAAGACAGCGAAGTCCAGCTTCGTCGAATCAGCCACCAGTTTCATGTCGAGCGTGAGCGCGGTGTCGCCCGAATAATAAAAATTGCCGTCGCTGCTTTCGACGATGAAGCCGGCCGGATTCCCGCCGTAGGAACCGTCCGGCATCGAGCTGCTGTGAATGGCACTGGTGAGTTTCACGCGTCCGAAGTCCAATTTCGCCGCGCCGCCGTGGTTCATCGATTGGACATTCTTCACCCCTTTGTTTTCAAACCAGGAGCCCACTTCAAACGGCGCGATGACTTTCGCGCCAGTCCGGTTCGCGATGTCGACCACATCCGCGACGTGATCACCGTGCCCATGCGACACCAGAATGAAATCGGCTGCGACTTTGCTTACGTCGATCTTCTTCGCCAGCGGGTTCGGCGAGATGAAGGGATCGAATAAAAGGGTTTTCCCGCCCGCCTGGACCGCGAAACAGGCATGCCCGTAGTAGGTAAACTTCATGGAAGACAATTCATCGCGGCGTCGACGCTTTTCAAGGTGCTGCTCTTCATCCGGGGAGCGCACGCGCCTTCGCGTGCTGGTTTCGGCGCCTCGCCGAAACAATCTCATCAGGCCAAAGTTCGCGATGGCGAGGGCGCCATCGCCAGCACGCGAAGGCGCGTGCGCTCCCCAGACAATCAAGACCCCCGGTGTGGAAACCGGCCTTCCTTGGAGCAAGATTGTCGACGTGCCGACCGACAAACCTGCGCGCTCGATCATCCATCTCGACATGGATGCTTTCTACGCGTCGATCGAAATCCGCGATCAACCGTCACTGAAAGGCAAACCTGTCGGCGTGGGTGGCGCGCGCGATCGGCGCGGCGTATTGACCACCTGCAACTATGAGGCCCGCAAATTCGGGGTGCACTCCGCCATGCCCACATTCATGGCGCTGCAGCGCTGCCCGAACCTTATCATTCTCCCGACGCGCTTCGACGTTTACCGCAAAGAAGCCGCCATCATTCGCGAGATCCTGTTTCGCTTTACCCCGCTCGTCGAACCGCTCTCGCTCGACGAAGCCTACCTCGACGTGACCAATCATCCCGGCGCGCCCGGGCCGCTCGCCCAGGTCATTCGCGGTCTGATTTTCCGAAAAACGAAACTGACCGCGTCGGCCGGAATCGGGCCTAACAAGTTGATCGCGAAAATCGCGAGCGATTTAAAGAAGCCGAACGGCCAGTTCGAAGTAAAGCCGGAGCAGGTCCCGGCGTTCATGGAAAAATTGCCCGTCCGAAAGCTGTGGGGCATCGGCGAAGTGACCGAACAAAAGCTCGACAAGCTCGGGATCGCGAGCTGCGGCGACATGCAACGGCTGTCGCGGGTCGCGCTTCAGGAGCACTTCGGCAAATTCGGAATCGAGCTCTACGATCTTTGCCGTGGCATCGACGACCGGCCGGTCGAGCCGGATCGCGAACGAAAGTCACTGAGTACGGAAGAAACTTTTCCGAGCGATCTCGAGACGCTGCCCGAATGCGAAGAAAAGCTGCCGGAATTATTCGAAGAATTGATGGCCGACCTTGCCCAGAAGGAATCGACGCGAACCATCACGAAGATTTTCGTGAAGCTGAAGTTCGCGGACTTTACGCGGACGACGGTCGAGCGCGCCGGATTGTTGCCGACGCTCGAGCAATTCCGCCTGTTGCTTCATGAAGCCTTCGCCCGCACGGGAAAACCAGTCCGTCTGATAGGGCTCGGTGTCCGCTTCGCGAGTACAGAGCAGGACGAGACGCAACTGCCGTTGCTTTAAGTTTGCTGCCGCTGTTTCTTGCCTATCGACAACAGCTCGCGCCCTCTTGGATCGGCGGACACGGCACCGACCCATAACTGCAAAAGACGCAGCAATCGCCCGGGACCGGTTTCAGCCGTGTGTGGCACGCCGGGCAATCGTAAAAAAACAAGCAGGACGTGGTCGACATTGTTTCGTCGGATCGATGTCCGCAGTTGGGGCACGTAATCGTGGAAAACAGGACGGGGCGTGAGCGCCTTCGCCGTTCGAGATAATTCCATAACGTGGCAACGAGCAGGCCGACGAGACCGGCGTAGAGAACGGGCAAGGAAAAGCTCCAATAAAAATGAAACCCGAGCGCCAATATGGCGAGCGTGCCGAAGACCACGGGCCCGGACGTTCGGGCCGTTGGGTAGGAGAATATCAGCCCTGCCAGGGTGAGAACCGCGAAACCCTGGAAAATCCAGAGAACAGCGGTTTCATAACGGCCGAGCGTGCCGCTGAGTCCAGCCACAGTGGTAACCGCAGCGAACAATGGAAAACAACACGGTGCCGCTACCGCGGCCAGAAGACTTCCAGCCGCACCGATCCGATCAAGCGAAGCAAAGTGGCGCACCCCTAACCATTGACGAAGCGGCAATGCATTTCATCCGATAACTTCCAGCGCAACCCTGCGCGCATCCGCTCCGGCATCGGAAGGATGGCTGAGATTTTCTCGACCCAACGCTTCGCGACTGCGCGCCATTTCCTTTTCATAATGAGAATCCGTTCGAGATCGGGTAGTGTATCAGTTTGGACTGGCGCGGCGCTCCGAGAAGTACAGAACCACTTTCTCTATCTGTTTGTCACCTTCGTCTACAAATCCCTTGTCTAGCGTCCAGCCTTCCTCCGCGAATCGCTTTTTCAGCTCAACCTTCTCATCAGGGGTAAGGTCAATATCTGACCAACTGCAATAGAGCGTTGAGAACAGCAGAGATTTCTCCCCTCTGGTCTTGGCCTCTTCCACCGCTTCGCGTGTTCGCTTAACTGCTTTGTCGATCATTTTCATTGTTCACGGCGGGTAAATCGTCAATAAAACGGAAGCTCGTTGGTTCGTGGCAAGAGATCGTCAGTCGTTGACGCCGCCCGTTATACCCGGATAATTTCCAGCGTGCCAGCCAAACCCTCGGCGCTCGTCGATACGCGCGTCATTTATTGCGCCGAGCAACGTACGTTGCATCCATTTTCGACCGCCTCTCCAGGCTGGCGAGAGTAACAAACTAATCTCTCTTAGACACACATGTTCGAGAAAATAACATTTCGACCTCAAAATCGTGCCGACGATGCTCCACTGGATATCGGACTTCTGCTAGAATCGATGATCTTCTACGGAAAGGTGACGATCGTTGCGGATCGCCGCGTTTTAAAACAGTTGGTGATGACATTCGGCTTCGACACGCTGAACGAACTGATAGATGCAGCCATACTCGAGATTGTCTACACCGAAAGTTTCATTGGAATCACGTCTAGCCAATCGCGCTGGGGAGACCTCCACTCTCCCGTGATCTTCACTTCGCCCCAGCACACATTAGCTATTGAACTTCGTAAGATTGGAATCGCCGCTGCCGGGAAACAGGGGAAAGGTCGCCGTAAGGCTCTCCAACTTCAGAAACGGCTAACATCTGTTCAACACGACGTCTCGCTCGCCGACAGTGCGAAGGCACTTTTTTTGGACAACGCATTTCTGGCCAAAGCTGTGCCCGTTCTGGTTAAAGCGTTCGCACCTGATGTCGGACAGCTCGATGGCCTCCAATTTCAAACCAGTGAGCGAGACAATAGAATCTTAGTAACTACAAACATTAACTTCTCGGCGTTAAATCGACATTACCATAGATACATTCCGGAAACACATTCATCGCTCAGCAGTGCCTTCATTTTAACGAGCCTCTATGACATCGAATGCGATCTGTATTTCGCTTCGCGTCAACTAAGCGAAATTGCTACGTCTCCCATAGCCACAAACCTCATCAAAGAACGCCTCATATATTTGGCTGTACGATGTACTAAAAGTCATAATCAAAAAGATTCCTTCCAAGATTTCGTTTTCGACGACAGCAAAACGATTCGAGATGCGTTTAACTCGGGCAAGATTCCTCTAGCGAGTATTTTACCTGTCATTTTTAAGGCCCGCGATTTCAAGAGCTGGTTGACTGCTAAAGATATCGATGCTGATCTGCTACGGGCTTATTACAAAGAAGTCACCGCAACGACAATTGTCGATAAACTCCCGGCGAGATCCCTGCGGTGGACTATAGTTACCGGAGCGGGAGTAATTAGCGATCTTCTTGGAGCGGGTGGGTTTGGCACAGTGATTGGGGTCGCGATCAGTGCTTTAGATGGTTTCGTAATCGACAAACTGATACATGGGTGGAAGCCGAATCAATTCGTGGAAGAGCACCTCCGAACTCTAATAGAGTAGATATCTTATTACTGCGCCCCAGACGCGACGGCATCTCGGTGACGCTAACTGAACCCATGCCTCCCCTGCTCTGTCGATTTTGCGACGTATCCAAACCATTAATAAAGAGAAGGACAAAAGGGGTCAGGCTCTTGGCTCTAGCGCCCACAACAATTGACGAGACTCACAGGCTCCCCTTCTGCCAGACTAGATGCCTTCAAGACCGAGCCGCCTCACTCGCGCTCAGCCACCGTTCCCGGGAAGACACTTGCGGGCTGTATCTATTAGTTCGGCAAACGACTTCGCGACTTTCAATGCGACCGCCACCTTTCCCATTAAGCCCCAGAATTTCTGCCCACTTTTCGTGTCGCCCGCCTCCTGTGCCACCTCTGGAACGGTGATCACCGCGCCAACGACGGCGTCTAAAGCGTACTGCACCCCCGGCGCCCCTGTTATCTCATAGTGGTCTAGCGCCTGGATTAGGAGCCATAAGCGATCGAGGAGAAATCGACTCAGCGGCGCAGGAAGATTGGCGACCAAAACCTCATCATACAATGCTTCTGCCGCTTGCCGAATTTCAGCTAACTCACTGTCGGCGATTTCTTTTTCCGGAAGACGCCTCTCAAGTTCGTTCGCGCAGTGGCGGATGTTTACAAGTAACGAGCTGCTTAGTTGATTCTTGAAATCGCCGAACGCGTTGTTGAAACCCACAGCTCGAAACGCTTTCGCTAGGTCGGGCTTCCAGCCCAAATACAGCTCCACATCAATATCAGGAAACCGCGCCATTTCGCGTTCTATGGCGTGGGGCAGCGCCATCACACGGCTGATCTTGCTCATGACGGTTAAATCATCAATGGATTGCGCAATGCCCAAAACCTCCTTCCAACCCTCGATCATTAACCCTCCGGCAACGTGCTGGCCGCCAATGAAGGCCTTCTGCAATATAGAGTGCAGTCGCGCAGCCGGGTTGCTCATCTAAGTCGTCATCCTGCACGACCGGTGAGTTTTTGCAATTACACAAGATGCCATTGGGTCTGTGCATCTTGGCAGTCTGGAAACTCTGCCGCTGGTCAGGGCGGTGGTTTGCAACACTGTAATCAGCAAGTCGGTTATTTCGAGGAAGCGATGACCTGACGGCGCGCTCAGGCAAAGTTCCTTCCAACTTCGGGGCGCGGATGTCGTATTAGATGGTAGGGCGCTGCGGCGTCCGATCACGTTCCCCAGCTAACTAAAATTCCCCACTCCCAATGTTCCCTCGATGGGCCATCGCTGCGTCAGAAAACCTGCCGTTTTCGGGCGTCGTTCCGAGCGCAAAAGAAGAGCGGGTGTCGTTATTGGGTTGGGCAACGTGGGACAGGCAAAGTCCGGTGGCGCTCACGGGCATGTTCTCCGGAAGCCTGGAGAGAACGGCCGCGACGCCGGTGGCGCTGCGAGATTCCTCGGCAACAGCAGCGGAGGCGGGAAACGTCGGTGCTGGACGCTCGGAGAGCTGGCCGGGAACGCAGGACAGGTCGCCGGTTGGCCGGGAGGAGCATCCTGCGGCTCCGGCCGTTTGGCCGGGAAGCCCGGCGGGCCGCTCCTTGTTTGGGGTGCTCTTCTCGGGCGGCCCCGAGGGACGGGTGGAAACGGGAATCGACTTTCTTTGCGTCCACGCAACGCTAGCGACGAGTCGAAACCGGCTCGGCTTCTGGATTTTACGGAGCAGAAACGAAAGGACGCGTTTTCGCTCCCGCTACCTCAGGCATCGTCCTAACCAACCCCGAAATCCCCATGGCAGATAATAGCATTCCAGATTCCTACGATCGCCTCGTTCAACTTCTCGAAGATGCCGCCGACGGCGCCCAAACTCACGGCGCCGCCATCGGCTTAAAACAAAACGACGAACCCGCTTTACGCGCGGCGTTGACCGATCTGGCGGGCACTCCCGCAGGTCCAGGCAATGTGCCACCGGCAGTGCCGGGTCTGAAAGACAAATGGAACTTGGCGAAAGCGGGCAAGACTACCGGCACCGCCGGTTTCAGCAGCGCGAAATTTAACGGGCGAGCCGTGGCGCGGACGTGCATCGGCGTGCTGAAACCGCGTCTCGGCGACCAATGGAATAATCAATGGCAAACCGCCGGATTCACCGATGGCTCGCTTGCGATTCCAGAGAATCCGCTGCCGCTTCTGCAACAGATCTCCGCTTATTTTGCCGCCAATCCCACCCACGAAGTTGCCAGTCTCAATGCCACCGCCGCGGCCTGCACCGCTGCCGCGGAAGCGATCAGCACCGCAGCCAGCGCGAGTAACCAACAAAACGCCGACGCCGGCATCGCCAAGAGCAATCTGGAAACGGGAATCAGCAAAGCCAGAAAACGCCTGGGCGGATTACGCGATGAGCTGAGCCAGCTCCTCGAAGATGACAGTGATCTCTGGTACGCCTTCGGATTTTCCAAACCGAGCGATCCCGATACGCCGGAGGTGCCGGAGAACCTCGTCATTACTCCCGGCGCGCCCGGCAGCCATATGGTCTTTATCGATTGGGACGATTCGCTCCGCTCCACCAGTTATCGGGTCCAGGCGAGCAGAACGCTCCCGCCATTGACAGAATTGAAGAATGTCATCGTCACCGACAGCGAAGTCACCCTGACGGACATTCCCTCTGGCATCGCCATCAAAGTGACTGTTTCGGGCCGCAACTCCAAAGGCGGCGAAAGCGCGCCGAGCACTCCGGTGAATGGGACGGTGCCATAGCCTGAACGCCATTTGGGATTGCCGCGAACAAAGGGACCCGATAAAAAATGGTCATGTTTCCCTTTTGCCGCGACGATTCCCTCGAGCTTACCAGAAATAGACGACACTTTGTTTCGTCTAACTGTAGTTAGATCATGAAGATCATCGCCTACTTCATCGTGCTCACTTTCGCGCATGCGACCATCGCCCAGCCGACTGGTGAGGGCTTTGTCGGCCTTACTATATCCACTACGGATTACGGTCTCGTTACTGACATCGCTCCCGACACGCCGGCAGCGAACTCACCGATTCATGTGGGGGACCGGATTGTTTCGTTCGGCCCTATCCCCGTTTCACACATTCACAGCAGCGCAGACCTCCGGAAGGCTACCTCCGGCGTTCCCGGTTCGGAGATTACTCTGAGGGTGCGACCAGCCCACGCGCACGCTACGATCCGTGTACGCCTGCGGCGTATTGGGCCACGAAAGATTCCACCCGACTTCAATCGATACCAAGTGAGTAGCGGCACGAATGATCTAACCAAGCGATGCAGCGAACGGCTGGCAGCCTCGGTTCCTCACTTTCAATGAACTTCCACCCTCAACCCGCAGCCACCCGCCACCCCGCCAGCCGTCGCTGATCTTGTTCTCGTTAGGTCTATGCCACGATTAGCAGTACTCGTCGCGACGCTGTTGGGGCTCACTTCATGTCAGAACAGCCAGACGCAGCGAACGGTTATGGGCAGGGAGCGCATCTGTCGGAAGCATCACATCCCATTAGTCGCGACCCGCATGTTCACGACGCGTCCGGGTCTGCTCGTTCATTACCACTACGAGCGGTGCATCCAATGCGAGGAGCGGTCGCCCAACCACATAATTACTTATTACTCCCTTGTGCGGACCCAGCTGCACCATATTCCAACCACATTTCCATACTGCACCCTTTGCGAAGAAGAGTTCCGTCGTTGCGTGGGAGACGCGCCGTGTTATAACGCGGACCTAACCAAGCGATGGAGTGAACGGCTGGCAGCTTTGGTTCCTCACTTTCCATGAAATTCCACCCTCAACCCGCAGCTACGCGCCGCCCCGCCAGCAGTCGCTCATCTTATTCTCGTTAGGCCCCATGCAGCGTCTGCTCATTCTCGTCGCAACGTGCGCTGTTCTTAGCGCATGTAGCGTCAGCCACAGCAAGGTCGAGCAACGCTCCGTCGAGTTGCCGAAGGACCACCCGGATACGAGCCTTGCTACCGCGGACGAAATTTGCCGGCATCTCGCCTCCGGCGATCTCACCACGAAGGTCCGCGAGCGCTTTCCCCAACTCACCGATCAACAGCTAAACGGTATCTTTTTCCGTCCGATGAGCGGCACTTTCTCACAAACCCGCAAGACCACGTTTATTCTCGCGGGCATCAATTATCAGGAGGGAACACTCTCCGATGCGAAGGCTATCGCAGACTACATTCACTCTGTTGTTCGCGACGCCGTGGCAAGGCGGTTCGGATCGGCAAATTCAGCGGCTACACCATGAGCCCGCCAAGGCCTAACCATGCGATGGAGCGAACTCCGAAAGCTTTCGGAGTCACTCATCTTGTTCTCGTTAGGCCCATGAAGCGCAGCTCCTCGCGATGACACCACGACTAAAGCACTGGTTCTTTGATCATCATCTGATCGTCGCGTTCGCTCTTCTCGTGGTCGTTTTTGTCCTCTGGGCATGTGTCGCAGCACTTCGCACCTGGAGTTTTCTATATCCGGCCGTCGGAGCGATCCTTGGACTTTGTTACTTCGTGCTGAAGCAGCACTCGGAGGAAATTCGCCTATTCAAGGAGCTTTTTACTGCTTTCAACGCTCGGTATGATGCAATGAATGAGCGATTGTACGCTTTGCGTGATGCACCGGCGCAGCCGCCTTTAACGCCAGACGAGATTACATTCCTTTATGACTACTTCAATCTCTGCGCAGAGGAATACCTCTTTTACCGTAAGGGTTTTATCTATCCGGAGGTTTGGTTCGCGTGGTGCAAGGGCATGCTGATATTCTGGGAGTGTCCGCGCATTCGCACTCTTTGGGAAGCGGAGCTATCGACGGGATCCTATTATGGCTTTACGCTGACGTGTATCAACGCCAAGGCCTAACCAGGCGATGCAGGGAACTCCGAAAGCGTTCGGAGTCGCCGATTCTACCGCTATATCGGATCAATTGCACCTGCTACGCCCAACGTGAGTTTTCCGAGCGCGTATGTGGTTAAGATTCCGTAGCGCAACCGCGCTCTGCACGCTTTTTTTCTGCTGGTTTCCATTGGCAGAGGCGGAGCTGGCGCGAACGAAGTTGCACGGTGGAAGGTCGCCGGATGGCCGGTTCGCGATTGAGCTGCAGAGCCAGCCAACAAAAACAGGCGGGGCGATTCTTTCCTACGTCGTCATCGACGAAAAAACGAGGACGGCTCTATTGCGTCTCAAAAGTTCGTATAGCGCGAACACCCCCGATGTCGATGAAGTCCCAGATCGATGGCTGAACCTCGCGAAAGCAACCGACGTTTACTGGAACCAGGATTCCTCGTTGGTAGCGATCGACGAATGTCCGCTGCAACACAGCGGCCGTGTGTTTTTGGCCGCGATCGACGGAGATCACCTGGCGCGAAGGTTAATATTTCCCGAAAACGAAATCCTGCGCCGAACAGGACTCGTTTGGGCACGCGTGCGTCTCCGTGTCTGCGCGGGTGGGAGCGCATCGTGGATAGATAACCGTCATCTTTGCGTGAACGTGGGAGGATTTCCGTCGCGCCAAAAAGGAAAAGCGGCTCCCGCCGGCGGTTTTCCTAATCGCATGTATCGCGCCGTAATTGAAGTCGAACCGCGTTCGCGCCCGCGCGTCGTTTCGGTTCGACCGGCACTTGACGCGAACCGATAGGGCGAATTCGTGGGACGGGACAGAGCGCGTCCCTCCATCAAAGAGTCCAATTAGGCGGGCGCTTTTCGTTGTAGGCGGCGACGCCTTCTTTGGCTTCTAGCGCTTCGCGCTCTTCCGGCGGGAATTGCGATGGAGCAACGAGGCGCGCTCGATCAGGAGAGAACTTAGATGGTGGGGACGTTCTTTCCCATCGATCACAATGACAAAAGATCCGTGAGGCGATATGGAAATGAAATCGGGATGGGGCACGCGGTAACGTTCTCCGCTGACGGTTTTGATTTCGTAGGGAGTGAAGGGAACCGCGCGATTGAACTCGCGAATGGAGGTTATGACCACGTGGGACGTTAGCTTGCCGAGGGCGGCTTATCAATCTTACTCAACTTCATTGGACGGGACAGAGCCCGTCCCTCCAACCCAATTAGGGGGCCGTTTTTCGTTGTAGGCGGTCACGCCTTCTTTCGCTTCGGGCGATTCACGGGCTTCCAGGTGATGGCGAAGCGCGCGCTCGAGATCCTGTTTCACCGAAGTGGACCAGAGTTCTTCCAGCAACCGTTTGGAATTTGAGATCGCGTCGGGCGCACCTTGCAAAACAGAGGCCACGATCTTTTGCGCTTCGTTGTCCAGTTCGCTCGCCGGGACGACGCGATTCACGAGGCCGATTTCGCGGGCGCGGTCCGCTTCGAAAAGCTCGGAAGCGAGCAGCACTTCGCGCAGATCGCGTTCGCGAAGCTGTCGCCTCAAAAATGTCATGACCAGACCTGCGACCAATCCACGCCGGACTTCCGGGTAACCGATTTTCGTCCGCTCGGCGGCGACGACGAAATCGCACGCTGACATGATTCCCGCGCCGCCAGCAACCGCCGCACCGTGAACAGTCGCGATTGTTACGAGTCGCGTTTCAGCCAGGACCAGGAACAAATGGGCCGCGGCCTTCGCCGTGTCGTGCGGATCTTTCACGGCCGCTTCCTGCAAATCGAGCCCGGTGCAAAAGGCTTTGCCGGCTCCGCGGAGAATCGCGATACGCGTCACCGGATCCGCGGCGGCATTCTCGATCGCCGCCGCCAGATCGGTCATCAATTCAATCGTGAGCGCATTCCGCCGCTCCGGACGATTGAGCGTTAGGACGGTGATCTGCGGCGTTTGTTTTTCGATGAGAACGACTGGCATGGGATGGATTGAAGCGTTAAAGCGTTGAAGCGTTACAGGGTTAAACTGGAAGATAGTAACATCCGTCACGATGGAATCCGTCAAGCTCATCGAATGTCCGCGGGACGCCTGGCAAGGTCTGCCGGCTCAGATTCCCACCGAGCGAAAGGCCGAATACTTGCGCGCATTGATCGCCGCCGGTGTTCGCCACATCGATGCCGTCAGCTTTGTTTCGCCCAAAGCCGTGCCGCAAATGGCCGACAGCGAAGAAGTGCTGGCGCAGCTCGGCCCAACGAACGGCGTCGAAATTATCGGCATCATTGTGAATGAAAAGGGAGCTGAGCGGGCCATCGCCACGGGAAAAGTGACGACGCTTGGTTATCCCTGCTCCATTTCGGAAACGTTCCTGCAGCGAAATCAAAATCAGTCGATCGAACAGAACCAGGAAGTTCTGAAACGGATCAAAGCGCTGGCGGACGGAGCAGGATTGCAAGTGGTTGCTTACATCTCGATGGCCTTCGGAAATCCGTACGGCGATCCATGGAGCGAAACGAAGCTCGTCGAGGCAGCCCGGGAAATCCGTGAGGTTGGCATCAACGCACTTTCGTTGGCCGACACAGTCGGAACGGCGACGCCGGATTTGGTTTCTCGCGTAGTCGCAACGGTTCTGGGCGAAACGGAAATCGGTGTCCATCTTCATAGCACGCGCATTGAAGCCGCAGCGAAAATCCTGGCGGCGTTCGACGCTGGCTGCCGCCGGTTCGATTCGGCGATCGGCGGTCTCGGCGGATGTCCGTTCGCGCAAAACGATCTGGTCGGCAACATTCCGACCGAAGAAGTTTTGCGCGCGTTAGAAGAGCGCGGGGTAATTCTTCCAATCCGCGGCGTTCAGCCGTTAGTGCATTTGAGCAGCGAGATCGTCGCCACCGCGAAATCAGCCTAGGACTTGGATTGAGTCTCCACGCCGGAGACTTGCTCTGGCGGAAGCAGATTGACGACCTGTCGGTCATCTTCCACGACGATTAATCCGCTGGGCAGGATAAAAAGATGATCGGATGTCGCGATGCCAAAGGAGCGGCCATCAGTCATAAAGATCTTGAAAGGGCGGAACGGCGCAGCGCGCAGTAATCCTCTAATTTCTTCGTGCATCGCAATAGATTACGCGCGACGCGACGCGGCCGCAATGATCAGGTCTGGATCACGCCGGTGTGGAAACGGGCGTGCGGCATTGGACGAGAAACGTATTGGAGAAGAAGCGACAGCACATCGCGAGTTTCGTGTGGTTGGATAATGGCGTCGACCCAGCCGCGCGCGGCGCCATAACGAATGTCGGTTTGCTCTTCGTAATTCGCTTTCACGGTCGCGCGCAATTTTTCCAGATCTTCCGGTGACGCCTTCTTGTCGCCGCGCTCGGCCGCGCGCGCGAGGACGCTGAAGATCGTGTCGGATGCCTGCGCCGCGCCCATCACGGCGTAGCGCGCGTTTGGCCAGGCGAGAATGAAACGCGGATCGTATGCCTTGCCGCAAAGCGCATAATTGCCGGCACCGAACGAACCGCCGACTACGACTGTTATTTTCGGCACCGTCGAATTGCTGACCGCGCTCACGAGCTTGGCGCCACTGCGGATGATGCCGCTCTGTTCCGCGTCCCGGCCGACCATGAATCCGGTCACGTCCTGGAAAAAAATGATCGGCAATCCGGTTTGATTGCAATCGAGAATAAAGCGCGCGGCTTTGTCGGCGCTGTCGGCGTAAATTACGCCGCCCATCTGAATTCCTTCTTTCTTCGTCCGCGATTGAATCCGCTGACTCGCGACAATCCCGACCGGTCGTCCGGCGATCCGAGCATAGGTGGTCACAAGCGTCTTTCCGTAATCCGCTTTGTATTCGTCCAGCGAATCGGCATCGATGACCGACGCGAGAAGATCGCGCGCGTCATAGGGCTTGTTGCCGTCGAGACTCATCAGGTCGTAAACGGCCTGCGGCTTTTTTGCCGGCGCGACTGCTTTTGCTTTCGGACCATCCTGCGCGGCCTGGGCTTCCGGCAGCAATCCAACGAGCGAGCGCAATCGCTTTAAACAGGCGTCGTCGTCTTTCTCGTGGAAATCAACCGTGCCGCTGATCTCCGCGTGCATTTTCGCGCCGCCGAGTTCTTCCTGATCGACAATTTGCCCGATGGCTGCTTTGACCAACGACGGCCCGGCGAGATAAAGGCCACTGCCCTCCGTCATCAGAATTTTGTCGCAAAGCACCGGCAGGTATGCGCCACCGGCAACGCAGTTGCCCATGATCGCCGCGAACTGGGGCAGACCCGCGGCGGAAATCACGGAGTTGTTCCGAAAGATCCGCCCGAAATCATCTTCGTCGGGAAAAATTTCATCCTGCATCGGGAGAAAGACGCCGGCGGAATCGACCAGGTAAATAATTGGCAGCGCGGATTCGAATGCGATCCGCTGCGCGCGGATCAATTTTTTAGCGGTGGCGGGAAAAAACGCGCCGGCCTTCACGGTCGCGTCGTTCGCGACGATCATGCACGGCACGCCGCTGACATTGCCGATGCCAGCGACCGCGCCCGCGGCCGGAATTTTTCCCCACTGCTCGTACATTTTGTAAGCGGCCCAAAGTCCAACTTCGAAAAACGGCGAATCCTTATCGAGCAGGTGCGCGATCCGTTCCCGCGCCAGCAATCGCCCCATCTTGTGCTGGCGGTCCTGCCCCGCTCTACCCCCGCCTTCACGGAGCATCGCCTCTTCGCGCCCGATCGCGGCGCAACGCTCGCGCAAACTTTCCGGCGGCGGAGCGATCGGTGTTCGGCTAGACATGGGCGCGAAAGGCTTACGCCGCGCGGCGGATGGAATCAAGCGGCGGGCCGGTCTTAAACCGCGTCGTCGTCGGAGTGATAACCCGAGTCGTCCCGGATGGAACGCAAGCGATTGCGACTGCCGCGCTCGGATTCCGGACGGTTAATTCGTTCCATCGCCACTTTCACGAGCAACGGAAGCGCAGCGAGCGCACCGACGGAAACGAGAGCGATCGCGGTCGCCTGGCGAAACGGCCGGCGCACTTTATCGGCGACGAGCATTCCAATTCCCAGACCGAACGCGGTGCGCGCGAGCGAGAGCAAACCATCGAGGGGAACTTGCTCGCCGGTTTTTGGAATGGATATCGAAAGAGACATCGGATACCCTTATACGTCTCGTTTTGGAAAAGGAAACGGGAAAATCTCGCCGCCCGCGCCGGTTATGCGCCGGCCGCTTTTTTTGCACCTAACGAATCATGGCCAACCCTTTGTATGCGCTCATCCTCGCCGGCGGAAGCGGCGAACGTTTCTGGCCATTGAGCCGGCGGACGCGTCCGAAACAGTTGCTGCGGCTGGTCGCGCAACAGCCGCTGCTCGAGCAGGCGGTCACACGTCTGGAGGGTTTGGTCGCGCCGGAACGATTACTGATTTTGACGAACGTCGACCAGGAAGCGGCCGTGCGAGAATTGCTGCCGCAAGTGCCGAAGGAAAATATCGTGGCTGAACCCGAGAAAAGAGACACGGCGGCGGCTGTCGCGCTCGGGGTGGGATGGGTCGCGGCCCGTGATCATTCCGCGACGATGATCGTTCTGCCGGCAGACCACGTTATTAATGATACCGCGGCATTCCAGAAGACTTTGACTGCGGCGGCGACGGCGGCGGAAGAAACCGGCGCGCTCGTCACCATCGGGATCAAACCGACCTGGGCTTGCCCCGGTTACGGCTACATCGAGCAGGGCGAAGCGGTCCGGCTGCGAGGGGTTGGCGAGGAAGACGCGGTCCATCGCGTTGTCCGTTTCCGGGAAAAGCCGAACGCGGACCTGGCCGAATCGTTTCTGCGCAAAGGCAATTTTCGCTGGAATGCCGGGATGTTCGTCTGGTCGGTGCCGTCGGTGTTGAGCGAATTCAATCGGCATGCGCCGGAGCTCGCCAATTTCATTTCGCAGCTGTGCGCGCCGAACAATTTCAAGAAGACATTGCGCGATCGCTTCGCGAATCTGCCTCGGATTTCGTTCGATTACGCAATCATGGAAAAAGCCGATCGCGTGCTGGTCGTGGAAGCGGCTTTTGATTGGGACGATGTCGGAAGCTGGCGCGCCGTTTCCAAATATTTCAAGAACGACGCGGAAGGAAATGCGGCCAATTGCGAGATCACCGCGCTCGAGTCGTCAAATAACATTGTCTTCAATCCGGACGACGCCCGGATTGCATTGCTTGGCGTCCACAACCTGATTGTGGTGCGAACAGCGGACGCGATCCTGATTTGTCATCGGCATCAGGCGGAGAAGATCAAGAATTTGCTCGGACATGTGCCGGAGGAATTGCAATGAGCGAACTGCAACTGCGCCGGCGAATTCTCGGGATCGATCTAGGCCGGGCGCGGATCGGCGTCGCCGTTTCCGACGAGTTGGGCCTGCTCGCGCATCCGTTGGAAACAATCCCGGCGAATAACGACGCGCCGCGGCGGATCGCTGAGCTCGTCCGGGAAAAAAACGCCGAATGTGTGGTGATCGGTTTGCCGCGTCACATGAATGGAAGTGTCGGCGAAAGCGCGGCGGACGCGTTGGCGTTCGCGAAAAAGCTGGAGGCGCTTTTGTCCTGCAAAGTCGTGATGTGGGACGAGCGCCTGACTACGACGGCTGCGAACCGGGCATTGCGTGACAGCGGACGAAAAACGCGCAATACGCGGCAGGTCGTGGATCAGGTGGCAGCGCAGATGATTTTGCAAGGTTATCTGGATAGCGCACAAGCGAAGACGACTCGCGATTCCTGACGGCGCGATGACGTCGCGGCTGAAGCTGATTGTCGCCTACGACGGCGCGCCGTTTGCCGGCTGGCAAAGCCAGGCGAACCACAACGGTATTCAGGACCATCTGGAAAACGCGTTCCAGCAAATCTGTTCGCAGCGCGTGCGGGTTCACGGCGCGGGCCGTACGGACGCGGGCGTGCACGCTCTTGCGCAATGCGCGCACACTGATCTTGCGGAACGACGTTACGGCGCCGATCGCTGGCGGTCGGCTTTGAATGGCGTCCTGCCGCCGGCGATTCGCGTCATGCGATGCGGCTTTGTACCCGCATCTTTTCACGCGAGATTCTCCGCGAAGGCCAAAGTCTATCGCTACCGCGTCTGGAATGACGAAGTGCTCCCGCCCTTGGAAAACAACCGCGCCTGGCATGTTCGCGACGCGATCGACTACAAGCTCGTCGCAACTTCCGCGAAGTTATTCGCCGGCCGGCACGACTTTGCCTCTTTCGCAGCGAATCGCGGAGCGCCTGTCGCCGATACTTTTCGAACATTGCGTCGAGCCAGCGTAAGGAAATCCGGTCCGCTCCTGACGCTTGATTTCGAAGGCGACGGCTTTCTTTACAAAATGGTCCGCCTCATCGTTGGGAGTCTCGTTCAAATCGGTATCGGTAAGACATCGGCGGACGAAATCGAGTCGCGACTCGCTCATCCAGCCAGGGCAATCACGCGTGCGCGCAACGTCGCGCCGGCGTGTGGCTTGTTTCTGGTTCGAGTGCGGTACTAACCCTGCTTAATCACGCGAGTGCGCGGCATCCGAGGTAAGGTGCCCGCACTGTGGCAGACTATTTGCTTTTGTGGCGTTTATAATGACTGACATCGACGTACCCCAGAAAACTCAGGTTCGTCGTGGCCTTTTCGGTCGCAGTGCGGCCTGGCTTTTTAGTGCCAGACATTTTCATTTCAAACTCTTGTCCGGAACTGCGGTCGGCATCGTTGTCATCACGTTCCTCGCTGGCCTGTTCCTCTTCGTTACGCTGCGAAATCATCATCAGGAAACTCTGCGCGCACACACCCTCGAGGTGATGCGGTTGACCAGCGTGCTGGAGAATGACATTGCCGCGCTCGAGACCGGTCACCGCGGTTATCTGCTCACCGGAAGCCCGGAATATCTGGAGCCGTTTGAACGGCGTCGCGAGTTAATCAAAGGACGGGTCGAGGAACTGACGGTGCTGATTTTGGACAGTCCGCGCCAGCGCAAGCGCGTAATGAAAATACAGGAAATCGTCCAGAAATGGCTGGATAACGTCGCCTTGCCACAAATCAATGATCGGCAGACCAAAGGCGCGGCGAAACTCACAGAAGTCGGCGAATCTTACGGTCCTCTTGGCAATGGCCTCCTGAACCAGGCGCGCGAAATTCTTCAATCACTCCAAAACGAAGAGCAGATCGTCCTCAACCAGCGCATGCGCGAGCAGGAATGGGCCGCCCAATCGACCCAGATCCTCGATTTCCTGACCAAACTCGAACGCTCCGCCATCGAAATGCAGAAAGAGAAGCGCGGCTACTTGCTAACCGGCGACGACGTCTACGCCGATGCCTATCGCCGAGCGACGGCTGATTTTTATACCTACCACGGCTACCTCTCGATCCTCGTCGCCAACGTCCCAGACCAGGCAGACGCGCTGAATGAAATCAAGAAAGGCGTCGAGCGTTGGACTCAGACTGCCGCAAACCCGGAGATGGAAGCCAAGCGTGCCGGTAAAGAATCCCCAAAGAACGCCGGCGAAGAAGTGATGACCGACGTCCGGGAGCGACTAAAGAAATTCCAGACCGATCAAGTAAATCTCTTCGAATCGCGATCGAACATCGCTACTCGCGATCGCATCATCAAGACCACCGCGCTCGCGCTGCTCTGCGTTTTTGCCGTGGGGCTCCTGATCGTTTCGAATAGCTACAGCTTTGTGCTCGTTCGCCGGCAACTCGCGAAGCTCGAAGGCATCGAGACCCGCATTCGGTCGATCATCGAAAATATTCTCGACGGCATGATCACGGTGGATGAGCAGGGCATCATTTGTTCGATGAATCCATCGGCGGAAAAAATGTTCGATTGCATCAACAACGAGATGGTCGGGCACAAATTTACCAAGCTCGTGCCGAAAAAATACGGCAACGAACCGGAGCCCGTCGGTTGCGCATGGGAAGACTTGGTGAAACGCACCGGCAACACGACGATGGCGGTCGGCCGCACGCGACGACACAAGACATTCCCGATCGAAATTTCGTTGAGCCAGATGATCGTGGACAAGCAGGTCCTTTTTGTGGCGATGGTGCGCGACGTGACGGAACGCCGGCGTTTCGAACAGGAAATCGCCGCGGACAAGGAAAGCCTCGCCGTCACCCTGCGTTCCATTGAAGACGGTGTGATCACGACCGACGTCCAAGGCAAGATCATCATGATCAATAATGCCGGCGAAAATTTGACCGGCTGGACGTCGAAAGAAGCGATCGGGCATTCGCTGAAATCGGTTTACAACATTGCCATCGATTTGCAGGCGCAGGCGCGCGCCCAGAAAACCGGATCGCGCAACGAAGCGCAATCGATCCTCCTCAGCATGCCCGAGAACGCCACCTTGCGTTCGCGCCAGGGCCGCGAATACGTCATCGAGCAGGTCGCCTCCCCGATTCGCGACAGCAAGAACGAAGTCGCCGGCGTGGTCCTTGTTTTCCGCGACATCACCGAACGCCAGCGCAATGAAGCCGAGCGACGCAAAGCCGAGACTCTGGAACAGCTCGGCTTGCTCGCCGGCGGAATTGCCCACGACTTCAACAACCTGCTCACTGCGATCATCGGCAATATTTCCCTCGCGTCGTTGCTCCTCCCGCCTAACGACGAGATGGGCACGCGGCTAAACGACGCGAAGAACGCCTCGATGCGCGCCCGCGATCTCGCGCAACAGCTGCTCACCTTCGCCCGGGGCGGGGCGCCGATTAAGAAGACCGCTTCGATCGGCAAACTGATCCAGGACACGGTCAGCTTCTCGCTCCGAGGCTCGCACAGCCGGAGCGAATTCCTCTTCGGCGCGGATCTCTGGCCGGCTGAAATCGACCCGGGCCAGATCAGCCAGGTCATTGCCAATCTTGTCGTGAACGCCGATCAGGCCATGCCAAACGGCGGAACCTTGCGCGTCAGCTGCGATAACTTCTCCTACGACTCAGATTCTTCGCCCGCCGTGACCGACCTTACGCCCGGCGATTACATCCGCATCGCGATCCGTGACGAAGGCGTCGGCATTTCCGAGGACTGCATCAAACGAATCTTCGATCCGTATTTCACGACGAAACCCAAGGGCAACGGCCTCGGCCTCGCGACGACGTATTCGATCGTCAAGAATCATAACGGTCTCATCACGGTCGAATCGAAAGTTCATTACGGTTCAACTTTCATGATTTACCTGCCTGCTCTGCGCCACCAGCCGGTGCCCGTCGAGCCGCCACGCCAGATGAATGAAGTGGTTACTGGCACCGGTCGCATCCTCATCGTCGACGACGAAGAAGCGATTCGCGCTCTGGTCGAATTTACGCTCGAGCGGCTCGGCTACAAGGTCAGCCAGGCCGAGAGCGCGCTCGAAGGCGTGGAACTCTACCGGCAAAAGCTCGAGGCCGGCGAACGTTTCGACGCCGTGATTCTCGACCTGACCTTACCCGGTGGAATGGGAGGCAAGGAAGCGCTCAAGAGATTGATTGAGATCGATCCGACTGTGAACGCGATCGTCTCGAGCGGTTACGCGATGGATGCGACGATGAGCCGCTACCAGGATTTTGGATTCCGCGGCGTGATCGCGAAGCCGTACGAAGCTGCCGAGCTGGGCAAGATCGTCCACGAAGTCATCGAATCGAGCCACGTCAACATCGTGCCCGATTATCCGATGCAGGCCGCGGGTTAGTTCGCCGAAATCTCTTGCGGCGTCAGACCGCGACTCTAGTGTTTCGCCATGCGCGAAACTCGTGCGGCGGCCTACGATTCCAAAGTCGAAGGCAACGTCATCTTTACGCAGCTGGACGCTGCGATGAATTGGATGCGGAAGAATTCGCTTTGGCCAATGCCGATGGGTTTGGCCTGCTGCGCGATCGAGTTGATGGCCACAGCGGCATCACGGTTCGACATTTCGCGCTTCGGCGCGGAAGTGATGCGTTTCTCGCCACGCCAATGCGACGTGATGATCGTAGCCGGCACCGTGACCTACAAAATGGCACTGGCGGTAAAACGAATTTACGAACAGATGGCGGAACCGAAATGGGTCATCGCGATGGGCGCCTGCGCGTCGACCGGCGGAATGTATCGATCCTACGCGGTGCTCCAGGGAATCGATCAATTGCTGCCCGTAGACGTTTACGTCTCCGGCTGTCCGCCCCGTCCCGAAGCGCTCCTCGAAGGTCTGATGAAGCTTCAGGAAAAGATTTCCGGGGAATCTTCGTTCCGCGAGCAGAAACGCAGTCTGGCCGAAAAACTCGATGCGGCAACGGCATGACCGGCGTCGATCTTCTTGCATCGCTCAGCAGAATGCTGGGCGACAAATTGCAGAACAAAATCGAATTTCGCGGCGAAACGACTTTCGTGATTCGGCCGGAGGATTTGCGGGAAGTCGCAAAGTTTTGCGGCGATGAACTGGCGTTGGATTACCTGATCGATATCACCAGTGTCGATAATTTCGGCGAAGAGCCGCGCTTCGAAATTGTTTACGAGTTGTATTCGATGGCGCTCGGAACGCATCTGCGCTTGAAGCTGAGCGTGTCGGAAGAAGCCAACGAAGTGCCGACCGTTTCCGATATCTGGCCGACGGCCAACTGGCACGAGCGCGAGATTTACGACATGATGGGAATCCGATTTACCGGTCATCCCGATCTGCGTCGGATCCTGATGTGGGAGGGTTATCCCTACTTCCCGCTCCGGAAGGAGTTTCCGCTCGAAGGCTTGCCAAGCAACATGCCGGACGTCGCGTTCTCGGAAACCGCGCCGCTTGAAGGCGGACCCTTCGTGACCTTGCCGAGCACCGCGACAACGAAGGATCGCGAGCCGCGCGCGAGGCGCCCAGAATTGTAGCGGTTGAAAATCGTCCTGATTTTTCTTCTCGTCGTTTGCTTGGTGGCCGTTGGCGTCGCAGCTGCGGCGTATTTGAACTTCGCTCGCCTGCCCCACGATGCGGTTGCCGATCGGATCGTTGTCGAGAAATCAGCGCGGCGACTGACGCTGTTTCAGAATGGGCGGGTATTGAAAACGTATTCGGTGGCGTTAGGCCGCGCCCCAATCGGCCCGAAAGAATACGAAGGCGACCAGCGGACGCCGGAAGGAAATTACACCATCGACTTCCACAAGCCGGATAGCGATTACCATCTGGCGCTCCACATTTCTTATCCGGAGCAGCGCGACATCGATCGGGCAGCGGTGCAGGGACTTTCGGCCGGAAGCGACATCATGATTCACGGATTGCCGAACGGTCGCGGGTGGATCGGACGGTTTCACCGACGGAGTGATTGGACCGCGGGCTGTATGGCGGTCGCAAACCTTGAAATCGAAGAAATTTATCGAGCCGTGCCGGATGGGACGCCGATAGAATTGCGGCCCTAAAGCGCGGCTTTCAACAACCGCGCAAACTCAGCCGCAGCCTTCTTCCCAGTCTCGAGCACTTCCGCATGACTCAACGGTGCGCCACTGATGCCGGCCGCCCAATTCGTCAGGCAGGAAAATCCGGCGACCTCCATTCCGAGCGCGCGAGCCTGGATCGCTTCCAGGACGGTCGACATGCCGACGGCGTCGGCGCCGAGCTGGCGGAGCATGCGCACTTCGGCCGGCGTTTCATACTGCGGCCCAAGCAACCCGGCATACACGCCTTCGTGGAGCACTATGTTTTCCGCTTTCGCGGCGGCGGCGAATTCGGCTTGCCAACTTTTCGAATAAGTTTCCGTCAGATCGACAAAGTTTGCGGTGCCGAGCAAAGGAGTGGTTCCGGTCAGATTCAGATGATCGGCAATCATCATCCACGTGCCGGGATTAAAACTCTGGTTCGCGGCGCCGGCCGCGTTGGTCAGGATAACACGTTTAATTCCCGCCGCGGCGAGGATGCGGATTCCAGCCGTGATGTCTTTTGCCTTGTGTCCCTCATAAAGATGAACGCGGCCCTGCGCGAATATCATTCGAGCGTTTCCAATTTTGCCCAGGACGAAACGACCGACGTGTCCCGGCACCGACGGCTTTGGCAATTCGGCGAACTCAGAGTAGGCGATGCTGTTCTCCGGCGTGGACTCCGAAACGAGAACGTTTAAGCCCGATCCGAGGACGATGGCGACATCGGCCTTCCATTCGCGCAACCGATCGAGGGCAGCGTCGCTCACGCTCAGGCAGCCGAGATCGGTGGCGCGGTTTCCGGTTTGCGCGTTCCGGCCATCACGTCCGGTTGCAAACTCTCGTCGCGAATCGGCGTGATCTTTGAATCCTGTTTTGGATAAGCGATCCGCGTATGCAGCATCGTCATTAACGTAAAGCGAAAGCGCTCCGCGATGAGGTTCAAATCCGCCAGGGTAAGATCGCATTCTGTTAACTGGCCGTCGGCGATCCGCTGACTGATCAATTCATTCACGAGCTGCTCGATTTTTTGCGGCGTCGGTTTTTCCAAACTGCGGGACGCACTTTCGATCATGTCGGCCAGACTGATGATGGCGCTCTCTTTCGTCTGCGGCTTCGGGCCGTTGTAACGGAATGTTTCTTCGCGCACTTCCGGCACATCCTCTTCGCGCAGGTTCATGATTTTGCCGCCGGTGCGTGCGTCTTCCTGCTGCTGGAGCGCGCGTTTGTAAAAATAATAGACGAGCGAAGTGCCGTGATGCTCCTGGATGATATCGATGATCTGCCGGTTCAATCGATGTTTGAGCGCGAGATCGATTCCTTCTTTCACGTGGGCGATGATGATGAGCGCGCTCATGGTCGGCGCGAGATCGTCGTGCGGGTTGCGCTCGAAGTTCATGTTCTCGGTGAAATACTCCGGCTTCACCAGCTTGCCGACGTCGTGGAAGTAAGAGCAAACGCGGCAAAGCGTGGCATTCGCGCCGATCGATTCCGCCGCGGCTTCGGCGAGGTTCGCCACCACGAGACTGTGGTGATAAGTGCCGGGCGCCTCGATAGTCATCCGGCGCAATAACGGATGATTGAGGTCGGACGCTTCGAGCCACGAAATATCCGTCGTGACCTGGAAGAGATGTTCGAACATCGGAAGAACGCCGCCGACGATCGTCGCGGTGACGATGCCGTTGCCAATCGCAAGCGCGCTCTGGATCCCGAGCATTTTCCAGTCGATCAAGTTCGGAGAAAGGAAATCGATCGGGCCGATGATTCCGAAAGTGAGCGACAACAGCCAGATCGCGATGCCCACCCCAAAACCGGCGCGGATCAAGCGGCTGCGTTTGCGCACTTGCAGGGTGAGATAGACCGCGGTGAATCCGCTGATCAATCCGCAGACCAGCAATGGCGCATCGACTTTGCCGAAGAGAATGCTGCTCCAAAGGCTCACGAATACCGAGGCGTAAAGGCCGTGATTGCGATTGAGAAGGACGCTGAGCACGAGCGGCGCGAACGCGTACGGCGCGATCAGGCCGACGGTTTCCGGCCGGAGAAAACTGAACGAACCGCTGTTGCAAAGCACGAGGAGAAACTTCGTCGCGGCGAGCTGGACGAAAATGACGCCGAACACGAGAAGTAACCGCGAACTCCGCAGGAACGTCGTCGGCTGATTGATCCAGAGCTGCGTCAGCGCCGTCGCGAAGAAGAGCAGCGAGATGACAAAATTCTTCGTCGGCTCCGGCTGTTGCCCGCTGAAAATCAAAGCAGCGATTCCGGCGATGAACGCCGCGAAGATGAAGTACTTCGTGCCCGTCGCGTACTCGAGACTGTGGAGCAGCTCGTTCTTCGTGCGCCGGCGACGAGTTTTGCGCGAAGCGAGACCACGCCGGATGAGCTGACTGCGTTTCAGGAAATCGAACATGTTTACTTGCGCGAGCCGGGCGCCAGGTTGGCGGGCGACCGATGTTGTTGATACGCGTTGATCACGGCGCGGACAAGCTCATGTCGCACGACATCGCGTTCGTTGAAGTAGACGAAGGAGATTCCCTGCACGTTCTTCAAAGCCTGAAGCGCTTCGACCAGGCCCGAGCGTTTGTTTGCGGGCAAATCGATCTGGGTCACGTCGCCGGTCACCACGCATTTGGAATTGGGCCCCATTCGCGTGAGCAGCATGAACATTTGTTCCGTCGTCGTGTTCTGCGCTTCATCGAGAATGACGAACGCGTTGCTTAGGGTGCGGCCACGCATGTAGGCCAGCGGCGCCACCTCGATGGTTTGCCGCGCGACTGAACGCTCGATTTCCTCGGCGTCGAGCATGTCGCGCAGCGCGTCGTACAACGGCCGCAGGTACGGTGTGATCTTTTCCTGCAAATCGCCGGGCAAAAATCCAAGTGCTTCACCCGCTTCGACCGCGGGTCGCGCCAGGATAATCCGGTTCACTTGCTCTTTTTTCAGCGCCGCCACCGCCATCGCTACCGCCAGATACGTTTTGCCGGTTCCTGCCGGACCCACCCCAAAGACGATGTCGTTCTTCTGGATCGCTTCGACGTAATTTCGCTGGCCGAGCGTTCGCGCCACGATCGGCGCCTTCCGCGATGAGGTCACGATCTTGAGATCGACCACGTCGTTCAAATTATCCGGGCGCGCTTCGGTCACCGAATTTAGAGCGTAGCTGAATTCGTGCTTGTGAATGTCGACGCCTTTTTGCCGCGCCTGTTCGAGCTGTTCGAAAACGCGTTGGGCTTGATCGAGCCGCTCCGGTTCGCCTTCGAGTTTCACCCAGCCTTCGCGCGTGGTCACTTTCACGCCCAACGAGTCCTCGAGCGTCTTCAACAGTTTGAGATCATTCGCGTAAAGCGATTGCACCGCGCGCGGACTATCGAACTGCAGCGTGCGGGTCTCGGTCATACGCGTATCTCGGATCGCGCATCACGCATCTCGTCTAGCGGAATCCGTAAACCAGCGCCCAGTGCGTGCGCTCCTCCGGCGACTGCTCGATCTCGACGATGATAAAATAACTGCCGGTGTTTTTCGGCGTGATATGCGCGGCGGCGAAATGGCCTTTCTGCCAGCTGTCCGGCATTTCCGCCAGTTTACCTTCCGAATCGTAGATGTGCACGGACACCTTCGCCGCCTCTACTTCGGTGCCGAGCCAGAACCAGTATTCGTTTCCTTTGAACAACTGCTGGCGCACCGCCTTTTTTTCGCCCGATCCCAAGTCTCCGCCCCAATAATCTTCACGGACCTGGTAACCTTCCTTGACGTAGGGCTCGGCCGCCTGCAACGCGAAGGACTGCGCGTCGTCCACCGAAGCTCGTCCAGCCGGTGCCGCGATGAACGCCACTGCGACCACAAAACTCGCGCGTAAAGCTGTCTTGAGGAAGGCAGTCATAAAACGTCAGGGAGTTTTTTTCGTAATGGCATCGCCGAGTCGAGTCGTGATGTCGTTGATCTTCTTGACGGATGCCGGCGGAATGTGGGCGTTGCCCACGTCGATGAGCGGCTTCACCTCGATCAAGGCCGAATGAATATCCTGGAGCAATTTCAGATTAAACTCCGGCATCGCCTGGAGTCGCGTTTCGAAATAATTGAGCAGGTCGGGTTGATGCAGTAACTCGGATCCCTCCTCGGAATAGCGTTTCGTTACAACGGAAGTCAGGACCTCCGTGCCGCGAAGCCAGCCGCCGAGGCTGACGAGCTGCGACAGCTTTTCGTCGTGCACCTCGTTCATCGCGGCCTGCACGCTGCTCTGCGTTTTGTCGAGCTCCTGGCGCACGCTCGCCCAATTTCGCTTGTCGGCCGCGTCCGTGATCGCCTTCGCGTGGGCGGTGATTGAGCTGCTTACGCCGATTGCCTTCGACAACGTCAGCACGCGCTGCCCGATGTCTTTCACCGTCGGCGCGTCCTCGGCCTGCACGGCGATGAATCCATCCGCAATCACCGCACCCAGGAGCAGCGCGATCCTCGGTCGTTCCGTAAAGTTCGCGCCTTTGTCGTTCCGAACGTACTCGCGCCAGTTCACTCCGCCGAGTTTGTTCAACGCGCCGAATACCTCGTTAGGTAACGGCACCACCACGTCCTCGACTTTTTTGGAAAGCTGCTTCACGTCCACGTGCTTCGGCACTTCCGCCGCGCGGACGGACAACGACAGGACCGCGAGCAACGCCGCGCTCAATTTGAAATTTTTAGCGAATGGTATCATCGGGCTCTTCGACTGTTGATTTCGCCTTCGTATTCAGGATTAATGGCCTAACAGTAAACAGAAGTCTTTGCCGCACAAATTTACCAGTCCAAGATTTTGACTCTAATTCGCAACAACCCCGCCGGCTGGCGGCATTCGCCCAAAATTCTTTTCCTGGCATGAATGCCCGGAGGCTCAAGGAGATCCTCGCCCGGGCGAAATCGAAGCGCATTCTCGTCATCGGTGACCTGATGCTGGACGAGTTTGTCTGGGGAAAAGTCGGACGGATTTCGCCGGAAGCGCCGGTGCCGGTGGTCGAAGTGACGGGAGAAAGTTTTTATCCCGGCGGCGCGGCGAACGTCGCTCGAAATCTGCGGGAGTTTAGCAGCAAGGTGGCGGTAGTGGGAATGTTCGGCGCGGATCGCGGCGGGCGCCAGCTCCGCGAATTGCTCGCCGAACAAAGCATCGACACGAAAGGCGCTGTCGAAGATTCGGGTTTTCCGACGATCGTGAAAACGCGGATCATCGCGCGGAACCAACAGGTGGTCCGGGTCGATCGCGAGCAATTGCGGTCCCCTGCCCCGGTTCACGTCTCCCGAGTCGTCCGGAATCTTCAACGCGACCTGGCGAAAACCGATGCCGTGATTTTCGAAGATTACGGCAAAGGATTTCTCAGCGCCGACCTGGTGCGACAAGTTTCCGAGCAGGCAATTGCCGCCGGAAAAATTGTGACGGCCGATCCGAATCCGCAGCATTCGGTCGATTGGAAAAAACTGACGGCTGTGAAACCGAATCGCAACGAAGCGTTTCTCGCGGCCGGGCTGCCATGGAGCGATCCGACTGAGGCTCCCGGAAAAGACAAGCCACTTCTCAAGGCTGGGGAAACTTTGCTCGCGAAATGGCAAACCAGGCTTCTGCTCGTCACCCTGGGCGAACAAGGGATGATGCTTTTTGAACGAGGGAAGAAGCCGCACCACATTCCGACAAAAGCACAGCAGGTTTTCGACGTGTCCGGCGCGGGTGACACCGCGATCGCGCTGTTTACTCTCGCGCTTTGCTGCAAGGCAACGCCGATCGAAGCCGCTGAGATCGCGAACCACGCCAGCGCAGTCGTGGTGGGAAAATTGGGCACGGCGACGGTGACGCCAGACGAGCTTTTCTCGAGTTTCGAAAATGACCGGCTCGCTTAACGAGAGCTGGCCCGCTGTTTTTCTCGACCGCGACGGCACGTTGATGCGCGACGTCGATTACTGTGGCGATCCCGCAAACGTGGAAGTGTATCCTGGAGCGTCGGAGGCGTTGCGCCGCCTGAAGGAGAAGGGTTACAAGCTCGTGATTATCACGAATCAGAGCGGCATCGGCCGCGGCTACTTTGGCGAAGATGAGTATCGCGCCGTCCAAGCCGAATTCCTGAAGCAACTTGGCGACGGGCTGATCGACGCCAGTTACCATTGTCCCGATCTGCCGACCTCGACTTCGATTCGTCGCAAACCTGGCCCCGGAATGATCTTTGAAGCGCAACGGGATCATCGGCTGGATTTGCGCCGCTCGTTTTTCGTCGGCGACAAAGCCAGCGACATTGGATGCGGGCAAAATGCCGGTGTTCGAACGATTCTCGTTCAAACCGGCTATGGCGCCGGCGAGAACAATTGCAGACCCGATTGGGTCGCGCGCGACATCGCCGAAGCTGCGGAGATTATCTTGAAGGAAAATGAGTAAAGCGGTCGGAATTATTCCAGCGCGTTGGGGCTCGACACGGTTTCCGGGCAAAGCGCTGCATTCCATCGCCGGCAAGCCGCTCCTGCGACATGTCTGGGAACGTTGCCGGCGCGCGAAGAAACTCGATCGGCTGATTGTCGCGACCGATGATTTTCGGATCGCGGAAGCGGCGTTCGACTGGGGCGCGGAAGTGGCGATGACTTCGCCGAATCATGCGAGCGGCACCGATCGAATCGCAGAAGTCGCAGCGAAACTGAAGGCGTTCGCGCACATCATTAATATCCAGGGCGACGAACCGCTGGTCGATCCGAAGCTGGTCGACCGTCTCGTCCGCGAGCTCCAGCGCGACAAGAAGCTCGAGATGATCACCGCCGCGCATCCGTTCGAGGATGGAAACGACGCGCAGTCGCCGCATCAAGTAAAAGTCGTGGTGAATCAAAATGGCGACGCCCTTTATTTTTCGCGTGCGCTAATTCCAGCTTCAAGGAACGGCGGCTTACAAACCGCCGAACGAGAAACAGGGCGGTTTGGAAAGGGCCCCTCCTTGTATTTCCGGCACCAGGGCATCTACGGTTACACCCGCGATTTACTGCTGCGTTTCGTTCGCTGGAAAACTTCGCCACTGGAGCGCGCGGAAGCCCTCGAGCAATTGCGCGCGCTGGAGAATGGAGTAAGAATTCGAGTGGTCATGACTGGCAGCGGATCGCCTGGCGTCGACACGCCGGAGGACGCTCGAATGATCGAGCGCTTGATGAGGTCCGACGGCCGGCGCGCCGATTCCCGAAAGCGATGAAATATATTTTTATTACCGGTGGAGTGGTGAGTTCGTTAGGCAAAGGCCTGGCGGCGGCTTCCCTCGGCACCCTTCTCGAGCTGCGCGGGCTGCGCGTCGTTTTTCAGAAGTTCGATCCGTATCTGAACGTCGACCCCGGAACGATGAATCCGTTTCAGCATGGCGAAGTCTACGTGTTGAACGACGGCGCGGAGACCGATCTCGACCTCGGCCATTACGAGCGCTTCACTAATTGCGTTCTGTCGCGTCACAACAACCTGACGAGCGGCCAGGTCTACGAAACCGTCATCAACAAGGAACGGCGTGGTGATTACCTCGGCAAAACCGTCCAGGTGATTCCGCACGTCACCGATGTAATCAAGGATCGGATCCGTGAGATTTCCGACGAAGGCAAAGCCGACGTGGTCATTACGGAAATCGGCGGAACGACGGGCGACATCGAAGGCTTGCCGTTTCTGGAGGCGATCCGGCAATTCATTTTGGAAGTGGGCGGGCAGAACGTGGTCAACGTGCATGTGACGCTGGTGCCTTACATTCGGGCGGCGCGTGAGTTGAAAACGAAACCGACCCAGCAAAGCATCGCGAAGCTGCGGGAGATCGGTATCCAGCCGCAGGTGTTGCTTTGCCGCACGGAACATCCGCTCGATGCCGAACTGCGCCAGAAGCTGTCGATGTTCTGCAACGTCTCGCCGCGCGGCGTCATCGAAGCCCGCGATGTCGAGCACACGATTTACGAGATGCCGTTAATGCTGAACGCCGAAGGTCTGGACGATCTCATCTGCGAACTGCTTCACATCGACGCGCCGCCTCCGAACCTGACGAACTGGCGGAAATTCGTCGAGCGCGTCGTGAGCCCGAGGAAGCAGGTCAAGATCGCGGTCGTCGGCAAATACATCGATTTGCAGGACGCCTATAAGAGCATTTACGAATCACTCACCCACGCGGCCGCGAGCCAGGACTGCGGAATTCAATTGGAATTGATTGACGCTGAAAAGCTGGAGGGCGGCATCGATGGTCATCTGAAAGACGTGGCCGGCGTGTTGATTCCCGGGGGTTTTGGAGAGCGCGGTGTTGAGGGGAAAATCACGGCCGCGAAGTTTGCTCGCGAAAACAAAATTCCCTATCTCGGCCTTTGCCTGGGCATGCAGGTGGCGACGATCGAATTCGCCCGGAACGTTTGCGGTTTGGAAAAAGCGAATAGCACCGAGTTCGACAAAAACGCGCCCGATCCAGTCATCTGCCTGCTCGAAGAACAACGCGACGTGAAAAATAAAGGCGCCAGCATGCGACTCGGCACCTGGCCGACGAAGATCGCCAAGGGAACCGTCGCGGAAAAAATCTACGGCGATGACGAAGTCCTGGAGCGGCATCGGCACCGCTACGAGTTCAATATGAAGTACCGGGAAAAGATGGGCGAAAAAGGATTCACTATTTCCGGAACTTCACCGGATGGCTCACTCGCCGAGTTGATCGAGCTTCGCGATCATCCGTATTTCCTGGCCTGCCAATATCACCCCGAATTCCAGAGCAAACCGAACAAGCCGCATCCGCTTTTCAAAGGCTTCATCGAAGCGGCGATCGCGCACAAAGGTTGATCAGGCTCGGGATGCTCTCGAAAGCCGATCGTTGATCGCTGCACCGAGTCCCTCATTGGACACCCTTTCGGCCACGATCAAATCCAGATCGCACGCGTCGAGTTCACGAAGAAACCGAAACAGATTCGTTGCCGCTTCGGCCAGATCCTGCTGTTCGCTCAGCTTCCGAAGCTCGACGAAGCGCGGATCTTTGCCGGTTTTCCAACTCAATAATCCGCACCGGGCATTGGCGTCGACATCAGACGCGGATGCCTCTTCGACCAAAATAAGACGCGTCCGGGGAGCGTAATGACTCGGTAGCTGACCGGGCGCTTCCGGATGTTGCGTCGGCGTCACTGCGACCACTTGCCCGAATTCGGCTAATTGCTCTTCGGTAACGGGGCCCCGACGCAAGATTTCTATGCGATCGTTCCGAAGCGCGACGATTGTGGACTCCAGGCCATGCCTGGTCGGCCCGCCATCGACGATAAGTGGAATAAGACCGTCGAGTTCTTCCAAGACGTGCGCCGCCGCAGTCGGACTGATGCGCCCAAACCGGTTTGCGCTGGGCGCGGCTAGCGGGCGGCCGAACGTAACGATCGTTTTCTGGAGAACCGGATGCGAACTGAGCCGGACAGCGACCGTTTCGAGACCGGCAGTAACCACATCACAGATCCCCGTTTGTCTCGGAAAAACAAATGTAAGAGGACCTGGCCAGAATTGTTTACGCAGGCTGTTGAATTGAGGTCGCACGGCGGGAGCGAGGACGGCGACCCGGTCAAGCCAGTCGGGGTTGGGTAGATGGACAATCAACGGATCGAAGCGTGGCCGGGACTTCGCCTGAAAGATCTTGAGGACCGCGTTTTCGGACAGCGCGTCCGCCGCCAAGCCGTAGACGGTCTCCGTGGGTAACGCGACGACCTCTCCCTCGCGCAATAACTCGACGGCACGCTGCAACGCCGCATCGGAAGCAGCGGAAAGGACCTCGGTTTTCATGACGATGGTTTTTGAAGCGCTTCCCGGGCTATCGAAACGGCTTCGATCGCAGCCTCCGCGCTTTCAGCGAGGGCGGTAAGGTGACCCATCTTTCGGCGCGGTCGTGGGTGATGCTTGCCGTAAAGATGCAAATGAACGCCGTTAACGCGGAGAGCGGCCGCCCAATTTGGTTCGCCGTTTCGCCAAACATCACCCAGCAGGTTCGCCATGGCGGCGGGACGAATCAGATCCGTCGAGCCCAAAGACAATCCACAAACCGCACGCACATGCTGTTCGAACTGGCTGGTCGCGCAGCCTTCGATCGTCCAATGCCCCGAATTATGCGGCCGCGGCGCGAGCTCGTTCACCAACAGCCGGCCGTCGCGCTGCGCGAACATTTCCACCGCGAGAAGGCCGACAAGATTCATCTTTTCGGCGATGACCCGAGCAAGATCGGCGGCAGCGTCTTCGACTGCGGCTGAAACGCGGGCCGGGACAACGGTAATGTCGAGAATATGATCGCGATGAATATTCTCGCAGACGGGAAAGGTCTGCATCGCTCCATCGATCGAACGCGCGACGATGACCGACACTTCCTTTTCAAAATCGATCGCGCGCTCGACGATCAACTCATCCCCTGGCCTCTCCGACCAGATCTGATCGCGCGCGGTTGCATCTTTCAGGAAGCGCTGCCCTTTTCCGTCGTAGCCAAACGCCGCGCTTTTCAAGATCGCGGGCGTCCCGATTTCGTCGAAAGCGCTCGTCAGATCGGACGCATTCCGCACGGCACGATACGGCGCGACGGGGATACCGGCCCCGGAGAGAAAATCCTTTTCTCGCAAACGGTTTTGCGCCGTGTGGAGAATGGAACCATTGGGCCGGACTTCGCATTCGCCCGCGCACCAATCGATCGTTTGCCTCGGGATATTTTCGAATTCGAAGGTCAGCAGATCGAGCGTTCGAGCAAAACTGCGCACGGCCGCTTCGTCTTCGTAGGCGCCGGCGACCTCGCGATCGGCAAATTGTCCCGCGGGCGTGTCGTTTTCGGGACTGTAAACGTGAACGCGATAACCCATCCGCCGCGCGGCGATGGCGAACATGCGGCCGAGCTGGCCGCTGCCCATCAAACCGATGGTCGCGCCCGGCAGGTAACGCCCCGTCATGGCACGCGTTGCGTCAGCACCGCGTCGGTTTGCCGCTTTCGAAACGCTTCGACTTTCTTCCGGACCTTCTCGTCGGTCGTGGCGAGAATGCTGGCCGCAAGCAGCGCCGCATTCGTTGCCCCGGGAGTGCCGATTGCCAGCGTGCCCACTGGAATTCCGGCCGGCATTTGCGCGATCGAGAGCAGCGAATCCATTCCGTGAAGGGCGTGCGATTGCACCGGCACGCCAAGAACCGGCAGCCACGTATGCGCCGCCAGCATGCCGGGCAAATGCGCCGCGCCGCCCGCGCCGGCAATGATCACGCGCAGCCCCCGTTCCGCCGCGGTCCGCGCAAACTCCGCCATCATCTCGGGCGTGCGATGAGCGGAAACGATCTTGTGTTCGTTAGGCACGCCGAGATCGTCGAGCAATTCCACCGCGTGCCGCATCGTCTCCCAATCCGACGTGCTCCCCATGACGACCGCCACCAGGGGGCCGGAACTTTTGTGCTCAGCCATGATAGACTTTCATCACTTCCCTAGAACTGCTCTGCTTGCAAAGGGCTTTTTCGAATGAACAAACGTGGAGACGCTATCGTGTTGATCGGGTTCATGGGCGCCGGAAAATCGTCGGTCGGGCGAACCCTGGCCCGCATGACGGGCCTTTCGCGCTTCGATATCGACGAAATGGTTGCGGCCCGGTTTGATCTCACGATTCCGGAAATTTTCGCGTCTCATGGGGAGGAAACATTTCGGGAGGCGGAAACCGCGGCGCTTCGGGAGTTATCCGGCAAGGGACAGACGATTGTCGTAACGGGAGGCGGTATTGTTTTACGCGGGGAAAATGTCGCGCTTCTCCACGAACTGGGAACAATCGTTTACCTGTCGGCTGACGAGGAAACGTTGTTCGCGCGCATTTCGCGAAGATCGACTCGACCGCTTTTGCAGACGCCCAATCCGCGCGCGACGCTGACTGAATTGCTGGCAAACCGCCTGCCTTTTTACCGCGAAGCGGCGGACGTGGAAGTAGACACGTCCCGGCTCAAGCACGATGAAGTGGCGAGGACAATCCTGAACCGGATCGAGGAACATGGTGGCAGCCGCATACACTCCCAAGGATAAGCTCGTCGCTTACGCGCTCGAGCTCGGCTTCGATTCGTGCCGCATTGCCAGCGCGACGACCCCGCGGCACGCGAAAGAATTTCGTTCGTGGCTCGGTGACGGCGCGGCCGGCGAGATGCAGTGGATGGAACGTGGCGCGGAGAAACGTTGCGATCCGGAGCGGGTTCTTCCCGGCCTCCGCTCGGTCATCGTAGTCGCGTTGAATTACTGGCAAGGGCGCGAACTAGAAACCAAGGAACGGCGGTTTATCCCGCAGTCGCGGGACCGAGCAGACGGCGGTCTGGAGAGCGCCGCTCCTTGGGGCTCGGCGACGCCCGAGGCGGCCAAGGGAAGAATCGCCCGGTACGCTTGGGGTGACGATTATCACGATCTGATGCTCGCCAAGCTCGAGAAACTCAGCGCGTTTCTCGCCGAACTTGGCGGCAGCCAGAAATGCTACGTCGATACCGGGCCGATCCTCGAACGCGATCACGCGGCGGAGGCCGGCGTTGGCTGGCATGGCAAGAGCACGATGTTGATCGACGCGAAACTCGGCACCTGGTTTTTCCTCGGGGAGATCCTGACGACGCTCGATTTCCCACCCGACCCGCCGCAAACCGACCGTTGCGGAAGTTGCACGCGTTGCATCACGGCTTGTCCGACAGGCGCCATCACCGAACCGCATCGGCTCGATGCGCGGCGCTGCATTTCCTACCTCACGATTGAACTCAAAGGCTCGATCCCGGTGGAGCTGCGGCCGCTTATCGGCGATCGCATTTACGGGTGCGACGATTGCCTGGAAGCGTGCCCGTGGAATCGGTTCGCCGCGATCTCGCGCGACGCCCGGTTCGCGGCGCGGCCAGCGGTCAACATGCGGTTGCGCGATTATCTCGCGATCGATAATGCGAAATTCAGCGAGCTGTTTCGGGGCTCGCCGATCAGGCGAATCAAGCGGCGCGGATTTCTGCGCAATGTCTGTGTCGCCTTGGGCAACGCGGGCGATGAACGCGACTTGCCGGCCTTGCGGCGAGCGGCCGCGGACCCGGAGCCATTAATCGCCGAACATGCGGCCTGGGCGATCAGCCGGATTCTCACCAGAACCGCCTCACCCCGATTTGGTTTGAATCCAACTAATCTAGTAGTTGCATCTATTTAGAGATGAGCGTCAATATCGGCCGGAAGCGGCCCCTTCCGACAAAATTGTAATTTTCGGAGAGAACGAATTTTGCTATCCAGGGCTTTAAAAACACCGATCGCGGTCGAACCAACCATTCCCCCAACCGAAATGCACCAAGTCGCCACCCCTACTCCTGCCCGCTCCCCGCGCCAACGCCGCTCTCGTCGCCGGCGCTACATTATTTTTGGCGCCATCGGCCTGCTTCTACTTTGGATCATCGTCGGTTCGATCATGGGGAAACGGGAAAAACCAATCCCGGTGACGACGGAGAAGGCGGTCCGGAAGACAATCCTTCAAACCGTCTCAGCTACGGGAAAAATTCAGCCGGAAGTGGAAGTTAAAATTTCACCGGAAGTGGCGGGTGAAATTATTGAACTGCCGGTGGACGACGGAAAGGTGGTCAAGAAGGGCGATCTGCTGGTGAAGATAAAGCCCGATTCCTACAAGGCGCTCCTGGAGCAACAGGAGGCGGCTATCAGTGCCGCGAAGGCTATGAATTTGCAGGCGAAAGCGACGTTGTTGAAGTCGGAGCAGGACCTGAAGCGGTCGCAGGATTTGTTCACGAAAAAAATGATCGCGGAATCTGAGTTTACCGCGGCGCAGGCAGCGCGCGACGTGGCGAGTTCCACCTATGAAAGCACGCAGCATGAGATCGAGCGGGCGGAAGCGGGATCCAGCCAGGCGCGCGATCAACTTTCCAAGACGACAATTTATTCGCCGATCGACGGCACCATCACTATTTTGAATAGCAAGCTCGGCGAGCGAGTTGTCGCCACGAATCAATTCGCGGGCACGGAAGTCATGCGGGTGGCCGACCTCAGCAGCATGGAAGCGCAGGTGGACGTAAACGAGAACGACGTCGTGAACGTCAAGGTGGGCGACAAAGCGGTCGTGACGATTGACGCGTATGGCGACCGGAAATTTCACGGCACGGTGGTGCAGATCGCCAACACCGGGAAGACGTCCGGCACCGGCACGCAGGAGGAAGTAACGAACTTCGAGGTCAAGACGCACATCGACGATAACGATGTGAAGTTGCGGCCGGGGATGAGCTGCACGGCGGAAATTCAAACCAACATGGTGAAGGACGTCGTGGCGGTGCCGATGCAGAGCGTGACGATTCGCACCGGCGACAGCAATCTGAGCCCGGAAGAAATCGAAAAGAAGAAACAGAAACAGGCTGCGACCGAAAAGGGTGATAACGCCGCCGAGTTGACCAACCAGAAGCTCGAGAAGCAGACCGAGAAAGCCGAGCGCGAGAAGATCACGAAAGGCGTGTTCACGATGGGCAAGGACGGCAAGGCCCATTGGGTGAAGGTCACCACTGGAATCGCCGACGACACTTACATGGAGATCAAGACGGGCGTGCAGCCCGGCGACGAAGTGATCTCGGGTAGCTACAGCGCGATCAGCCGCAAGTTGAAGGATGGCGCGAAGGTGGAGATCGAGAAGGAAACGAAGAAGTAGCTTCGCTCCGCTTCCGGTTAATTCAGATGGAGCCGGTTGTCATCGATATCGAGAACATCACGAAAGTTTACGTGATGGGAGAAGAGACGGTCCACGCGTTGCGCGGCGTTTCGCTCCAAATTCGGCGGAATGAATATCTCGCCATCATGGGGCCGAGCGGCAGCGGAAAATCCACCCTGATGAATATGCTCGGTTGTTTGGATACACCGAGCTCCGGCCGTTATTTCTTCAACGGCAAGGATGTCTCGGCGATGGACGACGACGAGCTGGCGGCAATCCGCAATCACGAGATCGGTTTCGTTTTCCAGACATTCAATCTGCTGCCGCGTTCCACGAGTTTGCGAAACGTCGAACTGCCGTTGATCTACGCGGGCATCGATTCGGAGGTCCGGGAAGAGAAAGCGGCCCAGACCTTGCGCGATGTCGGTCTCGGCGATCGCTTGCAGCACAAGCCTAACGAGTTATCGGGCGGTCAACGCCAGCGAGTCGCAATCGCTCGCGCGCTGGTAAACGATCCCTCGATCATTCTGGCAGATGAACCGACTGGCAACCTTGATTCGAAGACCGGCGAAGAGATCATGCAATTGCTCGAGAATCTTTATCAAAACGGCAACACCATCATCCTCGTCACGCACGAGTCCGACATTGCGCGGCACGCCCGACGCACGGTTTTCCTGCGCGATGGTTTGATCGAAAGCGACGCGAGCAACGAGCAGCAGCCCGAGATCGAGAGACTGGCGGTCACATGAAACGGCTGATTTACGAGCTGAACGAAAGCTGGAAGATCGCGTTCGCGCAAATGCAGTCGAACAAGACCCGCTCGATGCTGACCGCGCTGGGTGTGATTATCGGCATCGTGGCCGTGACCCTGATGGGCACCGCGATCACTGGTATCCAGACGGGCTTCGACAAAAGCATGTCCATCCTTGGCGACGATGTCCTCTACGTCAGCCAATATCCGTGGGCCCGCGTGAACGACTGGTGGAACTATCGCGACCGTCGCGAAATCAAAACCGAATACGCGGAACCGTTGAACCGCATGATCGCGGCGACGCCAAACTCGAATCTCGTTCTGGCCGTGCCGACCTCGAACATCGTCAAGAATGTTAAGCGCGGCGACAACCAGGTCACTGGCATCTTCATTCAGGGAACGACCGCCGAATATCCGTTGATTTCCGTGGTCGATTTCAATGAGGGTCGCTTCTTCAATGAGCTCGAGGTGAAGGGCGCCGCGAACGTTTGTCTCCTTGGCTACGACGTCGCGGATGCGCTTTTCCCGGGAGAAAGCCCGGTCGGAAAAGAAGTGCAAATCAGCGGGCAACAGTTCCGCGTTCTCGGCGTCGGCGCGCGGCAGGGTTCGTTTCTCGGTCTCTTTAGCCTGGACTCGATCGTCATCGTGCCGCTGCCGACGTTTAAGAAATTCTTCAGCGCCAAAGCCGAGTCCGATGTGCGCGTCAAGGTGCGCGACAAGACGAGGCTGGAAGAGGCGAAAGGCGAACTTACCGGTTTGATGCGGCGGGTCCGTGCGCTGCCGCCGGAAAAGAAGGACGACTTCAACGTCAACGAGCAACAGGCGTTCAAGAGCACGCTCGATCCGGTGAAGAATTCGATCGCGATCGCCGGTCTTTTTATCACCGGCCTTTCCCTTTTCGTCGGCGCGATTGGGATCATGAACATCACGTTTGTGAGCGTAAAGGAACGAACGAAAGAAATTGGAACACGCAAAGCGCTTGGGGCGCGGCGGCGCACGATCCTGCTCCAGTTCCTCATCGAATCGACTGCTCTTTGTATTGTGGGCGGTCTGATCGGATTGACGTTTGCCTACACCATTTGTTTTGGGATCGCGAAGGCGTTTCCCTCGTTCCCGGTCGAATTTTCGTTCGCTCTCGTGCTGGTCGGCATGGTCGTTTCTGTTTTCACCGGCCTCATTTCCGGTTTCGCGCCCGCCTGGTCGGCGTCGCGCCTGGATCCTGTCACGGCGCTGAGATACGAGTAATACCATGGAATTTCGCGAGATCCTGGCCATGGCGCTGCAGTCGTTAGGCGCAAACAAATTGCGCTCGGGACTGACGATGGTGGGCATTACCATCGGCGTGTTCTCGGTGATTTCCGTGATGACGGCGATCGGCGCGCTCCAATCATCGATCGAGAGCGGCATCAGTTTTCTCGGCTCGAATATTTTTCAATTCGCCAAATATCCGGTGAGCGGCGGCCAGGGTGGACGCAACGCGAACAAGTACGAGAACCGGCGCAATATCACTTACGCGCAGGCGATTCGTTACCAACAGTTGATGGAAGGGATCGCGCGCGACGTTTGCCTGAAGTGTTTCGATTTCAAAGGCCAGTGCACTTACAACGGGCTGAAAACGCCGCCGGCCTTGACCGTAGCCGGCTCAAACAAAAGTTTTCTGGCGGCGAATTCCTATTCGCTCGCCTACGGCCGCAACCTCACCGACGAAGACGTCGATCTGGCGCGGAACGTTGTCATGATCGGCAAGACCATCGAGAAAAATCTTTTTCCGCACGAGTCGCCGATCGGGAAAGTAATCAAGATTAACGGCCATCCGGTATCGGTCATCGGAGTTCTCGCCGAGAAAGGATCCGCGTTTGGGCAAAGCCAGGACGATATCTGTGTGATTCCCATTACGCGGTTCTTCGAAAATTTCGGCTCGTCCAAGCGAACCGTGAACATCGCTACCCAATCGTTCTCGACCGAAACCTATAATCGAACTCTGGACAAGGGCATCGGTGCGATGCGGATCGCGCGCGGATTGAAACCGAAGCAGCCGGACGACTTCGAAATTTACTCGAACGACTCGCTGAAAAGCGCATTCACATCGGTAGCCGACGTCGTCCGTATTGGCGCGTTTGTTATTAGCCTGATCGCGCTCGTCGCCGCCGGCATCGGGATCATGAACATCATGCTCGTCAGTGTGACGGAACGCACAAAAGAAATCGGGATTCGGAAATCAATCGGCGCGCGGAGCCGCGATATTCTGCGGCAATTTCTCACCGAAGCGGTTTTCATTTCGGAAGCAGGCGGCATTGTTGGAATTCTGCTTGGAGTAATTGGCGGCGATCTGCTCGCGGCCTGGCTTCAGGCCGATCTCATTTTTCCTTACGGCTGGGCGATCGCCGGGTTGGTGGTCTGCTCGGCCATCGGCATCGGTTTTGGATTTTATCCGGCATATCGGGCCGCCTCGCTCGATCCTATAGAAGCGCTTCGCTTCGAATAACCTAACGCCGCCGCCGCCGCTCAGGGGCACGCAACCTGCGCTGCTTTGTTTTGACATGCCTTGCGCTCCTCTTATTCTCGGCCTTTTCGCTTGCTACCGCCGTGCCTGCTTCGCAAGAATCTCCAGCCGGGACAGCGCCTAGCGTTCTTCTCGTCGAAGAATACGATGCGCTCGCCGCCGCTATTACGTCGGCGCTGAAGAAATTTGCGCCGGGTCATCGCGTGCTCGCCGTCAACTCGCTTTCCGAGGCGGAGGCGCGCGTTATCGAAACGAGTCCGGTTTTGCTCATCGTCGATTTCGATCCGCCGCAACCGGACGCGATTGAATTTCTCGAACGCATCAGCGCCGCTCGCCCCGACGCGCGTTTTCTCGCAATCGCGTCCGGTGTTCTTTCGGAGTTGAATTCGGAACGCCGCGGACCAAACGCGATTCAATTCATCGAGAAACCATTCGAACTTTCGCAGTTCGGCGCAGCCGTGCAGGCGTTGCTCGGACCGTGGACGCATCCGGCTTCCGGCGATTCCCGCGGGGCTCTGCGCGATCTGAACGCTCAGGATCTCATTCCTCTTCAATGCCTGAATCTCGCTACTTCAGTCCTGCACCTGCGATCCGAGGACGATCGTCGCGGTGAGATCCATTTTCTGGATGGCCAAATCACGCATGCCGTCGCCGGAAATTTCAGCGGCCTCGGCGCGCTTCACCAAATGCTGCCCTGGAAGAATCTTCGCGCGAAAGAGGTAGAGAGAGTCGTCGACGCACCGCGCACCATTCACGGCGCATGGTGCCAGATTTTCTTGGAAGCCCTGCGCCATGCCCCCGTGGCGATCGAAGAACCTGCGTTGCCTGCGATTCCGGTGACGCCGCCCCAGCGACCAAAAGCGGCAACCAAAAAAACGGGAAAGAAGATCGTTGTTATCGACGACACCGAGATGCTGTTAGTTTTCGTCGAAGACACACTCGCCACCGCCGATCCGAATCTCCAAATCGCGACTGCGTTTACTGGGAGCGAAGGGCTTAGGCGCACGGAGGTCATGCTCCCGGATCTGGTGTTGCTCGATTACAGTTTGCCCGATCTACGCGGCGACCAGGTTTGCGAGCGATTGCTGCAAAACCCGTCAACCGCGCGGGTGCCTGTCGTGATGATGTCAGGTCACGTCGGGGAAATGGCAGCGACCGCCCGAAAATACAGAAACGTAGTGGCGACGATCGAGAAGCCGTTCATGTCCGAAGCGCTCGTCGCACTCGTGAAGGAAACGTTGGCGAAAGGGCTTTTGCCCGCGGAAGCGCCGCCCGCACGCCAGGGAAACGGGAAAAAACCAGCGAAGAAAAACGGAGCTAGCGCGGTTAAAGAACCGGCCGCGGTTGTTCGTCCGCCACCGCCACCGCCACCGCCGCCTGTCCCCGCGCCACCTCCGCCCGCGCAGGCGGCACCGACTGTTGCCGAACCCCAGCCTGCTCCGGCGCCGGTCGCATCGCGTCCGGCGCCGAAAATCACGAGTCTCGCTCCGGCAAATGGCAGCTCAGTCGTTCTCGGCTTGGGCATGGAGGTCCTCGCGGTTCAATTCACGCCGCGCTTTCAAATCGGCGCCATCCGCGCGCGCCCGACGGCGTCGACCTTGTCGCTCACGCCCTCTTCCGCGCCTGCGGAAAACCTTCTCGCTGGGTTTGAGATCGGGCCTGTCGAATTGGACGGAGCCGGGCGTATCCGAACGATGCGGGTGATGCCGACGAGACAACCGGCCAAGCCTGTCCAGACCCGCAATCAATTATCCATTAATGACGTCGCGTTGGTGAACCAGAACGCGTCGATCCAGGTCACGGCGGGCCAGAGTGCACCGATGACAATGCAACTCGTAGCGCGGTTTAAGGTCGCCGGAGTGGAGTTGTCGGATCGGTTTGAAGTGGCCCAACTCGTTTTGCAACCCGCCGGCACTCGAGTGCGCGTTATTCTCGATCCAAAATCGTCGGCGGCCGCGGAATTTGAAACCGCCCAGGTCCGGCTCGACTCATCGCAGCGCATCGCTGAGTTTGTTCTGAACGCTGCAACCGCGGGCTAATCCAAACCAACGGCGCGAAATGTTTCGTCGACGTGGCGAAAGTGAACGTCGAGCGAGCAGAGCGCGTCGATTTCCGCTTCCGACAAACGCGAGGTGATCTCGGGCTCGCGCTTGGCGTTTTCGGCAAACGATTCCGAATCTTTCCACGTCTTCATGGCCGCACGCTGGACTGCTTCGTAGGCGCTTTTGCGTTCCGCGCCCTTCCGCGTCAGAGCGAGGAGCAGTGACTGGCTGAAGTAGAGTCCCTTGCTCGACTCGAGATTCCGCTGCATCCGGTCGGGATAAACCTGCAGGCCCCCGACTAGTTCGGTCAGCTTCGTCAGCATATAATCGAGCAGAATCGAAGAATCGGGCAGAATGATTCGTTCCGCGCTCGAATGACTGATGTCGCGTTCGTGCCAGAGCGCCACGTTCTCCAAACCGACAAGCGCGTTCCCGCGGAGCACGCGCGCAAGACCACTCAGCCGTTCGCCCGTGATCGGATTCCGTTTATGCGGCATGGCCGAGCTTCCTTTCTGCCCTTCACTAAAAAACTCTTCCACTTCGAGAACTTCGGTGCGCTGCAGATGCCGAAATTCCGTCGCCCACCGGTCGATGCTCGACGCGATCAGCGCCAGCGTAGTACTGAATTCGGCGTGCCGATCCCGCTGGATGATCTGCGTAGAAATCTTCGCCGCGTTCAACCCAAGTCGCTCGCAAACCTTCTGCTCGATGACCGGATCGAGGTGCGCGTGGGTTCCGACGGCGCCGCTGAGTTTGCCGACACGAACGCGCTCCTTCGTTTGCGCGAGCCGCTCTTCCGCCCGCCCAAATTCATCGAACATGAGCGCCAACTTCAGGCCAAACGTAATCGGCTCTGCGTGAATCCCGTGACTGCGGCCGATCATCGGCGTCATTTTGTAGCGACGCGCCTGGAGAGCGACCGCGTTCCGCAGCGCCGTTAAATCCTCCGCCAGGATTCCGCACGCCTCCGTCAGCTGAACGGCGAGTGTCGTGTCGAGAATGTCTGACGACGTCAGCCCCTGGTGCATCCATCGAGCGGCCGGGCCAACAGACGCCGCGACGTTCTCCAGGAAAGCAATGACGTCGTGGTTCGTCCGCTTTTCGATCTCGGCAATCTCTGGGATCGAGAATTGCGCTTTCTTGCGGATCTCCGCCGCATCTTCCTTCGGAATCTGGCCCAGCTCGGCCATCGCTTCGCAGGCGAGCGTCTCGATCTCCAACCAGATTTGGAATTTGCGCTCGTCCGACCAAAGCTGGCGCATCCGCGGCCGGGAATAACGGTCGATCACTCGGCGAAGATAAAAGCGCGAGGCGAAACGGAAAGCGATTTGTACAGCAAAAAGCGCCGCTTCCGCGGGGCTACCGCAAAGCGACGCTTTTCGGAAAGCTTTAGTCGGGAGCGACTAGCAAACGCGGGCGCGCGTAAAGCGGCCGTTGTTCTCCACGCGCACCTGGCCGCTGCCGAGCAGATCGGCCACTGCCGCGACGGTTTCCTTGGTGTTTTTGGTGCACGAACTGACCGCAAGGATCAGGTCACCGAGTGAAAGTGTGCGCGGCTTGAGGATTTGGCTGTTCTTTTTCATAGGAATTGAGGCCTCGTTTTTCAGCAAATCGGATGCCATGTCGGCGAATTGGACCTTTTCCCCTAGGGAATTGTTCAATCCGGGTCGCTCCATCCGGGTCAGACGACCCAAACAGCTGACAGAGGTGTCAGCTTTCTGAACAAACCGCCTATCAGCGCTGCTCGGTGCTCGGCTTCGCCGTTAGCCGCATCACGATGAAGTAAAGCAGCGTCAGAGCAACGATCGCGATCAGGATGTAATGGAAGTTTTGGCTCTCCTTCACCGCCGCGACCAAGGCGCCAACGTTTTTTGACTCAATCATTTGCCGCGTGATCACCGTCTGGCCGAACCAAGCCAGGACCGAGCACCAGATGGCGGAACCGACAATCGTCATCAGGCTGAACTTGGCGAAATTCATCCGAATCAATCCGGCCGGGAACGAGATCAGGTGGCGGATCACCGGCAAGAGCCGCGCGAAAAAGATCCCGCCTAGTTCATAGCGATGCAGCCACCGTTCGGCGCGCTCGAGTTTCGCTTCGTTGATGAAAAAGTAACGGCCCCAGCGCGCGATGACGGTGCGGCCGAGCCAAAGCGCCACCCAATAGCTCGCCGCCGCGCCGAGCCATGAGCCAAATGTTCCCGCCGCGACCACGCCGTAGATGTTTAGCTTTCCTTCTGCGGCGAGGAACGCTGCCGGCGGAATCACCAACTCGCTCGGCACCGGAAAGATCGAGCTTTCCATGGCCATGAGCAGGATGATGCCAACATAGCCCCAGTTTTGGACCCAGCCAAACCAGACTTCAAGAAGGTGATGCATGGGAAGAATTCAGATTTCAGATTGCAGATTTCAGATTTAGCATGGAGTCAGCGGAAGCGTCGCGCGTTAGTTCAATCTGAAATCGGCAATCTGCAATCTTAAATTCCACCATGTCGATTTACCGCCGCGTCCTTGCTTATTACCGCCCGTTTTCGGCGCAGACCGCGCTCGGGCTCGTTCTGTCGCTCGCGGCGATTGGTTTGAGCCTGCTCAGGCCGTGGCCCTTTAAGATTATCGTCGATGATATCCTGGCGCGGAATCCCAACGCGCGCTTCGGTAATTCGCCCAGCTTGATTCCCCTGCTCTGCCTCGCCGTGGTCGCGATCCAGTTGCTCTGGGGCCTGCTCAATCTCGCCAGCAATTATCTGTTCGTGAAGATCGGGCTCCAGGCGTTGCTGAAGTTGCGCACCGACCTTTACACCTACCTCCAGTCGCTCTCGCTCAAATACCACGACGCCCGCCGCTCCAGCGATTCCAGTTTCCGCGTCGCCTACGATTCGCAATCGATCCAGACGATCTACAACAAAGGGTTCACAAATATTTTCAGTTCCGTTCTCACGCTGATCGGCATGTTTGTCGTCATGATGCGGCTCGACTGGAAGTTGACGCTGCTTTCCTTGGGCATCGTGCCGCTCATCGTCGGCGCGATTTATTTCTTCGCGCACCGGATTCGCACCGAGTCTACGTCGATCCAGGAACGAGACAGCGCCGTGCTCATGCAGGTGCAGGAAGGCTTGAGCTCAATCCGAATGGTGCACGCTTTCGGGCGGGAAGATTTTGAGATCTCGCAGTTTCGCCAGCGCGCCCACGAAAGTCTCCAGGCAAACCTGCGTCTGACGCTCACCAACGTGAAAAGCGCGCTCGTTATCGGAACGCTGATGGCCATCGGAACCGCGGCGATGTATTACCTCGGTACGCTCCACGTCTTGGATGGAACGCTTACGCTCGGTTCGCTGATTCTTTTCAGCATCTATCTCGGGATGCTTTATCAACCCTTGCAGGAGCTCACCTACACGACCTGGGCCATGGAAGGCGCGACGGCCGGAGCGAAGCGTTGTTTCGAAGTGCTCGATCGCGCCGACGACGTCGTGGACGCGCCGGACGCCGTGAGTCTTGAGAACACCAAGGGCGCGATCGCCTTCAATCGCGTCAGCTTCGGTTACGGATCGGCCGAGCCCGTGCTTCACGAGATCGATCTACCGATTTCACCGAACCAGATCGTGGCCATCGTGGGCGGAACGGGCGCGGGCAAGAGCACGCTCCTGAGTCTTGTGCCCCGATTCTACGATCCGAGCGAGGGCCGCATCGCAATCGATGGGCGCGATCTGCGTTCCGTTACCAAGAAATCGTTGCGGGCGAACATCGGCATCGTGTTGCAGGACACGGTGCTCTTTTCCACGACCATTCGCGAGAACATCGCCTACGGACGGCCGGATGCGACGGATGACGAAATTCGCGAGGCAGCGCAGCGCGCTCAAGCCGACGAGTTCATCAGCCGCCTTCCTGCCGGATACGACAGTCCAGTCGGAGAACGCGGAGGACATCTTAGCGTCGGCCAGCGGCAACGCATCGGAATTGCCCGCGCATTTTTGAAAGACGCGCCAATCCTGCTTCTCGACGAACCGACGTCCGCGCTCGATCCGACAACCGAAGCTGCCATCATGGAGACGATCAAAGAACTAATGCGCGGGCGAACCACGCTCATCGTGACGCACCGGCTCGCCACCATCCACAACGTCGATCAGATCGTCGTCCTCGAGCACGGCCGAGTCGTCGAACAGGGAACGGGCGTCGAGCTGGTCGCGAAAGCCGGCGTTTACGCGAAGCTCTACGCATCGGGAAACTATCCGTCATGAGCAACGTCAACAGCGAGCGGCGCGTCGAAGGCGATTGGTGGAAGGAACCAATTCCGCCTAACGTCGTTTTCGGCGAAGGCTTTTATTGCGAGAGCGCCCAGGTATTCCGCCATCTCAAAAGCAAAACGCCCGCCGCTGTCGTCTTCGGCGATCACGTGTCCGTTTACGGTGGCTGCTCGTTCTCTGTCGGGTTGAAGGGTCGTTGTTCCGTCGGTGATTTCACACTCTTAAATGGTGCGCTCGTCATGGCCGAGGAACTGATTCAGATCGGCTCCCATTGCCTCATCTCGTGGAATGTCGGGATTGCCGATTCCGATTTTCATCCGCTCGCGCCGGCTCAACGGATCATCGACGCGCACGCTCTCGCCCCGTTCTTCAAGGACCGCCCGCCGCGTCCTGAAATCCGCACCGCGCCCGTCATCATTTCCGACAACGTCTGGATCGGCATGAACGCCGTCATCCTTAAAGGCGTGACGATCGGCGAAAATTCCGTCGTGGCCGCCGGCGCCGTCGTCACGAAAAGCGTGCCGCCCAATGTCGTCGTCGCTGGAAATCCCGCCGTAATTACAAAGCAGCTCGACGCCCCGTGACTATTCCGTTTCGTCATTCGTCATTCGTCATTCGTCATTCGCCGTTTTCATTCCGATGAAACGGCGCCGCCTCATCGTCATGGGCTTCATGGGCAGTTGCCCTATCGCCGGCGTCATCTGGCAGCACCTCCATTACATTATCGGTCTCCAACGCCTCGGCCACGATGTCTTCTATATCGAGGACTCCGCCCGGCTTCCCTACAACCCCGAGACGTTCGAAGTGAACAACGAGTTCGATTACGCCGCGCGCATGCTTCAACATCTCGCGAATGAATTCGGCTTCCGGCGTCGCTGGAGTTTTTGCGCGCGCTATCTGCCTGGCAACCCCACCGCCGGTCTTCCCCTCATCCGCATCCGCCAGCTTTACCGCGAAGCCGACGCGATCCTGAACGTGTGCGGCACCCAGGAATTCAATCCCGACTTGCTCACGAGCGACCGCATCCTCTACATCGAGAGCGATCCCGGAGTGGAACAAATCAAAGTCGACCAGGGTAACAGATCGACCATCAAATATCTGAAGCGCCATCACGCTCTCTTCACCTTCGGCGAAAACGTTGGCACCGCCCGCTTCCCCGTTCCCACTCACAACTTGAAGTGGCTGCCGACGCGCCAGCCCATCGTCACCGATCTGTGGAAGACCAATCGCCGTCCCGCGGCCGCGGCCGTTTTCACTTCCGTCGCCAACTGGTCCACGAGCGGATTGAAAGACATCGAATGGCGCGGCGAAAAATATCTCTGGAGCAAATCGCGCGAGTTCATTCGCTTCGTCGCCGCGCCGAAACGCGCCGGCGAAACCTTGGAGCTCGCGACCGATATCAAGGACGACAAGACCCGTGAGAAATTTGTCCGGAACGGCTGGCGTTTCCGCGCTCCGCACGATCTCAGCGCGGACTATCGCCTCTACCGCGATTACATCCGCCGTTCGAAAGGCGAATTCACCGTCGCCAAAGACCAGTACATCCGGCTGAATACCGGCTGGTTTAGCGACCGGAGCGGCTGTTATCTCGCCGCCGGTCGCCCTGTTATCATCCAGGATACCGGCTTCACGCAACATTTCGGCGGCGGCCGCCACGGCCTCATCGCCTTTCAGTCGTTAGGTGAGATCGCCGAAGCCGTAAAAGAGATCAACGCCGACTACACCCGCCACTCATTAGCCGCCCGCGAAATCGCCCGCCAATTTTTCGAAGCCGAAAAAGTCCTCGGATCGCTCCTGGAGCGCGCTGGCATTTAGAATTCGATTTCATTCGATGAACTCAAAGTTAGTTACCGCCTAACGTTTGAAAGAGAGTATTATTGCGTTGCTCCTGGCAAACCCATGACCTCCCGAATGAAGAAAAAAACGATTGCAGCAGCGCGTTCAACTAACGGCTCTGCTCAAAAAGAAAAACAGACGAAGGTCTCATCGGACGCGTTGCCGCGTCGAACACTGGAGGAGGCTATTCGGATCGCCCAAGTCATTCGCGATACCTATGCTGGGAAAGCGACATCTTGGCCCGAGTTAGCAAAAGCACTCGACGTGTCTGAGAAAAATCCAGTCAACCGCTATCCACTTTGGTCCGCAACCGCGTACGGCATCGTCATTAAGTCAGAGGGCAACACGTACACGCTAGGCGAGACAGGAAGAAAGATTCTTGCCCCAACGTACGAGGGCGAAAAAGAAGAAGGGATCAAGAAGGCGTTATTCACACCGTCGGTCCTCAGCCGCTTTTACACGGATTACAATGGTTCGCCTCTACCGGGTGATGATTTATTTCCAAACGTACTTGAAACCAGATATGCCGTTCCACGCGATCGTACTTCGGAAGCAATAGAAATAATCAAGGAAAATGCCCGATATGCAGGAGCGCTTGTAAAGCGGGTAGACGGTAAACAGGGATTGGAGTTTTCTGATGTCGCCTTCCCTGTCGTAAAGCGCCACATCATTGAATCCGCAAATGGCGAGATCGGAAATGACCTTATTGAGGCCGACGCGGCCCCAGAATTGCAAACGGGGGAGACGGACTGGGCAAAAGTGTGTTTCGTAATCACGCCGATCGGGCCGGAGGAGTCAGACCAACGCAAGCATTCGGACACCATACTAAAACATTTACTTGAACCCGTTATCCGCGAATTCGGGATTGAGCCGATCCGGGCGGATAAGATTGCAAAGCCTGGCATTATTACTAAGCAAGTCATCGAATATATTGCCTACTCTCGGCTGTGCGTTGCCGACTTGTCGTTTAGCAATCCCAACGCATTTTATGAGCTGGGCGTGCGCCAGGCATTCAAATTATCGACGATTCAGATCATTCGCAAAGGCGACGCAATTCCATTCGATGTCGCTCAAGGTAGAACCATCATAATCGATACGTCGGATCCTTATACAATTATGGATCGGTTTGAAGCCGCTCGGAAGGAGCTGAAAGAGCACGTCAGCGCTATAACAGCGGGTGCCGAAAAACAGGAAGATAATCCAGTCAGCTTATTCCTTCCTGGCTTAAAGGTTACCATCCCGAGCGGCAACACATAAGTGTCTTGGCACTCCATTTTCTGGAGTAGCCCTAGCGATCATGCCACAGATCAAGAAGACTGCTTTCATCGCCATGCCTTTTCGGCATGAGCATGACGGAATCTATCAAGTTATCAGGCGTGCCGCCGAACTGAATAATCTGACTGTGCGGCGCGTGGACGAGGAACCGTTCTCTGGTTCGATCGTTAGTCATATCGTCAACGGAATCCTGACTGCAGACGTGATCCTTGCCGTGCTGTCAGATGAAAACGGTAACGTTTATTATGAGGTAGGTCTTGCTCATGCGCAGCAAAAGCCGGTTATTATCCTGACGTCGAACCCTTCCTCATTAAAGTTCGACCTTCGAGATCATCGAGCCATCGTCTATGATCCCAAAGCGCCAGGATCTGTCTTGATGATGATTTCTCAAAGTATCGCGGGAGTTCTCAACATTTCTTCGGACCCGAGGGTTTATCTTTCTAGAAACTTCAGCGGCCTGTCGACTGATCCGCGAATCGCTTACGAACAGGGACTCGACAAAGCAAAGAACACAATGATTTCGGACGCTAAACTTCATCCACCTGTCACAGTGACTTCGCTGACAATGGATGAACAAACCCGTGACATTGCAATTGAGCTTACGGACTTTTTGGAGACGCGCGTTCGTGGCATCATCGATATCAATGGTGTTATCAAAGTCTTCAAGAAGATGTAAGCCTACACACGTGAACGACAGCGAAGTCGCCTACAACGACCTCCCTCCTGGCCCGGTGAAGATCACGATCCCTCTCGCAATTCCAAAGGCGGCGAAAGTGCCCCGAGCGACCCGGTAAGCGCAACGGTGCCGTAGGCGTCAATAAGCAAAGAATCGGGCTTGTCCCAAGTGACTGGTTTGGCTAACGTCGGGCGTATGTCCCCTAGTCTGAAAAACCTCCACGCTGGATCGCACCATAATAGAGCGGGAAATCGAAATCGGATGCGGATCGTTCTCCATCTAGTCGGTTTTAGGCACCATATGGCTTGCGAGAAGACCTGATGGCCCGTAAGGCATCGTTGAGGACCAAGAGCGGTCTCCTAAATCCCTCAAAGGTTTCTTTACGAGATCGCTTCCTGTTTACCGATACGAACGATCACAATCCTGTTGTTGGAACCTTATGTTCTGATTGCAATGGAACAGGGAAAATTGCTGGATCATTGGATGACAGCCATCCACCCTGTAGACACTGCGAAGGCATCGGTGCCATCGATATTCCCGTTCACTTCTTTCCGAACGACCGACCTTCCCTAGAAGCAAAAGCTCGCAAAGACGACTGGATCAGATGTCCAGGCTGTTCTGTTGCGTTTTCTTTAGAGAAGGGCCATTGGACGGGGTGGCGGCACGTTTGTGGCCAACGAATTGTCGTTCTGCCGGCCGATGGGGCAACGCGATTCACCGAACTAACCAAACGATTGCGAAAAAAAGAATTCGCAGTACGGAAATTCATAAGGGCAGTTTTCGACAACGGATTGCTTAACGTTGCGAGCGCTGCGTTTTTCGGCGCCATCTTTACCTTCCAAACGTGGTTCTCCTCGAACCCTGACCTTCCAGATGCGCTTCGCGAGCCCAATCCCAGCAAAGTGCTTCTATGGTACGCCGAGCAAAGGAGTGCCTTGCATTCCACGTCCGTTGGGTCTCTCGCTTACGGCTATCTTGTTGCCACCAGTATCTCTTGGATTGCAATGTGTGTTACAGGCAAATGCGTTGACGCATTTTTACGGACCAGAAACGGCGTCCGATGGCGCGAGGCTGTCGAGAACGTAATTGAACTCATTTGTCTGATGGGGCTGCCAATCGGCGCAGCCCTATTCGTTTTTCCGTCCGCTGCGTTGCATGAAAATACATTCCCTCCATTTCCATCAACCCACTGGAGCGAATTCTCGAGGCACATACTCCTGAGCATAGGCGCTGTCATAACATGGACCGCAACTCTACTCGGACTGATCGCATCTGTAATCACTATTTACGAAGCTATAACCAAGCCCCCGGAAATGAATAGACGTGTTTAACCGTGCGATGCGGCGGGCAAAAGGCGCTCAAAGAAGCGGAACGCTCCTGGATCAAATGGCGCGACGATGAAGCCATGCTGATGGCGCGCGTGGGCGGCGCTATCGGCGGCAGCGGAATGCGGGAGGATTTTGCGAATGCGCAGAAAAAGTTAATCGATCAGGGAATCGAACTCCTGGGCGAATACATCGGGAAAGTAGGAAGTAGAAAATCGGAGTGGCTGATCCTATTTCGATGAAACTCGTCGCGAGATGTTTGATGCTCGCAGGCGGAGGAACTTCGAGCGCAGTGGCCAGCTGGCTCTTATCCCACTGAGTCTGTACTTGCTCGTTTGGATCCCGTTAAATGTCCGGATCGGCGGTCCGTGGTGGGACTCCGCGAACATTGTTGACATAAGTCTCGTCGTGGTCGCAGCGGTAGATTTCGTCTGGCGGAAGCGCTCGATCAGAGAGATGGCGACCGTCGCCTATCTGGCGCTGGTAATAATCGGGATGCTGTTTGTCTGGTCGCGTCCTGGCGTAAGTTGAGTGTCGATGGTGCAGACAGATATCCGACAAACACTTGTTATCCCGGCTCACAACGAAGAAGCGTTGTTGCCTCGGTTGCTCGATACGGTGGACGTTGCGCGGGCGCGCTATTCTTTCGGCCCGGACGCAATCGAAGTGATCGTGGCGGACAACGCGTCCACCGATCGCACCGCCGAGATCGCGGCGGCCCGCGGTTGCCGCGTGGTATCGGTGGCGAAGCGCGCGATTGCCGCGGCCCGCAACGGAGGTGCGGCCCAGGCCAGTAGCCCGATCCTGGCATTCATAGATGCGGACAGCCAAATCCATCCCGAAACTTTTAACGGCATCGAGCGTGCGCTGGCTGACAGTCGTATCGTCGGCGGCGCTACCGGCGTGACCATGGAACGCTGGTCGCTCGCCCTGGTTGCTACCTATGCGGCAATTATTCCGCTAGTGCTGGCGACGGGAATGGATGCGGGCGTCGTTTTCTGCCGGCGAAGCGATTTCCTGGAGATCGGTGGCTACAACGAGCGGCTCTTGGTCGCAGAAGATGTGGCTTTCCTGTGGGCCTTAAAGCGACTCGGCCGTTCTCGTCGGCAACGACTAATCCGGCTCCGCTCGATTAAGGCGGTGGCGTCAACCAGGAAGTTCGATCGTCATGGCGACTGGCACTACTTTCGCGACTTCACGCGAATGGCGCTCGGGCGATTAAGGAATCCTAACGCAACGGACGAATTTATTCAGAGATACTGGTACAATGACCGTTGATCGACGTCTCTTTCGTCCCTGACGGGACTCGGCTTTTTTTGATCCTCCAATCCCAGCGCTAAAGCGCTGGGCTATTGTTCAGGGGAGACGGCATTCCGCTGATAATAGCCTAGCGCTTTAGCGCTGGGATAACACGATCGTCGCCCCGCATCGAACTCCCGTGAGAGAGGAAAGCGTAGTCCAACACGCAATGCCGGCCGGCCTTGCTGGGCGTCGTTATGCTCCTAGCTTAACGATGAGATGATGCACGATCACGACGATTCCGGGCATTTGCATGAGCCGCCGAGTAACAACGCGGCGTTTGCGATCGGCGTTGTGCTCAATCTCGGATTCGTCGTCGCCGAAGTTTTCTATGGATTAGCGGCTCACTCGCTCGCGCTGATTTCGGACGCCGGACACAATTTGAGTGATGTGTTTTGCCTGCTGCTCGCCTGGGGAGCGATGCAGTTGACGAAGGCGGCGCCGACGAGCAGACGGACGTACGGATGGCGAAGGTCGTCGATCTTCGCGGCGTTGATTAATGCCGTGATTTTGCTCGTGGTCGTGGGTGGAATCACGGTCGAGGCGATCCGGAGATTGGCCGAACCACAAAACGTGGCGGGCGGAACGGTAATGGCGGTGGCGGCGATCGGGATCGTGATCAACGGAATCTCGGCGTTGCTTTTCATGTCGGGAAGGAAACGGGATCTGAATTTGAAAGGGGCGTTTCTCCACATGGCGGGCGATGCGGCAGTTTCGGCGGGCGTGGTGGTGGCGGCGTTTGCGATCAAGTTGACGGGTTGGCAGTGGCTCGATCCGGCGGTGAGTCTGGCGATTGGCGCGGTGATTGTTTGGGGAACCTGGGGCTTGCTCCGGGAGTCAATCAACCTTTCGATGGACGCGGTGCCGGCGGGAATCGATCCGGACGCAGTCGAAAATTATCTGGCGAAACTCGACGGCGTGACGGCGGTGCACGATCTGCATATCTGGGCGATGAGCACGACGGAAGTGGCGCTGACCGTTCATTTGGTGATGAAAGAAGCGCCGCGGAACGATTTGTTTTTGCACGATGTAAGCGATGCGTTGCGCGACCGGTTTGGGATCGGGCATGCGACGACGCAGATAGAATGCGGGAGCTGTGAGCGCGATTGCCGGCAGGCTCCGGTTCATGTCGCTTAAATTCCTGCTCCTGATCTCGATCATGCTCATGATCTTGTGAACCTTCCTGCGCTTATTACAAGGGCTGTCAGGTCCTGACCGTAGGTGCGTAAGCATTCCGCTCTCGGGTTTGATTTTGTCATCCTTCGCCCTCCGCTTCGCTCCACTCAGGATGACAGTGCCACTGAACGGGCATCGCGTCAGCCCAGGATCGGAGCAGGATCATGAGCATGAACAAGACAATCCGCAGAGCGGGTTGATTTATCGATCATCCGCCCCATCTTTGCGACTTTGCAATGAGGCGCTGGGCAATTCTCTCAATTTCTTTGCTGTTCGCGATGGACGCGCGCGCGCAACAGAAAAGCCCGCCCGAACCGCCGGGAGAGTTGTCGACCCCAACGCCGTCAGTGCCAGTCGCGCCTCCGCCGGTGCCCGTTATCGTGGCTCAGCCGGCGCGACCAAACGGACCGATCCAAAAAAGTCTGGTCCGCATCACGGCGACAGAAGTGGAACCGGATTATCGCGCGCCGTGGAATTCGGGCGGCGTCCAGCGCGGTATCGGCGCCGGCTTCGTGATCGACGGGAACCGGATCATGACGAACGCGCACGTTGTCAGCAACAGCCGTTATCTCACGGTTGAGCGCGATGGCGATCCAAATAAATATCCCGCCACGGTTTTGTTCGTCGCGCACGACTGCGATCTCGCCCTGCTGAAAGTCGCGTCCCCCGATTTTTTCAAAAACATGATCCCGTTGAAATTCGGCGGGATCCCCGATCTCGAGTCGACCGTCTCCGCCTACGGCTATCCGCTCGGCGGCGAACGCATGTCAGTGACGACCGGCATCGTTTCGCGAATTGATTTCCAGCTCTACACGCATTCGTCAGTCGATTCGCATCTCGCCATTCAGATCAGCGCGCAGATTAACCCTGGCAACAGCGGCGGGCCGGTAATGCAGGACGCGAAAGTCGTCGGGGTGGCGTTCCAGGGCTACAGCGGCGATGTCGCGCAGGGCGTGGCCTACATGATTCCGACGGCGGTGATTCGGCGGTTTCTCAAGGACGTCGAGGACGGCCATTACGATCGCTACGTCGATCTCGGCATCACCTTCACGAAATTGCAGAACCCGGCGCAACGGCACTTCCTCGGTTTGAAAGATGACGATCGCGGCGTGCTCGTTGGAACGGTGATCGCGGCTGGCCCGGCGGCGAATAGTCTCCAAGCCGGCGACGTTCTGCTGGCGATCGACGATCATCCAATCGCGAGCGACGGGACCGTCGAGCTGGAGGGTTCGCGCGTGGACATGCCGGAAGTGGTCGAGCGCAAATTCAAAGGTGACAAGGTGAAGCTCGACATTTGGCGCGACAAAAAACCGGCCAGCGCGACGATCGAGCTCGGCTCGGTGTGGCCCTATTTGTATCTCGCCCATGGTTACGATGTGAAGCCGCGCTACATCGTTTATGGCGGTCTCGTTTTTCAACCGCTCACGCTCGATTTGGTCGATGCCTTTCAGCCGACAGATGTGCGCATCCGGCATTACTTTGACTACTTCGTGGTCGAGCAAATCTATCTCGAGCATCCTGAGGTTGTGATCCTGACAAATGTTTTACCCGATCCGACGAATACTTATCTCGCGCCTTATCGATCGAGCATCGTCGACGAAGTGAACGGCAAGAAAATCCGGAAGCTCGATGATCTGGCGGCGGCATTCGCGAAAAAGGCGGACCGGTTCGTCGTGCGGATGATTGGCGACGGTCCGCCGCTCGTGCTCGATCCCAAGGAAGTGGAATCCGCGCGCGAACGGATCAAGACGCGATACAACGTTCTCGTAGAACAAAATCTTGAAGAGCAACCGAGCAAGCCGACGCCGGCGGACCAAACAAAAAGCTGATGAGATTTTTTCGCCATTATCTTGTTCTCCTGGCAATCGCCGGAGTTTCGCTGGCTGCACCGCCCGCGACCAAAGGACCGGAGACTGTCGTGAAACCGAAGGAGCTTTCGCTTGTCCGCGTAAACGTCACGGGACAGCCATATGATTTCGTCAGACCGTGGCAGAAGAAGGCGCCCTTCTCGAAGCGCGCCCTCGGCGCCGTCTTGCCAGGCGGCCGCGTTTTGGTGACCGCGGATTTGGTTGCGAATCAAAACTACGTGGAATTGGAACGCGCGGAGTCCGGCGATAAGACCGCGGCGAATGTCATCGTGGTCGATTACGAATCGAACCTGGCGTTGCTCGAGCCATCCGACAAAAAATTCCTCGAAGGTCTGACGCCGTTACAACTCGCGCTCGATACTGTTGTCGGAGATCGGCTGGCCGCGCTCCAATTGGAATCGACCGGGGCGCTCGTGCTGACCGAAGGCCTCGTGACCACCATCCAGATGACGCGTTATCCTGCCGACATTGGGCAGTTCCTCACTTATCGCGTGAACATGCCGCTGCAATATCGTGACAACAGCTACACGGTGCCGCTGGTTAAAAACAATAAACTCGCCGCGCTCCTCTTGCGATACGATCAACGCACCCAGGTGGTCGATGCCATTCCAGCGCCGATCATCGCCCACTTTCTGAAAGACGCCGAGAAGGAACCTTACGAAGGTTTTCCCGCAGCCGGTTTTGGATTCTTTCCGACGCGCGATCCGCAGCTGCGGAAATTCGCTGAGCAAACCGGCAAAGCGGCGGGCGTGTATGTGACCAGCGTCGATCCAAGTTCTCCGGCCGCGAAAGCGGGGCTGGAGGTTGGTGACATTGTTCTCAGCGTCGGCAACAACGAGATCGACGCGAACGGAAATTACGTCGATCCGCTTTACGGCAAGATCGAATTCACGAACCTGATCACGGCCCGGGCGTTCGCGGGCGACACGCTTCCGCTTCACATCCAGCGCGCCGGAAAACCGATGCAGATCGACCTCGTTCTCGACCATCGGAACGCAAACGATTACGTCATTCCGCCCTACAGCCTTGATCACGCGCCGAACTATTACGTGCTCGGCGGTATGATTTTCGAAGAGCTATCGCGCCAGTATTTGCGGGAGTGGGGCGCGAACTGGATGAAGGACGCGCCGCAACGTTTTGTCTACAAGGACCGGTTTCAATCGGAACTGTATCCGGAAGGAAATCGTCGCGTGGTTGTTTTGACGCAGGTCCTGCCGGCAAACACGACGATCGGTTACGACGACGTGGCGTATCTCTCGATTCGGAAGGTGAACGGCAAAGAAGTGAAGTCGCTCGCCGATCTGGCCGCAGCGGTGAAGCAACCCGTCGATGGATTCATCACGATCGAGACCGAGGAAGACCCAAAGCAGATCGCGCTCGACGCGAAACAGGTCGACGCGGAAGCGGAAGGGTTGAAACAGAATTACGGGCTGCCGGCGTTGCAGCGCCTGGAATAAATCACTCTTCGCTCCTCACCTGGCGTGAAGGGCGCGGGAGAGAAAGAAACTTCGCCACTTCGCCGGTATAAATTTCGAACGGATTTCCCATCACAAGGAAATCGCGGTTGTCGCAGGCAATCGAATCCCAGTTGATCACGTACGGTTGATCGCTCTTCTGGAACCAGGCGACGGCCTGGGCCCGACCGCACGCACGCGTGTTCGCGGGTGGATGAAAACTCGCGGCGGGATGACGGACGCTGTTGTTCCATTCGCCAATTCGCTTCGCTGCGTTCACGCCGAAGAACAATCCCTTCGACGGATCGATGTTGTGATACTCGAGATCGAGACTCTGGAGCCACGGATTGTCCCAGCCAATCCCTTCCGATTCCATGAAAGCTTCGAGGAGCCATCGCTTCGTGATCCAATCGACGCCGCCGATCAGCGCCTCGGGCTTATTGCTCAGCGCTTCGAGCGTGAAATTCCAGCTTTCGAGCAACCAATCCGTTTCCTCATCGGCACCGCCGAGATGCGCGTGGGCCAATTCGTAGAATTGCCATTGAATGTCGAGCGCTCCGATGGTCTTGCCGTTTTCCAAGCGCACGATCCAGGCGCCGGTCGCGTCGCGGGAAATGTCGCGCGTGCTCTGGACCGCGTCGGCGAGAATGAAATTTTTCGGCAGCCGGCCATCTTCGAGCAACGAGAGGACGCACGCCGTCGTCCCGATTTTCAACGCCGTCGCGAACGGGCTCATATTCGAATCGCCGATCAGTAAATGAAGCCGGCGATATTTCCGATAATCGGCGAGCGGTTCATCGCGCGCGTTGATGATGGCGCGATTGAATTGAACCCATTGATAAATGTCGTTCACGATGTGGTCCGCGCGCTGGCTCAGCTGGAAATCGACGTGCCCCTCCGGTTGCGGCAGTTGAAAATCGAATGCGAGCGGGTTCGCCTGCCCCACCCGGCCGGCGCCGGTGAAAATCTGGCGAGTGGCGAGAAACGCGAGCAGCGTCCCGAGAACCGGCGGCGTGAATTGCGCCTCGCGCTTCATCAGATAATTCTCGTGGCAACCGAAGGTCGCGCCGGTGTTGTGGTCGACGTTGTTCTTGATAAACGAAACGCGATCGGCTGCGCCTAAATCTTCCAGCGCAGTCTGCAGCAATTGATCGCCCGCGATGTCGTAGGTGACGACGTCGCGCAAACTCAGGCACTCGGGCGACGCGTACTCGATGTGGCCCATGTCGAGATAAAGCCGGCCGCCGTTGAGCAAAAATCCGCCGTTACCCGGTGGCTCTTCGTAATCGCGATAGTGCAGGTCGATCGCGCCGGCCTGCGCTTTGCGAAACAAATAATTCTTTACCCGGACCGGCCAGGCGTCGGTATGGGCCCGGCTTTCGTCGTTGCTGACGAGGCAGCCGTACTCCGTCTCGATGCCGGCGACGCGATCCATCTCAGAATTGTAGCACAGCCTTCCAGGTGTGAGGACAACAGGCGTCCCGCCTGTTATTCGGATCTTTCAACAGGCAGGATGCCTGTTGGCCCCACAGCCAAGATGGCTGTGCCACGCGCGCGCTTGAAAAAGCGCAAGGCAATCAGAAGTTCGAAATATGATGAAAAAATTCCCGGTCCGCAGTCCGACGGAGAAACTTGGCGGCATTGTTTATTTCGGGCGGATGCTCGACAAAATTCGCGTCCACGCGCGCGGCGCGCTGCCTGCGGATTATCAACCGAATTTGGGGAAAGGTTTCGACGCGAAGTGCTGCGCGTTCCTCCACCTCGATTACGGCGAAGTGGTGGAACGAGTGAACGCCGGCGCGAGCGACGACGAAATGCTCGAATGGGCTTTCACGCATGGTCGCCGGCCGGCCGAAGCCGAAATCACGATGTGGAACGAGTTCATGCGGAAGTTCGGCTGGCGCGATCACGCCGCCGAAATTCTCGAGCGCCGGAAACGCGAAGCCGGAATGCAGGATCGCTCAGACATCGAGACGATGTTTCAGTTCATCGATGCCGATGAAGGAAGAAGCCCGTCGCCTGCGGCGATGGGCTAGTGATCAGTGGCCAGTGATCAGTGAGCAGTGGGTGATGAAGCGCCTCGTGACAAGGCGAGGCGAAACCGGTAGAAGGCAGGAATGAATCAAGGCACCCAGAACTACAAAGATCTGCTGGTTTGGCAGAAGGGAATCGCCCTCGCCAAAGCAACTTATAACTTCACCAGAGCTTTTCCTGCTGAGGAAAGGTTTGGGCTCATCGCCCAAATGCGTCGAGCAGCGGTTTCGATTCCGTCGAACATCGCTGAGGGTCAGGCTCGCCGCACCACAGGCGAGTTCGTCCAGTTTATTTCCAACGCTGAAGGTTCCTGCGCCGAGCTCGACACTCAGCTAATCCTCAGCGTTGAACTCGGGTTCTGCCGGAAAGTTATGGCGCTGCCAATGTACGAAATGATCGCCGAAGAGCGCGGAATGTTAAATGCGCTTCGCCGCAAGCTTGCGGCGCGAACATCAACTGGTCACTGATCCCTGGTCACTGGTCACTCGCCGCCGGCGCCGCCGGCGGCGTTGGCGGCTGATTCCGGTAATCGACGAACTTCCAAACGGCGAGGACTGTCAGAACGACGGCGATCCATGCGATGATCTGGCGGGCGCGCGTCGGTTGAGCTGGCAGCATCCGCCGTTACTCGGAAAGCGTGTCGATGCGCTCAGCCAGGGCGAAATCGAGCTCAGTCAGGCCGCCCTTGCTGTGGGTTGTCAGGACAAGCCGTACTTTATTGTAGCGGATGTCGATGTCGGGATGGTGCTCCTCGTCCTCGGCCACTTCGGCCACGCCGTTGACGAAATCGATCGATTCAGAGAAGTCGTCGAACTCGAACGTGCGCTCGATGTGTTTCTTCTCCAGTTCCCATTCGGGAACTTTTTTCAGGCGGGCCTTCGCCTCATCTGCCTTCAGTAGCTCAGCCATGACCGGGAACGAGTAACACCCTCAAGTCTTTTTGCAACGGAGAATCCGCGCAGTTTTTTCGCCTCCGTTCGCGCCTCAGAGATCGAGAATTTTCCGAAGGTTTTTTGCCGAATCGAAGACTTCTACGGCGCAGGCGCGCGCCTGGCGGGAGAGGCGCGGCCAGTCGGCGATCACCTCGCTGGCTGCGGCCTCCGCAGTTTCGAGGTCGCGGACAAAACGAAAGGCGCTCTCGTGAGGAAGATACTTGTCGGCGCCGGTGTTTTCGGTCACGACCGGCCGGCCCATGGCGAGAAATGCGGCCGCGCGATCGCTCAGCCAACCCGTCCGCCAGACGACGTCGACGCCTTTGATCGCAGTGAATTCCGCGGCGGCACTGGCCACATAACGCCGATAGGCTGCAGGAGTGCGAGCAACGCGATGCGGCGAGACCACGCGCCACCTGCGAGAGCGAAGGCGACGAATCTCGGGATCATCAGGATTCAAATTCATCGCCAACTCGAATCGCGCCGAAGGAACTCGGCGCGGCAGATCCAGGTATTTCTCGAAAGCGAACTTCTTCGAGAGATCGGGAAATTCACCGTCGACTTCGACGCCGCCGCCCCAGTACCACTGTCCAATCGTCGTGAATTTCGAAATGGCCGGCCGTGGTTGAGGCCGAATCAGCTCGGTATCCACCAGCGGAAAAAAAGTTCGCCAGCTGAGCGCCGACGGCGGCAATCGGCAATCAGTCGCGCCGGCGTTGAGCCCGATCGTCCAGAATTCATGGTGATGCGATTGGCCCATTTCCATTTTCGTCATCCAATAAAAGATTTCGCTCGGGTCGAGGTCGCAAAAGATTCTCTTCTCGAACTGAAGAAGCAGCGGCGGATGGATGGAGTAGCTGAGGTTGAGCAGCGTGTTCGGGCCCGCTAATCGATCCTCCAATTCCTGCTGCGAAAGACCGGCGCAACGCATCCGGGCGAGGTCGTGAAGATCATCGGCCGGTTTTTGGTAAAGAATGCAATAGGCGTCCTGCAATCCGTGTTCGTGAAGCCGTCTTTGGAAAATGCGAATTCGCGACTCATCCTCGCGCGGATCCGCCGTGGCCGGCAACAATTCCAGCCAGATCGCATCGAGTCCGAGCCGTCGCAGCCCGAGCATCCATTGCAACGGCACGGAGTAATTACCGCCGCCTTCGGGGTATTTCGCCGCAAACCCGCAGCCGAGAAAGACGGTCACCGGGGAGAATCGCCTGCTCCTTTGTTCTCTCAAGTACTTGCCGTGAACCCTTAAGAAAATGCTTGACCCTCAGCTCGCATTCCCGAAACAATCTTCCCTACATAACGGGCGCCCCGGACCATCCTGTTTTCATCCCAGGCATTCTTGGACGAACGTTCGAACCCAAAAGAAAGCATCGTTATGAAAATCAACTACGCAACGCTAACCGTGGGAATCAGCGCGATCGGCGCATTCCTTATTGTCGCCTCGTCAATGCATCTCCAAGCCGCCCAGGAAAAGGCGGCTTCCACCGCGGTCACACAAAAGACCGGCAATCGCGCGATTCCCATCAAGGACGTCGCTGAATTCGACCAGGTCTTCAGCGCCAAGCTCAATCAGGCCATCTCTGAAAGCAGTACGGCGGCAAAGGGAACCACGATCTTCAAAACGAAGATCTTCCGCAATTTCATCAGTGAATGTCTCTACAAGTGCACTGCCGCGACCCTCGCTTCCCGGGAGGAGCTAACTAATTTGCGGAAAGCGATTGAGGGGGAGCTCAAGCAAGCGCGGTCGCGGAAAGCTTCGGTTGGCGATCTGGCAAAAGGCGAGATCACAAACAAGTTCTTCGTGGGCACGGTGCATAAGGTCAGCGCCACGACCAAGAGCGAGTAAAAGCAGATCGATTTCGATCGTCAGTTGCGGTCCAAAGTTCGGGGACGCGCCCTGCGTCTTCATCTGTTGTGGTTCCTGCTGGTTGTGCAACTGGCGACGGTGGTTACTGCGGTCACGCGGGCACCGGTGGAGCGGCTGCCCGCGTGGCTCGGACAAGCGCTCGAGGTTTTCGGCGAATATACCGGCGCAGGTAACCGCTACAGCTTTTATGCGCCACGGCCCTCCCTTCCCTTGCGCGTCGTCGCCCGCCTCTACGCCCCGGAGCGGGGCGAATGGATTTCGGAGACGCTCGATTGGAAACGGGGCGAGCCGGCATTACGCCTCGCGACGATCACCGACCGGCTTCAGGACGCGGAACTCAGCAAGGAACAAGCCGCCTCCTGGGCAGCATGGTTTTTTGGCCGGCACCAGGAAACAACAGTGGCTATTATCGAGATTCAGTTTTGGAATATTCCTTCCCTAAAGATGCGGGAAACGATGCCGCCGCCTGCCTGGATATCGCAGAAAGTTTACACGTTCGCCCGCCGGGACGTGCCTCTGTTCGGTCCGCCAGCAAGCGGAGATAAGCCCTGATCGCTGAGCTATGATAATTGCCGATGCTCGCCCAAATCACCGGACAAACCGGCGCTTGGCATTTCTCTGGTTTGGCCATCCGGCTTCCACCAAACCGTTTGCCGGGTTACGGATCGGGGTGGCGCTGATCGCGCTGTTCCAGGCTTATCTGGCATTTCCGTATCTCAAAGACTTCGTCGGTTCTTCCGCCATCATTCAGCCGGAAGTGGCCCGTTTTTTCGTTCATCCCGCGTTGCCTAACCTAAACGGCCTCCTGTCTTGGTGCACCGAGCGTGGGATGACGCTTGAAATTGCGCTGTCGGTGATTTGGGGCGGTTGGATATTTCTCCTTCTATTACTCCTCGCTGGTTGCGGCACGCGCGCCGTGGGGTGGCTGGTTTGGCTGGCCCATTTGGCAATCAAGACCAGTGGTGCCGCCGCGAGCTACGGGGTTTCGGAGTTTCTGAACATTCTTTTTTTTTACACGGCGTTGGGGCCCGCCGGTGAACTTTGGTCAATCGATGCTCTGCGACGACGACGTCATCGGATTTGGGCCTGGGAGGCGGGTCTGATTCTGCGCGTTATGCGGCTCCACTTGTGCGCTGTCTATTTGTCTTCTGGAATCGAAAAGGCCCTCGCTCAGGAATGGTGGAATGGCGAGGCTTTCTGGCGGGCCTTGGCCCACGAAGACCGGTTTTGGGTTGTGCCATATGTCCTCGCGATGCCCTGGCTGCTAAAGCTGATGGGCTGGTGGACGCTTGCGGTTGAAATCGGCTATACGCCGATGACCGCGTGGCGCCGCACCCGCTGGCTGTGGCTGGCCCAAGCGGCAATGCTTCACCTCGGCATCGCGATTTTTCTCAACCTTTGGTTATTCTCTGCGGCAATGATTCTGTTTAACGCCGTGGTCTTTCCGGCCCTCTGGGAAAGACAAATGTGGACCAGGGCGCGTTCCGGCGCTGTCGCTTTTCTCGATCGAGTACGCAACCCGTGGCGCTTCGCTCGAAACTTCCTGGCACAGCCTACACCGCCGAAATAGCGCAAACCTCTGGTTGTCCGATTGACCTTCGAGCGTTCCTCCGCAAATTAGCGCTCTCTCAGCACCCGTAGCTCAACTGGATAGAGCATCTGACTACGGATCAGAAGGTTTGAAGTTCGAATCTTCACGGGTGCGGCGGAGTTTAATCCAAGTAAGCTGAAGCGATGAAAACCGTAATCGGATTGATTTTCATGTGTCTGCTGGCCAGTTGCGCGAGCCGGCCTAACGAAAGCATGCAGGACCCATCGGAGGCCAAGGCGGACGCCAGGGCCCGGGACGACTTTGCCAAGACTCTGCCGAAACCCTCGGAGCGCTGACACCCAAATACAATGAAGATCGCAATCATCTTTGCTTCGCTCGCCTGCGTTTTCCTGCTGAACAGTTGCGCCGATCAGTCGCTGATGACGGACGAAGAATATCGAAACACCAAAGGGCCGGCGCCTTTTTCGCCGGATTTCAGCGGCGTCTTACCTGATCCAAGCGCGGGCCGTCCTGCGGGCGGCTACTGATCAGCGCGGGCCGCTCTCTCACCCGGCTTCGAATGCGCTCATGGCGCGAAACAATTCGTAGCGCGCCTGGATTTCTTCCATCGTTAAGGTGCGCAATCGCTCGAGGCTGAACGCTTCGACGTTGAAACTCGCGAGCACGCTACCATAAATCACTGCGCGACGAAGACTCGCAAAGTCCGGCTCAGTTCCGGCAGACGCGAGGTAACCGGCCAATCCGCCCGCAAACGTATCCCCTGCCCCAGTCGGGTCGTGGATATCTTCGAGCGGATACGCGCCGCAGCTGAAAAATTGTTCCTCGCCGAAAAGCAACGCGCCGTGCTCGCCTTTCTTGATCGCAACGTATTTCGGTCCGGTCGCGCGGATCTTGCGACCGGCTTTGATGAGACTGGTTTCTTTCGTCAGCTCGCGCGCTTCGCTGTCGTTGAGGATCAATAAGTCGACCCGGGGAAGCAGCGCATCGAGGTCGGCGCGCGTGGTCTCGATCCAGAGATCCATCGTGTCGGCCACGACGAAACGCGGGCGCTTCATTTGATCCAGCACGTGGGATTGCAAGGCGGGCGCGATGTTTGCGAGCAATGCGAAATCCGTCGCGCGATAATCTTCGGGCAAATCCGGACGGAAATGTTCGAAGACGTTGAGCGCGACCGAACGGGTCTCACGCGTGTTCATGTCCCACGCGTATTCGCCCGACCAGCGAAAGGTTTTTCCCGCCACCCGCTGCACGCCACTGGCATCGATCTGGCGCGCCTTCCAGAACTCGAATTCCGATTCCGGAAAATCGTCGCCCACGATGCCGACGAGTTTGACCGGCGAAAAGAAACTGGCGCTAAGCGCGGCATAAGTCGCCGATCCGCCCATCAGGTCCGCGTGTTCTTCAACGGGAGTCTTGACGGTGTCGAGCGCGATGGAACCAACAATGAGAACGGACATCAGGAATTTTCGACTTTAGATTTTCGATTTTCGATTGAGCAAGTGCTTCGCTGCTCGTGCGTAGGCCGCAGTGTCCGTTGCCTGCAAGAGGCCGGAAACGATAACGACGCGTTGCGCGCCTGCTTCGATCACGTTCGGCAAATTGTCCAGTTTGATTCCGCCGATGCAAAAGATCGGGATCCGAACCGCTCCGTGGACCTTTCCGATTTCCGTGAGACCGATCGGCGGATAATCGGGCTTCGTCGGCGTGGCGAAGAGCGGACCAAAGCCGATGTAGTCCGCGCCCTCGTAAAACGCGCGGATCGCCTGGTCGAGGCTGTGGGTCGATTTTCCGACAGCACTGCCGGAGCCGACGATTTTGCGCGCCTCGGCGATCGGCATGTCATCCTGCCCGAGATGCACCCCTTCCGCGCCAACAGTGCGCGCGATCTCGGGGTGATCGTTGATGATCAATGGCACGGCGTGTCCCGCCGTGATCGCGCGCAATTCATGAGCAAGCTTCTCAATGTCGCGCTTCGGAAAATTTTTCGCCCGCAGCTGAAGCAGATCGACCCCGCCGTTCAACAGCGCTTCCGCCATTCGGGGTGCAGCCGACATTTCGACGTAGCCGAGATCAAGAATCGCATAAAGCCGGCAACGGCTGAGATCGGCAGCAGTCAAGCGAGCGAATTATTCGTGCAATCGCGCCGGCATCGGTTTGATCTCGAATTCATCCGAGTTCATTACCCGCTCGACGAAGCCGGTGTCGTAATTTCCGTTTCGGAAATCGGCGTTGCGCATGATCGCGCTGTGAAAAGGAACCGTCGTCTTGATTCCCGTGATGTAGTATTCGTCCAACGCGCGCCGCATCCGGGCAATCGCCGATTTGCGCGTTGCGCCAATTGTAATCAGCTTCGCGATCATCGAGTCGTAATACGGCGGCACAACGTAGCCCGTGTAAGCGTGCGAATCGACGCGCACCCCTCGCCCGCCCGGCGCGTAGTAAAAGGCGATTCGTCCGGGAGACGGCTGGAAATTCCGCTCCGGATCTTCGGCGTTGATCCGGCATTGGATGGCGTGCAGCCGCGGTTCGGCGTGGGCCACGTGGGGCGAAAGGCGTTCGCCCGCCGCGATCAGGATTTGCTCTTTCACCAGATCGCAGCCGTAAACTTCCTCGGTAATCGTGTGCTCGACTTGAATCCGCGTATTCATTTCGATGAAATAATAATGCTCCTCGTTGTCGACGAGGAACTCCATCGTCCCGGCGTTCACGTAACCGACTGATTGCGCCAGTTTGACCGCGGCGTGCCCCATCTTTTTGCGCAACGCCGGCGAGATTAACGGCGACGGACATTCCTCGATCACTTTCTGATTCCGGCGCTGGATCGAGCAATCGCGTTCGCCCAGATGAACGGTATGGCCGTGGCTGTCGGCAATGACCTGAAACTCGATGTGGTGCGGATTGATGATCAGCTTCTCGATATAAAGCGCGTCGTTGCCGAAGGCTTTCTCCGCCTCCGCGCCCGCGGCGTAAAAGGCCGGTCCGAGGCTGGCTTCATTTCGGGCGACGCGCATTCCGCGACCGCCACCGCCGGCGACCGCTTTGATCATCACCGGATAACCGATCCGTCGCGCGACCTTCAATGCTTCCTGCTCGTTCTCGACGATTCCGTCGCTGCCGGGTGTGATGGAGACGCCGGCCTTTCGCGCACAGGCTCGCGCGGAGTTTTTGTCGCCCATCGCGTGCATCGCGCTCGCCGGTGGACCGATGAACTTGATCTTGCAGCTTTCGCAGACTTCCGCGAAGTGCGCGTTCTCCGCCAGAAATCCGTAGCCGGGATGAATCGCATCCACGTCGCCGACTTCCGCCGCACTCATAATGCGATCGATTTTCAAATAGCTGTCGCTGCTCGGTGGCGCGCCAATGCAGATCGCTTCGTCGGCCAACTGCACGTGAAGCGAATCGACGTCCGCTTCGGAATAAACCGCCAGCGTCCGGATTCCGAGTTCCTTGCAGGCGCGGATAATTCGGAGCGCGATCTCGCCCCGGTTCGCGATTAAGACTTTCTCAAACATCGAAGCTTTCCGCCCGCGGACTGATGTTACGCAAGCTGCCAGCTCGCGCTATTTCACCCGGAACAGCACCTGGCCGAACTGCACCGGCTTGCCGTTCTCCGCCACGATCTCGGCGATGACGCCCTTGGTTTCCGCTTTGATTTCGTTCATGACTTTCATCGCCTCGATGATGCACACGACGGTTTCCTCGGAGACTTCCTTTCCCACATCGACGAATGGCTGGGCCTCTGGCGAACCCGCGCGGTAAAAGGTGCCGACCATCGGAGACAGAATATCTTTCAGCGCGCCCGCCTTTTCCGCTTCCGCGCCGGGTGCCGGCGCCGTGGCGGCGGTCGGAGCGGGAGCACTCGGAGCCGGCTGCGCGTAAACCGTCTGTTCGCCTGCGCCTTTTTGCAGCTTCAACCGGAACCCGTCCTTCTCCATTTCGAAGACCGACAGGTCGTTCTTCCTCATCAAATCGATGACGGCTTTGATGTCTTTGAGGTCCAAGTGCGTGGGCTCCGTGGTCGAGGCTGGGCGTTTAGGTAACGCGGTTTTCGCGGGCCGGTCAAGTCCCGCTCGTGCTGTCTTCCTCTTACTCGTGCTCTTACTCTTACGATGCAGTGGCCGAATCGCCCACAACCTTCCCATCGCGCATCTCGATCCGGCGCGAGGCCGCGCGAGCGACTTCATCGCTGTGCGTCACAACGATCAGCGTGGTCATCGCTTCGCGTCCGATCTTTTCCAGCAGCTGCATGACCGACGACGCCGAATGCGAATCGAGATTTCCCGTCGGCTCGTCTGCAATCAGGAGCGACGGCCGATGAACCAGCGCCCGGGCGATCGCCGTTCGCTGTTGCTCACCGCCGCTCAGTTGATGAACAAAATGGTCCGCCCGTTCGCGAAGCCCGACGAGCTCAATCAATTGTCGCGCGCGTTCATCGCTTTCCTTTGGCGAAACACCCTGAAGGAGGAGCGGCAGGGAAACGTTCTCGCGCACGTTCATCGTCGGCAGCAGATTAAAGAACTGGAAGACGAGTCCGACCTTGTGCCGCCGGAAATCCGTCAGCGCCGCATCATTTGCTGTCTGCAACGCCAGACCATCGACAACGATCTCGCCGGCCGTCGGACGATCCAGTCCCGCGAGCAGATGAATCAACGTGCTCTTGCCGCACCCGCTCGGGCCCCTGATCGCGACAAACTCGTATCGCGCGATCTCAAGTGACACGCCCTCCAGCGCGTGCACCGTGCGCTGCCCGCTCGTATATTCGCGGCTCAGATTTTTGAGGATGATCAAGCCAGCTTTATCCGCCACCGAGCAGCCGCGCGCAAACCAGGCCAACTTCACGGTCGTCGCCGAAACCGACGACTTCATCGTCGTGGACAAGCCGCCGTTTCTTCTCGTTCATCCGACGAAGCCGACGAACGCCCGCACGCTCTGGGGCGAGCTGAAGCAACTGCTCGCGTTCGAGATCGCGAACGGCGGCCAGGTATCCATCGTCAACCGGCTCGATCGTGAGACCAGCGGTCTGATCCTCGTGGCCAAGAATGCGTCGGCCGCGCGCCGGTTCGGTTTGCTCATGCAGGAGCAGCGAATCGCGAAAGAATATCTCGCGATCGTTTGGGGCTGGCCGGAATGGGAAACGACTTCAGTGGATGCGCCGCTCTTGCGACAGGGAACGCAGATGGCGTCGCCGATCTGGCTCAAACAAATCATCCACTCTGCCGGCGCGCCGGCGTTAACTGAGTTTCTGGTCGAGAGACGTTTCTTGCGAAACATGACCGAGCAATTCGCAATCATTCGCGCATTTCCGAGAACCGGCCGCACCCATCAGATCCGCGTCCACCTCGCTTCCCTGGGTCACCCGATCGTCGGCGACAAAATTTATGGACCGGATGAAACCCTCTATCTCGAATTCATCGAGACCGGCTGGACGCCGCGGCTTGAAAAACAGCTGTTGCTGCCACGTCATGCTCTGCATTCCGCAGCGCTCGAAATTGAAAACGGCGAAAGGTGGACCCGCGATTTGCCGCCGGACCTGGCGCATTTCATAAGGCCAACCGAGTCGCAGCGCCCGATAAATTGCAATTGAAGCCACTCGCAATATCGTTGGCGCTCTTTCGATGAAATTTTCCCGGCTCGCGCTTCTCGCCTCGGTCCTCCTCTCTTTCACACCGCTCGCCAGGGCCTCGGCCGATCGCATCTCGACCCACTTCAGCAGCGATACCGTGGACGCGCCCAGCTTCGAGCTCTCGGCGCAGACGGCCTACATGCTCGGGATTATCGGCAATCCCAACAGCTACCAGGTCGCCGCCCAATTCTTTACCGCCCGGTGGCGCTGGGGCGGCATCGAGCGCGACAGTTGGGTCCAGGGTTACAATCAGGTTTACGCCACCTTCCTGGCCGAACCGCTCACGCGCGGCCCCGAGAATTTTTATTACGGCATCTCTCTCGGCTTCCGCTATAACTTCGCCAAACCCGGGGCGCGCTGGGTGCCTTACGTTTCGGGCGGAGTCGGTTTGGGCTGGCTCGACAGCCACGCCAATGTTCTCGGCGCGCAGGGACAGGATTTCACGTTCAACATTCTGACCGCGACCGGCGTCTCCTACAAAATGAATGACCATTGGAAATTCGAAGCCGGCGTTCAGTACCAACACCTTTCCAACGGCGGCCAAACCGATCCGAACCCAAGTGTGAACCTGCTCGGTCCGCAGATCGGCTTCACCTACACTTACTAGTGGCCGCGCCCGACGAAAATGTTCTGGTCGTGCGGCGGAGTCTGTTCGACGAGCTCGGCAGTTTTCACGGCCTGAATTTTGAGCCGGAGAAATACCTCCGCGCATTGCTCTCGCGCGGGAACAATTTTTTCCTGCCCCGCGCCCAGGCCGAGAACGATCCGACCCACAAGCAGGTCATTCCTTACGCGCTGATCGCGCATGGCGACACCGTTCTCCACTACGTGCGCGGCAAGAAAGCCGGCGAACAGCGCCTGGTGGCGAAAGGCTCTATCGGCATCGGCGGTCACATGAACGATACCGACGAGTCGCTTTTTGCGTGGGATGAACACGCCTATCGCGCCGGCGTCGAGCGCGAGGTGAACGAGGAAATCAAAATCGGAGCGCCCTTCGAAGATCGCATTGTGGCGCTGTTAAACGACGACACAACCGAAGTCGGCCGCGTTCATCTTGGAATCGTTCACGTTTTTCGACTCGCGGAACCAAAAGTGCAGAAACGCGAAGCGATGATTACGAACCTGAATTTCCTGAAGCGCGAACAGCTTTTGGCGATCCGCGACAATCTCGAGACCTGGTCGCAGCTTTGCGTCGACTCGTTAGGCCGGCTCCTCCGCTAACCCTCAGCCTTTCTTTTTCCGCCGCGGCTTTTGCTGTTCTGGCGGCGGTGGCGTTGGCGTCGGACTCGGTGATGCCTCTGGACTTGCCGATGGCACCGGCGTCGGCGTGGGCGGCGGGCTTCCCGTCAGCGTAATCTGCTCGACCTGCCACATCGCGCCTCGGGAGACTTCCATCTCCAGTTGCGCGGTAAAGTTTGAATAGGTGAGATCGGCTTTAAACTGTCCGTGCGGATCGAAAAATCCGGAGCTGAACCGCACGTCGCCCTTTACGTCCGGCGGCTTGGCGAGCGGGCCAAACTCCCGGAGCCGGGCGAACAGTCGTTCCCGCACCGACGCCAAATGGGTCACCTGCCCCTCCGGGCTCAGATGGACGTGCAGATATTTTTCGTCGAAATCGATCGCGACCTTATGCGCCATCTCATTCGCGAACTTGCGCGCGTCACGATCAGCATCCTTTCGGGACGAATACAAAAACCAAAGGATGCCGCCGACCAACGCCAGCAGGATGATCACGATTGGCAGCGCGCCTTCGCCGCGAATGCCGGGGCGTTTTGAAGTTTTCATGTTAAAAGATGAATCCGGTTGCCTTGATTACTTTTCCGTCGCGAATGAGAGCTCCGTGTTTTTGCATGCCGGTGTAAGCGCCGAATTGATTTCGCGAATTCACCTTGAACTCGACGAGGTAACCGACGAGGCGCTTCCCGTCCTTGCCCGGCAACTCGGAAGGTTTTGGCGGATCGCCCCAGACGACCTGTGAGCTCGCAAAATCAATGAGCTTGTCGGCGAGCCAATTAAGAACAACGCTTTTGTAGTTCTTCGGATACTCGCCGTAGACTGCCGGATCGCCGACATTTTCCGGAGGAATGGATTCCGCCGGGGTCGGTTCGACAGCGATGAGCAACGGCGCGCCAAGCGTCACCAACGCCAGCAAAATGAACGCCGCCTTTTTCATCGGGGCGAGAATAACGAAGCAGCGACCAATGTCGAGTCGGCTCTCGTTTACGGCCGTTCGTCGATCGGCACGACTTTTTTGCCGACCGGTTCGCCCACGTATTCGCTGAGCGGACGATAGAGGCGATTGTCTTCGAGCTGTTCTAAAACCTGGGCGCACCAGCCGGAGCAGCGGGCAATCGCGAAGATCGGAGTGAACAAATCGGTCGGGATGCCTAACGAGTAGTAAACCGTCGCGGAATAAAAATCGACATTCGCGTTCAGGTCTTTCTTTTCCTTCATCAACTTCGCGATCCGTCCCGACATTCGGATCCATTTCGGTTCGCCGAGTTTCTCGCTCAGTTTCACGGCCATGGCGCGCAGATGCGGCGCGCGTGGGTCGAGCGTTTTGTAAACGCGATGTCCGATCCCCATGATCTTCTTTTTTTCCGCAAGCATTCTTTCGACGTAGGCATCCACTTTGTCTTCGCTCCCGATCTCCTCCAGCATGTGGATCACGCCCTCGTTCGCGCCGCCGTGGAGCGGACCTTTCAACGTCCCGATCGCCGCCGTGATCGCGGAATAAAAATCGGAGAGCGTCGAGATCGTGACACGCGCGCTGAAGGTGGATGCGTTCATCCCGTGATCCGCGTGGAGAATGAAAGCGACATCGAGCGTGTCGCTCGCCTCCTTCGATTGCGGTTCGCCGCACATTAAATAAAGGAAGTGTTCCGCTTCAGTCAGGTCGTCGCGGACCGGCGGCAGCGATTTGCCCTGGCGCGCGCGATGAAAATAAGCGGCGATGACCCCGATCTTCGCCGTGATTCTCGTCGCGCGCTGGCGATTGATCTCTGGCGTGATTTCCTTGCCGTTGTCCGGATCGTACAGGCCAAGCATCGAGACTGCTGTCCGCATCACGTCCATCGGATTGGCGTCTTTCGGCGCCGCCTTGAGGAAATCGATAACCGGATCCGGCAACTGCCGCTCGTTGCGCAGTTCCCGCAAAAAGGCATCCAGCTCGCGGCGGTTCGGCAACTTTTTGTGCCAGAGGAGATAGATGACTTCCTTGTAGGTAACTTTGCCGACCAGCTCGTTGATGTCGTAACCGCAATAGATCAACTGCCCTTTGTCGCCGAGGACATCGCTCAGCGCGGTCGAGTTCGCGATAACGCCTTCGAGTCCGCGATTAGCTGTCATGACTGGCCTTTCATCCGTGCAATGAGCGTGTCAGCCATTCTCGCCGGTGTTTCGGCTATCGCAATCCCCGCGGCCTTGAGCGCTTCGATTTTTCCGGCCGCGGTCCCTTTGCCGCCGGAGACGATCGCGCCCGCGTGACCCATCCGCCGACCCGGCGGCGCCGTCGCGCCGGCGATGAACGCGGCCACCGGCTTTTTGCAATTCGCTTTGATCCACTCCGCCGCTTCTTCTTCCGCGGAGCCACCAATTTCCCCGATCAAAATCATCGAGTCCGTGTTGGCATCGTCGTTGAACAATTTCACCGCATCGAGATGCGACATGCCGTTGATCGGATCGCCGCCGATGCCGATGCAGGTGGATTGGCCGTAACCGCGCGATGTTAGTTGCCACACCGCTTCGTAGGTCAGCGTTCCCGATCGCGAAATCACTCCCACTTTCCCCGGCTTATGAATGTAGCCGGGCATGATTCCAATCTTGCACGCGGCGGGGGTGATGATTCCCGGGCAATTCGGCCCGATCAGCCGGCTCTTCTTTCCGACCATCTGCTCCTTTACCCGCATCATGTCCATCACCGGAATTCCTTCCGTGATACAGATGACCAGCTCGACTCCGGCATCGACCGCTTCCAGGATTCCGTCCGCCGCGCCCGCTGCCGGGACAAAAATCACCGAGACATTGCAGTTCGTTTTCTGGCGCGCTTCCCAGACCGTGTCGAACACCGGAACTTTGTCGTCGAACTTCTGCCCGCCTTTTCCCGGCGTCACACCGGCGACGACGTTCGTGCCGTACTCCATGCATTGCCGCGCATGGAAACCGCCGGCGCTGCCGGTGATTCCCTGGACGCAGAGACGCGTGTTTTTATTGACGAGAACGGACATGATGAAAATGACGAATGACGAATGTCGAATGACGAATGAATGACGAAGTGCGAATGACGAAGCTGCTATGCGAAGTCGGAATTTGTTCGGGTTTCGTCATTTGATCATTCCTTCGTCATTCGACATTCGTGCTTCGTCATTGTTTCCTTTTGTGCACGACCAGTTTGTTCCCATCCGGATCGCGAAACTGCGCCATCCAGCAAACCGGCGTTTCGGTTTTTTCCATATCAAAAGTCACGCCGCGTTCCTTGAGCTTGCTGATGGTCTGGTCCATGTCGTCGACTTCGAACGCTACCGTCGTCCCGTCGCGCGACGGCTTCCATGCTGGATGACAACCGACGCCAATCGTCGTCGCACCGAGCTCGTATTCGACCCACGCCCCGCCCATGGCGGTTGTGGCGGGCTTCAACTCAAGCGTTTCCTGATAAAATTTCCGGGCGCGCTCGGCATCCGAAACGGCAATGGCTACAAATGCGACTTCCTTGATCATGGTTATTTCAATTTGTGGATGATGATTTTGTTGCCGTCGGGATCCTGGACTACCGCCATCCGGCAGACCGGACTCTCGATTCCCTCGGCAGCAAACGTCACGTTCGCCCCTTTCAACGTCTTGATAGCCTCTTCGAAGTCGTCCACCTCGATCGCGACGCTCGTCCCGTCAGGCGAAGGCTTCCATTGATCGCCCACGCTCCCGATCGCGATCGTGTCCGGGCCGAGTTCGTATTCAATCCAAACGCCCTCGCTAAAATCGGCGGAAGGTTTTAGCCCGAGCACGCCTTCATAAAAAGCGCGCGCTCGTTTGATGTCGGTCACCGGAATGCCGGTGAAGGCGATGTTGGTAGCTCTCATAGTTCGTAAATCCCAAATCCCAATGCCCAAATCCCAGGTAAAACCCAATATTCAAAAATCCAAAAAGAACTCATGATCCGCCGCTCTTTGAAATGATGGTGGAAAAAATCAGCGTTAATTCGTACGCCTCCACCGCCAAGGCATCACGCATATTGATGTTCGACGTTCCGGCTTCAATCAACCGCAGGAAGAGGCGACTCTCCTTGGCCTCTTTTCGACAGATTTTTGCGCGCACTAAAAAATCTCTTTTGCTCAGCGCTTCATCAGCCTCGATCCAATTCGCAGCAACGGAACCCGACCCGCGAACGAGCTGTCGAACGTCTTCGATGTTGCCAATCGTCCGCGGCAACCGTTTCACGAATGCGCGAACGGATTGCGCAAACAGGAATGTCCGTTGCTCCAGGTCACGGGGTTTGGGGGGATCGTCCACGGTCTTTTTGGATATTTGAGTTTGAATATTACTTGGGATTTGGTTTTTGGGATTTGGGACTTGCGGCCGCCGCCTTAACTGCTTTTTCAGCCGCGTCCGCTAGGTCGTCGGCTGTGATGAGCGTCAGCCCACTTTCTTTCAGCAGTTGTTTGCCTTTCTCGACGTTCGTTCCTTCCAGCCTGACGACCAGCGGAACGCTGAGACCCACCGCCTTCGCCGCGGCGATGATTCCCTGCGCGATGACGTCGCATTTGGCGATCCCACCGAAAATGTTCACGAGGATCGCCTCGACGCGTTTGTCGCCGACAAGAATCTTGAATGCTTCCGTGACCTGCTCTTCGGTCGCGCTGCCGCCCACGTCGAGGAAATTGGCCGGGCTGCCGCCATAAAACTTGATGATGTCCATCGTCGCCATGGCGAGACCGGCGCCGTTCACCAGGCAGGCGATGTTGCCGTCGAGCCCGATGTAATTGAGGTCGTGCTTCGAGGCTTCGACTTCGCGCGGATCTTCTTCGCTGATGTCGCGCAAGGCCTCGACCTCCGGATGTCGATAGAGCGCGTTGTCGTCGAAATTAAACTTCGCGTCGAGCGCGAGCACCTCGCCCTTGTCGGTCACGACGAGCGGATTGACTTCCACCATCGAGCAATCCAGCCCGATGAAGGTGCGATACAAACCGTCGAACAATTGCGACGCCGCTTTGATCTGCGCCGATTCGAACCCGAGCTGCTTTGCCAGTTTCCGCGCCTGGAACGGCTGCAGTCCCGCCAACGGATGAATCGATTCGCGGATGATCTTTTCCGGCGACTTCGCCGCGACCGTTTCGATTTCGACGCCGCCCTCGGTACTCGCCACGACCAACGGCGCCGCCGTCGCGCGGTCGAGGAGGATGGCAAAATAAATTTCCCGCGAGATGTTGACCGACTTCGCGACCAGCACCGTGTTGACGACCTTGCCGTTCGGCCCGGTCTGATGCGTGACGAGGGTTTGGCCCAACATCTTCCAGGCAAGGTCGCGCGCTTCCTCGGCCGAATTGCACAGATGGACACCGCCTTTGAACCCGTTGGTGAACGTGCCTTTCCCGCGACCGCCGGCGTGGATCTGCGCTTTCACCACCAGCTCCCCGCCACCGAGATCTTTCGCCGCTCGTTCCGCTTCCGCCGGACTGCGGGCCGCCTTTCCCGGCGGCGTTGCCACGCCGAATTTCTGGAGCAGTTCCTTGGCTTGATACTCGTGAATGTTCATTCGCCGATTAAGCGTTCACTAAGCCTTTGAACTTCCCGCGCGGCAATCGTTTTTCTTTGCGTTCGCTTGCAACGCCGAAGAGCGTCGCCAAGTTCGCCAGATGAGCGCGGGGATTGATTTGGAATCTCGACTGGAAACGGCGCGGAACGCCGGGCAGCTGCGCGAGTCTACGGTCGCAAATATTCTCGCGTTGATCGCCGGCTCGAAGTCGCCGCTGTATCGCGCCGTTATTGTTGAGCTGCTGGATCGTGCGGAATGGGCGGAACTCGACGACCGCTTTTTCCGGACGCTGGCATTTGGCACGGGCGGTTTGCGCGGACGGACGATCGGTAAGGTCGTGACGAAAGCGGAACGCGGGAACGCGAAGCAAGGCGAGCCGCCGGAACTCCCGTGCGTGGGAACGAACGCAATGAATTTTTACAACGTCAGCCGCGCGACGCAGGGACTGGTCGCTTATCTGCTGCACTGGCGCGCGCAACAACAGGTCGCAGGCCGGCCGAAAATCGTGATCGCGTACGATACTCGACATTACTCGAAAGGGTTCGCTGAGCTCGTGGCGAAAACGGCGGCAGAGAATGGTTGCGATGCCGCGGTTTTCGAAGGCCCGCGCTCGACCCCGGAGCTTTCGTTCGCGGTTCGTTATCTCGGTGCGAGCGCCGGAATCGTCATCACCGCGAGCCATAACCCGCCGCACGATAATGGATTTAAATGTTACTTCGACGACGGCGCCCAAGTCATCGATCCGCACGCGGGCGCGATCATTGCGAAGGTCAATTCGATCGCGAGCGAGATTTGCTCGCCGAAATCGGAACGCGGCGAAGTCCAGGTCCTGGACCGCGAGGTCGACGACGCGTTCATGGAACGGGTTGAAACGTTGATCCTGAACAAGGATCTCGTTCGGTCGGCGAAAGACCTGCGCATTGTTTTCACGCCGCTCCACGGGACAGGCGGCGTCATCATCAAACCGATGCTGGAACGGCTCGGATTCAATTTCTCCGTTGTCACCGAACAGGACCGTTTTGACGGAAATTTTCCGACGGTCGCTTCGCCGAATCCGGAGAACGCCGCGGCGCTGCGCCTCGGAGTGGAGCTGGCGAAGAAAAACGGCGCCGATCTTGTCGTAGCGACTGATCCCGATTGCGATCGGATGGGAGTCGCGGTCCGTGACTCAAACGGTGAAATGAAATTGCTGACGGGCAATCAGATCGGTTCGTTGATGGCGTATTATCGCGCGAAGACACTTTTCGATCTTGGGGTTTTGAATGAGGAGAACGCGAACCGCGGCGTGATCATCAAAACTTTTGTCACGACCGATCTTCAGAAAGCGATCGCGGAGAAATTTGGGGTTCGCTGCGTCGAGACGCTGACCGGTTTCAAATACATCGGCGCGAAGCTGCGCAAGTATGAGTGCGGGATCCCGGCATCGCTGCGCGAGAATTACGCTGAGTTGAGCGAAGACAAAACGCGAGACCTCCGCCTGAGATATTCGTCCCTCTACGTGTTTGGCGGCGAAGAGAGTTACGGATACAGCGGCGGCGATTTCGTTCGCGACAAAGATGGCAACGGCGCCGTGATCATGTTCTGCGAAGTCGCGGCCTATGCGAAATCAAAAGGGATTACCGTCGCCGCGCTCCTCGACGAGATTTTTGCCGAGTTCGGTTATTTCGAAGAATACAATGGCTCGCTCACCTTCGAGGGCGCTGAAGGTGCCGAAACGATCAAGCGCCTGCTCGCTTCCTACCTTGCGAATCCGCCGGCGGAAATGCTCGGCGCCAAAGTCGCGCACGTGAAGAATTTCGAGAGGGAAACTTTCCGGGACGTGGAAGGCGACGAGATCCCGAAGGAAAAAATGCTGATCTTTGAATTGGAAGATCGCACGCGGGTCGCGGTCCGCGGTTCCGGGACTGAGCCGAAAATTAAATATTACCTGTTCGCGCAACAACGGCCGGGCGAATCAAAATTCACTGACAAAGAACTCGCAGCGATCAAAGAAAGAGTCGGCGCGCGTTTGAAGGAGCTTTGGCAATGGCTGCGCGACGACGCGATGGAGCGCGCCGGCGGATAAACTCTCGACATCTCATCGAAGCGAAGGAAAAGTTTCCGCGGTGGGCCGTGAAATAAAACTCGATGGCGGTGAGATCTCGATCCTGAAAAAGATCGGGCTATCTGGTGCGCCCCTTTACGGCAAACTGCTGATCGAACGCATCGAGGAAATGGAGACGGGCGAATTTCTCGACAGCCTGTCCGGATTGATTGATATGGGTTATGTCCTCTCAAACAAGGTCAACGTCCGGCTGATGGAGGATGTCGAGAAAGCTTTCTTCCGCGTGAATCCGGCGCACTCGAAAGATTTGCAGGACGCCGTGAACCCGTCCCGAAAGCGCGAGCGCGAACGGCAGGAGCGGTTGCGCCGCCGCTGAGATCGCGTGGCGCGAATTTCCAAAGTGCTGCGGCTGCTCTGGCCCTGGCTCGCCGCGATCGCGAGCGGTCTTCTTTACGCCGCGTCTTTCCCGCCGTTCAATTATGACTGGCTTTGTTGGTTCGCGCTGACGCCGTTGCTCGCGGCGATCTGGTTTTCGCACGGACAATCGAAACGCCGTTGGCCGCGCGACATTTTGCTCGGCTATGTCGCGGGCATTGCGTTTTTCTGGAGCGTTTTTTCATGGCTACGCACGGTGACAGTTCCCGGCTGGCTTTTGGTCGGCGCTTACATGGCGATTTACGTCGCGCTCTGGAGCTGGCTTTGCGGCCTGCTTCGGCCGGGTTTGCGAAAGTTGCGCGAAAAACCGGTCGAAGGACTCGCGGCTGTCTCGCAAAGATTGAATCAGAAATACGCCGCCGAACATGGCGAAATTATTCGGCCCGATGTTCCTGAAATCGCGCCGGATTCGCCGGCGCGCCGATCGCCGTGGCTCAGCTCCGTCAACAATCTGCGGCTGGCGTTTCTGGTCGCGGCGGCGTGGGTCGCGCAGGAATGGCTGCGCGGCATCGTATTTTCCGGCTGGGGCTGGAACACGCTCGGCACCGCGCTGCATCGGCAGATCGTTTTGATCCAGATCGCGGAGCTGACCGGCGTCGCCGGCCTCTCTTTCATGGTCGCGTTCACGAACGTGATCCTTCTCGCGACCGTGCGCCGGTTCATTCTCGAGACCCAGGTCAAACCGATGCGCCCGCATTTCGATCTCACGCTGACGATGGCGAGCGTCGTCGGCGTCATGGCATTCGGCCTTCATTGCCTCCAAATCCATCCGGAGACGAAGCCGCTGAATATTGCGCTCGTGCAGCCCAACATTCCCCGTGAAGAAAAATTCACGGTTGAATTTGCAAACAAGACTTTTGATTTGTTCACGCGCCTGAGCCGTCCCGCGTTGGAGTCGAGCCTTAAACCGGATCTGCTCGTCTGGCCCGAAAGCGCGATGCCCGGTCCGGTGCTCGGCGATGAATTGAGCCACCGCTTCGTCATGGATTTTTCCGCGTCCGCGAAAACCGATCTGATGCTGGGCACGATCGATCAGGACGAAGAACACGCTTACAACGCCGCGCTCCTTGTTTCCGATAGCGGCGCGCATCTGCAAATTTATCGGAAGGTCCACCTCGTGCCGTTCGGCGAATACGTTCCCGGCCGCCACACGATCCCACTTCTGGCGCGCGTGGTCGGCGATCAGGTCCCGGATGATTTTGCGTTCGGAAAAGAATTCACGGTGTTCAAATTGACCGGCGACAAGGCGAAGATCGCGCCGCTCATTTGCTTCGAGGACACGATCGGCGATCTCGCGCGCCAATTCGTTTTGGCCGGTGCCAATCTTCTCGTCAATGTCACCAACGACGGTTGGTTTCTCCGGACGTCCGGTTCGCGTCAGCATCTCGCGAACGCCGTCTTTCGTTGCGTCGAAACGCGGCTTCCGATGGTCCGCGCCGCGAACACCGGCGTCACCTGCTTCATCAACGAGTTCGGCAACATCACCCAAATGCTGGTGGACGAAAATGCCAGTCCGTTTACGCAAGGGACGCTCACCGGCCAGGTCGGGATCGCCATAAATCCCGAGTCCACTTTTTATGTCCGTCATGGCGAGTGGTTCGCTTACGCGTGCGTTGCCGTCACCGCGCTGACGGTCCTGTTTCTCGTCGGCCGTCCAGTCGTTCGGCGAAAATTGTAGCGCCCATCGTCGGCCTCCGATATTTCTCAGGCAATCCAAATGGCAACCAACGGCGACTTTGCAATTTACGTACGCGGACTGCGAAAGGCGTACGGGGCATTCGAAGCGGTCAAAGGGATCGACTTCGAGGTGCGGCCGGGGGAAGTGTTCGGTTTGCTCGGACCAAATGGCGCCGGCAAAACGAGCACCGTCGAGATTCTCGAGGGATTGCGTCCGCGGACGGGCGGCGACGTGAAGGTGCTCGACTTCGATCCGGAACGGCAAAAGCAAAAGCTCAAGGACCGGATCGGCGTTTGTCTTCAGGCGACGAATCTGCCGGACAAGATCACGGTGAGCGAAGCGCTCCAGGTTTTCGGCGCGTTTTACACGCGCAACGTCGACGGCGCGGCGTTGCTGAGAAGGTTGCAGTTGGACGAAAAGAAGGACGCTTACTACGACACGCTTTCCGGCGGACAAAAACAGCGGCTGGCCATCGCGCTCGCTCTCATCAACGATCCACAGCTTCTCTTTCTCGACGAACCGACGACGGGGCTCGACCCGCAGGTGCGTCTCGAGATTCGCGATTTGATCGAAGAGATGAAGGCGGAGAAACGAACAATCGTGATGACGACCCATTACATCGAGGAAGCGGAACGGCTTTGCGATCGGGTAGCGATCATCGATTCCGGCCAGATCATCGCAAGTGGGTCGCCGCGTGAATTGCAGGCGAAAAGCGCGAACCAAGCCGCGATCGAGATCGTGCTCGCGCAACCGTGGAGCGGCGAATTGCCGCCATGGCCGCATGCGATTCGCACCGCGCTCAGTCAGGACGGCCGCCAGATTCAAGTCACATCTGAAAAACCGGCACGGACATTAGTGGAACTGGTGAAATGGATCGATGCGCAGCGGCTCGATCTTGAAGATGTCCATCTGAAACGCCCGACGCTTGAAGATGTCTTCATCGAGCTGACTGGAAAGAAACTCCGCGATTGAACCATCCCGCCAATGATGACTCTTGTCCTAATGCGACTCTTCTGTAGCCGCTTCGCTGTGCGAAGCGCGAGGCGAAACCCGGCGGCAACGCATATCTCACGTCGCCCACAGGGCGACGGCTACAGAAGACGCTAGCGCCATGAAAGCCTTTCTTGCTCTTGCTCGGATCGATCTGAAGCTCGCGCTGCGAAACCGTTCGGTCTTGTTCTTCAATTACTTCTTCCCGCTCATTTTCTTTTTCGTGTTTGGCTATTCGATG